>Ga0302278_10000481_pt1 | contig 51304 bp, 38 predicted proteins | sample III_Bog_N3_2_FD_194543 | JGI IMG/M metagenome (GOLD analysis project Ga0302278, IMG submission 194543) | Peat permafrost microbial communities from Stordalen Mire near Abisko, Sweden - III_Bog_N3_2 | ecosystem: Environmental > Terrestrial > Soil > Wetlands > Peat | place: Sweden: Abisko...
CCCAATGGCCTCAAGGTTGAACAGGGGGGTACCGAACATCTGGCCAATCCACAGGCCGGTTTGCGCAGTTTGAGTGACCTTCACCGCGTTGTAGGCCGTGTCGCCTGCAGCGGCAGCCTGGCATGGAACACCGTACACGCTGGTCACAGTGGCAGAACAAAAAGGAGCGATCTGCGTAGTGACGTTCTGAAGGATTCCGATCGCGTTTTCCTGGTTAACCTTGGAGCTGTAGTCATTGGCATTTGTGGTGGCCTGTGCGGAGCTGGGAAGCCCCGTGGCTGCCGCCAGCGTAGCCTCATTGGTGGATGCCTGGAGCAGTTCAAGAGCGAAGTAGCCGTGGCCCACCTCAATGGCAATGCCGGCGAGACCCACCAGCAGCAATGCTCCGAGGCCGGTAATGACAAATACCTGCCCGGACTCTTCTTTCAGGGCTCTACGGCCCAATGACGCCCAACGAATCTTCATGGGAAAGCTCCTCCTTCTTACCTGACAATCGATGATTCAGCTGCTACCAGTGGACCGGTTGTGATTTTGTTGCTATAGATCGGGAACCAGGTGTACTGGTAGGTTGCGCGTACGGTGACGGGCTCGTTTTTTGCGTTGTTATAAGAGTAATTCCCATTGCCCGAAGTGGCAGCGTCGCCCGTACAACTGGCGTTGCTAATGGTGTAGGGACCGTAGTGTATGGGTGATGACTGGACACCGCCTACATTCTGGGTAATCCAGACGTCCATTGAAAAGCCGGTTGTTTTCCAGGTGGGCAGGCTAGCGGCTAATTCTGTGGCGGCAAGCGCACATGGGTCGGTTTGCAGGCCGCGATTGGCGCCGATGGCCTCAGAGGCGGCAAAGGTGGCGAAAGCGAGCTGCTCGTAAGCGGTGAGCGCCATCACGGTGGAGACCATGCCGGTGATGATGATGAGGTAGACAGGCAACGCAATGGCTAACTCAACGAGGGCACTACCAGAGCTATCGGAGCGAATGAGTTCAACGATCCTGTGCCCGAAGGAAGCGGACCGGACCGAGCCGCGCTGATTGCGCAGCAACCCGCGTATCATGAACTTTCCGCGCAGTTTCATAGGTCGACCATCCTTCTTACTCCACCAACATCGTATCTTCGGATGCCAGTGTACCAGCAATGTTCTTCAAGATTGGGAACCAATTGTAGGTGTACGTGACATTCAGACTCACAGGATTGCCATTCGTACCGCCAGTGGCATTGGTTAATGTTGTGGCCGCCGCAGTGCATGTAGCCGCGCTGGTTCCTGTGAATGGGCCGTAGGGGGTCGTCGTGTCGACGCTATTGACGGTGCTGGTAATGGTAACGGTGTATGTGAACAGGGCCGGGTTCCACGCTGGCAAACTGGAGCTTATCTGAGTGGCGGCCGTTTTACATGGGTCAGAAAGTACGCCACGGCCAGCCGCTAGAATCTGTGTCGCGCTCATTGTTGCATAGCCAAGCTGCTGATATGCAACCAGAGCCATCGAAATGGAGAATAATCCGAGCAGGACGCTGATCATGAAGAAGCTTGAGATGGATGTCTCAACCAGCGTGCTTCCGTCGGTGTCATGGAGCAGAGTTCGAAGCTGGCTCGCGACGGAACTGACTTGCACATTTTTACTCCCGGACGCCGCAACGGTCCGCGGCCACGGCGCGGCGACCGCGGACCTGTTGCGCAGGCGGCATAGAATGCTCATGATCATCCCTCCCAACAATTGTTGCCTTTGTTTCCCCACGTCTGCTATGCCCCTTTTGCGTGATGGGGGAACAACCACCTGTAATTAGACTGAGTGACTTATGGAAGTTACCATACCACGATCGGATGAATCGCGGAACTCCCTAAATCTAGCCTCTCCTCAGTTTTTCCAGAAATTTATCCAACTCCTTCTTGTCGACAGCATCGACAAGAGGACTTTTCCCAGGCCCCTTGGCGGGGGAGTTTTTGAGGATGAACTGCAAACCCACGCCATCGTTGCCCCAACGGACCGCCCTCGAATGAACGGAGATGGAGCGCTCGAGGCTTTCTTCCCCAATGTCAGTGCGCTGCAGGGTCATAAGGACGAGAGTGCCCGGATACCAGCGCTCTTCCGTGACCACATACAACCCGGTGTTGCTGATGTCTTTGATGTTGCGCGCCTGGGGCGCGGCGCCGGTCCAATAGTAGGCGGCCAAGCCGGGCGAATCCATGCGTGGAGCCTTCCGGGGATCGGGCGACCACCATCGTTCCAACCAGCTCTTGGGGGGCTTGGCTTCCTTCATGCCCGGCTCGACCAGGCGCATTTCATGAGTTACCTGTTTAGGCTCCTGAGGCTCTTCGTTCGACCTGTCTTTCAGCTGGAGCAATCCGGGACCACCACTCCAAAGGGGCTTCTCCCTGAGCAGGACTGCGTTCTGGACCACTGCGGGCGCGCCAGTGCTGGATACTCGCTCGAGTTGCCGCTCCATTTCCTCGGCTGGGCAAAGCATCAGTTGATCGCCGGACTGGGTTTGAGAGGAGTAGATTGAATGAGTTGGCAGGGCGAGGACGCTAGCTGCCTGAGGACTGAGTGGCGTTCCGCGGAATGTGGGGAATGACTCAACAACTTCAAGGACCCGGCAGTCGACGTCGAGGTAGACGAGGTCAAGCGGGCTGCTGATTCCTTTGTCGGGGATTCCTCTAAATGGCGACATCCAGAGCCCCTCGCCGGACTGGAGAACGAGCGAAGCCAGCAGATCCCGCAGTCCTTCATACGAGACATTGGCTTCGACGACCTCAAGGCCGAGAAAGCATTCGCGAGTTTGGTTGTATGCGCAAAGTTTCCGTGTTTCCATCATGCCTCCCGCCCTCGGCGAGCCCTCAACAACCGGGTTGAATCTTTGGGGCCCAGTTGTCATATCAAAACTCTCCTGCCTGCGATTCTGAATTCAATTCCTTTCTCTTTGATCGCCGGCTCAAAAAACACTCGACACCCGTCGCTTTCGCGCTGGACGCCCTTGAAGTTTCCGAAGACAACGGTCAACCTGCATTCGCTCCGCTGGAATCGTGTGAGGCAACTCGCGGGAGAGACGACGAGTCCAGAAAAGCGAGGCCAGATGACAACCTGGAAATCCATGAAACTAGCCGCATATCGAATCCCAAATGCGGAGCGGTTTCGGTCAATAATTTTCCTGCACGCACCGAGGGGCGTGAGGGCTTGCTCCGAAGATCCGCGAGAAATTGGCTCAGTGGGCCGGCAAATCTGCGACTTCGCTGAGCCAATCCGTAAAACCAGCGTTAGTTGACTTTCGTGCGGCGACGCTGAATGAGAACAACCAGGACGACGACGAACAACACACCTGCAACAACCTGAATAATCGTGGACGAATCCATGAGTTTCTCCTTTTTAGTGGACACCGAAAAGTTTTGCGAAGTTCTCCATCATCATAATGACCGCCGGCCCCAAAACGACGAGGAAAAGCGCGGGGAAGATGAAAAGGACCAGCGGGAACAACAACTTGATGGTCAATTTCGAGGCCGCTTCCTCCACTTCCTGCATACGTTTTGTTCTCAGGGTGTCAGAATGAATCCGAAGAGTTTTGGCAATGCTGGTTCCAAATTGTTCAGCCTGCACCAGCATGGAGACCAGGTTGCGGCAGTTCTCCTCGCCGGTTCTTTCGGCCAGATGCTTCCATGCATCGGAGCGGGGCCTTCCGGCGCGCTGCTCGAGAACGACCACGGTAAGTTCATCGCACAACTCGGGCTGCGCCAACTTCAATTCTTCAGCGGCGCGCATGGTACCCTGGTCGAGGCTAAGGCCAGCCTCGATGCAGATGGTGAGGAGGTCGAGCACGTCGGGCAGACCGCGGGAGATTCTTCCCTGGCGTTTCTTGATCCGGTTTCCCAGCCAGAAGTCCGGGGCGAGGAAGCCCACGCCGAGGCAACATACATAGAGAAAAAACGGACCCACCATGTGCGTGGCGCCGGTTACCGTGGCGATAGCACATAGGGTGAGCGGCAGAAGCACTTTGGCGCCATAGAAAACGCGACTGGCGCTCTCATCGCGATAGCCGGCGCGGATGAGACGCTGCCTGACGATGGATTGCTCAGCCTGGCTCTTGGGGAGGTATGTTTCGAAATGCTCGACCGCGCCGCCAATGGAGAAACCCGACTCCTGAATTGCGGTCATCAGACTAGTCTTCTTCGGCTTCGGATTGATCACCTCGGAGATCCGTTCGAGCATCGCTTCGCGATAGAACAGGATGAGGCCGCCGCTGGCAATCAACAGGAACACAGCGAGAAACATTACAAATGCGAATCCCATGATTCCCCTTTAGTAGACATCCATGTTGACAATGTTACGGATAATGAAGCCGCCCACAATGATCATGCCGATTGCAGTCCAGATGAGCTTGATTCCAATGGGACGCGTCCAAAGGAGGCTCATCATGCCTGGGTTGAGGAAATAAAGCGCGATGCCGAGGAAGACAGGCAGGCAGGTGAGGATCCAGCCGGTGAGCCGTCCCTGTGCGGTATGAGTCATGATCTGGCGTTTGAGGCGGAACCGCTCACGGATCACGTGTGCGGTCTTATCGAGGACCTCGGCCAGATTGCCACCGCTTTCCTTCTGGATCATGATGGCGGTGCAGACAATTCTCAAATCCTGCAAGGGAACGCGATTCAACATATTATCGAGTGCCGTCTTGAGTTCGAGGCCGTAGTTCTGTTCCTCGAACGTTGACTTGAATTCGGTGCCAACGGGGTCAGGAGTCTCGCGAGCAACAAGGCCCATTGCGGCAATCAGGCTATGACCGGCACGGAGCGCACTCACCATGAGATCGAGTGCTTCCGGCAGCCCCGTCAGGAACTTGTCAAAACGCTTGGTCCGCTTCCAATTGACAAAGCCCAATGGCGACATGCTTAGGACCGCTCCAACTGCGATCGCGATCAAGGTATTGTGCGTTTTCAGGTACATAAGATAGGCAGGGAAAACAAAACAGGCAGCGGACATCGACAGAAAAGCGCCGATGGTCCACTTCAGGTCGGCCTGGGCGAGGAGCCTGTAGAGAGATGGAACGAGTTGAAGTGTGGCCAGTTTCTTGTTCAGCCAAGGGATTCCGCTGAGGGTCTCATTCTTGCGGAGATCGACGATGGCTTCTCGGCTTTCAGCTGTTTCCGTAGCCAATGCCGAGTCAAGGGTGGCGATGACCTGCTTTGCATCCGTGTCTGCCCCGCTGCCGGTGGCGAGCATGATGGCAGCAACGATGGCAAAAACCCCGACGAATGATAACGCGATGATAATTCCCATACTTGTTGCCCCCTTCCTGCCTAGTTAACCAGCGTTTCGCGTTCGAAGAGGCTTGGCGGCAGGAGTATGCCGGAGACCTTCAAACGTTCAAGGAATCGTGGACGGATGTGGCTTGGCTGGAAGGCGCCGATGACACGGCCGTCCGGTCCAATTCCCTTCTTAACGAAGCTGAAAATCTCCTGCATGGAAATCACATTCTCTTCCATACCGGTGATTTCCGAGACACTTGTGACCTTACGAGTGCCGTCTGTCATACGCGAAGCCTGTACGACGATGGTGACTGCGGCGGCAATCTGTTGGCGCACCGATTTTTCCGGCATGTTCATGTTGCCCATGGCGACCATCGACTCAAGACGGGAGATTGCATCGCGCGGGGTATTGGCGTGGATGGTGGTCATCGAACCTTCGTGACCCGTATTCATAGCCTGCAACATGTCAAAGGCTTCGTCACCGCGGACCTCGCCCATGATGATACGGTCGGGGCGCATACGGAGACAGTTGATAAGGAGCTGCCGTTGGCGGATGGCACCCTGGCCTTCAATATTGGGCGGGCGAGTTTCCAGGCGCACGATGTTTTCCTGAGCCAGTCGGAGTTCAGCAGCGTCCTCAATGGTGACAACGCGCTCGCTGTTGGGGATGTACTGCGACATGATGTTGAGCAGCGTAGTCTTCCCGGAACCGGTGCCGCCGGATATGACGATACTGATCTTGGCTTTCACAGCCGACGCCAGCACTTCCATCATCTCCGCCGAGATGCTTTTGAGCTGCACCAACTGGTTGGCGGCAATGGGGCCGGTGCCGAATCGGCGAATGGACAATGACGGACCATCGAGCGCGAGCGGAGGGATAATGGCGTTCACGCGGGAACCGTCGGGGAGACGGGCGTCAACCATCGGCGAGGACTCATCGACACGGCGGCCGACGCGGGAGACGATGCGGTCAATGATCTGAAGCAGGTGGCGATCGTCGCGGAAGGTGGTGCTCACCTTCTGGAGCAATCCACCTTTTTCAACGAAAACATGGTCCTTGTCGTTGACCAGAATGTCGGAGATTTTCGGGTCCCGCAGCAAAGGCTCAAGCGGACCGAGACCGAATACTTCGTCAAGCAGGTCTGCCTGAATTTTCTCCTGTTCGTCGAAGTTCAGCGGCACACGCTGATCCGCGATGATCTCTTTGACGATGCCGGAAACAGCCTGACGAGCCTGGCTGGAATTGACGCGGGACAGCTTCTCCAGATCCAGCTTGGAGATCAGGGTCCGGTGAATTTCCGCTTTGTACTTTTCCAGATTGAGAAGTTCCACGTGTTTCCTTCCGTTTTAAAAAATGGTCGTTCGCCAAATCGCTATCCAAACAGACTAAAGCCCTTTTTCTTTGCCGGCGCCGGTGCGGCTTTACCGTTAGCGGACCGGGCCATTTCGTGAATAAGCTTTGCAATCGGCGAGTCCTCAAGGACCAGCGGAGTGGCTGTGTTCTGCATTCTGCGGACCGCGGCATAGTCATTAGGAATCTTCCAATTCGCCGGCTTTGTCAACGCCTTGGTGATATGCTCGTCGGCCATCCCCAGAGAACGGGGCTCATATCGGTTGATAACAATTTCAAGCTTTGGGCGGCCGCCGGTGAAGTACTGGTTGATGAGGCGGTTCGAATTGCGCAGTTCGGGAATGCCGGCCTGGGTGACCAGGTAGACGGTTGTGGCTTCCTTGAAGAGGGCCGTGTTGGTTAAATCGAGCCGCGATCCAGCATCGACCACGATGTTGTCGAACTCACTCCGCGCGACGGCAACCAGCTTGTCGATGGCTTCGTCTGTTGCCTCGTAGCCGGGAAACTTACCCGGGGCCGCAAGCACGGAAACGCCGGAACTGTGTTTGGTGAGCAGCTTGGAGAGGAAACTTGCATCCAGGCGGGCGGTATTCTGCAACGCGTTGATGGTGGAGTACTCCGCAGCGATTCCAAGGTTCAACGCTGCATCTCCTAAAGGGAGGTCAAGATCGATCAGCAGGGTAGTCTCAGATTGCTCCTGGGCGAGAGCGACAGCAAAATTGCAGGCAACAGTGGTAACTCCCGAACCGCCTTTAGCGCCGAAGAAAACAAGCAGGCGTCCGCCCGCCTTTCTGGCGGCGCGAGTTGCCGGGCGGCGAGCCGCAGCCCGTACCAGAGCTTCTGCGACGGTACTATGGGAGAACGGCAGAGTGAGAAATTCGCGGGCGCCGGCTCGCATGCAGCGAACGAGCAAATCAGGATCGGCCTTTGCCGAGTAGATCATCACGGTTGCCTGACTCTTGGCGCAGATGCTCTCCACCAGTTCAAGAGCGTACTCAGGATTCGGATCAAGATCGAGAATAATAACGTCGTAACGATGTTCCAGGAGTCTGGGCAGGTCATCGAGGCTCGGGGGATAGGAAGAGAATTCGCGGAAGCCCCCTGCCTGACATCCGGCAAGGGCGATAGCTGCCGCTTTGCGGCGCTCCTCGTCCGGGCCGATTAGCGCAATAGACAGAGCGTCTGAGCCAAATGAGTCCGGGTACTGCGTATCGAGATTCGGGGCAAAGTCTGGATTCACTGAATTGGTGCTCCCTGCTGCATGCAACCTTCCTTGCGTATTAACTTTAAACCGAAAGCTCGTCGTCGTTTTGCTCATGATAAACAGTCCAGTGGTCAACGAGGAAGAGAAAAGAACGAAAACAGAGTTCCGAGTGCAATAGCAGGCGCATAAGGCATTTTGCGTTTCAGGGGATTCGAGCGAATCGGTTTTGATTCGCCGGGTTCAACATGCTCCTTTCCGGGCCCCCTGAAGAGGTCCAACAAAAATCCGCCCACTACCGCCCAACAAAAGACCATGATTCCACCCACGATGCTTGTGGCTACCAATCCAAAGATCAGCTGCATGGGCCCAATCCAGGCGCCGATTGCGGCGCATAATTTCACATCCCCTGCGCCCATGCCGCCCATGAAGAACATGACCCCATAAACGAGGAGGCCAAGTCCCAGGCCGGCGAAGCATTGGCCAAGTCCATGCCAGGCAAAACCGTGCGCGCTTCCCTGCCAATCGAAGCGCCAAGGGGAAGATAAGATTCCCGCGAGCAAAAAAGGGAAAACCAGCCAGTTCGGGATTCGGCGGCTGCGCAGATCCGTAAAGGTGGCGATAGTGAGAACAACCACAACCGGCCACCATGCGAATGAGTGCATGTCCGCGGCTCCTTGAACCCCTGGATTTAGAGAACAGCGTGGTTCATGCAATTGACCGACCAAATCGCCTTGGCCGAAAACACCTTGCATTCTGATAATTAGCTGAGGGGCGACTCAATCCAGTGTACACGAATGTTTACGCGGCATTACAAGGATGATACGCGGGGTATACACCAACCCGCGATTATCAGGTGGGCTCATTAACGGCGGGATGAGGCGAAGAGGAGGGCAATCGCGTCGCTCGACCGGGCCAGATGGCGCTCAATTGCTCGAGATACGAACGTATTAGGCGACCTTAGAAAAATTTGGCGGCTCGGTCCCAGGTTTGACGACCGCCCTTCCCTTGCGGACTGAAGCCCGGGAATTCCAAAAATGAAACGGCATCCAGCAACATTCCGGTGACTTACCCACCACCCATCAAGCAATTGACATGCCACACACAACTTGCCCCGATGAAAATCGAGCAATTGCTGAGACTTACTCAACGCGAGAGTACTCCGGCGATAGTTACCGAAGCATTCTAAATGCCACATTGCAAGTTGAGTAAACGGAATCTCCATTTGACACCGCAGAGGCAATGCAACTGCCCTATATTGCGGCAATGTTCAAATAAGCTGTTTAAAATGAACAAACACGATTGAAAGTGTGTCAAAATGGAGACAGCGTGCTCGGAATCCGAGGCGGCGATCGCATGACACTCGATTCCGAGCTGGATTGCCGGTGATGACGAGGGTAGAAATTTGGCTGCCGGTTACCAAGGTGGCATTGACTAAAGGTGCATTAAGTCCGTAATGTCCCCTTATACGACACAAAAAGTACTTTCCGCAGTGATTCGAATGGTTACCTGAATTTAGGGCTTTGTCCCTTGAAGTCTTGTTGTCATTAGTCGCTTGTGATCCCAAGGATCACAGTTTCCTTCTCCGCTCCGCCTTCTCACGCATGGTACGAACGGGTCATGGCTTGGGACGAAACAGGGATTGGCATTCTGGGTCGAACCCCGGATGATCATCACAGGCCGCCCATTGTCAGGCGGGTTGAATGCAAACCTTGAGAGAGTTTGTCCAATGACGATCAAGATCGGGCTGTATTCGGAAGACAGGACGTTGCACCCTCTTCTTTCCTCTGCGCTAGGCAAAGAATTCCAGGTTCTTTTGGAATCTGACGAAGCGGGAATGAACAAGCTCCTGGCGGCGGGTGACTGCGATGCCATGATCCTGGACCTGAATTCGAATCGCGATTCTTTGCAGGAGCGCATCGAATTCTCGCGCCGATTGATCGACTCGAACATTCCTTCCGTGATAATGGCTGACGATGGACTTCGGATCACCGCCTTCGAACTTGTTCGTGCAGGTGCCTTTGGGTACTGTCGCAGACCGCCCTCGATTCGCGATCTGAAGACCATGCTCAGCAGGGCGTACGAGAACTCCTCGCTGAAGCAGCAATTGAAGACCGTTCAGCATCGTGTGGAAGAGCCTGGCAGTTGCGATCAGCTGATCGGCTCGAGCATTCAGATGCAGCGCGTCTATCAGCTTGTCCGACGAGTAACCAATTTGAACGCCTCAGTACTTGTAACGGGCGAGAGCGGAACCGGCAAAGAATTAATTGCCCGTGCGATTCACAATCTTGGCTCTCGTTCCAGGCGCCCGTTTGTGGCTGTTTCCTGCGGTGCAATTCCCGAAACTCTTATCGAAGCTGAGTTATTCGGTCATGAAAAGGGTGCATATACAGGGACTGTGGGGGCACGCGAAGGCTACTTTGAGCAAGCCGGCGACGGCACGCTCTTTCTGGATGAGATTGGGGATCTTAGTCTTTTTACGCAAGTGAAGCTTCTGCGTGTTCTGCAGCAGATGGAGTTCAGCCGCCTAGGCAGCACGCGGCTGGTTCCTTTACGGGCGCGACTAATTTTTGCGACTCACCAGGATCTGGGCAAGTTGGTCGCCGAAGGAAAGTTCCGGCAGGATCTCTACTACCGCATCAACGTGATGCGGATTGAAACGCCCGCACTGCGCGCGCATCCGGAAGATATTCCCCGCATTTCGACACATTTTCTGCGGCATTATGCGCAGGAGTTTCAAAAGCCGATGAACGAGATTGAGCCTGAAGCGATGGCGATGCTGCAGAGCTACTCATGGCCGGGAAATGTCCGCGAACTTGAAAACGTAATGCAAAGAGCCATTATTCTGTCTGCGGGCCAGGCTGTTCGCGCCGAGGATTTGACTCTTAGCAACCATGACGACGACGCTGGAGACATTGGCGATGTTGTGGACATCGGCGATTACAATCCCGCTGGCTCCTTTGAGCGGCAAATTCGCGACTACAAGATAAAGCTGGCGGTGGCTGCTGTTCGCGAGCACAATGGGAACAAAACGCTGGCTGCCCGCAGCCTGTGCATCTCGCGGGCCTATCTGCACCGGTTGATCCGGCTTGCGGAACCGGATCCGCTGTTCGATCAGGATCTGCGTTCGGTGACTGCTTAAGCGGGTGGACCTTGAGGGCGCATTGGAATTTACCCAAAGCGCCCGAACTTGCTTTATCTAGGTGTGTACGTTGTAGTCAGGCGGCCCTGCAAAGACCAGGCCGCTTTTCTGTCTCCCGTGAATGTACCAGCAGCACCAAGCGGTCTCGTTGGTGGGCTTGTCGGGAGGGGCGGTCAAGTCGCGGTAAACAACCTTTCCATAGATATAGACTTTCTCTTCCCAATTCTCAATACTTCTGAGCAGTTCCTCGGAGTCGCATATTGATTTCAGATCCTCGCGGCTGAAGGGCTTGATTTCGGCAGACTCTCCTGGCATGAGAATGATGGGAACCAGGGGTACCGTCAATTCTTCGCTGGGATATTCGGGAGTTCTCGCGAGATGAGTCTCATCGATTGCGAATATGACCTGCTCCGCGGTACCGACGATACGGGCAGGCGATCTTCCGCGATTGGTGGCCATGACTGCAAAGCTGTTTTCGAGGTCGGGAGAAGGCAGAATTGAGATCAAAAGCCACGGTCTGCCAGCATCCATTATCGCCTGAGCATTGAGCAACGCTGCCTGCGCACTATCAGCAGCAGCAGCGGCAACGAGCTCAACGGACCGGGACCCGCGCTCGATCTTTTTGAGCGTAGAAAGCGCTAGCATGATTCCGACATATCCCAGGACGACGAGCACAAGATTCGCGGCCCAGGTAATTTGATCGCGAAACTGCCAGGGTGGGGTCGTTTGAATTGGAGGCGTGACAACCACGTGAGGCTGCTGTGGTTCAAGTGGAAACATGCTCGAGTCGGCAGGCTCACTTGTTCCCTGGGTGGCATTCGACGCCGCACTGAGAGGAACAGCGGAGGCCGGGGTCTTGCTTCCCACTGCAACATTAGCGGTTCCCTGCCCCGATGCCGGCACCTTGTGAGTTACCGACTGGCCAGAGGCGTACGAAGACACTTGTGCGATCGCCAAAAGTATAGCGAACGCCGTCAGGAATTTTCTAACCATTGCGAAAATGTACCATATGGATTCTGGATGGGCTGGGACGGGCTCGTTAGCTGACTTCGATGTGCTCGCGGAACCTCCCTGGCATGACCTTCGACGAACCCGGGAGGACTTAGCTTGTTGCTGGCCAAGATTGTGATTTTCCTGTACCAAGTCGGAAGCCGTCGTGTCCTTTCGAAGTAAGATAGTCGAAGCATGACGCTCCTGTTCATTCAAATGTCCACCGTGCTTCTAACGGCACTGTTGTGCGGCTGGTTGGCGCGGCGACTCGGACAGGCTCGCGTGATTGGAGAGATTGTAGGTGGGATCCTTTTGGGACCGTCAGTTTTCGGCAGATTCGCACCGGATGCATCGGCACGGTTATTTCCGCAGAATTCTCTCGGCCCATTTGAGGTTCTTAGCACGATCGGCCTGGTGCTATTTCTCTTTCTCATTGGAAGTGAGCTTGACCTAGAGCATCTCCGCAGACAACGAGGAACAGCCTTGTTGGCAAGTGCGATGGGAATTCTGTTCCCGTTTGTGATGGCAATGACGGTAGCTCCTTCTCTGCGTATTCGCTTCGCGCCTGATGGAATCGGCAAGCTGCCTTTTGCACTCTTCCTTGGAATTTCGATGAGCATCACGGCATTTCCTGTTTTAGCGAGAATTCTTGAAGAACGTGGACTGCAATCGACTTCTCTCGGGACTACGGCGCTAATGTGTGCGGCAGTGGACGACGTATGCGCATGGCTCTTGCTCGCGGTCGGTCTCGCGCTGATTCCTCATGAAGGTGAGTCGATGGGCCTGCCAATCCGGCTGCTATGGCTCGGCCTATACCTAGCAGTCATGTTTGGCATTGTTCGGCCACTGGGGAAATGGGTGGCACAGCGTCAAAATACCGGCGACTTGTCCTACGTGATATTTGGGGTCGTGATCGCGACACTGCTTGCGTCCGCGGCAGCGACCGAAGCGATCGGAGTTCATCCATTGTTCGGAGCCTTTCTTGCAGGCGTTTGTTTCCCCAGAATTGAACGGTGGCAGAGTGCCGTTCGAACTCGCCTGGATACCATTGTCTCTATCTTACTTTTGCCACTCTTCTTTGCTTTGACCGGCATGAGAACCAGGCTCGATCTATTGAGCGGAACAACCATCTGGATGTGGACCGGCGTTGTTTTGATTGCGGCCGTTGCGGGCAAGATGGGCGGATCAGTGCTGGCTGCACGATGGACCGGTCAGTCATGGCGAGATGCGATGGCGCTCGGGGCATTGCTCAATACGCGAGGTCTCGTGGAACTGATCGTATTGAACATCGCGTACAGCGCTCACGTCTTCTCCCCCACACTTTTCACAATGTTGGTCGTGATGGCGTTGCTCACCACCATGATGACCAACCCAGTTCTCAATCTTCTTGGGGTCGAAGACAGGAGTGCCAAACCACGCAAGCTGGCCACCGTCAGTTCCGTGTAAAACGGAGTGATTTCAATGGTCGGATTGGTCCTGTCCCCACATGGAATTCGATGAACGGGTCCCGTGTGACACCTTGACCGCAAGTCGCCTCAAGCGAGTCCTGCTGGCGGGTGCCCCTGAGTAAGGTCAGGAGTGACTCCCGGATGAGCATGGGAATGATCCGCCGGGGGCACAGGCTCCCAACGGATCAGCTTCAGGTCGAGAACGAAGGTAGCGTAGAGCACCGGGACCAGCAAGAGCGTGACCACCGTCGCCACCAGCAACCCTCCGATCTGAGCGTAACAAAGCGGCTCCCACAGCGGACCGCCGTGCTCGGCCAGCGGAAACAGCGCAATCACTGTAGCGCCCACTGTAATGAGCACAGGACGCAGCCGCAGGATCCCCGCGTCGATGAGCGCGTTCTCGAGTTCCTCTCCTTCGGCGTGAGCTTCTTCGATGAAGTCGAACAGCACGATCACGTGACTTACGATAACTCCGATCAGGCTCACGATTCCCAGGAAGGCAATAAAGCCGAACGCGGTATTCATGATATTGAGCGCGATGAGCGCGCCGATCATGCCAAACGGAATTGCCGCGAAGACTATCATCGGCTTTACGGCGCTGCGGAACTGGAACACCAGGGCGAGAAAGATCATGACGGTGGACACGACGAGGACCACCAGAATTTGACCGAAGCCTTGTAGGCGAACTTCTTCTTCACCGCCGATCGCCATGCTGTAACCGGGCGGAAGCGAGTCAGCGAACTTCTTCAGCGCGGGCCGTGCCGCCGTCATGACCTCGGAAGGCAGCGCGCCGGGTACTGGGAAGGTTAGCACGGTGACCGTGCGGAACTGGTTGTACCGCGCAATCTTTTCAGTGTCCATCTGCATGGTCTCAGTGGAGACCTCGCTCAGAGGGATCTTCTGCGTGCCCGTGAACGCATAGACGTACAGGTTCTCGAGATCCGACATGCGAGCGCGCTCATCGATTTTCAGCCTGGATACGATCGGGATCTCCTTCGAGCCTTCTCGAAGGGTAGACACGGGCAGACCAGACAGGCCACCCGCCGTAGAGATGGAAATGTCGCGGTTGGTGACACCCGCCAGATTGGCACGGTCGGAATCCACTTTCAACTTAACGGCGAAAGTCTCAGAACCCCAGTCGTTGCGAACCCGCGCTGCGGTAGGAATCTTACGGAAGATATCCTCCACTTGCTCCCCATATTGGCGCAGCAACTGCTCATTCTCACCGGTAATCCGGATCTGCACGGGCACCCCGATGGGAACGCTGGTCTCCAACTGGCGGACATCGATACGTGCGCCAGGTACGCTTGCCGACAAGGCGTGCTGGAGCGGCGCCACAAGTTCGTCGGTGTCCCGCTTGTCGTTTACCTGAATGATGATTTGCGCGTAGTTTGGCTGAAACAGTTCAGGGGCGACGGAAAACCAGAACCGAGGCCCACCGCCTCCGATAAACGTGGTCAGCGACTTGATGACATCTTTCGGCTTTCCATCTTTTTCCGGATGTTGTTTCCCGTACTCGGCGGCGGCTTTGCGAATTACATCCTCTGCCATCTGCGCTGTTTGCCCGGTGTCTGCGATATTCGCGTCTTCAGGCAGCCATACATCCACAAAAGAAAGATAGGAAAGATCCTTCGGGAAAAAGACGAGACGCAAATCCGAAATGTAGTAAGCGCCCGCGGCCAGGAGCAGCACAGAGCACGCAAGGGCGACCTTTCGGTGCTCGATTAGATAACCGGCGAACCGGGAGTAATAATGTGCAAATCCCTTCTTCCTCCGTTCCGCAATGGGCGGAGCCGGCTTCTTGCTCGGAGTGAGGAAGTAGTATCCGAGCAGAGGGACGAAGGTCATGGATACGATTCGCGAGGCTACCAGCGCGCATGACAGCACCACCGGAAGACTCTTCATAAAGTTCCCTGTGAGTCCGGTGATCAGGAGCATCGGCAGGTACGCCACAATGTTTGTGATGGTGGCGAACATGATCGCGGTGGCAAGCTTGGTGGGTCCGAGCCAAGCAGCAATCAGGCGCGGTTTTCCCGTATCGAGCTCGCGCTTAATGGCATCGATAGCGACGACTGGGTCGTCCACCAGCAGGCCCAGGGCGATGATCAGCGACGCGATCGAAACCTGCTGGATATCTACTCCGAGCACGTCCATCATCCCGAAGGTCATGGCAAGGGTCAGCGGAATCGAAATTGCCATCAGCGCAGCCGAGCGCCACTCCCAGAATCCGACGAGAGCAAGCAGGACCACCAGCACAATAGCCTCAGCCAGCGTCCTCATGAAGAGTCCGACAATCTCGCGGACCTGTAGCGGCTGATCGGACGTGCGCGCCAGAATCACGTCTTCAGGGATCTGGCCGCGGAGGCCGGCGAGTGCCTTATCGACCTGCTTACCGAAATCCGCGATCTGCCGGTCTTCGCGCATGAAAACCGAAAGCGTGATGGAATGATCCCGTTCCCAGTTTCCATTGGCGTCGGGCGTTCCGTAGTAATTCAGATAGAGGGGAGGTTCATATCCTCGCGAAATATCAACACCATCGCGCAGATAAACCGGAGCGCCGCGCGGAGTGGCGCCGAGCAGAATGTTTCCGATTTCCTTTTCACTTTGGAACTCGCCGCTAGGATCGATCAGCATGTTCCTGCCGCCGACTTCGAGATTGCCGCCAGGGAAGTTCGCATTCCTTTGCGAGAGGACCTGGGGCAGCGCCGCCGGCTGGATGCCAAGTGAAGCAAGCCGGTCCTGCGAATATTCCAGGAAGATGCGCTCGGCGAGAACACCGGCGCGGTTCACTTTCGAAACCTCAGGTACGGCTTGCAGCGTTCTCTGAATTAGCTCCGAATAGTCGTCGAGTTCCTTGAGGCTGTATTTGTCGCCCGCCGACGCTGTCAAGTCTTTTTCGGTCTGGCTTAAATCCGAAACATATGCGATGGGCCAGATGTCAGGGTGGATTTCCGAGGGCCGTAGCCGCTCACGAAGGAACTTATTCGCGAACTCAGTTGTCGCCGCATCGTCGGAGCCGAAGTCTCCATCGACACCCACAAAGCCAGCGCCCTCGATCGGAACCATATCATGCCCGCGATTGTTGTCCTTCGCATATTGGATGAACAGATCGCGGTCCTGGCGAGGAATCGTCGGGCTGATTGATAGAGGGAAAGAGATGATCCCGGCAGAGCGCCGACCAGCCGGAGCCTTGCTGCGCTCGGCCTGAAGAACCTCGCGAATCCTGTCTGAACGCCATGCGATCTCGGGCGCCCCCGCCTTCGGGCTGCTCACGGTGAGCATCAAGGCAGCGGTCTCGCCGAAATCACGAAGGAATGTTACCGGACCAGCTCCCTCGGGCAGATCGTTAATCGTATTCAGGCGAAGCGCGATGTCGTCGTACTGTTTATTTACGTCTGAGACCGTACTCTCTTCCAGGGCAATTTGAACGACAGACAAATTGCTGCGGGATACCGATTGAATGTTCAGGATCTTGACGTTGCCGGCTATCTTGGCTTCGATCTTTTTGGTAACGAGCTGCTCAATTTTGTCGGCTGAAACGCCGGGCCACGGGCAGATTACGGCAGCGCGCGTCGCTCCGAATTTCGGGTCTTTACGCTTGGGCATCTGGTAGTAGCCGAACGCCCCCCACAAGATTACCCCGATCATAAGGACCCAGGTAATCTGCCGATTTTCGACACAAAACCGGGCAGTATTTCGGTCGCTCGCGATACGGTCTTCTTCGCTTTTCTGGTGAGCCATCTGCGAAATCTCCGGTCAGTTCTTCAGGGTACGATATCTACAGTTTCGCCATCGCTGACAAGCGTGGCGCCCGAAGAGATCACCTTCTCGCCTGGATGCAATCCCGACGTGACGATGACTGCGTTGTTCAGGGCGCCTCCCAAGGTGACGTCTCGCGACCGCGAAATCGATTTGCCGCCTTCGCTATCGATCACATATACAGCGTAGCCATCCGGGTTGTTTTTGGACCGCACGATCGAGCCCATCGGCACGACAGGGATTCCTGCGGCCGGATGCGTATTCGCGAGCTTGATGGTGACGATCATGCCAGGCTTCAGCCTGAGGCCTGGATTCGGAAAAGTTACTTCGACATCAAATACTCGACTCCGCGGATCTGCCGCCGATGCGATCGACGTGACGTGGCCCGTGAATGGTTCGGGAAGGGCTTCCGTTGTTAGCGTCAGAGGCATGCCGACCTTCAATTTTGACAGGAGAACGTCGGGAGCCCCGAAAACCGCCTTAAGGCTACTGAGGTCCGCCAGCACGAAGGCCGGTGTACCGGGGCCGACTAGCGAGCCCACCTCTACGAGACGCTTGATCACGACACCCTGCGCGGGCGCAGTGAGAACGGAGTCTTTCAGCGCCAAGTTGGCCTCTGCCACCACCGCCTTCGCTCCATCGTGCATGGCCTGCGCATTGTCGAGCTGCGCTTTGGCCCCATCCATATCGGATTTGGTAAGGCTTTGCTTCTTGAACAGCGTGTCCGCGCGTTCGTAATCGAGTTTCGCCTTCTCGACGCCAGCCTGTGCCTGATTGAGCTGGCTCTCCGCCTGGGCGACCTTGACTTTGTAATCTTCATCCCGCAGACGAACGAGCGCCGCGCCTTTCGGCACCACATCGCTCTCATGCACCAGTCGTGTGCCCCCGCCATCTGGAACGGTCATGATCTGAGACACGTATCCTCCCAGGCGGAAAGCGACGTTAACCAGCGACACGGGTTCGATGCTTCCCGAGTACTTGGGTCCGTCCTCGGGGGTCTCTGTTTCCACTGTCTGCACGCGCACGGGCGTGATCGGCTTCTGGTACGGCTGCTCTTTCGAGCAACCGGCGAAGCAAAGCGCCGCCAGTGGCAACCATACATGCGGGTTCAAAAACTTATCTCTCACCGATGGACCTCTCCAGGTCTGCTCGCGCGGTCCAGAAAGACAGCAGGGATTCCTGATATCTGTAAGTCTTTTCGGCCAGCGATGCTTTCAACTGCAGCACATCCTTCAAGAGGACGCCGTTCGAGTCGTACTTATTCAGGGCGACCCGGACTTTCTCACGATCCGCGTCCAGTTCAAGTTCAGCCACGCGGAGCTTCTGACGCGCTTCTTCCAGCTTGCGGAAATTCAAGCCGACTTCGACCTGAATCTGCGCCGCGGTTTCATCCACGCCATTCTTTGCCTGTTCGATAACCAGAGTTTTGGAAGCTAGTTCCTGCTTCTTTTTTCCCCAGTCGAACACGTCCCAGTTCACGGCAACCCCGACTGCTGTTATGTTCTCCGGAAGAAATTTTATGTCGAACGGAGAAAGGTAATTCATGCTCAAACTGACGTCGGGAATGTACTCGGCTTTCTTCGCTCGCCGATCGATCTCCGCTTCCTGAGTCTTCAGCCGCGCCTCGCGGAGTTCCGGACGTTGCTGGAGCGCTAGAGCCCGCGTTGAAGCGAGATCCATTTCCCACGGTTTTACTTCGGTGGTCTGGGACACGGTGAATTCCGTTGCAAGGTCACGCGCGAGAAGGTCGTTCATCTTCTCCTTAAGCGTATCCACGGTATTGTGCAAGCTGGTTTCTTCGGATTCGGCCTTGGCCAGCCCAGCTTCGGCATCCAGCATGTCGGATTTGAGAATCACCTGCTGTTCCAGGCCGTTCGCCGCAATCCGATTAATCTCTTTCAACAGCGTGATCGTTTCTTCGGTGGCGGTCAGCGCGCTTTGCGCCTGCACCAGGTTGTAGAAAGTCTTCTTGACATCGTCGACGATGCCCTGTTCCTGCAAGCTCAACTTCTCTTTCGCTATTTGGGTATCGAGCTTCTTCGCGTCGACCCCCAAACCGATGCGGAACAGTTGCGAAAGCGGCTGATTTGCCTGAGCCTGAATCAGAATGAAGGGCCGCCGGGGAGTCGTGATATCCGTTGTGGTCGGTGGAAATGGGCCGATGCCGGGAATGGCCCCGAGCGATCCCGGCGGAAATGTGAAACTAACTTTTGTCAATAACTGGCCTGGCATCGTGTTGAGTTTGAACTCTGGATACCGGTAAGTCCGCATAACTTCCGTGTCATGCTCTGATTTTTCAACTTCCAGTTGCGCTACCTTGACCTGACGATTCTTCTGGAGAGCAAGCGAAATGGCCTGATCGAGAGTCAGTTCCTGACTCAAAGCCAAGACAGGGCAAGCGAGGAGCATGAGTGCTCCCACTCGTCTTAGCAGCAGGAAGACAGAGCCTCTGCCAGCAGTTAGATTCTTAACACCATTGACTGCCGGGGCGTCTAGCATAGGTGTCCTTCGCAGGCAAACAGTTACATTCCCGCTTGAGCTTCGTGAACAGAATGAATTTCGCTTTTGAGGTGTTGCATCTTACCGCCGACAAAATACATCAGCAGCGTGGGGATCTACATGGTGATCAAAGTATGAATACCATAATTCAGAACTGTGAGAGTGTCAAAATACAAATTTTAAGCGCCACGTTGAGCACGGACACTTCGAACATGCCATGCGTGTACGTGTGGCTGCACCGCAACAATAGGGCGAAGGAGACTGAGAATCCCACAAGCGGATTGAGTTACCGAACAGGGAGCCTGGCATCCAGGATGCGATGGGTCAGACCGCTCGGATAATCGGATAAGTCGCACCCGGCAGGAGTGTTTCGGCCAGTTCCGGAACTCGAGGCGGCCCGAATTGCGACTCGGGCTCCAGCAACAGAGCCATCAGGCGTCCACCGGTCTGGGTGGCGGGAAACAGAACAAAGTCGTCGAGGTTGAGGCTTTCCGTCCGCGCGCGGCAAGTCGGAATCGCCGGCGTATCAGCCTCATTTGCCGGAGTCATCGCCTCGATTCCATATACCTCTGTCGCCGAAGACCTGAAAGCCTCTGGCGAGGCGCTTTCAAGCCCGTGCCTGCACATTAGAGCGAGAACTCCAGTCAGATTACGCGGAACACAGTAAGCCGCAGGTAATCGGATGAAGCTGACCGCCTTCACGGTTGAAAGGTACTTTCCGGGAATCCGGATGCGCGCGATCTCGCCTTTGCTGGCCGATTGCATCTCCATGTGGTGAGGGGATCTTGATCCCGTATAGCGGCACCGGACTGGAACCATCTCGTCCTTGTCGCAGCCTGAAGCCCGGTTTCTAAGTTGCTTTGCATGATCGGCGGCCCATTCGACTGCGGACTCGATCGAACGGAGCAGAGCGACCGCAGGGGGAGTGAAACTCAGGGAGTCGTCCGGCGAGGAACGGCGGCCTTCGATCAGAACCGTCGGGATCGCGAAGCGCAGAGCAAGGCCGTTTCGGGCATCCACGATGTCAGTGTTGCTGTGGCGCACGATGCCCGAACGGATGATTGTATAGCGATCAATGCGAACATTGGCTTCCGCCATGCGTCCTTCCACAAACTCAATAGCCTTCCGCCGCAAAGCCGGACCAAAGGATGTCGAAATTGCCGGGTTGGTTGGGAAATCGATCATGATTTCCTGCGGGTACACCATGTCAAAGGGGATGAGTTCCCGGCGCCACGGCCGATAAGTATGAACATCGACAACGATGTCCGGCTTCCATGAATCGACGAACGCATGCACCGCCGCCGTTTCCGGCTCCAATAGCAATAGGTGGTCTCGATTCAGATCTGAATCTTGCGCGTTCCGACGCGTTCCCGCGATTGCTCCATCCGGGTTCGCGTCGACCAGCACTGCGGCACGGACCTCTGCGTGGAATGCTCCTTCCACACAACGCGAAACGAACTCAGCTGCCGCCTGGCAGGTCTCGGGCTCGTCTCCATGCTGGCCCGCCATGATGAAGATTCGCACGGACGCCCCCGGATTCCCGCAATAGTAAACCGTGAGAGGCCGTCCCTGGGTGGAGTATCCGAGAGTTTCACAGCCATGGGCCGCGGGAAGAACAGTTACGGGACCTGGTGTCCCTGCCGGTTCGCATGCGGAGCTGGTTATCACTGGGGAGCGGCTTTCACCTCAAAGGAGTCTTCCGCTCTTTTCACTGTCTTCTCGACCGTCTTCTCAACAATGATTCGAGCCAATCGATTCGCACTTCCGCGCGAGGAGACCACAACAACTGGGCTTCGATCAGTAAACTCGCGGACAAACAGCGGGGAGTTGGTGATGAGCCCGGAGGCTGCCCAGACCTCATGTCCAAGTCTCCTCAAGTATTCAGTCGCGAATAGAAGCGAACTCGAGCACGGGGCCGCGACGACAACTCCCTTCACACGACGCCGAATCTCATCGGACTCCAGCAACATCTGCGTTTCAGGCTGCAGGAAGCCATCGGCGATTTCGATCATTGCAATTTCAGCACCCGCACGCCCGCAAGCCGCACCCATCAGGTCGATGAGGCGGATTAGGTCATCGAGCGATTCCCCATAAGTCGAAGGAAACCCGTAATCGCTGAAATCTGTCGCCAAGACCGCGCCTGTTGCCTTCATCTCATACAAATCCCGGGGAGAGGCGGTGCCGGTCAGCTTGCATCCAGCGACGCGAACGCCACTAGTTGCCATTGCGTGCAGAATCTTCCGCATGACAGTCGTTTTGCCGGTGCTCATGCCCGTGCCCACCACGAGCACCAGATCAGGAGATCTGCCCTGCTGCAGTGCAGGTTGAAACCTGAGGCGCTTCGTGTTGATCCGGTGGCCGTGAGAATCGGCGAGATAGCCAAGAAACTTTATAGTGGTCGGACGTTCAACAGTGCGATTGCGGCAGGTGACGGTTCCGATGAGTCCGCTCGTGGTCAGCAGGTGCAACTTCTGGACATCTTGCACGCGACCCTCGTATACATCCGTCGCATACCGATTTCCAAATATGCCAACCAGCCGATCCCCTTCATAAAGCCGAAGTCTGCGTTCCCCCTCGGTCTCAATGTACCGATGGTGTCCGATTCTTTCTACCTGTACTAAAGCTGCATCCGCCGCGACCGGCCGAGAGCTATTTAACAGCAGCCCATACTGATTTTCGGCGGCCTTTTGTTTAAGGCCGCGCCCCGCCCAGGCCCACGGAATCGCACTGGCATCAAACACATCAGACGAAATGACCGGCGGCGGCGCCAGCACAGCCTGGGCCGCTTCCACACCACTTGATAGTGCGCTGGTTGTCATGTTGGTAGCCAGAACTCTCCAGAGTAAACGAAGTGTACCATCGAAAAGCTCAAGAGCTTAATGCGATCGTGTAAGTGGAATTTTTTCACTTGACGAAAATTAACATGCGGGCGACGCGCCCTTCAATCAAAGTAATGGATAAGTCGGATTTGCTTTTCCAGTGATGATTTCGCGGCCTACTAAATTGTGCTCCACCAACTTGGCGAGGATTCGAGTGCTCGGTACTGGCTTCCGAAGTGAATCAGTGGCTCGCCCTCTTTCCATTTTGCGTGCAGCACCTTCCCGATCAGGATGTCATGATCTCCTGCGGAAATCGTCCTGAATCGAGCGCATTCCATGGTTGCAAGCACGCCTGGAAAGAGCGGCACCCCGGTGGCGCCAGGGTTCCAAGTCACGCCGTCGAACCGATCGTATCCGGCTCCCGCAAATCGCTCCGAAAGCGAGCGCTGCGTCTCATCAAGAATGCTAACCGCGAAATGATCGCTGGAATTACAGGCCTCAAGGAACTTAGATCCCGAACGCACGCAAACAAGAATTAGAGGAGGATCGAGCGAAACCGAAGTAAATGAACTTGCAGTCATGCCGTGCGGCACGCCGGCTGAATCAATGACGCTAATGATCGTCACTCCACTAGCGAACCGGCTGCAGACCCGTCGAAACAGGCGCGGCTCGAGGGAAGGCAATGCCAAATCAGTCTCGTTGTTCACCATGCGGGTCGATTGTAAAGCTTCATAAGTATCTCCGCAATGCAAAAGTCATGTTGATTAAGTGTGTAACAAAGCCGGTATTAAGAAGCGGTAAAAATCGCTGGCGTCCGAAAGAAAGACTAGTCCCGGCATATTTTTTTCTTGCATTATCGCCTCTTTGTCCTTACTCTAAGTTCCTCGAGCAACTTCCCCCTTTGTCCGGCTCAAATTTTCACTTTTGCAGTCATCCCTTTGGCTTGCTCCGAGATTCTCTGGCATCATCGCCCCTTTGTATTTACTCAACTTTTCTCTTGCATCGACGCATCTTTGTCTTTAATCTCAACCGACACAAGTCTTGAAAGGAACCGAAATGGAAACTACTGCAGAGAAGGAACCCACTGTGAAAACCCATGTCGAGACCCCGGTTGAACCGACCACGGTTCGAGTGGTGGTGGAACGGGAAACGCACCGGAAAAAGGGAACTTCGTCGCGAGGCTCACGCCGCTTGACGGAGATCGACAAGCGAGTCACAAAGGCAGTGCGCCGAGTTACCCGCGCTCTGGATCGCGGCGTCGACACTTACATCGAGCATCGCGATAAATCGAAGGAGTCTCGTAAGGACGGAGTAATCGTTGACTTCGTCGAGAATGTCTCCTACGGTGTATCGCGAGCATTGTCGGAAGCCAGCCCGCTGGTTCACGATGTGGCGGAGGCGATCAATACGCGCAGGCTCAGATCCCAGATCCGTAGCGCGGCGCGCACCTTCGGCAGCCTTCCATTCGTAGGGTAGAAATTCCACGAAATTCCGCTGTCTTCCCATTTGCATCGCTCAGGAGGTTTATGGTTTCGCACGGCAAAACTTCCCCTGCAACGGCCAAGGCGAAGCCGCGTAGTAGCGCAAAGAAACCCGCCACGGCAGTTCGCCAGACGGAGAATCATAAAACTGCGCATGCGGCTCCGGCGGAGCCCGCAAGTGTGGGTCAGGTGGTTGTGGAAGCAGGGAGTCGATCCAAATCCTCCCTGCGTTACCTTGAACAAGGCACAGGCCCACTAATGCATGAAATAGGCCAGATTGTGCATGCAATTCATGCTACCGTCCCCGGGCCAGCGCCCATCGTGATCGTGTATCGGGAGAAACGGAGCAGTGGCTCGCGGTCGGTTTCGCCGTTCGAATTTTTGCCACTCTAAGACATGCCCTTTTTTACGATGCAATACCAGATTCTTTTTCACGACACCATGGCTTATGGGTCGCATCATCATATGACCAATTTCAAATTCCAGAACGTCGCTCGCGAGACGATCCTGTTTGAATCGTCAGCTAATGGCGTGCGCTGTTTCGATGAGCAAGCCAAAGATATCGTAATGCTGACGCGGGAAGCTTACAGTCTGAACCTGGCTCCAGTCTGGCTGGGACAGAAGGTGGGAATTCTTTTGTCTTACGAAGAGCCCACTAGAAGCACGGTGCGGCTGTGTTTTCGCGTTATGGACCAAACCGGTCAGCCTGTTTGCTGTGGGTATCAGACGATGATCATGATGCACAAGGATACGCACGATCTGGTCCCCGCGCCCCCTTTTCTTGCGGGCTATCTTGACGTCGGCGCCGAGCGGAATCTGATCGAGCCATTGACTAACCCCTCTTTCGCCGAATCCGCTCGATCAGGCGGAGCCGGGGTCAAGCGGATTTTTACAGAGAGCATCCGGCAGTTGGGCAAATCAGTGGCAAGCGCCCCGCTAAAGTCGTCGTACCCGAAAATCGTCGACGAAACCCTCAGAGAGTACGAATTCCAGGATTCGCCATGATCAATCGTCGCGAGGATAAGCTTGTATTTACGTTTCCGGGTCAGGGCTCCTTTAATGGAGACGTGCTGCGCGAGTTGCATGAGAGCTCCGTGTGGCGGACCGAGTTCCAGCGGGCGCAAGATATCTGCCGTTACGTTCTCGGCCATGATTTCCTTCTTCTTGTGGAAAGCCGTTCGCAGGAGGAGCAAGAGCGAATCCTGAAAGCGTGCCCGGATATCGACCAGGTGGGAATATACGTCGCGAATTATTTGACGGCTGCTGTGTTGATTGCGTCGGGGCTCACCCCGGATCTGGTGCTTGGACATAGCTTCGGTGAAATCGCCGCCCTTGCGATTGCGGGTTGCTACACGTTTGAAACCGGGCTACGCATCGTGTGTCAGAGATCGGCCATTCTGAGTCATCTTGCAAGCGGCGGCAGGATGGCGGCAGTTTCGTGCAATGCGGACAGAACACTTGAGTTGATTCACGGCCTCAAAGATTCTCCGCTTGAGATTGCGGTCTTGAATCATAAGCGGCAAACGGTAGTTTCGGGGTTGCCGGCAGAACTGGAACGCCTGCGCGAGTTCGCAGCTAGTCAGGGCGTTAGCGTAACCTCGCTGAAATCCCGGCATGCGTTTCATTCTTCGCTTTTGCAGCCATTAGTGGAACCGTTCCGCCTGATGCTCTGCGGATACGCATTCCAGCCGGCTGCGATTCCGGTTTATCTTTGTACCGAAAGAAAGCTCCTTACCGCCGGCGATAACCTGCCTTCTATCCTGTCGGAACAATTCTGCAAACAACTCGATTTCTCGGCGATTTTGCTTGAACTTCACCGGCTCGGTTTCCGCCACTTTGTGGAATGCGGAGCTGGCAATATCGTGACAAGAGTGACGCAGGAAGCCGGGCTCGAAGGAGTCGAGGCTTATGCCGGCGCTCCGGTTGCGGATGGCCCTGAAAAAGGCCGCGCCGCGATTCTAAAAAGATTCAGCGCGAACATTGTCACGAAACAGAAAGCCGCGCCACAACTGTCCATGACGGGCGCGCCACAATTCGCCGAACTGATTCGGGATATGCACGCGGTACTAAGCCGCGCGTCACGCCTCATTGAAGAAGTTGAGGCGGAGAGCAAACTGGTTGCGACGGTAGAACCCGTGCTCCAACCCAATCCGGTACCGGAGCCAGAATCGATGATTGAGCCCGGACCCTGCGATGCCGATCCCGTCGCGATTGTCGCCATGGGCTGCGTGTTGCCGGGCGCGCAGAATCCGGAGCAATACTGGAGTAACATTCTCGCGGGCGTTAGCGGCATTACCGATCTGGGAGACCATGACCCCACGGCCGCGCTTGATTTTCTTGGCGGCAGCGCACGACCGGATCAGAAGATTGTTTCCGACAAGACCTACACGCTGTTGAGCGGAAGCGCCGGAGCCATTGTGTACGATGCTGCGCTGCTTTCATCTTCCTATTCCAAAGCACAGTTCGAAAGACTCACGCGAGCGGAAAAACTTCTTGCGATGGCCTCAGCGCAAGCGTTCGCGGGCGCTCTTCGGGCGAAGCTTTCCGCAATTCCCGCCGATCGCATTGAATGCGTGCTTGGAGCGACCGCCGACGGTTTTCACGAATACGAGCTTGCCATGTTCGAAGAAAGCATGGAAGAAACACTGGCCCAGGTTGAGACCGATGCGAGCCGCCGTGCGACGTTTTCGAAATCTTTGCGAAGGATATGGGGCGAGCCCGCAGCCGACAATCCCCGCGTTCCACAGAGCGATAGCTGCCGCGGGGTGATCGAGTCAACGGCAGGCCGACCGATTCGGACTTATGTCATCGACGCGGCGTGTTCTTCTTCTCTTTATGCGATCGGACTGGGCGTGACGGCGCTGCAGGATCGAACCAAGGACGTGATGCTGGTTGGTGGCGTGTTCGCACCAGCGCTGGCAAATAGCGCACTGTTTGCGCAATTTCGTGGGCTAAGCCCTAACGCCAGTCGTCCGTTCGACGTGTCGGCAGACGGCGTGATCTTCGGCGAAGGATCCGGCCTCCTGGTGCTGAAGCGTCTTTCGGACGCGATGGCCGCAGGCGATTCAGTGCTCGGCGTGGTACGTGGCGTTGGTGTATCGAGCGACGGCAAGAGTCCGGCGATCAACGTACCCCAATCCAAGGGGCAGAGTATTGCGATCCGTCGCGCATACGACTCATCTCACATCGACACGAATTCAATCCAATATGTGGAAGCACACGCGACGGCGACACCGGTGGGCGACGCTGTCGAGTTCGGCGCGCTGCAGCGGGCGATTACACGCAAACCCGAGTTGCCCCGCATTGAGTTGGGCAGCGTGAAAGCATTGGTCGGGCACACTGGGTGGGCCGCCGGCGCAGCATCAGTTATCAAACTTTGCAAAGCGTTTGAGAACCGCACGATTCCGCCTCAATACAACTACAACTCGCCTAATCCCGCAATCGATCTGAGCGCTTCACCGTTTCAAATCTCGACGACAGTGAAGCCCTGGCCATCCAATTCCGGCGTGCCGCGTCGCGCGGCCATCAACGGCTTCGGCTTCGGGGGCACGAACGCCCACCTGATTTTGGAAGAGTTCAACCCCGCCTACCACGCCAAACTATGTGCGGCCGTGGCGCCGATGACTCCCGCAAATCCAACGCTAGCAGTGATAGACGCCGCCGCACTGTTCCCCTCGGCTAGTGGAATTGAGAAGAGCCCAACCAATGGTCAGCAGGCCTTTGCGCGAGCCGCACTTCGTTTGCCCAAAGGACAGAGACTACTCCCTGATGTTACGGAACACATGGATTCCGGCCAGTATCTGGCATTACTCGCGGCTGAACAAGTGTTGCCTGCATTAGGTGAGCGCCTGAAGGAATTGCGTGATGAGATCGGAATCGTGATCGGCGTGGAATCGAAGACCGATCGCGGCATTCGAGCCAATCAGCGGATTTTTCTCGATCGTCTGAGGCGCAAGTTCGCTGAGGACAAAACGTCCGACGGCCTGCCGCTATCGGAACGTGGGGTGATTCTCGACCGTGTCTGCGACGCTGTTCGCAAGGACGTGATTCCTTCCGGACCTTATACGTTGCCCGGCCTGATGCCGAACGTAATCTCGGGGCGAGTCGCCAACATGTTTGAGCTGCACGGACCGAATGTCGTGATCGACATGGGTTCGAACTCGCTGTTTCAGTCGCTCATGGTGGCCAGAGATTTCCTGATGCACGGAGAGTGCAAAGCGGTGCTCGCCGGTGGATTGAATGCTGTGCGCGTCACGCCTGATGACGCCGAAGCGGCATTTCTGACGGTTCTGACCACGGAAGCAACCGCACGGGAGTTGAACCTTCCGATCGCCTGCCTTCTGACCGTGGGTGGTTCCCTGCCTCAGACCGCGACCGCATCCTCGACCGGCCTGAACTATCGAGGCGCTCACGGAGTAATCGAATTGTCCGAAGCGATTGCGAGAATCCGTAAAGGAGAACGGGAGATCGTGGTGCGGGAACAACAGAGCGATTCGGCTCTCGCCCGTGAACTGGTGTTCCGGTCCGCACTGCCTTTGGCCAAGGCCGCCCCCGCACCCGCTGCCGTACCGGTTACTGTTGCGCCCGCGTCTGGCACATACGCATTTGTCCAGAACACACCTGTGTACTACTACACGCCCGTGGAAACAGCTGCGCCGCTTCCGGTTCCGTCCATAGCGAAGCGGGTTCGTCGGATTCTGTTTCTGACTGATCAGCCTGTGCACTGGCGGCAACTGGAGAGCACTGGAGTTCTGGGCGGCTTCGACTATCACGTGATTTGCGCGCAGGCAGCGTCGCTGGCGAAATCTACTCCCATCGACATTGCCAGCGAAGATGCAGTAAAGGCCGCCTTGGGTGCTCTGCCGGGTGGGTTCGACACAGTAATCGCAGTCAAGATTTCAGGCGATGGACTTCCCGACTCACTTCTGACCACGCCGCTCGAGAATGTGCTTGGCCTGACGGATCTTTCTTTCGCAGTTTGCCGCCACTTTTATGAACAGTTCCGAACGGGCGCGATGGCAATGGGTTCGTTGTGCCTGGGTGCTTTCGTCGGAGGCCGATTGAATCCGTTCAGCGGACTGCTGGCTGGATTTGTGAAATCGCTGGCGCGCGAATTGCCCGCTGCAATCTGCAGAAGCGTGAACGTAGATGCGGTCGATTTCCGGCAAGGAATGATGCGGCTCGACGCGGAGCTTTCGCACCGGGACAAGGCAGTTGAAGTTTGCTATCGGGATGGCAATCGCTATGCGATCGAACTGTCTCGCGTGGAACGTCCGTCACAAGGTGACACGCCGCTCCTGACTTCTGATTCTGTTGTTCTGGCAACGGGAGGAGGGCGCGGAGTGACCGCTGTGCTCACCGAGGAGTTGCTTACGCGTTTCGGATGCACTGTAGTGGCGTTGGGTAGAACCGATCCCGCGAAGGCTCCAGCTCACATTCTGCGCATGAGCGCGGCCGAGTTGGCAGCATACGAGCCGGAGTTTTATAAGGCTGAGCTGGCAAAGGGTGGTGGAATCAAGATCACTGAGCTCAAGAATCGCTTCCGTTCTTACCAGGCGGCTCAGGAAGTGAACGAGCTGGTGCAGTCTCTCTCGGCTCTGCCGGGGCGATTCGAATACATTAGCTGCGACATCACCAATGGTGAAAACACCACCGCAATTGTGGAGTCTGTATTCAAGAAGTACGGGCGTCTCGACATGGTGCTGCATGGCGCCGGCATTCAGATCTCCAAGGTGCTGACCAGGAAGACGGTGGACGACTTCCACAGCGTTGTGGCGGCTAAAATCGCCAGTCTCCAATACATCTACCGCGCTTGCGAGAAGCACCGTGCGGGCCGTCCGCTCCACTATCACCTGCTCACGTCCGCCTTTAGCTATATGGGCAACGATGGCCAGCCTGATTATGGTGCAGTGAACGAGTCACTGAATCGCCTGGCAGATGTTATGGCCATCGCTCCCGAATCGCAGAAGACCCATTCAGATTGGTGCTCGGTGGCATGGTTGGGATGGGCGGGCATTGGAATGACGCGCGGCTCAGAATTTGCGGCGCTCGCAGCCAGCCGAGGATTGCGCGGCGTCACACGCAGCGAGGGTCGCGAAATCTTTTCCCACTTCGTCGCTGGTAAAGCCACCGCTCCAATCAACATCCTGATGGCGGACGGCGAGCTCAAGTTCTACGATGTTGCGACAACGCCTGGTCCTTACGTGCCCAGCCCCTATGCTTCCCCATCGGAGTCGGCATTGCCAGCGCGCACCCGTAGAGAGAGGCTTACCGTGGAGCGCACCGTGACGGCCGATGGCGCACCCTACATTCTGAATCACTGTGTCGATGGAATTCCCACGCTTCCGGGCGCATTTCTGAACATGATGATCGCCGAGGCCGCCCATGAACTGCGGCCGGACCTGAAGATCACAGCATTCGAAGATGCTGCCTTCCGCAGGTTCGTGCGACTCCGCAGCGACGGTCCCACAAATTTGCGCCTGAACGCGGCTGTGGTCTCGGAGAGCAATGAGAGCACGCTTATTCGTGTCGAGGTGGTTTCCGACTTTACGCATAAGAGCGGCAAGGTGCTTCAAAAGGATGTCGTGCAGACCGAAATGTCAGTGAGGATGGGGCCGGCGGTCAACCGTCCGCGTTCTACAGCTGCAAACGGCTCCAGTGGTGCAACTGGCCGTGTTCTATCCGATCCCTATGTCATGAAGGGTTCGCCAGTTCATCTCAACGGTCCGTTTCGAACGCTGAATAACATCGTCGTGGGCGAGAGCAATCGCTCCGCCGATTATCGAATGACAGAAATGTCAGGCATTGGATCGGGAGGCAATGCTTTTCTCTCCAGCCTGATGGTGATGGATTCCCTTTGGCGCTTCGGCGCTATCGATCTGCACGCCGACAACACACTGCCAGTCTATGTACCCGAGGCGTGCAGAGTGATGAACGTTTATTTCGATCTCGGCAATCCCGGCGTCATGTCGACATTGTCTTCAGAGCTTTCCATGCGGGGATCAAATCCTACGGCGGATCAGGACCGTTTGACGATCGGGCCAGTCGAGGTCAGAGATTCTGAGGGTTCCGTATTGCTTAGTGTGGATGGCGGTGTCTGCCGTCGATTGGGCGAGGTGCGAAATGGCCACTAAACATGACCTGTCGCTGGTTGCCGCACTCGATTCCGCCGAAATCACTGCGGAAATCCAGACATCGTACCTTCGCGAAACTGAGGTTCAGGAAGCTGCGACCATCGCAAATCAACGTCGGAGAGAAGAGTGGGTTGCAGGTAGGATCGCGGCGAAGTACGCATTTCTGGACGGTGAGGGATTCCATGAATCCGCTGGGTTGGGTGAATTGTATGTTCGAAAGCTGAACATTGCGGATCTCGCGTCATTCAGTTCCGATGCGTATCGCTCAGTTTCCGTAATCAGAGACCGGGCACCGGGCGGAGGTCCGGCGCGCGTTGGATGGTCTTCTGGAAGCGACACAGTACAGGTGGCGATATCGCACAGCGCAGGCTACTCCTGTGCATCGCTGGGCACCGCGGGAGTCTGCTCGTTGGACCTTGAGACCCCAGTTCAACGAGTTCCGGAATTCTACCTTCAAACTTTTACACACCGCGAAAGAGACTGGGTTGGCGCCTGCGCCGGTGCCCATGGTCTGAATCCCGAATGGCTTTACACGCTGCTCTGGAGCGCCAGAGAATGTCTTCTCAAGACACCGCGCTTCACCGATCTGAGCCTTTGGCACATGCCAGCTCTGGAGATCGACATTCCCGATGGCGCTGAGCGGCTTGTCAGGATTCACGACTCAAAAGATCTTTCCGGCAGTTTCGAATTTCTGCAGGCCAGCACTTTCCGCGGGGCTTTCCGGCTCGCAGTTGCCGGCTCTCCAAACCTGATACTAACCGCCATTACAGAAAATGACTGAGGCCCGAATTATGAGCACAGCTAACCCAATCAGGATCGGAAACCTTACGGACGAGGTCCGGGACGTCTTCTCCGCCGTGACCCGCTACCCGGTAGATATTCTCGAACCGCACGCCAGCCTTGAGGAAGACCTTGGTATCGATTCGGTCAAGCTCGGCGAAGTGTTTGCTGTGCTTCGCGAGAAGTTTCATCTCCCAGACACACTCAACATGCCGCGTGAAAGCCTACGAAGCATCGAGAGCATAGCCACGAGTCTGCGGGAGTACGTGCAGCAGAATTCCTTTGCAACGTCGCTGCCAGCCGCGCACGTCAACGGGAACGGCTTTGCTAATGGGAACGGCCATGTGAACGGAAATGGCCACTTGAACGGCAACGGCCATTCGAATGGCAATGGCCACACGAACGGGAACGGTCTCGCGTATGGCAACGGCCACATGAATGGAAACGGCCATGTGCCGCATGGTGCTCCGGTTTTCTCACGCGAAGATTTCTTAAACCAGGTCCGCGATGTTTTTTGCACCGTCACCCGCTACCCAGTAGATATCCTCGAGCCGCACGCCAGCCTTGAGGAAGACCTTGGTATCGATTCGGTCAAACTTGGTGAGGTGTTTGCGGTTCTCCGTGAGAAGTACGGCCTGCCTGCCGTGATGGATCTGCCTCGGGAGCAGTTGAAGACGATCGCTGGGATTGCGGAGAGCCTGTCGCACTATGTTGCCGAAAAGCCGACCGAATTCCCCGCCCCACCATTTCCCGTTGCTGCGCCCGCTCCCGCTTCTCAGCCTGTCGCGGCCGCAGCGCCGGTGAGCCAGAGTCCTGTGCATAGGTTTGAAGACTTCGACGAGCAGGTTCGTGCAATCTTCGCCGAAGTAACCCGCTATCCCATCGATATTCTTGAGCCGACGGCAAGCCTGGAAGAGGACCTCGGAATCGATTCTGTGAAACTGGGCGAGGTATTCGCCGTCCTCCGCGAGCGCTACAATCTTCCGGAAGTGCTCGACGCTCCGCGCGAAAGCATGAAGACCATCGGCACCATCGCAGAGGCGCTACGGAGATATGTTGACCTTCCGCAGTCAGGCGGCCTGCATGATGTGCCCGCTGTTTCAAACGGGCATTCAAACGGAAATGGCCACGGTACAGGCAGCGGTTTCGAACAGAGACCACCTGTGGTGGAAGCCCTCGAGAACAGGCCCTTCGAAGGGAAAATCGCCCTCGTTACAGGTTCCGGCCGCGCGCTCGGAAAAGACGTTGCCGTATACCTCGCGAGCCTTGGAGCAACAGTCATTGTCAACTCGTTCCATTCGCGCGAGCAGGGCGACAAGACCGTCAAAGAGATCATCGCTGCGGGAGGCAAGGCCATACATGCATGGGGCTCGGTCGCCAATCCACAGCATGTGGAAACGATTTTCGAGCAGATCGAACAGACGTATGGCGGTCTCGATTTCTTTGTGAGCAACGCTTCGAACGGAATGCTGGGTAAGCTTGAGGATTTGACTCCGGAGCACTTCGAGAAGGCTTACCGCACCAATGTAATCGGTCTTCATCAGTGCGCGCTCAGGGCGGTAAATCTGATGAAGCGGCGCGGCGGCGGGAAGATCATCACCCTTTCCTCTCCCGCTTGCCATGGCTACGTGGATTACTTCGGCTGTATGGCGACGGTTAAGGCCGCCGTAGAGTCGCTGACCAAGACCATGGCCATTGAGTTTGCGCGTTACAACATTCAGGTGAACTGCATTTCTCCGGGACCTATCTACGGCGAGCTTCTGAACAAGTGGCCGGAGAGCAAACGGCTCATTGCAGAGTGGGAACAGGCGACAGTCTGCGATCGACTCTGCGTCGACCGCGATGTCTCGAGCTTCATCGGCTACCTCCTCAGCGACGCGGCCAAGTTGTTTACGGGCAGCGTTCTGGTTATGGATGGCGGCATCTCTGTTCGCTGGGGCGGTGTCAGCGGCGCCGCGGCGGAGAATGTAAACGCGACAGCACGTAGCGCCAACAGCCAACAGAACGTTGGCGTGGCCTTGCCTGCGTACCACTGAGCAACCTTTTAGGTTAATCGACCCGGAGTATTGCTATGCCACGAATTGTGGAGCGATTGCTCAAAATCCGTCCGGAAGAAGCAAGCTTCAAGGCTAGAGGCTTCGATGCGTGCGATCCCACTGTCTCCCGCAAGCTGGAACAGATGTTGGAAAGCTTTATCGGCGGCTACAATCTCGCTGTGGAGACGCAGGACAAGGTCGAGTTGTCACGGCGCTTATACGCGGCTTTCGATAACCACCATGTTGGCTTTGCCTTCGAGGGAGTGGGGCTTTATCTCGCCATGCTGGACATGCTCATTCCCGGCAAGCCGTATCGTCTCGATAGCTATTTCAAAGGCGCCGGCGAGCACCATGACTACATCGTCGCCGTGGGAGCAGGGTTTGCAGTTGCCCGCATCCCTTGGGGACTTCGGGCAATGGAGAGCTACCTGAGGACTCTCGATCCACTGATCGCATGGTGCGTTCCCTGCGGCTACGGCTTTCACGAAGGCTTTTTTAAACACAAGCGGTTCATTGACGCGGCCGGACCACTTCCCGCATCTCTTTCGCCCCTCGGCAGGCAGTTATTCGATTCCGGGCTGGGCCGTTCGCTTTGGTGGGTGAAAGGCGCCGATCCTTCGAGGATTCGCGCAGCTATCGACCGTTTTTCCGAAGATCGCCGAGCTGAGCTTTGGGCGGGAATCGGTATCGCTGCATGTTATGCGGGAGGCGTTGGTGTTAGTGAGTTGCAGAGCTTGGATGAGTTGGCCGGCCCCTACCGCGCGGATTTTCTCTCGGGTTTGCCCTTCGCTGCGCGCCTGCGGCAAAAGGCTGGAAACTACTCGGATACCACCGAACTGGCGTGTCGGACCCTGCTGGATCGGAGCACGGATAAGGTAGCCGACATGGCGGAGTTGGCGGCAGACGCCGTTCGCGCGCAGGTGCTGGGATCGGGAATCACCGAAGCCTATGCCCTGCTGAGACGACATTTAGTGGTACAGTGCCAAACAATCGCAAAGGTCGAAACGTATGTCTGAGATACCCCAATACGAAGTAATGATTCTTGGAAGCGGCCTGGGCGGCGCCATGCTGGCGGCCATCCTGGCGAAGGCGGGGCTTTCCGTCCTATTAGTGGAAGGCGAAGTACATCCGCGCTTCACCATCGGCGAAGCGACAACGCCGGACACGAACTTCCGTCTCAAATTGCTAGGACTGAAGTACGACATCCCGGAGATCACGAATCTCAGCACGTTTCACGACTTGAGGGACAACGTGGGACCGTCGAGCGGCGTGAAGCGAGCTTTCAGTTTCCTCTATCATCGCGAGGGCGAGGAACAGAACCCGCTCGAAAGCCATCAGTATCCAACATTGGCGCCTCCCATGGGTCCGGACTGTCACTTCTTCCGGCAGGATACCGATGCCTATATGATGGCGGCTGCTGTGGGCTATGGCGCGACTATTCGGCAGCAGACGCGGATCGTCGATTTCGAAGTGAAGGACGACATTGCGAAGCTGGTATCGAATAAAGGCGAAGTCTTCACGGGCTCTTATCTCGTGGATGCCACGGGGATGAAGTCTGTGCTGGCGCACAAGTTTGAATTGCGCGACAACACCGCCGAATATCTGACGAACTCGCGCGCCATTTTCACTCACATGGTGAATGTTGAGCACTACGACAATGTGGGACATTCGCGCGAGGAGTACAAGCTCAAATACCCGCTATCCCAGAGCACGCTCCACCACATGTTCGAAGGCGGCTGGATGTGGGTAATCCCGTTTAACAATCATGCCGATGCAGTGAATCCCCTCTGCAGCGTGGGCTTGCTTCTCAATCGCGACATCCATCCGGAGACCGGCATGGATCCGGAAACTGAGTTCTTCAGTTTCGTGCGCCGCTTTCCGGGGATGTATAAGCAGTTCGCCAAAGCGAAGCCCGTTCGCAACTGGATGGCCACCGGTCGTCTGCAGTACGGGGCCACTCGCCTCAGCGGACATCGTTACAGCCTTCTTTCCCACGCCGCCTTCTTCATCGACCCCCTCTTCTCATCGGGCCTGGTGCTGACAACGGCGGGAGTGGACATGCTGGCGCAGCAGCTCATTCACGCATTCAAACACAACGATTTCGCGGTAGAGAACTTCCAGCACATCGACGACTTCTTCCTGAAGAACGTGAAGTTTTTCGACCGCGTGGTGGGCAACTCATTCACATCTTTCCGTGATGTCGATTTGTGGGACGCATGGTTCAGGGTGTGGGTGGTCGGCCTGCTGGTTGGCACGGAACTCAACGGAAAGTCCTATCTTCAATTCATCGAATCCGGCGACAAATCGGTTCTGGATGCGAAGAAGTCCGTGCGCGGTGTACTGGGTTCGGATTTCAAGCAGTTTCGCGAACTATTCGAACGGGCTTCCAGCCAAATGGACAACGTCCGGGCGGGCGGAGATCCGAAGGAAGCGGCGAACAACATCCGCGAAATGTTCCGTGGCCTCGATTACGTTCCTACGTATTTCAAATGGCACGACAAGACGGTTCGCACCACGCCTGCATTCACAATCGGCGGCATGACTCGCATGTATTTCTGGTACCTGTTCAAATCACCAAAAGTGGTCTTCCAAGAGCTCTACGGATGGAAGCCGTGGACAGCATATAAATACATATTCGGGTCCATCCTGCACACCATGGGCCTCAACAGGCGACGCACGAACAGTTATATTCGGGACGTTTTCAAGGCATGGAACAAGGAATGGGTATCGCCCCAGAAAAAGCAGCCCGCCATGACCGCAGAGGGGACACGCGTACAAGTGCCCGCGACGGCGGCGAGCGTTGCCGCGAATGGCCCGACGACAAATTGAAAAGGTGATCTGTTATGCCGTCTATAGAAATAACTCGTGCCAAATATCGCACCCTTCCGGTGATACTAACCGTGGCTGCCGTCGTGGCACTGCTCTCCGCGCTGGCGCATGTCCCCAATGTATCTGCCGATGTAACAGCTCGCATGGCTTCGCGCTTCAAGTTCTCGGTCCAGAAGCTTCCTCTTGTGCCGATCCCATCGGACGTTGTTTATCCGGTGAACCAGATGGCCAAGCAAATGCAATTTTATTATTACCAAGTGGGCGAATCAGCAGCGCTCGGCGACCTGGACGGCGACGGCCTGCCCAACGATCTTTGCCAGACCGACGTCCGCGCCAAGAGCGCCATGGTGAGCCCGGTGCCGGGGACTGGTGCGCGCTATGCTCCGTTCAAACTGGAGTTCGGCAAATACTTCGATCCCGTGACGGAATACCCCAGCGTTTGCCGCATTGCCGATATGAATGAGGACGGCCTGGCCGATATCTTCATCGGATTCTATGGCCGGCCGCCGCTGTTGTTGCTGCGCAAAGCGACCGCCGATCTGAAGCCGGGTGCTCCCCTTTCCATGGATTCCTATACCGTGCAGGAACTGGTCCCCGGCCTGAATCAACGCTGGTGGACGGCCACGGCAAACTTCTTCGATGTCGATGGCGACGGGCACATGGATCTTTTCGTCGGCAACTATTATGCCGATGGATCGGAGCTCACGGACGCGAACTCGCCGAAGCCCTTCGAGATGAACGAGGACTTCTCCCGCGCAAAAAACGGTGGCACGAGCCGCATTTTCCTGCACGTCTCCAGCGTCAGCGGCCCCTCTCCTTCCGTGACTTATCGCGATGCTGGAACTGTCTTCCCGAATAATGGAGACCACGCATGGACTTTGGCGAGCGGTGCGGCCGACCTGGAACGCAACGGGCTCTCCGATTTTTACATCGCCAACGATTTCGGTCCCGACCAGTTGCTGCGCAATCACTCCACGCCCGGTTCAGTGCGGTTCGAGGAACTGAAAGGCGAGGGCGGCTTCACGATACCGAGCTCGATGTCCATTGGTAACGACACGTTCAAGGGCATGAGTGTCGATTTTGCCGATGTGAATAATGACGGCATCTTCGACTGGTATGTAAGCAACATCGCCTCGCCGTTTGCCATGCAGGAGAGCCACTTTCTCTGGGTGAGCACGGGGAAGATGGACAAAATGAATAAGGGCATCGCGCCGTGGGTGGACAAAGCCGAAGATCTGGGCGTTGGGCACAGCGCATGGGCGTGGGATGCGCGGTTCGAAGACTTCGACAATTGCGGAACCGTTGAACTGATGCAGGCCACAGGCCTTGTCAAAGGGACAGAGAACCGCTGGCCGGATCTCGCCCAGGTGGGCGGAGCCAATGACGAACTCGTGCGCCATCCCGCCTCGTGGCCCAGGTTCCTGCAGGGAACCACCGATGTAGACGGGACGGCCCAAAAGCCTTTCTGGGTACGCGACGACAAGGGACACTATGTAAATCTCGCGAACGAATTGTGGCCCGACCTCACTGCCCCCACTCGCGGGATCGCCGTTGCAGATGTGTTCGGCAATGGTTATCCCGACATGGTGCTCGCCAATTTCTGGGACAATTCGATCTTCATCAAGAACGACGGCTCCGGCAATAAATTTATGGAACTGTACCTGCTGTTACCCTCGGTCGAATCTACGCCCCCCCCAGCAGGCATCAAGGTCCATGACGGACACCCGACATGGCGCGAAGGCACTTCGGCCATAGGCACCTTTGTCGAGATTGAGACTCCCGACGGACAGAAGCAGATCCGACAGTCCGACGGTGGCAACGGCCACTCCGGCCAGCGCAGCCCTGAAATAAGATTCGGCCTCGGCCAGACCCAGGCGACAACAATCCAAGTGCGGATTACCTGGCGCGATTTTCACGGAACCCTGCATCACGACGCGCTGACGCTGGCGCCCGGCTCACACACAGTCTTGCTCGCGACAAAGGAAAAGAACTCATGAGTGCTTCCGCCACGTTATCGCCCGTTGTCAACGCGCCTGCGTTGACGGTCGCTCCAGCTAAAAAGAAAGACCCTCGTATGGGTCTTAAGACCTCGGCTACGTTTGCGACGATCTTCACTATTCTCGGCCACGCGGTATTCGGCTTCGAGCAGTCGTGGGCGCAAGTTTTCGTCGCCCTGGCCTCCGGATACTCCTGCGCTTTTCTTTTTGAGTGGGTTGACGCCAAAGCAAATAACCGTGCCCCGGAGTTTATCGGTGGCGGCTTTGGGAAGAAGGTTAACTTTCTGCTAGCGCCGCACATGACCTCCATCACAATGTCGTTTCTGATTTACGTGAATCAGCGTTTGTGGATGATGGCTGTGGCGGTCGCCATCGCGATCGGCTCAAAGTATGTACTGCGCGTGCGCCAGAACGGCCGGATGCGTCATTTCATGAACCCTTCGAACTTTGCCGTCGCGGTGGTCCTTTACGCGTTCCAGGGGACCGTGGGCATGCTTCCGTGGGGTTATACAGTCGATCTCCACGGCGCTTGGGACTGGATTGTGCCAGCCATTATCGTTTTGCTCGGAACGCGCCTGAACATCATGTTCACGGGCCGAATTCCGACCATACTCTCATGGCTGACTTCGTTTGTCCTTTTTGCCGGGCTAAGATCCTGGTATCTTGGCTATCCGTTCCCGGGCCAGCTTGTGGTGCTGACAGGCATCCCCATGGTCCTCTTCACGCTGTATATGATCACTGACCCGCAGACGTCGCCCTCGAAGCTTTCCAGCCAAATCGTTTTCGGATCAGGTATCGCCTTCGCCTACTCTGTGCTGCTCATGTGGCACGTGCAATACACCATGTTTTACAGTGTCGCAGCCGTATGCATGATACGCGGCATGTGGCTTTATTGGGTGGACCTGCGCGAAACATCAGTCGTGCGGGAAGGTTCTTCCTTCGCGCAGGAGCCAATCAAACTCTAGCCTGCGAAAAGTTAAAAAAATCGTATGCCATCCAGAAGAATTTCACTGTAGTATCGGACTCACGGATGACACATCAAAAAGGAAGTCTTGTCAAAAGAGTCTCTGTGGGCCTGATCGCCCTTGCGCTGGTTGCGTTAATCCTCGTCGCCGTGGGGTATCGTTTTCTTTTCCCTGTCCTGCCAAAGGTTTCCGCTCCGAAAGAAGTGGTCCGGCTGGACCAGGGCTGGACGGAGGATCAGCGCGAGAAATATTACCAGACCGCGCAGGGATCTCTGATCATCCCCTATAGCTGGTTTATGGCGCTTGAGCGGCCGGAGATTGGCAACCACGAGCCCTTCTCCAATGTTGAGAACCTCGTACGATACGATCTAGTCCCCGACGATTCAAAATACAACCATGACCACCTCCCTGTCGGTGTCACCATTCAAACGATCGATGACGATCACCTTCGAAATCTTGGATGCGGTGCGCCGCCCTGCGCAGCCGGGGCTACTCTCCACAAGCAATGGGTCACCTATACTTGCGCCGCCTGCCACGTCGCTCAGATGAATTACAAGGGCAAGAGCTTCATCGTCGATGGTGGCAGAGGACGTTGGAATTTCACGGTATTCAATACGACCCTTGCCAACCTGCTTCTGGTAACGCGCTATTCGCCCGGCATGTTTGATCGTTTCGCGAACAAGGTAATCGCCTTCGAGAAAAGGCCGTATACCGCGGATGAAAAGGAAAAGATCAAGCACGAACTCGATGAGTTCCTTCATGGGCCATCCATTGTCGGGGGAATCGTGGCGGGCATAAAAAACACCTACCCGACCGAAGAAGGCTATGGCCGGATGGATGCGTTGGGAAGAGGCGCCAACGGGCAGTTCGGTCCCTTGGATGATCGGAACATACTTGTCGCCAACGCGCCAGTCCTGATCCCGCCGCTTTGGTATACACACGATTTCGACTGGGTGCAGAGCGTTGCGGCAATCGGTCAACCGCTCGGGCGCAACGTTACTGAATCCTGGGGTGTCAATTCTGCGGTGGACCTGGCCAACCCTGACCCCACTCAGCGGTTTCATACCACCATCCCGATCAAAAACATGTTCTGGATGGAGACGCTGATCTCGGTGATGAAGGCTCCCAAATGGCCCGAAGATATCCTGGGCAAGGTCGACCCAAAAGTTGTCGAACTGGGGCGCTATCTCTATGAAGAAAAGGTCTTCGACAATGCTCTCACGCCAGCCGAGGAACAATGGTGTCCCGAAGCGTCGCCGACTGGTGATTATCAGCCTTGCCCCAATCCCAATACCCCACACAAAGGACTCTGCGCCCGCTGCCATGCGGCGGTTGGCCAGTTGAATGCCAACGAGAACGGAAAGAAGTATTTCCAACTGCCGATGTACAAGCTGAAAGTGATCGGCACCGACCCCATGGATGCGGTTAATTTTAACGGTCGCCAGGTCTACACCGGAGTTTTGAAGGATAAGTTTGGGGGGCGGGACAAAGTCGGCGTTGGAGAAGCGCTGGCGGTTACGACGACTGAAATTATGGCTCGAGAGTTGGACCATCAGCATATTGCTCCCGAAGACCGTCTCAAGGTTACCGGATTTCGGAAGAATGATTTCCGCGCCCCGCTGGCTTACCCAGCAAGGCCGTTGACGGGTTACTGGGCAACGCCACCCTATATGCACAACGGTTCGATTCCAAACCTCTATGAAGTGATGAGTCCGGTGAGTGAGCGTTCCGCAAGCTTCTATACCGGCAGCGAAGAATTCGATCCAGTTAAGGTAGGTTACCGGACCGACAAGTTCGAGGGCGGTTTCAGATTTGATACAAAGCGCAATCTTCTGGAAGCTGGCGTAAACAGTGTGCGGGAGCTATTCGCCGGTCATCTTGGATTCGACCGCGAGATTGCCGGAAACTCGAACCTCGGCCACGAGTTCCGCAACGCTCCCAAGGGGACGCCCGGTGTAATTGGACCCTATCTCAGTCCCGAAGAACGCATGGCAATCATTGAGTACATGAAGGTGATGTCAGAGGTGCAACCGCTGGACGACGGCGCTGAGTATCGCCGTCGAATTGCCTTACTGAGCGAAATGGAAGGGGAGTATAAGTGAGGCATAAAAACCTCGCGACAGAATAATGGAAATCTCACCGAACAGCACAAGAACCATACTGGTCTGCGGGGCCCTGGGAAATCAGGGATCGGCAGTAGTGGCTCGGCTGCTCGAAAAAGGGTGGAAGGTGCGGGCGTTGACTCGCAAACCAGAGAGTCACGGGGCGATGGCACTTGCGAAGAAGGGCGTCGAACTCGCAATGGGCGATCTGGAAGATCCGGAATCGCTGGATGCCGCCCTGAAAGGCGCCTACGGGGTGTTCAGTGTTCAGGATGGATCGGTCGGCCCGGAACGCGAAGTGATGCAAGGTAAGAACATTGCGGATGCTGCGAGAAGGGCCGGGGTCGAACATTTTGTTTACTCCTCAGTGGCAGGAGCGGACCGAAACACGGGCATCAAAATTTGGGAAAGCAAGTGGGAGGTTGAGAAACACATCCGCAAACTGGGGCTCCCCGCCACTATTTTTCGACCTGTTTCCTTCTTCGAGAACTATTACTATAACGTCTTTCACCTGGGTATCCTGATGGGCTGGCTAACCTCTCCCGTGAAAAAGAACCGGCCTTATCAGATGATCGCGACATGGGACATCGGCGGGTTTGTGCAGCTTGCTTTTGAACGCCCTCAAGAGTTTATAGGTATGGAACTTGAGATTGCGGGGAGCGCCCTGACTAATCTTGAAAACGCCGAGACCTTCAGTCGTGTCACGAAAAGGAAAGTCAGATTCGTTGAAATGCCGATGTGGATCACTTACCTTCAGATGGGCAAGGATATGTACACGTCCTTTCGCTGGCTCAACACCAGCGGCTACAAGGCTGACGTACCAGAGCTTCGCCGCCGTTACCCGGAGCTTCAGCTGAAGACTCTGGAGCAGTGGTTGTACGACGAAGGCTGGGACAAACATGCCCGGCGCTTCACGACACACAAGGGATCTGGACCGTCAAAGGGACAAAACAGCAAAAGTCCCGAAGCGGCGGTCAAGCGGGAATTGAGAATGGATTCCAATATGGCAGGTGAGCTGAATTGATAAGAGGCGCGTTTCTTGCTGGAGGTATCGTTGCCACGGGTGGTCTGGCTCTCCATTGCTACACGATGGAGCACTGGATCTATCCCAAACTGAAGGTGGAAGGCTTCCCTTCCACGCCATTCGGGGACAGCCTGCAGATGTTGAAGGCATACCGAATGCTCTGGCACTTCTTCACGATCAATATTCTCGGAACCGCCATCATGGATTACCTCTTCTACTTCACGGACTGGTATTCCGACCCGCAGCGGGTGGTGCTGGCCAGGGGCATCGCGCTGGAATGGTTTGCGCAGATTCTTGTTTGTTTTTTCATCAGCCATTTCTCTCCCAGCCAGCTTATCAAGGCGTTTCAGTGGGTGATTCTTCTTGCCATCGGGGGTTTGACATGGCTTGGAACCGTTGGATCGTGAGGAACGGACTATGAGCAGAGCGCGGGTGAGTATTATCGCTTATGGGGTTTATTTGGCTTCCGCGGGAGTGGTACTGGCGCTGATACCCAACGTATTAATCGCGCTCGCCGGGTTACCGGAAGACCACAGTTTCTGGGTCAGGATGGCGGGGGTACTTGCATTCGTGCTAGCCGTCAAAGGTATTCACAATTCCACTGCGGAGAACGCTACCTTCTTCCGGTTCGACAATTTCACGCGAACATTTGCCGGAACATTTATGGTGGTTCTGGTTTTGCTCGGCATCGCTCCAAAGATTATTCTGGTGCTCGCGGCGCTCGATTATGGCGGTGCTCTCTGGACAGAGCTTGCTATTCGAGCGGATAAGCGCAGCGCCGTCAGCACCGCGGTAGCTTGATCTACCCGGGACAGTTTTTCCATACGACAGGAGACATAAGGTAACCATGACAAAAACAACGACGACAGAGACAACGATGACAGAAACAATTCCTGCGGTTCATGTTCCGGGGACCGAGCTTCCGCCCGTGGTGCTTGACCTGGGCAAGACCAAACGGAGTCTAATCCGCGACTTGAAAAAGGGCGAAGGCGAACTCATGGAAGAGGTTGCCGCCGCTATTGAGGCGGTCCGCAGCAACCTGGGAGCCGAAGTGGAAGGCAAGGTTCTGACGCCCGTGGTGATCATTTACGAGCGCAAGGTTCGGCGTAGGACAGGATTTTTTCCATTCACAATGTGAGGTTTTATGACACAGATCAAAACAGAGACTAAGCCCGCGGAACCCGTCGCAGCCTCGGCCCATTCCGCTCCGCCCCCGGTGATTTTGCACGAGAGTATCCGGGTAAAGACCGTTAAGACAGGAAAGAAGAAGAAGCGCCGTTACAGCTTCGGGCTGGGTACCGTCCAGCATCTTGAGCGCGGCGTTACGCGGTCCCTTGAAACAGTTAGCAAAGGGGTCGCGCGCACCTTCAGCGAATATAGTGAACGCAGTAGCAAATCAGCGCGCAACAAGCGCGACGGGGCGCTCCGGGACGGAATCGAAAATTGGACGAAAGCACTCAGCAAGGGAATGCGCATAGCAGGCGAAGCGCCCTACGATTTTGTCAAAAACGTGAATCGTGGGTCAGGCTCGAAGCAGGTCCGCGATACGGTGAGGTTATTAACACCTCCCCCGCTACGCTAGGTACACGCAGACTGGGAGCTCATTCGCCCGGAGGCCTGAAATGACGAGCGACGGGTCCCCCGAGCATATTTCCTGGGACGGCCTAATTAAAGGCGAATCCGAGGAGATCAAATCCGAGGCGGAGAATGCTCCGCCTCCACCCAACTCCGAGCCGGTCGGTTTTGCTCCCCCTCCCCCGCGCCGGCCCGACCCATTTCGTGAAAGCAACTTGGACCCGGATCGCCTTGAGCGCATCCGCTTAGCGACCCTGCATGCGTTGGAACGCCGGAGAAACGGATCGACCAGGCGGAATGGCCACGCTAATTCCGAACCGGGAATGGATCCTTCAACTCTGACTTTCAAGCAACCACCGGGACTGCTTCCGACAGAGGTTCGAAAGAATCTGCAGGGCGACATCCTGCCGCAAGTTTCGCCGGCGATGATGCGGTCGCTCAACTGGACCGCGAATATCTTCCAGACGTACTCCCGGTTGATGATTTACGGTTTCGCCGGGCTGCGATGGGCTTTTGCCATCCTCTGGGACAAGCTGATGAGCGCCGACACCATTGAACGCAGAGCCATTCGCCTGCGGGAAGCCATCGAGCGAATCGGCGGAAGCGCGGTCAAGGTAGGTCAGCAGATGGCGATGCGAATCGATCTTCTGCCCTACGAATACACGGTCGAATTGGCCAAAATGCTCGACCGAATGCCCACTTTCCCCACGAGCTACGCAATCGAGCGGATCGAAACGGTTATGGGGAAGCCGCTGCTGGAAGTATTCGCTGCCTTCGATCCCGTCCCCATCGGATCCGCCTCCGTGGCCTGCGTGTTTCAGGCGTTCCTTAAGAATGGCGACCGCGTTGCGGTAAAGGTTCGCCGGCCGGGCATCGGGCAGAAATTTGTCGCGGATTGCAATGCGCTCGCGGCCGTGCTTCAGTTCCTAGAATTTTTCACCTTCATTCGTCCCGGTTTGTCTCGGAATTTCGTATACGAATTCCGGAGCATGCTCATGGAAGAGCTGGATTTCAGAAAGGAAGCGCGCTACACCGAACTGTTCCGTAGCGGCGTGAAGGCGCACATGAAGCACATCAGTGCCCCGCGCATCTACTTCGACATGTCATCGCAGGACATTATGGTGTCGGAGTTCGTTTCGGGCATCTGGATGCGTGAAATGATCGCGGCGGTTGAGAAGAATGACACGCGGGCGCTTGAGTTGCTCAGGGCCGAAGGAATTCATCCGGAACTGGTTGCCAAGCGGCTTCTTCGCACCAATCAGTTCGGTGTTTTCGAGAACGTTCTTTTCCATGCGGACCCGCATCCATCCAACGTAGTCATACAGCGCAATAGTGAACTGGTCTTCATCGACTTCGGTTCATCGGGCGCCTACACAACAAAGGAACGGAACAACTGGAAACAGCTTTCGCATTACCATGACACTGCGGACATTGGCCGCATGGTGCAGGCCGCGCTTGCCATCCTTGAGCCTCTTCCTCCGATCGATGTCGACGAGTTCTCCAAACGGGTCGAAGGCATCTTCTGGCAGGATCTTTATGCCTTTAAGAGCAAGCACACGGAGTGGTGGGAAAGGACATCGGCCAAGATCTGGATTCGGTTCCTGACTCTCGCGCGTGAATATAACATTCCGTTGAACCTCAACACCCTCAAGATGATCCGGTCGACGCTGCTGTATGAGACCATCGCGGCACGCCTGTATCCAGAGGTGAACGCATACAAGGAACATCGGGTTTATAACAATGCTGCAGGTAAGCGCGCTCGTAAACGCGTGCATAAACAAGTGCTCAAATTCCTCTTCAAGGGACCGAGCAACGAAAGCTACCTGGCGATAGAACAACTCGCCGATATGGCCAACCGAACGGTTTACCTAGCGCAACGCTGGCTGGATTCGCCTCCGTTTCAGTTCACCAACCTGGTGGATAAAGCATCGATGGCGATCTCTATATTTCTGCGCGGATGTCTTACTTTCTCGGTGACCACCCTTTCGCTGGGGTTCGGCTTGGTGGGGTTGCATTTGGTCACAGGCGCTGGTGCAATTGGTATCTGGCAAGCGGTCCTCGAAGTCCTACGGTGGACTCCTTACCAGTTCCTGGTGGGCGTCAAACTTTTCCTCGACATCCGCAAAGTCCTGTTCCGCTTCTTCGATAAGGACATCAAGGAAAGAAACTCCTGATCGACACCCCCCGCGTTTACTTGAGGAGTGCTGCGCGCGTAATCATTGTCTGGGCCAGGTCGCCAGACGCCCCGGCATGAAATGCCGCCAGAAATCCTTTGCGGTCCGTGCTCAGCAGGACCGCAGGGCCTTTCTCGGATATTCTTACCGTGGCATTGCGCGGTTGACCGGTAATCATACCCACCTCGCCAAAGTATTCTCCGGGGCCGAGCCGTGCGAGTTCTTCGGAGCCGTTGGTGGTGCGCCGCGTAACAACGGCGCAGCCTTCCGTAATTACATAGAAGCGATCCGCGGCGTCCCCTTCCCGGATAACGGTCGCACCCGCCTCCAGCCTCTCTGTCGAAAACTCAGGAAAGAGTCGCGAGAGAGCGTCGGCGGATATCCCTGGCAGGGCGTCGCGCAAACTATTGTGAGCGGTTCGCTTGCGCGCGATCGCCGCCATCTCGCTGGAGATTAGATCTGAATTCTCCACCAGATCGAGAAACCGCTCTCGCGACAATTCCAGCACCTGAACCGAGGGGCTCTTAGCCGTGACTGTAGCCGTTCTGGGGACGCCGTGCAGTAGTCCGATCTCGCCGAAATACTGGCCGGGCGCAAGCTCCGCCACAACCTTGCCGTCCTTGATAACAGACACGTTGCCGCGCTCCACAATATAGAAGGCCTCAGCCGTATCGCCCTGCCGGATAATAATCTCGTCCTGTCGAAAAGTCCGGCTCGGCGCGGTTTCCAGAATCTCGGCGACGGACTGATTGTCAGACCCAGGAAAAGCAGCGGTAATATTCTCCTCGGAGGGAGCGGCCTTGCCGACCATGCCTCGGCGAGGCTTGGCCTTCATGCGGAATCCATTGTCCGGCGCAGGCAATGGACGCACTCTCAGCTTTAGTCGGTAGTTCGCCGGAGTCATCTCCAAGTCGCACTCGTGCAGGATTGTCGCGACCATGGTCACCGCCATCAACTCTGTGAGACCCATCGCGGTGCACGTACGATCGCCGATGCCGAAGGGATGAAAGCCTCCTCCATTCCGATGTTCGTTGCGCGGGCTCATCATGCGCGTGTGATCGAAACGCATGGGATCGGTGAAGTACTGCTCTGAGAAACTCATCGGAACTTGCGACAGAACCGTAATGTCTCCAGCTTCCACTTTCTTACCCTGGAATACGTAAGCGCGGTCGGTGTAGTAAGGCATGCCCTGTGAAACCGGTCGGAAGCGCAGGGTTTCGTGGTAGACCGCGCACATTAGTTCCATCCGGCGCACGTCCGACGCATCGCAGATTCCCACCGAGAACGCTCGATCTGCTTCTTCCGTCAGAATACGCTTCAGTTCGAAATCGATAAGAATTTGGTAGAGCATGAAACCGATCAGGCGCGCCATGTACGCCACGCTGCCCGCGCATCCGTACATCGCATAGCACACAACCTGGTCGTGCCGCAGGGGCACGCCTTCTTTGTCGCGCACGCTGAGCAGTGTGTGAATGATCGTTTTTCTGAAACCCGGAACCGCCGTCTCGCTCGCGGCCTCACGAACCATGTCCGAGATCAGGCCGATCACCTTATTTCGGGATTTGCGATACCACGGGTTTTTGAACGCAAGGAACGGCCAGACGCGGCCGCCTACGTTCATGTTGGTTTCGATAGTGGTCATGGCTTCGGCAAAGTGCTGATGCAGCGAGCGCCCGCACATGACCCGGCAGTACTGCTCGAAGGCGATGTGGTTGATCGCGCCCATCACCCCATGAACGCTGCCGGCCGGCCACTTACGCACTTCTTCCGTCACAACCTGGATAAAATCGGGTACGAAAGAGGACGCCGCCTCACGCGAATAGCCTAGTCCCAACATCCGCCGCAGCCTGAGGTGAGTTGGTCCTGACACGCTCATCATGAAATCATGTGTGCCCAGTTCCATGCCGATATCGTGAAACATCTTTTTCCGCGATAGATATCGGTTCGGAAAACCCTGCTCCATGAAGAGCTTTGCTTCCTTCCCTCCGATGATGGTGTATCTGATCCAGAGCGCCTGGAGTCTAAAAATGGGACCGTACTTCAGGTACGCGCGATTCAAAACTCCTGGTGTGTCTCTCAGAAAATGAAAGGTGCTTCCCACCAAGGGCCAGCCTTTGACCAAAGGCGGTCGAGGAGCGCTCGCCAAAGGCGGCTCCACCGATTCTGGATTGAAAGGACACTTCGGTTTCTGCGGATCCAATGGGCTCGCCATGCTTGCCTCTTATTTACTGAGCTCTTCCCTCGCCCGCTTCGTATCTCCACGCAGTCTGAATCATCGCTCCATCGGAGAATCGTGTGTCCGCGTAGTCGTCAAACGAAATTCTCCTGTCAAGAACGCCGGTCTCGATCATCAGATACCTAACCTCATCGAAGTCCGCCCTGCGCGGCTCCAGGGACGTGCACATGACGCGGTCCAGCGGCTTTGTCAGAGACCAGCGAAGCAACGCCGATTTCTGATTGTAATAGGACCTGCCGACAAAATCGGTGGCATTCTCGCGATGCTGTTTGGAATTGTTCAGCCAAAGTCTGGAGCGGGCAATTCCGTCCACCAGTTCCTGCACCACATCCGGACGCTTGTCGATCAGACTTTGCTGAACCTCGAGAACGCGGGACATGTAATCCGGCCAGTAGTCGTGCGCCTGAAACCGAATCCGCCCGGTCGACAATGAGAAAACCCAAGCCGGAGTTTACCGAGATCATCTATGCAGCCACCACCACAAGCAAAGCTATTCCAAGGTAATCCGCAAACCCGTAATCAGTTGCGGAAGAACAGCCGAGAAAAAGACTCGTAGAACAAGCTGGCCGGACAGAGGCCAAAATTGCGTCCCGCGTTCAGGTAAGCTGCCGGCACTCTTTGAAGAGCGTTGATCGCCGTCAAAAGAAGGGGAAAGAATCAATTCCAAGCACAGATTCTATCGGTCCCGGCAACAAGTGCGTGGAACTCCGGTTGACGGCCAATTGCCAGAGAACCAGCAGGGCCGCAAGAAAGACAACAGGTGGAGGCCAACGGCGGTGCGAGAGGAGTTGGCGCCAGTCACTCATCCGGTTTTGCCTGGCGATGATTTTGCCGCGCCAGCGCCGCAACTCCAAATGCAGAGAAGGAGAAATTCCCATGTCCAATATCTCTCGCCCGAACTCCTGAGTCTCTCTGGACAATGTTTAAACCATGCAACTCACCTACGCTATGCAGCCTAACGCCGCGCACCACTCACCGTCAGCATCAGTGGCTCCGACGCGGCGCTCAGTTCCCCACAATTCGTCCTCACCATCCCCACGGCGTCGCCCATCGCCGTCACCTCCGTTGAGGTCACCATCCGGTTAAGCACCGCGAACAATGATTTTTCCGACCCCGCAAACGGGCCGATTTTCAAAGAACAACGTAGTGACAAGACGGAGCCGAGTGCGGAACCGGATATACCCTCTGGACGTAGGGGTGACACGCAACAAGACTCGCGGAGATGGTTCCCGACCGCGCTCAAAGATGCGAAGGTTCGGGATTTTACCCGGCATTGCAATAGCCATATGTTTACCAGTAAACTTGTTGTGGCCGGTGTGGGTCTGCGGGTGGTTGCAGATCTGCTCGGGAATAGGCCACTTCAGATAGTCATGCGCCTCGCAGATCCCACTTGGGAAAACCGGGTATCAGCTGTGGACCGGCTGGTTCCCATCCAAAGGAAATGCGATTCAAGCGGGGACTGGCAGATTTGCAATGAAACGGCCTAAACAAATCCAAACATTAGCTCATTGAAATTAAATGAGTTACAGTGCGGAGAGGTGGCAGAGCCCGGTTGAATGCACCTGACTCGAAATCAGACATAGTCGCAAGGCTATCGGGGGTTCGAATCCCTCCCTCTCCGCCATATTACAACGCAAGCCTTTTGAAATCTAAATAAACACCGCGACCCAGCACCGATGGCATCGACATTGATTCCTCCCGCAAAATCCTGGTGGAACATGCTGATATTGATGCCAACGACGACGCCTTGGTTCTCAAGGCCGGTCGCGATTCCGACGGCCTGCGCGTCAACCGTCCCACCGAGGACGTAGTCATACGCGACTGCATCGTGCGCCACGGCGCGGCGGCAATCACCATCGGCAGCGAGACCTCCAGCGGGTTTCGCAACATCGAAGTCTACAACATTACCGCCCTCAGCGGTGTCCCCTCCGGCATTCTGTTCAAGTCAGCGAGTGTGCGCGGTGGATTTGCGAATGACATCCGAATCCACGATCTCAACCTCGAGGGAGTCGCAATTCCCATTCACATCACCATGAACTGGAATCCGAGCTTCAGCTACGCCTTGGTGCCCGAAGGGATGAAGAACATTCCGTCCTATTGGGCCACCCTCAGCACGAAGGTGTCACCTGAAAAGGGGCTGCCGCACTTCAGCGACGTACACATTTGGAACATTAAGGCCACTGGCGCCAAGAGCGCGTTCAATGTGGCTGCCTATCCGAACGCCACGCTCGACAACTTCAGGCTCGATCATCTCGACATCGAAGCGGCTACGGCCGGAACCATCGCAAACGCCAAAGACTGGACCATCGTTGAAAGCGCCATCAAGACAGCGGATAGAAGCAAGCCTGTTTTTACAGACTCCATCTTCAAGGATCCGAAAGATATTCCATATGGTGAGCCAAAATGAGTCCCCACTGCGGCTAGCCGCGATTTCTCACAGGGGATCGATTTGATGTCGGTCAGCAGTGCGGGGCATGCGGGAAGAGCCGTCCACCGGCTCGAAATCGGTTTGTCGACGGGTACGGCGCGAGC
>Ga0302278_10000487_pt1 | contig 51028 bp, 44 predicted proteins | sample III_Bog_N3_2_FD_194543 | JGI IMG/M metagenome (GOLD analysis project Ga0302278, IMG submission 194543) | Peat permafrost microbial communities from Stordalen Mire near Abisko, Sweden - III_Bog_N3_2 | ecosystem: Environmental > Terrestrial > Soil > Wetlands > Peat | place: Sweden: Abisko...
GTCGTGGTTTCCACCAACTCGAAAGACGAGGCGATCCGCACGACCTCCGAGGAGATCGCCCGCCAGCTCGAATCGGCCGGTTACGACGTTTTGCTCGACGACCGCGACGAACGCCCCGGAGTCAAGTTCAAAGACGCCGACCTGGTCGGTATCCCCTTTCGTATCAATGTCGGGAAGAAGGTTACCGAAGGCACCGTCGAAGTCGTTCGGCGCTCGACTCTGCTGAAGGAGGACGTTAAGATTTCAGACATAACGCAATATTTCCAGAATCTGCGCCCGGCCGCTCGTTAAACGGCGATTGGGCCGGCGCAGGACGGAAACTAGCGTGAAACTCGCATTCGGCGATTGTCTCCTATGGCGACTCTGAAACTGGTCTTCGGCTTTGTTCTCTTCGGGATGGTGGCGCTGGTGTGCTACAAGCTCCTTCCGCCGTTCTTCGCGAACTACGAGCTCGAGGATTCGATCAAGACCGAGGCCACCCAGTCGACCTACAGTACACGTTCAGAAGATGACATTCGGGCGTCTATTATCAAACAGGCTCGGGGCTACGATATAGCGCTTACGCCGAGGCAGGTGCACGTTTTGCGCGTGGGCAGCTTCGGCACCGGCACCCTCGCCATCGATGCCGAGTACAGCGTTCCCATCGACCTCCCGGGGTACTCGACCACCCTCAATTTCCATCCTTCGTCGCAGAACTCGGGCGTGTACTAAAGAGTATTTCGCGACTGGTTCTTTGGGTGTTGGCCAGTCTAATCCTTGGCCTTCCCGCTCCTGATCTCCCGCTATACTATCCGCCTATCTTTCGTTTAGTATGCAAACTCGTGGACGCACAATATTCTTTTCCAATTTTTGAACGGAGCGCGTTTGCATGAAGAACTCTCGATATATTTCACTTGCGATCTTCCTATTGTCCCTGTCGGCTTTCACCCAAACGTCGTCCATTCCCGCGACGCCAGCCACCGCGAAGCACCTGGTAATCGACCGATATTTTGGCGACGCGGTAACCGACGACTACCGCTGGCTGGAAAATTGGGACGATCCCGCAGTGAAACAGTGGAGCGCCGCCGAAAACGTCAGCGCTCGCGCCTATCTGGACAGTCTGCCGGACCGGCCGGCGGTGAAGCAGCGTCTCCAGCAGCTCATCGGCTCCGGTTCGGTGGCCTACTATGCTTTGCAATTTCGCGGCGGAACCCTGTTCGCGCAGAAAAGTCAGCCGCCGAAGCAGCAACCTTTGCTCGTCGCACTGGATTCGAGCGCCGATCCCGCCAGCGAAAGGATAGTTTTCGATCCCAATGCCGCCAGCGCCAAAGGATCGATCGCCGTGGACTTCTACGTTCCCTCACTCGACGGTAAGCTCGTTGCCGTTGCGCTCTCCGAAAACGGCTCGGAAGACAGCGCCGCCCACGTCTTCGAAGTTGCCACCGGGAAGGAACTTCGCGATCGCGTGCCGCGCGTCAACTTCGCTACCGCCGGAGGCAGCATCGAGTGGAAGGCCGACAGTTCGGGCTTTTATTACACGCGCTATCCGCAGGGCGACGAGCGGCCGGCCGAGGACGCCAATTTCTATCAGCAGATTTACTTTCATAGACTCGGCTCCGACCCCCGACAGGACAAATACGTGATCGGCAAGGATTTCCCGCGCATCGCGGAAATTCAGTTGCGCGCCAGCGGCAACCGGCGCTGGCTGGTGGCAACCGTCGCCAACGGCGATGGCGGCCAGTTCGCGCATTACCTGATGGACGGGGCCGGACACTGGATGCAAGTGACAGGTTTCGAAGACGAGATCGTTTCCGTGAAAGTTGCCGGGGATAACAGCCTGTATCTGCTCTCGCATAAGAACGCTCCACGAGGCCAGATTCTGCGTCTGCCGCCTTTGCACTACGATATGGAAAAACCCAATCGGTTGCGAGCTGATCTGACGCGGGCGCAGGTCTTCGTTCCGCAGAGTCCGGGCGCCGGTCACGACGCCAACCATGACGAAGATGCGCGTGGCTCGATTGAGAGCTTTGAGCCGGCTCCCGGCCGGTTGTATGTCGTGGATATCGTCGGCGGTCCCTCTCGGGTGCGCGTTTTTGATCGTGAAGGGCACCCGCTCCCGGCACCGTCTTTGCCGCCGGTCGCGTCGGTCGACAACGTCGTCTCGATGGGCGCTGGCAACGTACTGTTCCACCTCGGTACCTATCTCCAGCCCGGCGCCTGGTATCGTTTTGATGCTGCCAAGGGAGAGTCCACCCGCACAGCGCTCTTGCAGGTTGCCCCCTTTAATTTTGACGACGCTGAAGTGGTGCGTGAATTCGCCGTGTCCAAAGACGGCACGCGCGTCCCGCTCAACATCATCCGCCGCAAGGGCACGAAACTGGATGGCAACAATCCCACGCTGCTTTATGGTTACGGCGGCTACGGGGTCAACGAATCGCCGTATTTTGCCGGGTCGACGGCACGCGTCTGGCTCGACCAGGGCGGCGTTTACGTAATCGCCAACCTCCGAGGCGGCGGCGAATATGGAGAGGAGTGGCATAAAGCTGGCAACCTCACGCAGAAGCAAAACGTTTTTGACGATTTCATCGCCAGCGGCCAATACCTGATCGACCGGAAATACACATCAACCGCTCATCTCGCGATCATGGGAGGAAGTAATGGCGGTCTGCTGATGGGCGCGGCGCTCACGCAGCGCCCCGACCTGTTTCGCGCGGTCGTTTCCTATGTCGGAATTTACGACATGCTGCGCGTGGAACTCGACCCGAACGGCGAATTCAACACGACGGAGTTCGGCACGGTGAAAGATCGCGACCAGTTCCAGGCCCTCTATGCCTACTCGCCCTACCACCATGTCAAAGACGGCACGGCCTATCCCGCGGTTCTTTTTCTGACCGGCGAAAACGACCATCGCGTCAATCCTCTGCATTCGCGCAAAATGACGGCGCGATTGCAGGCAGCCAGCGGCTCGGACCGTCCGATCCTGCTGCGCACCTCATCGAACTCCGGCCATGGCATTGGCACCGCGCTCGACGAACGAATCGAAGAAGGAGCGGATACGATCAGCTTTCTGTTGGCGCAGTTGGGAATCAAGTACCGGCCCTGACGGCGGACGGCGGACGCTGTCTTTACCTGGGCGCCAGGGTCATCTCGTGCGCCCGGTGCTGCTCGACGGCGGCGTGCGAGAAGGGAAACGGGAACGTCGTGCCTCCGTACCATGCCGGCCATTGATCCATGTAATACCGACTGAGGAAGATGCCACTTTCTCCCGTCACGAGGTTCAGCGTGCTTTCATCGAAGTTGGCGAAATTCCACGTTGCCCGTTCGGAGGGTCCAAACTCGCGGCCCACCGCCTTGACCGTGTAGTTGCTCCCGCTCAGCGGGTGCAATCCCGGACCGGTGAAGCGCCCAATCAGCGGAATCTGGCTGAGGACCAGATGATCGATTTCCACGGGATAATTCTTTCCCCACGTCCATTGACTGAGGTCGGCTGGGGCTCGGGAATCGATTTGTGAAGGACTGCCGGCAACCGCTTCCGTCTGAGGATGCTTCACAGCATTCTCCAGTGCAGCCGTCAGCAGGCTTCCGTAGTCGGAGTATCCCGGCGGAAGCCAGCGCGCCGGTTGCTTGGTGAGAACACTTTCCAGCCAGACCGACGACATCGCCCACTGGTAACTTTTCCAACTCAGTTGGCCTGATTTCGTACTAAGACTCGGACCTGACGACGCCGGGCCCAGTTTCGGCTCGAGCAGCATTCGCGCCAGTTCATGACGCGCGTTGGTTTCAATCGTTGGCGCCGCGGAATCCGCCGACATGCGGCCATCCCAGTCGCGCAGAATGTCGGCGGCGCGTTTGGCGCGCTCCGAGGCGTTCGCGGCGTGGTCGATGGCGTAGACGAATTTGTCGGCGCAGAAGCGGTCGTAGGTTGACGACACATCCATCTGCAGCGCCAGCATGTCGGCCGGCGCAAATTTTCTTCCCGATTCCAGAACGCGATAGATGCGGTCGGTGCGCCACGGAGCTTCCCATTCCGTGCTAATTGAATACCTATAGCCATCGGGAGTGATGCGCCCGTTGGCGGTCGCGAGGATTCCCCCGGGCGGATCGTAAATATGCGGCATTTCGTCGAAAGGAATCCAGCCTATCCACTCGTGCGCGTCGTCGCTGCCGCTGACCGGCAGGCTGCCGTCGCCGGCGGCTCGGATGGGCACTCGTCCGGTGGCCTGATAGCCGATGTGCCCATCGACATCGGCGTACATCACGTTTTGTCCCGGCGCGCCAAAGGTTGAGAAGGCCTTGCGAAAGTCATTCCAGTTCTGCGCGGAATTCACGTCGAAGAACATCAGCCCCATGCCGTCCTGGAGCGTCCAGCGCAAGGCAATCTTGCGCGTCTCGCCGGGAAGCAGTTCGGTTATGATCGGCCCGTGCCGCGTGGTCACCACGTCGAGCGTCACATCGGGCTTGCCTTTAACGTGGATTGTCTCCTGCCGGTGCCGCGGGTCGAGCCATCCTGCGGGAGTTTTGTACTGGCCTTGTGCGTTGAACTCTTCGATGAAATCGTCTTCCACCGTCGGACCGACGTTGGTAAACCCCCAGCCGATGCGCTGGTTGTGGCCGACAATGACTAACGGAACGCCCGGCAGGGTGACACCTGCGACATCGAAATCTCCAGTCTTAGTTCGTAGGTGCGCCTCAAACCACAAGTTCGGCATCTGGTGGTCGAGGTGCATATCGTTCGAAAGGAGCGGCTTGCCGGAGACCGTATGCTGCCCGGAAACAACCCAATTGTTCGACCCCGGACGGAAGGAGTCGGATTCATCCAGAATGGGGAAGGGCACGGCTTCAGTCGTGCCGCCGAGAGCCTGTAAAAAGGTGGGCCTTAGCGCCTGGGGGATCTGCCGGTCAGGCGACACAAAGGTGACATGGCTGTTTCCGCCTTCGGGATCGACTTCTTCGTCGTCATCGTCTTCATCGTCGCTGTTTTTGGTCGCGGGTTCATCTTCCATCCGCCGGGTCTCGGTTGGCGGACGATCCCGCCAGGAAGAATTCACGTATAGGTCCGAGGTCAACTCCGGGCCCAGCTTGGCGAGGATTTCTTCTCGCGTCAGTGCCGGAGGGTTGCTGTAGTGGTTGAGATCCTGCACCATGCGCGCGCCCACCAGCAGGGAATCGGTCACGGTCCACGGCCGCGGGGTGTACTTGAGCAGGCGGAATTCGAGTGAAAGCCGATCGCGATGCGAATCGAGGAATGCATTGATTCCACGGACGTAAGCGTCAAAGAAGACGCGGTCGCGGGCCGAGATATTTTTCTCCGCCGCTTCGGCCGCTTGGCGCAGGCCCAGAATGCGTTGCTCGCGGTCCATCTTTATTGTGGATTCGCCAATCACTTCCGAAAGTTCTCCGGCCGCGGCTCGACGCATGATGTCCATTTGCCACAGTCGATCCTGGGCGGTGACGTAGCCTTGGGCAAAAAACAGATCTGCGAGCGTGTCCGCCTCGATGGTCGGGACACCGTGTTCATCGCGTACCACGCGCACCTTGGAGGAAATTCCGGGCACCGTGATGCTACCGTCCAGCTGCGGCAGGGCGGAATGGGCAATCCAGTAGGCCCACCATACGGCGGCGATGAGAGCCACCAGCAACAGGCAAACGGCGTAATAGAGGAGGCGGAGCGCAGGATTGCGGCGGCGAGCGTCGTTGGAGCGCGGGGCCTCGGGCAGGGAAGGAGTGGAAGACATTACTGAAAGATTGTAGGGGCGCGTGGTGCCGGTGACAACTGGGCCGAAAACCCAGATAGTTGCTGACTCATCTGCAATTCGCCGCGCTACTCGTGTGGCGCAAGTGTCCCCGGCGCCAGTGCGCCTAACTGACGGCAGGATTGCCAGCCCTCCGGCCAGTTCTTGCGGAGCGCGTTCGGCAAGAAACCCTCGAAGCCCATTTCTAGGCCGAAACGGAACAAGCCAGTTTTGGAAGCCAGCGTGCTTGTGCTTCGTCGTTATCCCTGCAAGAGGGCGGTCGGCCAGCCACGACCTCGGAACTCTAGAGCTTTTCTGTCGTTGCTCGCCAGACTGCACGACCATTGCTGCGAGCAGACGGAGGAGTGTCCATAATGTCCGGCTTGAACTGCGTCGAGAGCTGTCTTGATTGCCATCTGCGCAAAAACGGTTTTTTCTGCAACCTCTCGCGCGACTTGATTGAGGATTTCGATAAAATAAAACACGCCGCCGTGTTTCCCGAGCATGCGGTGGTTCTGGTGGAAGGACAAAAGCCGTGCGGAGTTTTTGTTCTCTGTCAGGGGCGCGCCAAGCTCTCCACCACTTCGCGCGACGGCAAAACGCTGATTGTGCGCATCGCGGAAGCGGGCGAACTTCTAGGCCTGCACGCTGTCGTTACCGGCAAGCCCTATGAGTTGACGGTTGAAACCATGCAGCCCAGTCAGCTGAACTTCGTGCGGCGCGAAGATATGCTTCGCTTCCTGAACGAACACCCAGCCGCCTGCTTCCGTGCCACCCAGCATCTGGCGCGCGACTGTTCCGATTCCTATGGCGTGGTGCGCACCATCGGCTTGTCGCATTCGGTTTCGGAGCGATTTGCCAGATTCTTGCTGGACACCGCCGCCGATGGCGAGATCAGCCGCGGTCGGGTGCGCGTCCGCCTGGCCATGACCCACGAAGAGATCTCGCAGCTTGTCGGCACCAGCCGTGAAACCATTACCCGCCTGCTCTCCGAGTTTCGGCGCAACGAACTGGCGGAACTGGATGGCTCCATGTTGATCATCCATAACCACCCGGCCCTTAGAAATATGGTTCGAGCATAGGTAGAGGCGCATCGCCAGATCTCTAGGAACACGATAGGGCGCCCCTGGGCGACTCTGTCCGCACCGAATCTTTCCGAACCGCCGCAAAAAGCCGATAATGTTCGCAGGTATGAAATCGTTTATCGGCACGACGGGTATCATCTCGGCGGCAATTACTGTGCTCGTCTTTTGTTGCCTGTCCGGAGTTCCCGCCTCATCCCAGAACCAGGCGCACCGCCTGATTCTGAAAGACGGCTCCTACCAGTCCGTCACGAAATATGAAGTTCACGGCGATCGCGTCCGCTATTTCAGCGCCGAACGCGGCGAGTGGGAAGAAGTTCCAAAGGCACTCATCGACTGGGACGCCACGGATAAGTTCGAGCAAGGCCGGCAGGAGGGCAAGCTTGATCCCGAAGCGGTTGCACTCGACAAGGAACTGGAAGCCGAACGGACGGCGGAGCGCGCCCGTTCCCCGCAGGTCGCGCCCGGGTTGCGCCTCCCCGACGAAGGCGGCATTTTTCTGCTCGACACTTTCGAGAATCAGCCGCAGTTAGCCGAACTGGCTCAATCGGGCGGCGATCTCGACAAAAACACCAAGTCGAACATTTTGCATGCGGTGATCAATCCGCTGGCCGGAGCCAAGCAAAGCATCGAACTTCCCGGACCCCACTCGAAGGTCCAGTCGCACACCGCGACGCCATCGTTCTACATCAACATCGACTCGAGTGACGCCGCGCCCGCGACGGCGCAGACCGCCGACAGCCAATCGAAGCCGCTTGCCGACCGCTTCAAGGTCATTCGCGTCGAGATCAAAGGCGGCAAACGGGTTGCCGGAGCGGCAAAGGTCGCGGTCACGGGAAAGATGTCGACCGACGAACGTTTTGTTGCTTCCACTGCGACCACTATAGCCGGGGGCTGGATTCAACTCACGCCCACCGAGCCGCTCACCGCGGGCGAATACGCGGTCGCCGAGATGATGGGAAAAGAAGGTATGAATATCTACGTATGGGACTTCGGCGTAAACCCCTCCGCTCCCGCCAATGCGTTTATGTGGAAACCGGAGCCGGCGGCAGCGCAGCCGAAGACCGACCAGCCGGTGGAGTTGCAGAAGCGAGAGAAGCAGTAGCCGGGCGAGTCGCTAACATTAAATGCGCGACTTTCCATGGCTTTCTGGGTTCTAAAGCACTTGTGAGGGGAATTTTCTTGACCAGCCACGCTCAGTTTCATGCTCGCACGCAGCTTCGATTATTGGTTCTCGCGGTGTTTTCTTTTCTGTCTGTCATGAAGCCGCCGGCCCACGCCAAAACGGATAGCGGCGCGGCGATCTCCTCGAACGATGCGGATACTGGGCCCACCATGGAAGCGATCTCTCCGAATAGCGCTAAACTCGGGGGCTCGGCTTTCACACTGAGCGTCGTGGGAACGCAGTTCGCTCCGGGATCCACGGTGCAGTGGAACGCTAGCAACCTCCAGACGACATTTGTCAACAGCAAGCTGGTAACGGCGGCTGTCCCGGCCAGTGCTCTTCTCGATTCGGCAAATGACCTTGTTACAGTCGTGAATCCGGATTCGGGAGGCACCTCGAACCCACGAACATTTGCGGTGCCCTGTGTGATTCCACCGCCATCGGGCGCCGCGACTCAAACCAAGGCCCGTCTCGGCGCCTACTATTTTGACGGATGGTCCGGTCCTCTTACTAACTTCCATTTCGACGGCATGCCCCTCGGCCCCTATCAGAATCGCCAGCCGTTCTCTGCGTGGCAGGACAGTAATCCGTGTGCGGTCGAGGAGCAGCTCGCATCGGCGCATAATTTTGGCATCGATTTCTTTGTCTTTGATTGGTACTTTAACGCCAAGATCAATGAGCCCAGCGACAATCTGAACTCCGCGATCGAGATCACACATGGGTTGCCAGATCGCCACGGGATGCAGTACGCCATTTTATTTGTAGATAGTCCGCCGTTTGACCCAAAGCCGGGCCAATGGCCAGTTGCCGTCAAGCAATGGGTCCACTACATGCTGGATCCAGCGTATGTGCGCGTGAATGGGATGCCGGTGCTCTTCATTATTGACGTGGGCGAGATGTACCAGATTTTCGGCTCGGATGCTGCAGTCGTGGAGGCGCTCGCCGAACTGCGCACCGCCGCGAAGGCTCAGGGGTTGCCTGGCGTTTATGTCGTGGGTGGCTTCGGAGAGCCCGACGGCACGCTGGGCCAAAACACACTGGCTCCGGGCTTCGAGATTGCCGGGTCCGATGGATACGATGCGGTCGCTCTTTACAATTACCCGTTTGCGCCGCCGGCAGTAAAGGGAGAGTTGCCGTTCTCCACTCTTTCCGCGGCCGCCCATTGGACGTGGAATGAGGCGAAACGCGACAGTTCGATTCCGTTCATTGCAACTTCGATGGCTGGCTGGGATCCGCGCCCATGGCATGAGGTGGAACCGGTAACGGAAGACTTGATGTGGTATGCCAGAACTCCGCCGGAGGTCGCGGCACTGCTGGATGGGGCAATTAACTGGGCGAATGAGAATCCGCAATTGAGACCGGAATCCGCGCCGGCTCCGCCGCTGGTGCTCATCGAAGCCTGGAACGAACTGGGCGAGGGAAGCTTTGTGGTGCCGACCGCGGCAGATGGAACGACTTATGGCGATGCCATCGCCGCCATGCTGCTGGCGCACTAGGGAAACTCTGACTTAAGTGTTGGCAGAGAATTAAACCACAGAGTACACGGGGGTGCACGGGGAAACCGGGACTTAATCAGAGTTTCCCTGGAGGGGGGCTAGACGCGGCTATTCTTTTTCCATCAACCCGCGCGAAGCCACGCCGATGTTGTCGCGGGTCGCGTTCTTGACCACATACATCATCTCGTCGGCTTGCCGGATGATGTCATGGGGAGTCTGGGCGTCATGCGGAAACGTGGCCAGCCCCATGCTGGCGCGCACGTTCAGGTTCAAGCCCTGTTCGGTGCAGAAGACACCCGAGCGCAGCGAATCGAGTAATCGCCTGGCCACCACCACCGCCTGATCCTTGCTGGTCTGGGGCAACAGCACGACAAACTCGTCGCCGCCATAGCGAAATGCAAAATCGATCAGCCGCAACTGCGCCTTGATCAGATAGCCGACCTCGGCCAGCAGCCGGCTTCCCACCAGATGCCCATGAGTGTCGTTGACCGTCTTGAAGTGGTCCAGATCGATAAAGAGCACGCTGAATTGGTAGCCGAAGCGCGTGGAACGATACACCTCGGTTTCCAGCGTCTTATGCAGATGCCGCGCATTAAACAGCCCCGTGCAATCGTCGGTGATGGTCAATTCCTGAATCTTCTCGACCGCCCGGGCGTTCTCAATCGAAATCGCGGCGTAATCGCACAAAGCCTGGAGGAAGAAAATTTCCTGTTCGCTCATTTCCACGTTAGCGTTGACCAGTTGAATCACTCCGAGCACGCGATGTTTCGAGCGTAACGGAACGCAGATCACCGAGCGCGTCTTCACCTGCGTGATCTCGTCGAGCCGCGACGAAAAACGCGCATCGCCCTCCACATTGGGGACGATCAACAACTGCCCGTGCCGCGCCACCCAACCGGCGATTCCTTCCCCCACCTTTAAACGCTCCTTGGACAGAACCTCCGCCGCCGCCCCTACGGCGATGGCGAAATAGAGCTCGTCTTTTTCTTCATCCACCATCAGCAACGACCAGGTATCAGGACGGAAGTACTCCGCCATTTTTTCCATGATGGTCTGCAGAATTGAATCGAGATTGAGCGAGGATGTCAGCGCCTTGGCGACATCGTGGAAGATGGTCAACTCTTGCGACAACCGAATTGGGGAGGTACCCGCTGCCTCTGACATGAACTTCTCAGCCGGATGGCCGGATTGGGAAATTATAGGTTTCGCCGCGCCGTCCGGGCAACGAACGTCGGTAACTGGTACCAGTTACGCCAACCCACTGCCGAAGCGTCAATTTCGGGGTGGAATTCGTTCCGGATGGGCGGTGGTTCGGGAGCAAGGCCAACCCCGAGCGGTCTGGCGCACTAACCAGGAACGTTGACACCGCTCAGAAAGCCCCCGACGTGAGCGGTAAGCGCAACGACCATGGCGGCCAGGAGTTCCAAGGGCAGGCAGTAAACCGGAAACGCGGAACCCGCTGCTTTTCGCCGCCGCAGATGGATCCAGGCAACCAGGCAGATCAGAAGAGCGGAGGTGCATCCGAGGGCGAGGTGGAGCAGCAACAGTCCCTTCAGTTTCTGGCCCTCGAGTTGCCACTGCCAGGCCAAAATGCCGGTTGCGAGCGTTGGCAACACGGTGCCAGCGGCGGCGAGGATGTTGAGGCGAGCCGCCGCCTCCAGAGCCGCTTTCCGGGTGCAGCGCGCCGCGAAATCGAAAGCGACTCCGGTCAGAAAGAGCGCAATTGGAAAGTGGATCAGGACAACGTGTTGCGCATGTTTCGCCAGCAAGGCGGCCTTGGGATCAAAGGGATTCATACCGCCTACTCGACCACCACTTTGCCCGTCATCTTCGGGTGAATCGTACAGAAGTACGAGTAGGTACCCGGTTTGCTAGCCGTGAACGTGAACTTCTCGTCGGTGTCGAGCACTTTGGACTTGAAGCTCCGGTCTTCGCTGACCACGGTGTGCGGAATGTCATCGGCGTTCGTCCAGGTGATCTGGGTTCCCGCTTTCACGGTGAGCGTTGCCGGCGTGAAACTGAAGTTGTCAATCTTGACTTCGGCGGCGGGCGGACCCGCGGCGATCGACTTCTCGACGGTCGGAAGTGCCGCCAAAGCCAGCATGGCTGACGCTGCGACACAGAAAATCAAGACGCTCTTTCTCAGTCTCATTCTCTTTCTCACTCTCATTGATTGCTCCTTGTATGGTTGTTTCGGTGATTCGATATGCGATTACTCCAGCGTGGAATCGATCAACGCCAGCGCATGATGCTTGCGCACATAGTTCACATTGGTCACTCCCAGCAGGCCTCGTAACTGCTCTGCCGGAACCTTCATCGGGCTAGGAGAAGGCGCTCCTCCCGGATGGGGTTGCGGGAAGGCGGTCGAAGAGGCGGTGTGGAATGTCACGTTGCCTTCCACTTTCTGCATGGTTTGGTGAATGTGTCCGTTCAGAACGGTCACCGAACCGAAACGCTTCAGATAAGAAAGTGCCTGTGCGCTGTCGTCGGTGCCCCATCCCCATTCCGGGTAGATGTTCCACAGCGGCATGTGAGCGAACACAATCACGGGCGTGCTTTTCGAGAGATGGCGAACGTCGTCTTCCAGCCACTCCAGTTGTTCCGCTCCGAGCGAACCCATGCCACCGGCTTTCAGGTTCATGACGTTGACGAGTCCAATAAAATGCACGCCCTTTTTGTCAAAGCTGTACCAACCCGCGCCTTTCGTGTTCTTGCCGTAACGCTCGCGATATTGCTTGCCGTCGTCTTCGAGAACGTCGTGCTCGCCGGGAACAAAAAATACATTTTTCGTGGATGCGGACTGAAGAATCTGGTCAACGGTGTCGAATTCCTCCGCCTTGGACAAATGGCTGATATCGCCGGTGTGCAGCACGAACTCGGGAGGCACGGGCAGGGCGTTGATTTTGGCGACCGCGGCCTTCAGCGTCGCGATCACGTCGGAGTTTGCCGGCTTGTTGAACCCCATGTGACTGTCGCTGATCTGGACAAAACTCAGTTCTCCCCTGGCGGCCTTTGCGATGTGCGCGGGATCATCGAGGCCGTAGGACTTCAGCACTCCGCCTTCCAGCACGCAGAGGGCTCCCGTGCCCGCCCAGGCCATGCATTTCAGGAATCCGCGGCGGTCGATTCCATCGTGGCTGTGGTCGAATAAAATGGCGTCGCGGTTTTTCTGCTGCGGCATATTTTCCTTCCCATTCTTTCTAAACCTTCTTTCCAGGACAGCTTCGGGAAGAAAGCGAGTTCGTTCTCGTTTCAAGGTGCAGAACTGAAACCGCGCGCCTTTATTCCACGAAATTTATTCTCTGGAGGCGGGAATAGAACCGGCGTCCATTGGTTTACTCTTGTGTGCGTGTCGGAAGAGCGCTCGTTATCGGGGTCGTTCGAGGAACTGGCGATGCCCCTTTTTGAGCGTCTCTACAACTTCGCGCACTGGCTGACACAGGACCGGCAGGAAGCGGAAGATCTGGTGCAGGAGACATACGCCAAGGCGCTCAAAGGATTTTCTTCGTTCCAGCAAGGCACCAACTTCCGCGCCTGGATCTACCAGATACTGCGCAACACGTTTCTCACCTCTCGCACAGGGCTGAAGTCGGCCGCGACCGTGCCGTTGGATCTGGAAGGCGGCGAAGCGAGTCTTCCCGCGGTCAACGACACACCGGAGAGCATCCTGCTCCAGCGTTCGGACCGGAAGCTCGTGCAGGAGGCTTTGGGTCGATTGCCCGTGCCGTATCGCGAAGTGCTGCTCCTTTGTGAATTCGAAGAAATGTCGTATCAGGAAATTTCTGCAACTCTGGTGATTCCGATCGGCACCGTGATGTCGCGTTTGTCGCGCGCCCGGCGGGCTTTACGGGACGCCGTGCAAGAATTGCAGGGACCGAACAGGATCGCTTGAATCATGGCCTGCGAAGCTTGGAGTGGAAAACTCGACGCGTACTTCGACGGTGAGCTCCCCGGCGACGAGGTGCTCGCAGTGCAGCAACACCTGCGGGAATGCGCCGCTTGCGCCGCCGAGGGGCTAGCCAAGGTCCAGCAGAAGCTTGCGGTCAAGACCGCGGGGCAGAAGTTCGCTCCAGACCCAGCATTCCGCGCTCGCATTGAAAAAAGCATCGCGTCGCACCGGCGATCCTCGACCTTCTCTTCATCCGCAGCAGAGGGAAGGCGGGGGTGGCTTCCCGTCTTCGAAATTGCCACAGTAGCCGTCGTGTTGCTGATTGGCGTCGCCCTCTTCTTGACACTTCATCGTGGGCGGGACGAACAACAGCTGATGAGTGAACTGGTGGACCAGCACGTGGCAACGCTCGCTAGCTCCAACCCGGTGGACGTCGTTTCCACCGACCGGCACACCGTAAAACCCTGGTTTGAGGGAAAGATCCCCTTCACCTTCAACCTGCCCGAATTGCAGGGCTCGTCGTTCCTCCTGGTCGGCGGAAGGGTCAGCTATCTCAGCCAAGCTCCTGGAGCGGAACTCATTTTTCGCGTCCGACAGCACCAGATTTCTGTCTTCATTTTCCAGGAGCGGGGACCGGCCGGCACGCACGAGGACGCAGGCGAGAATGCGGCTGTGCGCACAGCCCTTTCCTTTGAAGTCCGCAGCTGGCGCCACAACGGTCTTCGCTATTTCGTAATTGGCGATGCCAGTCCCCAGGACTTGGACAAACTCAGCGAACTGATTAAGGCGGCTGGCTGAGAGATCCTCCTCCGCCCATTCGGCTGTAGCGAACCGTAGAAGGAGCTACAGAACCGCGGTTTCGTCGCGCACGCGGAACGTGCCGCCGCGCGCGCGAGGATACTGTGCAGTTCTAGCCGTACCCTACCTCTTCGGCCAGTTTGTCGGGATATGCTGAATAACCTATGATCTTGCTCCTCAACAGAGTAAAATTTTGTTCGCCACCCAACGAAAGCGAGAAACCGATTTGCCGTCCTTTGGCGAAAAGCTGAAACAGGAGCGCGTGAAGCGCAAGATCACACTGGAACAGATTTCCGTCTCCACCAAGATCGGCACCCGCATGCTGCAAGCGCTGGAAGAGGACAAGTTCAGCCAATTGCCCGGCGGCATCTTTAACAAGGGTTTCGTTCGTGCTTATTCCCGTTGTCTGGGTCTCGATGAAGATCAAACGGTCGCCGAATATCTGGAAGCCTCCGGCGACGCTCCGCCTCCGCGTACCGAAATCGCGGTTCGTGAGGACGAAGCCCGCGAAAATGAAGAACATGTTCGGAGGCTGGAGTCGGGCGCCGACGGTCCTTTTCGCCGCGTACCATGGGGCTGGTTCGCCGCCGCTCTGCTCCTAATCGCGCTCGCACTCTCGGTTTGGACCCGGCAGCAGCGGGAGCGCGCGCGGCAGGACTTCCATCCGGTGCCCGCGACTACCGCGGCATCTTCGCCGCCGCCGCAGTTGTCGAACGATGCCTCCGGCAAGACAGCAGACCCAAACCCAGCTGTGGCAGGTCCGAGCGCGCCAAGCCCGGTTGCGGCAGATGCAGGAGGCTCCGCCGCGTCCAATCCGCAAACGCCAGATTCGCGGCCCCCCGATTCGCGACTCAAAGATTCGGCCAGTACGACCGTGATTCCCGGCGAGTTTACCGTCACCATCCACGCCCGCGACGAATCCTGGGTCTCGATCACGGTTGACGGCAAGGCGATTTCATCCGAAGTCGTGGCCGCGGGTAGTGAGCGCAGCGTTCGAGGACAGAAAGAGGTCGTCGTGAAGGCTGGAAACGCCGGCGGCGTGGATTTCCAGTTTAACGGAAAGAAGGTTGACACCGGCGCAAAGTATGGCGAGGTCAAGACGGTGATCTTTGGCCCCACCGGAATGATAACCAGCGCCCCGCCCCCCTCGACGCCTTAAGTTTTTCTTTTCTGCCATTTACCTTTCCTCTTCCGCCGTTCGATTGCCGCTGGCATCCACTCAATGTCAACTCCCTTCGTCACCAGTCAATTCCGTTGCGTTTCACCGCTATTCTCTGGTACCGTTTTAAGGAGAATTGAGCCAGAGCCCCGATCTTTTTTTCGAGCCCTTGGGTCAGAGCCCATCGCTCGACACAGCCTCCCTAGTCGGAAGTACAGGCTCAGAGTTGCCTTTAGAAGCTACCTTGAGGAGATAACCGCTTGCCATCAGCCAATCGTTTTCTGTTTACCTCGGAGTCTGTAACCGAAGGACATCCGGACAAGATCGCCGACCAGATTTCCGACGCCATTCTCGACGCCTGCCTGCGTGAAGACCCGAACAGCCGCGTCGCCTGTGAAACCCTGACCTGCACCGGCCTCGTGGTTATCGCCGGCGAGATCACAACCAAAGCCTATGTGGACTTCCAGAACCTGGTACGCGGAGTGGTGCAGTCCATTGGCTACGACAACGCCGTCTACGGCTTTGACTCCAACACCTGCGCCGTGATTTCGAGCATCAATAAACAGTCCGGCGACATCGCCATGGGCGTGGACACGGGCGGCGCCGGCGACCAGGGCATGATGTTCGGCTACGCCTGCAATGAGACCCCCGAACTGATGCCGCTGCCGATTTCCCTCGCCCACAAACTTACCTTGAAACTCTCCGAAGTTCGCAAGAATGGGACGTGCCCTTACCTGAGGCCCGATGGAAAATCCCAGGTCACGGTCGAGTACGACGCGCAGAAGAAAGTGAAGCGCGTGGATGCCGTCGTCGTCTCCACACAGCATTCGGAAAGCGTCGGCAATGATGAACTTCGCGCGGATATCTTAAAGCACGTGATTCAGGCCGTCATTCCCGCCAACCTGCTCGACGCCGACACCAAATATCACATCAATCCCACGGGACGCTTCGTTATCGGCGGCCCCATGGGCGACTCCGGACTGACCGGACGCAAGATCATCGTGGACACCTACGGTGGCATGGGACGCCACGGCGGCGGCGCATTCAGCGGCAAGGATCCGACCAAGGTCGATCGTTCCGCCGCCTACATGGCGCGCTACATTGCCAAAAACATCGTGGCCGCGGGCCTGGCCGATCGCTGCGAAGTGCAACTTGCTTATGCCATTGGTGTTGCCGATCCGGTCAGCGTCCTGGTGGATACTTTCGGCACCGAGAAGATCGATGCCAAACTAATTCCGGATCTGGTGCGTGCCAACTTCAAACTCAAGCCGCGCGAGATCATCGAGACGCTGAATCTGCGCCGTCCGATTTATCGCAAAACGGCAGCCTATGGACATTTCGGACGCAACGACCCGGATTTCACCTGGGAAGCGACCGACAAGGCCGCGAAACTGGCCACCGACGCCGGGTTGAAAAAGAATGAGCCGGTAGGAGCCAGGAAGTAAGGTCCAGTTGGGGGCACTGTTCGTCGTTCGCTGTTCGTTCTTCGGTTTTGAGCGAACGGCGAAGAGCGAGGAGCGAACAGCGCTCTACCAAGTTAATGAAGACGCAATCATCCAGGAATTAGGAGAAAAATGGCTACCACATCAATCAGCAGCGACGTAAAGAGTTTAGAATTGGCCGATCTGGGCAAGAAGCGCATCGAGTGGGCGAACCAATCGATGCAGGTTCTGCAGATCATCCGCAAGGAATTCATCAAGAACCAGCCGCTTAAGGGCATCCGCGTTTCGGCCTGCTTGCACGTGACGGCCGAAACCGCGAATCTCATGATCGCTCTGCGCGACGGCGGCGCCGACGTGGCGCTCTGCGCCTCGAACCCGCTGTCGACTCAGGATGACGTGGCCGCGAGCCTGGTTCGCGACTACAACATTCCCACCTTCGCCATTAAGGGCGAGGACAACGATTCCTACTACTCGCACATTATGGCCGCGCTCGATCACAAGCCACAGATCACGATGGACGATGGCGCCGATCTCGTCTCCGTGCTCCACACCAAGCGCACCGCCGAACTGGCCAATGTAATCGGTGGCACCGAAGAAACCACCACGGGCGTGATTCGCCTGCGCGCCATGGCCAAGGAAGGCATGCTGAAGTTCCCCATCATCGCCGTCAACGACGCCGACACGAAGCACTTGTTCGACAATCGCTACGGCACCGGACAATCGACGATCGACGGCATCATTCGCGCGACGAATTTCCTGCTCGCCGGATCGAAGTTCGTGGTCGCCGGCTACGGCTGGTGCGGACGCGGCCTGGCCTCGCGCGCGCGTGGGGCTGGGGCGGAAGTCATTGTCACGGAGATTGATCCGACGAAAGCGCTCGAAGCCGTCATGGATGGGTTCCGCGTGATGAGCATGGAGGAAGCCGCGAAGATCGGCGACGTTTTCTGCACCGTCACCGGCAACAAGAACGTGCTCGCTCGGCAACACTTCGAACTCATGAAAGACGGCGCGATCATTTCGAACTCGGGACACTTCAATGTCGAGATCGACATCCCGTCGCTCGAAAAACTGTCGTCTTCGAAACGCACCACGCGTAACTTCGTCGACGAATACACGATGAAAGACGGCCGCCGCATCAATCTGCTCGGCGAAGGCCGCCTCATCAATCTGGCCGCCGCCGAAGGCCATCCCGCCTCGGTGATGGATATGAGCTTTGCCGACCAGGCGCTTTCGTGCGAATACGTGGTGAAGAACCATGCCTCGCTCGAAAACAAGGTTTACACCGTTCCGGTGGATCTCGACAAACGCGTGGCGAAGCTCAAGCTGGAGTCGCTCGGCATCAAGATCGATCGACTGACATCGGAACAGGAAGAGTATTTGGCTAGCTGGAGCGAGGGAACGTAGAGGCAGGTGTCAGGTGTCAGGTTCTTGGGGCGGCGTGAGCCGCCTTTTGTTGTTTTCTCGGGATTCGCTTCCAGGGACATGACCTGAAGACTGGCGCGATTTCTAGCGCGCGATCTCTAGCGCACCATGGCGAGGATGCGCACGGGCGCTTCGCCGGGCTTCTTATTCTTGGAGGGAGCGACAATCACCAGCGAACCGGTCGGCGGCAGGGAAGTAAAGCGCGCCGTTCCTTCCACCACATAATCCCCATGCAGCGCGAGTTGCCGCGCCAGGGTGCGATCCGAACTCAGGGCCACCCGCGTTTCGACGGCAAAGCCGATCGTGTAGCGAGCCTCCATCAGGAACATAGCCGCCTCGTGCGTGATCGGCAGCGGCAAGGCACTCGTAGTAAGCGTTGCCGAAAGCCTGGATGCCCGCAGAACGTCGCCCGCTTGGCGGATGGCGACCACCGCTCCTTGCGGAATCATGCCGTGGTGCGACTCCCACGCGGCGATGTTGTCGAGGGAAATCTGGGGTGGCGAAATCTGGGCGCTGTTGTCGGCGGCGGCCGCGGCCGCGGCATTCAAATCCAGAACCACGAGCGGAGCAATCAGGCGCTCGGCGGGAATCTGCCCCGCCGCCCAGGTGCCGGGAATTAGCGCTGCCGGCGCAAGTATTCGGGTCTTCGATTCTGTTGCTGCTTCCGCTGCCCCGCCGCGAACCGTCGCGCTCTGCCCATCGGTCAGGTCCACCACGTGCGAATAGCGGTCTTGTGGATTGACACCTGGCCGCCGGTCGGCGAATAGCAAGATGGCGAGTACGAGCGCGTAGGCGATGATGAAACTGCGAATCCGCATTCCATTCCTTATGTCTGGAACTAACTAAGAGGTAAGTCTCATCTGCATTGTTGCCCCCACAGGGTGACTACTTCAATGCCCGTTCGGACATGACCCGCTGATTGCCTCCGAACCCTTGCTTGTGGAGCGTCTCGCGTCCCCGCTCTCCCAGACCTCTCGACGCCTTTCCCGCCCGGCTCGCGAAATGCCGGCTTTGCCAGAACATCTACCCGGTGTTCGACTGAGAAACTTCGGTTTTCGGTTCAGTTTTTCACCGGGGCGACCGGGGTTTAGAATACAGTTAACCTTAACCAAGAAGCTTTCCAGGTCCAGGGCAATCGCCATTCTGATTCAGGGTGGAGCGCCCACGCCCGCAGGTTGTCACAGAGGATAGATGTTCGGCCGCGAAGAAAAAGTTTCCGCGCTACGCCTTACCGCCGTGCAGTATGTCGTGCTGTTTATTTTTCTGCTGCTGGCCTACGGATTGTGGCGGCTGCAGGTGATGCACAGCGGCGAGTACGCTTTGCTGGCGGAGAAGAACCGCGTGCGCAATGTGCCGATTCTCGCGCCGCGGGGCAAGATCCTCGACCGCGAAGGCCGCATCATTGTCGATAACTATCCTTCGTTTTCCGCGCTCCTGTTGCGTGATTCCGCGCGCGATCTGTCGGCGGACGCCGATGCCATCGCCAAGGGCCTGCACCTGAATGCCGAGGAAGTGCGGCAGCGCATCAAGCGCTTCTCGTCGATGCCGCAGTACCAGCCGATTTTCCTGAAGGAAGACATCACGCCCGATGAGCTGGCGTTCATCGAATCGCACAAGAACGAACTGCCCGAACTCGAGACCATCATGGCGCACCGGCGACTGTATCCGCGCAACGGATTCATGGCGCACCTCATCGGCTACGTCGGCGAAGTCACCGAGGACATGCTCAACCAGCCGCAGTTCGAACTCTACAATCCGGGCGACGTGGTTGGCGTGAGCGGAGTGGAGAAGCAGTACAACGGCCTGCTGATGGGCAAGAATGGATTCCGCCGCGCGCTGGTGAACAGCCACGGGCGCGAAGTGGGGCGTCTGGATGAAACGCCCGCCGAACCGGGCAAGCAGCTCAAGCTGACCGTGGATCTGGATTTGCAGATTGCGGCGGAACAGGCGATCGAGGGCAAGAACGGCGCAATCGTGGCCATGGATCCGCACACCGGAGAAATTCTGGCGATGGTGAGCCGTCCGACGTTCGATCCCAACGATTTTGCGGTGAAGGTCTCGCGGAACGAGTGGAACAAGCTGATCCTCGATCCCGACAAGCCGCTGCTGAACAAGGCGATTCAAGCGCAGCTCGCGCCCGGTTCGACCTTCAAGATCATTATGGCGACCGCCGGATGGCAGGAAGGGATTGCCCAGACTTTGCACGTCAACTGCAACGGTGGCGCAACGTTCTACGGCCGGCGTTTTGGCTGCTGGGTGAAAAGCGGCCACGGCGGAGTCGATCTGCCGAAAGCGATCTATCAGTCCTGCGACGTCTTTTTTTACACGCTGGCGGAAAAACTCGGCATCGATCGCATCGCAAAATGGGCGACCGCCTTTGGATTGGGCCAGAAAACCGGCATCGATCTGCCCAACGAAGTGACGGGCGTGATGCCCTCGGAAGAATGGAAGATCCACAACTTCAAGCAAAAGTGGTTTGCGGGCGAAACCATCTCAGTGGGTATTGGCCAGGGGGCGGTGGCCATCACGCCAGTGCAGCTCATGCGCGCCGTGAGTGCCATCTCGATGGATGGCCGCATGGTTGTTCCGCACGTGATCAATCCAACCAACCTGCCACCCGAGTTCGTCGAGACCACGCACTACACGGAAGTGAAAGAAGTGCCAATCGACCCGACGGGATGGAACACGATCACCGACGCCATGAGCCGGGTACTGTTGCCGGAAGGCACGGCTCCTTCGGCGCACATTCCGGGAATCGACATTGCCGGCAAGACCGGGTCGGCGCAGATTGTTTCGCTCGCGCTGCGCGCCAAGCACCAGAACAATACTGACTTCGCGCAGAACGGCTGGTTTGTGGGGTTCACGCCGCGGCGCAATCCGAACATCATCGTGTGTGTTCTCTTCGAAGGCGGCGAACACGGAAAACTGGCGGCGCGTCTGGCGACCCAGGTGATCAAAGCCTACGTCGACAAGCAGCAGCGCCAGACGACCAAGGTCGCGGCAGGGTCGGGCAAGGAAGAGTCAGGTAAAGCGGAAATCAGCAGCCTGTGGACCGACCCCAGCGGCGCGGACGCGACCAAGGAAGACGCGGGTGGAGACCATTTGCAGTCCGGCCGCTTTCTGGTCGACGTTGCGCGGAAGAGAACTCCACTGGCAGTTGCCGCGCCCGGCATGCACTGACTGGGACCGCCGGCCACCGTGGGCTATCGTTCCCGCGATGCGCTAAATCTCCCGTTCCCACATGTTTCTTGCATGTAAAAGCCTTTCTGTCGAGTCTGTGGCGCGCTGCTCACTCGTTTCTCTACACGCCCTGAGATACGCCCCTAAGTCCCTGTACCACTGGCACTTCGCAGCCTTTGTTCCATGACCTACGTAACTTTGTTTCGCAAGTGCTGGAGTGTAATCTCGCCTTGAGATGTGCACATTCTCAACTGTAGTGGTGCACGGCACGAACCGGAAGGAAGGTCGTCGCGAACGTGGCTGAAATCGTCAAGAGAACCGTTGCTGATGGCGGCAAAAATCGAATGGGATATGCGGACGTGCAGGGCGCGGCTCGCTTTCCCATCAAACTGCCGGTGGCTTTGAAATCTTCAAGCAACCTGTCGGGACTCGCCGGCTACGACGGTGCGGCAAATTCGATCGAGACCGAGAACATCTCTGCCAACGGCGTTCTGTTTCGCATGGATGCCGATGTGCCCGTGGGTTCGGCGGTCGATTTTACAATTTCGCTTCCCGCCGATGTCGTGGGCGCGGCAGCCGATGTGCAAGTGGATTGTCGCGGACGAGTGGTGCGCAGCTTTGCCGATGGCGGCCGACGCGGAGTCGGCGTGGTGATTGACGAATACCGTTTTGACCGCAAGTAGTTCGCGGTAGAGACGCGGCTTTGCCGCGTCTGCTGCGTAACTGGGACGTGACGGGTAATTCGCGACGGGTGGTTCGCGACACGCAATTCGCGAAAAGAAGAGAGGACGGATGGGCAGCACTTCGCTCGGCAATTCGGTGAGCACCGCGGTTGACAATCCGGGCGACGCTTCGGGCAGCACTTCGATCCGCGTCGAGCCCGGCGAAGTCGACCAGCCCGAGAACGGCAAAGCCACGATCCGCGTAATTCTGGCGGATACGCAGGCCATCTTTCGCGCCGGACTCCGAAAGATTTTCGCCCTCGAGGACGACATACGGGTCGTCGGCCAGGCGGAGAGCCTTGACCAAACAGTTGCCGCCATTCAGAGATTCTCTTGCGATGTCGTGATTTTCGAGGCGGCCCTGTCGCCGAATCCGGCCGATGCGGTTTCCGATCTTCTCCGGCAAAATGCGAGCTGTCGCCTGGTGGTCGTGCTCCAGGAACCCGACCAGGAGATGACGCTCGATCTGTTCCGGCGCGGCGCTCATAGCATCGTTTCGCGCGAAGTTGAGCCGGAAATGCTGGTGGAATGCCTGCGCGCTGTCGCTCAGGGCGAACCCTGGCTGGAAAGCCGCTCCGTCGCCTGGGTGATGCAAGCCTATCGTACCCAAGGTATACGTCCGGCCGGGTCACGTCCCAAAGTTTCGCTCACTCCCAAAGAGGCGCTCATCGTCTCCTGCGTCACGCAAGGGATGAAGAATAAAGAGATTGCTCTCCGAGTGGGCACCACCGAGCAAGTAGTCAAGAACTATCTCCGCAAAGTCTACGACAAACTGGGAGTCGCCGATCGTCTGGAACTCGCGCTCTACTGTCTGAATCACCGCGTGTTCGATGGCGTCGTTCCGTCCAAGCCCGCCGTGCCCACTTCCGCCCCGCCCGGCAACGGCCCTGTCTCGACAGCGCCGGAAACACCTGGCGCTGCCGCCGCCGCTTCCGGATCTCGATCTTAGAATTCCCTCCGCAACAGCTCCTTCGAAACCGAAGCACGGCCTCGACTGGCGATGACGATTTGTTTTTTTTCGGATGCTGTTGCACAATAGCGAGTTCCCGTAAAATTCCAACATAGGAGCGTTCCATGAAGTCAGGCAAACTGTTAATTGCAATTGCGATCGGTCTCTGTCTCGCACTCACTCCACTCTCTTTCGCCGCCGATGGAGCGGCTACGTTCAAGGCCAAGTGCGCCATGTGTCACGGCGCTGACGGTGGGGGCAAGATCGGCCCTGCGCTCAAGGGTACAGCCAAGAGCGCCGACGAGATTGCCACTTTTATCACCACCGGGGACGAAGCCAAGAAGGCTCCGCACAAGAAGCCGATCGCCGGCGTCTCGGCGGAGGATGCCAAGGCCGTCGCCGACTATATCAAGAGCCTGAAGTAGCGTTCCACAACGCCGGCAGCGCCCCGTACCGCAGGCTTGGGGCGCTTCTTTTTGCTCCCAGGCATTCCTGGTGAGGGGAACCAATCCGGTTCTAGTACAATTCTCTGTCGCGCACCAACGCGGGCCGGATTGCCCTGCCACGGCAGGTTGTCCAATTTGCTGATTCTCGATTGCCGATTCACCGCCCCGCGACCGACAAAAGACGGGCATAAAGAAAGGAAGCCATGAAAGGCGACGCAAAAGTAATTGCCATCTTGAACGAGGTGCTCAAGGCCGAACTCACCGCCATCAACCAGTATTTCCTGCACGCCGAAATGTGCGAGAACTGGGGCTATCAACGGATGGCCAAGCAGATCCGCAAGGAGTCCATCGAAGAGATGCAGCACGCCGAGATTCTGATGGAGCGTATTCTCTACCTCGACGGCGCTCCCAACATGACCGACTATTTCAAGATCAATATCGGGCACACCGTGAAGAAACAGTTGGAAAACGATCTCGAGCTTGAATACACCGCCGTAAAGCGTCTGAACGACGGTATCAAGGCCAGCGTAGCGGTCGGAGACAACGGTTCGCGCGAACTGATGGAGAAGATCCTGCTCGATGAAGAACACCACATCGACTGGCTCGAAGGCCAGTTGCACGCGATCAAGGAAATGACCTACGAAAATTACCTCGCCCAGCAACTGCACAAAGCCGAGGAGAAATAATAAGGACAGCCGGCAAGACCGGGTGATCCTGGTTCGTCGTGCCCCATCGGCAGTAAAGGCGAAGGGGAATCCGCAAGCCGCGAGCATTGCGCGGCGCTGTTAGAATCAAGGCAACCGCTGCGCGCGGCGCGGGAGAGATGGCCGAGTGGCTGAAGGCGCACGCTTGGAAAGCGTGTTTAGGGGAAACTCTAACGTGGGTTCGAATCCCACTCTCTCCGCCATATTTTCATCCTAGTTCGTCCCATACAGTTCTAGGCTCCTATGAAATCAGCATATTTGGCTGTATCCGCGATACAAGGCCGTTCAAAGAGATTCCGTTGCATCCCGGGTGAAATCGTGGTAAGAATCGTGGTAACTAATCTCAAACATTTGGAGTTACCACGGTGGCCACAAATCTCCTCTCCGCTGTCGAATGCAAAAACGGTACTAGCGATGGCGCAGGCATCCGAAAATTCCACGATGGAGGCGGCCTTTATCTCTGGGTTTATCGAGATGGCCGGAAGTATTGGAGGATGCGGTATTGGCAGGCTGGAAGCGAAAAATCTCTTTCCCTTGGGGTCTTTCCCAAGGTCACGCTGGGCGATGCGCGGAAAAAGCGTGAAGACTTGCGCAAGCAGTTGGAAGCTAATCTCGACCCATCCGCCGAGCGCCGGGCCGCAAACCTCCGCAAGAAGCGCTCTACCGAGAGCTCTTTCGAGGCGGTGGCTTTGGAGTGGTACAACAAACAACTGCATACCTGGGTGCCGCACCACGCCGAAGATGTAAAGCGCCGCCTTGAGTCCAACATTTTCCCCGTTATCGGCAAACGCCCGCTTGACCAAGTAGAGGCAACGGAGCTGTTGCAGGCCATCCGAGCGATAGAGACCCGCGGTTCCTACGACCTCGCGCACCGCGTCTTGCAGGTCTGCGGGCAGGTATTTCGTTACGGTATCGCCACCGGGCGTTGCACCCGTAATTTGTCCGCAGATCTGCGCGGCGCACTGACTCCGCACGTGAAGCATCATCAAGCAGCTGTCCGCACTGAGGAACTGCCCGACTTGGTGCGGGCGATTACGAAGTATGATGAGATTGGCGGCAAGCAGACTCGCCATGCACTGCAACTGATGGCGCAAACCTTTGTCCGCACGAAAGAACTAATCGACGCTGAATGGGGCGAGTTTGATCTGTCGAACGCGCTATGGATCATCCCGGCTGAGCGCATGAAGATGAAGGCTGAACACGTTGTCCCGCTTTCCAAGCAGGGACTTGCAATACTTTCGGAGCTAAAGGATACATCAGGCGGGAGCCGATACGTCTTTCCAGGCAGGAACCGTGATAAACCGATTAGCAACAACACGCTTCTATTTTCTCTCTACCGCCTGGGCTACAAAGGCAAGATGACGGGTCATGGTTTCCGCGCGGTTGCCTCAACGATCCTTAACGAAGCCGGGTTCAGGCCTGACGTGATTGAGCGCCAGCTTGCTCACTGCGAGCGCAACCAGGTGAGAGGCGCGTATAATCGCGCCGAATACTTGCCCGAACGTAAGCGCATGATGCAACACTGGGCGGATTATCTCGATAGGATCAAAGGTGGCGCTAGAGGAATTCCATTGCATACCGACGCCGTGTAAGATTGGGAAAAGTCCGTTTCCGTCCGGCGTTTTGGGATGCCATTGCCGACCTACTGCTTTTCGGCTAGTTGCGACTGACCCGCTTCTATGCGTATACCTCTCACCCGCTCGACTGGCACGAAAACTCTTCGAATTCCTCGAAAAACTCTTGCTGATCTTTTCGGGCCTTCCGAGGCTGGCGATTTCGCAGATGGTTGATTGAATTAGATGGGCAGTTTGCCCGCCGACTCACAATCGGGCTCTTTTCCGCGCGGACCCTAAAGACTCGTCGTCTATGATTTAAGCCGGAATTCAGCGCGGTTAAAGAGTTGAAAACGAGATGTTGATGACCGTAGCCGCCGAAATTCCGAATCGTTAAAGAATTCTCGCGGAGAATCGCTTCAACAGCTTAGGACGGATCTTTGATTTATCGTTAGGCGTGCTGAAGGCTAGAGCACATTTCCTCTTCGCCTTGAACGCTTATTTAGAACGGGGATGGTCAAGAAGGCCTAGCATGTCGGTCGAGGTCACGAAGTGCCGGAAGTGCGAGTCAGCGTCTGTTGCACGTTTGCAGAACTCGACCCAGTTGCGCTGCAACCAGTGCTCGCATCAATGGGGTTTTGCGAGCCCGAATGAAAGGGCTCTCATGCCGAAACACCTCGCGGGCAGCAGGGAAGAGCAATTCCTCGAACAATTGATTGCCATCAAAGCTCAAATCAAGTCAGAGGCAGAGAAGATTTGGAACGGTTGTTTTAAGGTACACCAAATGATCGCTGTTGCCTCCGATGACGATAAGCGGCGCGTGTTTTCGGAGCAGTTCGAGATATGGCGCAATCGGCTAATCAAGCTCCAAGAAAAACTCATCGGGGATCGCCTGCTGCCATTGGTAGTCGAATACGGTATTGCTGAAAACGAACAGATGTGGCTGCTCAAAGCATGTCAAGAAGCTTGGAACCCTGTCGCCGCCGGATACTTGGACTGGCTAACTTTCGTTGTGCGGGGAACCCTCGATCGCGTCGCTACCGGGGCCATCCCAAAGTGGGCGTGGCAATTGCCTTGCGGACCGCGAGACGTTGTCCCGCAGGAGCCGGCCCCGGAGAAGAAAGCATCGGGTCATTTTAGTGGCCTTGAGTCTCGCTTACGGCGTGATCTCGATAAGCACCGCAAGGGAGCCATTGCCAACGCCTTCCTCGTAGCCAATGCGTCGTACAATTCAGCGGGGAATATTCTGGTCGACTCCAGGCGAAAGACGCGGGTCGCGGGTGTAACGCTCGATGAAAAAGTTACGTCCACCACGGGCACGAAACGGACAACTCGCGCCAAGCCTCCGTGTTTCGAAGTGGCCGTGGATCAACTCAGGGGGAAACCCGAGTTAACGCTCATCGAGTTCTGTCGGCTTATGGACAGCAAAGCCGAGCAATATCCAAGTACTCAGAAATATCGGCCCCCGAAGACCTGGGAAGTACGAAGTTTCGGCCAACAGTATGAGAGACGCAGGAATACTATCTCACGATTCCTCTGTGGCGTTCGACAAGTGATCAGATCCGAGCGCGGCTGATGTCGCCGGGATTACCGGAGCATTACAGAATCATTACCGGTAATCCCCTGTTGCAAGAGCAAACCTAACTCCTGCAATAAGATCCCCGGTTCGAACTCCCCGGTAATGCTCTCATAGGTGACACCTTCTCCATGTTCTTGAGACCCTTTGAATTCCAAAGAGGCCCCAAGCATGGCGACTACGATTCTTAGACTTCCGGCAGTCAAAGCCCGCACCGGGCTCTCTCGCAGCACAATCTACCTCCGCGTGGCTGATGGCTCCTTCCCCCCTCCGGTATCTCTTGGGGCTCGCGCTGTCGGCTGGGTTGAATCGGAAGTTGAGGATTGGATCTGTCTAACAATAGCGGCGAGGCGCAGCACAGGGCTCCTCGCCCAAGCCACGGGAACGCTCTGATGGCCAATGCTCTCAATCGGCCACACCAATTTTCCCAGACAACGGTCTACGGCCTCGCGGAAGTCTCCGCGACCGGCGGGTCGGGACCTGCTTCGGTAGCCCCACATGCACAACCTGTTCCGTGGTTGACCGAACTTCTGCGACCACACCCCGCTTTCGATCAAATTGAATGGCGAGACGTCGAGAATCTGACTCGCGTGGCGCAGCGTGATTCTCAGTTGATTCGTCAGCCTCTCTGCGTTACCAAGCACGGGATCATTCTCTTGGGCGTTGCGGAATGGGAACTCGCGGCGTTTGAAGGGAAACAGCACGTTTATTGCATCGAGCGCGATTTCGATAACAATCAGGCACTTCAATTCATCCTTGAACATTCTGGACCCCAGAAAGCGCTGAATGATTTTGTGCGCATTCGTTTGGCTTTGACCCTCGAAGACTATCTTCATGCCAAGGGTCGCGAAAACATGAGTGCCGGTGGCGAACAGAAGGGTTTGACAAATTCGACAAACCTTACTCCGATCGATGTGCGCCGATTAATTGCGAACGTAGCTGGTACTGGAACAGGGAATGTCGATAAAGTTAGAACGATCCTCCAAAAGGCCCATCCCAACATCACTCGTGCGTTACAAACCAGCCACTTGCGAATTCACCGGGCTTGGACATGGTGCAAACTTTCCAAAACAGACCAACTGAAAGCGTTCCATGAGCTTGAGGAAGGACTCTCGATGCGGAAGGGTGCGAGAAAGACCAACAAGACGGGCATTCATCCATCACTTACGACTTCGCGGATTCTGCAGTCATTGGCACGCTTCGAGACCTCGCACCCCGGACACGTTCTCGTTCGGCGCAGCGAGTGTCCAGGAACTGTCATCTCTGTTGGGAATGATGTGATGAATGAAATCGAAAGCCAGGAGCCTCCTGATGGCTTCGACTAAAACGAAGATCAAAAAGAACTGGCTACAGACCATCTTAGTCGAGGGTCGCCAGCACCTAGAGAATCCCGGTTTCGACCCTGATGTCCGCCACAGCTTTCTGCGTGCCCTGGAGTGCAGGACACCCGCCTTGGGTCGCCGAGTATATGCGTCCGAAAACGCGGAGGCGGTTTTCTGTAACACTTGCAAGTCACCTGCCTGCACTGTGTGCGGGCATTGGGCTACGATCCAGTGGCAGAGAGAACGTTGGTGTGCTCTGCCCGAAGGTCCCTATAAAGGCATCACTTTCACCATGCCTGATACTTTGTGGCCGCTTTTTGCCGCGAATCCCCATCTCACTCGCGAACTGCCTAGGATTGCGACGAGCGCCACAACGATTTACGGAAAAGTGTACAAAGGCCTCGATGTTGGAGTTATGCCAATACTTCATACGTTCAATGGAAAATTGGAGTTTAATTCGCACGTCCATGCGCTGGTCTTTGCCAAAGACTTGCAAGAACCGAGCCAATCGCGAGACGCAAGGAGCTTCTTCAGAAAAGACCTGATTATGCAGAGCTGGAAAAAGTTCGTTATTGCGCTGTTGCGCTCGGCTCTTCGTGCGGGCCGCCTAGTCTCAACGTTGCCTAAAGGAGAGCTAGAGCACCTGCTAAGGCGCGAGGAATGTCGGTGGTGGAACGTTCATATTCAATGTTTTAAGGGTAAGGAGCATTTTTTGAGATATGCGGGACGTTACGCAAGACGTCCGCCTATCGCGAACCGCCGTATTCAGAGTGTTTCGAATGGACTCGTTTCGTTCTGGTATACAGACAAAAGGCTAAAGCGACGACAGATAGTCGTGTGCACGGTTGCCGAATTTATCGATAGGTGGGCCCAGCACATCCCGAAGCGGTATCGCCACGCCGTGAGACATTGCGGGATCTTTGCGTCTCGTCGTTGGAACCGGGTAGCTGAAGCGGCATTTTTGTTGAGTGGCCAAATACGACGTCCAAGACCGAAGCGTCTGCCTTGGAACCTTTCAGTTCGTCGTCTATCGGGCCGTGATCCCTTGATCGATAATAAGGGATGTCGGATGAGGTTTGTGAAACATCTATCCCCTGTGGCAGCCTAAACAGGACTGGCTGTTCCAAGAAAACGTGCTCAATAGAGTGCGTCGAAAAATACCGATGTGCCCAGACGGTTCCAGGGATTGGAGTGAACTCACTCTTCGAAGGCAAACAAACTTGCTCCATAAGGGATCCTAACGCTGGAGGGTTTTTACCGACGTCGACAGGCTACCTGCCCACAAATATGCGCACCGCTGTTGTTCCCGTCTAAGGATGAACGATTCTAATTCTGCAAGACAGCGGACTGCCGGGCGGCGGGCGGGAGAATGGTGTTGAGGTCGGCGGTCTTTTGCAGAGCGGTGAGGAGAGCGGCGGCTACTTGATCGCGGAAAGCGACGCTAATTGTTGTTTTTGATTTTCCTATTGATTAAACCACGACGGTGTCGATCTTCTGGGCCGCAATGTCTTCGAGCAGTTGTTGGAGTGCGGGCCGGTCCATATTTCCACCCGAGTAGCCGCCGTCGTCGTAGCGAGCGGGAACGACTCGCCAGCCCTCGTGGCGCTGACTCAAAATGAAAGCCTCGCAGGCTTCCCGTTGCGCATCGAGAGAGTTGAAGGATTGCTCCAAACCTTCCTCACAGGACTTCCGCGTGTAGACCGCACAACGAATGACAGGCTTCGCTTCGTTGTTCACAATACCTCCTTCGAAGATAGAATGTGCTTTTCCTTAAGGCCAAAGAACAGGGGCCCGGACCGGCGAGTGCCGGTGATCAGTCGAGCAATCTCGGAGAGACTGTCATAGCGGGAGCCGTTGTACTCGTATCCGCGCTCGGCGACATGAACGATATAGGTTCGGGACTGCCACTGGCGGACGAGCCGGGTTCCGGGTTTGATCGACAGAGGTTTGCTCGACAGCCGGGAACCCCGGGCCTGCTTAGAATCGGTCGCAATGGCACTGGCCATTTGCTGCAATCGGCGTCGGTACCCTGAGGCGAGTCCTCCGAAGGCTTGTTCCTGAAGACGGTGGGCCAGAATGCGGACCATCAGATCCCGTCGCAACCCTGGCTGTGGCGAGGTTTGAAAGAGCTGTTCCCAAAGTTCCGCTAAGGCTGCCTTACTCAGGTTAGGCATATTCGCGAGTCGGTCAACGATCTTGCCGGGCATCGATTCCTCCCCCAAAGCACAGCAACATTTCCGCTCTGATTCGGAGAACAGTCAAGTCCATCGGGGAGAGAAAGCAGGCATGGAGAGGCAGAACAGCGCTCAAACAGCCACCGAAGTCAATCTCCCGAGCCGACCACTTTTCCGCCACTCAGGATCGCCTGGTGTTCGCCCTCAGTTCGCGAACGAACGGCGAATCAAAACTGGACTGCGGAGAAGGCTTTCGGGATGGATTTTCGTGTGAAATTCTCTGCTGAGATTTTGCTATCTGCAACTTACGGACACGTCGAGGCTTAGCGGTTCAAAACCGTACCGAGGGTTCGAATCCCTCTCCCTCCGCCACACAGTCTGAAGTGCGGAGAGACTCCGCTTGAATTCCTCCGAACATTGCGAGAATTTCGGACGATTCGGACGCAGCCTTCCCGGAGTCCTTGCAAGAGTGGCGCTTTAGAATGCGGCTGTTTTAGGCGGCCCGTCGTTCGTAGCGGTGGTGCAGTCCACCGACCTGGGGCACCGCGACGACCGGCCCGATTTCTGGCGGCTGAACGGGCCGTGGCTCGGGCGGGTCCTTCCCCAGGGAGAGATGCGTTCTGGATCGGTGATAGTAGGCGAAGTACGAAGCGAGGGTTCGGCGTAGCGAGCTCTCCTGGAGCACGATCACGTGATCGAGACATTCTCGCCGCACGGAACGAATGACGCGCTCTACGTATGCTCGTTGCCAAGGCGAGCGCGGCGTGGACAGCACTTCGTGGATGCCCATGTCTCGCACGTGTGCTCTGAAGTCATTGCCGAAAATCGCATCGCGGTCCCGCAGCAAGTAGCGCGGGATTTGATCAAACGGAAAGGCTTCCCGCAGTTGCTGTCCCGTCCACTCAGCCGTTGGGTGCGCGGTAACATTGAAGTGAAGGACGCGGCGACGATCATGGGCCAATACCAGGAATACGTAAAGGACCTGGAAACGGATCGTCGGGACAGTGAAGAAATCGATGGAGACCATCTGCGAGACGTGGTTCTCGAGGAATGTCCGCCAAGTCTGAGAGGGCGGTTTGCGACAGCGTACCATGTACTTGCTGACACTGGTCTCGCCGATATCGATACCCAGTTTGAGAAGTTCGCCGTGAATGCGCGGTGCGCCCCAACCGGGATTCTCCCGGCACATCCTGCGGATTAGATCTCGGGTCTCACGGGCGAGGACGGGTCGTCCAGGTTGTCCGCGCCGAACCTTCCAGGTCCAAAACAGACGAAAGCCTTTGCGATGCCAGGCCAAGACCGTCTCGGGCTTGACGATAGCGAGCGTCGAGTGCCAACCGCTCCAGAGGCGGGACAGACAGACCCAGAGTAGGCGGTCCACCGGGGTCAATTTCGGACGTTTCTTCGCCGATCTCCGAAGCACGCCGATTTGGTGGCGCAGAGCTATATTTTCCAGTTCAAGGTCAACGCGGGCGCGGAAAAGCGAACGCAGAGCGGCGAGGAGCGTTGTCAGAAAGGTGAGCATCGGAGGATGGAATCAGGAACGAAGTATAATTCCTGCCGGTTCAGACATTTTGAGGTTTTCGAGAAGCACCATACGCCAGTATCTGGTGGAACTGGAGCAGCAGAATCCTACGGAAGAACCGGTGCATCAGCAAGATCAGGTCTCGACCACGGATCCCGATTCCACCTACGCGACCAAGGGTGGAACCCCGGCCCGGCTCGGTTACTACGACAACTATCTGGTGGACAACCACAGTTGCGTGATTGTGGGAGTGCAGGCAACCGCAGCCCGGATGAGTCAAGAGACGGTAGCCGCACAAGACATGATCGCTCGGTTCGCCGAATGGCAAGGACGCCATCCCGAGTCGGTGGTTGCGGATGCCACTTACGGCAACGGCGAGTTCCTGCAGTGGCTGATGGAGCGGAACATCACACCGTATATGCGCACGCGGGACAATGCTCTCCGCAAGAACAACCCACTCTATGGCCCCGAGCGATTTACCTATCGACCCGAAAACAACAGCTATCTCTGTCCGGCTGGGGAACCGCTGAACTATGTCGGCCTGAATGTTCGCAACCGCGCTCACGCCTACATCGGCAGCGCCAAGCGTTGTGGGGCATGTTCGCAAAAAGCGCAATGCACAACTGGGCGATATAAGTATCTTGCCATTCACATGCATGAACCCGCGCGACAACGCGCCCGGGACCGGTGGAACACAGCCGCATTCGCCAGTGCACAACGGAAGCGAAAAAAAGTAGAGGCGCTGTTTGCCGAACTCAAGAATCTGATCGGGCTACGTCGCCTGCGCCTACGTCGGATGAAGTTTGTTCGGGAGCAGTTCTTCCTCGCAGCGACGGCCCAGAACCTCAAGCGACTGGTGCGGTTCCTCAGCCAACCGAAAGCCCACATTGTGGAAGCTACCGCTTAGCTGAGGTGAGAAGAAAAACTCGGCAGCAGCGATAATCGCAGCCAATAAAGACATCCCGATCACGACTTTTTCAACACCCACCTCCGATTCCACCAGTGTCGGACCAACCAAGTTTCGAAGCAAAGAACCACGGCACAGATCGCGGTGCCAACCCAAAGCCTGCCCCACACCGCCGTACCGAGAGCTGAAACGCTGAACGCCAAAGCCATAAAGAACCAGAAGGGCGCGCCGCCACGGTTACGGAATCCCATATCTTGATAACCGCTTAGCAGGAGCACACCCGAAGCTAGCAATTGGCCCCCCACAGACTTCCATCCTGGCCCTGTGACTGCAACAAACGTGCTTACTGAGATAGGCATACCTTCAGCTCCAGATACTTCTCCAGCCTTTAGGTGCTAGTGGGACCGGCTCGATAGGCCCACCAATTTGGCAGCTTGCATCGGCTGCGGTTGCCTCCAGCATTAGAGCGGTGCCAGCATACCCCAGCGCATTGCCACCAGCCCCAAAGGGCGGCGGCACCCCAAGCTCTAGGAACGTGGTCGATGCCGTACGCGCATATCCAGTTCCCACTCACTTCTGGGTGTATGGCTCAACGGAAACTCCGCTTGAATTCCTCCGAACATTGCGAGAAATGAACGGAGCGAGATCGGACGGCTCTGCCCCTTGAAGCCCCGGCCAGCGCTCAGCCGCTGTGGCGCCTTGTCAGGCCGCAGAGAGCGCACTGATCGTAACGTAATATCCGTCCGGATCTCGGAGCGAGAACTCCTTGGTTTGAGTGTTCGGATTCACGTGTGGCTCCTCTTCGAGCCGAGTGACGAAAGAGCGTGTCCGCTGAAGCGCCAGGTCAAAATCATCGACACGGAAGAACAACAGGAGCCCGTTGCCGGGTGTCCCGTGATCGGGGCTCATCAATGAGGGATGCTCGTGGGCGCCCCACACATGGAGGCAGAGCAAGACAGTTCCATCTGAATCGAGGATTTGCCCAAAGTAATCATGGGCAGGAAGGGTAGCGGGCTGACCGAACAGCGCCTGGTACCATTTCAAGCTGGCCGGCACGTCGCCTACCCCTATGATCGTCCACGTGCGCTTCATCGGGAACCCCTCTGCGGACTAATCCCTGTTTACACCGACCTGGATGCAACCGGTCATGGACGGCCTAAAACGACGTCGTAGCCGACAACCCATTGTGTTTCCACTTGCTTCTACCATATCCCAGAAGGGAACGAGTGGCAGCACCGCGTTCCCGTAGATTGCAACACTGTCGGGAAATGCCATCCGGGTGCGCGTGTGGAGCACGGCGTCGAGTGGAACATAGTAGGCTACGCTCTGCGAGAATGCGGATTTCGGACTCACCAAAGCCGTAGCTGACAGCGCCATCGAGGACTTGAGAAACGAGCGGCGAGAGAACGAGATTTTCGGCATCCCTGGAGTTCCTCTTGTGGCGAAGCCGACTTGCTTTATAGGCGGACCGGAAGCTTGGCGTCGGCCCCTAGTTCTAAATCGAGGAACTCGTCGAAAATCGTGCGCGTACAACTCACGCAGGGATTCTGGCCACGGACCTGTTCTTACTTGCCCGTGCCGGTGGGATTCGACACTTGGGGGCTGTTACTCGCGCTGTCGCTCACGCTCAACTGCCCGGTTCTCGTGCCGGTCGCGGTTGGCGTGAACGTCATGCTGATTGTGCATTTGCCCTTTGCTGCCAAGCTCGTCCCGCACGTCGTCGCAGAAACGGCAAAGTCTCCTGTCGTAGAGGTCGCGATGCTGGTCAACTCCACGGCCTGATTGTTGGTCAGGGTGAACGTTTTCGCCGCGCTAGTTGTACCAACCTTTTCCTTCGCATAGGTCGCGCTGGTTGGGTTCAGCGTCGCCTGCACGATACCCGTGCCCGACAGTGCCACCGTCTGCGTGCTGTTGGAAGCATTGTCGGTAAAGATAAGTGTCCCCGTTAGCGCGCCCAGTTCCGCGGGCGTGAAGGTAACATTCACCTTGCAACTGTTGCCCGCGGTGAGCATGGCCCCACATGTTGTTGAGGAAATGGCGAAGTCGCCGTTAGTGGTAATGCTAGCGATATTCAGCGTGCCGGCTGAAGTGTTGGTCAACGCCACGCCCTTGGCCGCGGAGGTGTTGTCGAGGGCCTCATTGGCGAAATTCACCGAGGTGGGAAGCGCGACTGTGATCGCTCCCGGCGCGAACACGTATGCCGCACCCTGCCATTTATTCGAGGCGTCACTGTGCCAAGGGGCCCCGGCGACGGCCTCGCTACCGCTCACGGCGACAGATGTGCCAAGTTGGGCTTCTCCCGTTCCGCCGTCGGACGCGGTCAGCTCGGCTTGCTGGCTCCATGTCGTTCCACTTTGCACGAATACGTACGCCGCACCTTGGGCTCCATTGTGATTAAGGGCACCCACCAGAACCGTGCTGCCGTCCACCGCGACGGAAATGCCGAAATTGTCTCCTGCCGCTCCGTCAGACGCGGTCAGCTCGGCTTGCTGGCTCCATGTCGTTCCACTTTGCACGAATACGTACGCCGCACCTTGGGCCCCATTGTGATTAAGGGCACCTACCAAGGCCGTGCTGCCGTCCACCGCGACGGAAATACCGAAATTGTCTCTAGCCGCCCCGTCGGACGCCGTCAGTTCGACTTGCTGGCTCCAGCTTGTGCCACTTTGCACGAACACGTACGCCGCACCGGCGTATGTCGATGAGGGAGTGAACTTCGGGCCGGGGGACCCGACCACGACCACGCCGCCGCTCACCGCGACGGACCGGCCGAAATTGTCTCCTGTCGCTCCGCCGGAGGATGTCAATTCAGCCTCCTGGCCCCAGGTTGTGGCGCTTTGCACAAACACATACGCTGCACCGTGGCTCGCGTTCGAGCCGCCCGCATGATTAAGAGCAGCCACCACGGCCGTGCTGCCGTTCACAGCGACGGAAATGCCGAAATTGTCTCTTGCCGCCCCATCGGACGCCGTCAGCTCGGCTTGCTGGCTCCAGGTTGTGCCGCTTTGCATGAACACATACGCCGCACCCTGGTTTGCGTTGGAGCCGACCATGTGATGAGGGGCTCCCACCACGACCGTGCTGCCGTCCACCGCGACGGAATTACCAAACCAGTCATCTGGTGCGCCGTCGGACGCGGTCAGTTCCTGTTGCTGACTCCACGTTCCGCCGCTTTCGGCGAACACATAAGCGGCTCCGGCACCACCTGAATACCCCGCAGCGCAATCGGTAGACGTCCCGGGATGACAAACGGCTCCCACCACGATCGTGCTGCCGCTGATCGCGACGGACCAGCCGAAGTGGTCATAATCTCCGCCATCGGACGGGGTCAGTTCCGCTTGTTGTATCCACGGGTCTACCACCACCGGATATCGCGCACCCCCGTCTTCCACCCGGAGAAGCAAGCGCTTACCCCGCAGTTCCAGCCAACTCCGCAACTCCCGTCCTGTAGCATCGCGGGCACTCAGGCCGGTGTAGCGTAGGGCCGCCTGACGGTTCTTCCGCGTCAGCGTCAGCGCCGAGCTTTTCTTATCAGGCCCAGCCGGCTCCAGCGCCGCCAACAAATCTCCAGAAATCGCCAGCGCCAGCGTCAGCGGCTGATTTCTCCCCTTTCGCGCTTTCCCCGGCGACTCGGCTAGGAGAAAACCTTGCTCCAGACCCATCGGACCGTTCTCGTACCACTCGGTTACGCCTCGGTGCCGGTACTCCACGCGGTTGTGGTTCAGGTGGGGGGCGGCCGCGCTGAGCGGGAGCATAGCATCGCCATAGCCATAGCCGCGCGTCTCCAGCCCCAAACGCAAATTATGGCTTTCTAGCTCCACCCCCAGCCGGGTGAAATTGATCGCTAGGACGTGCTGCGGATTTTCCGCACTGAAGCCGTCGGCGTTGGCATGCGCCCAGTAACGAGAGTTGTCTTTTCCCAATGCGGCCGAGATGGGGCGCTGGGCGTCCCGCGCGAGGCTCGACAACCCCGTCGAAGATGTGCGTGGAGACGCGCCCGCTCGGGCACCATTCGCTAAAGTGCCTGACAGGGGCACAGTCGGTTTAACTGCTCCACTCGCACGCGGGGCGAGACGGCTCTCCTGCAGCATCTGGGGGAAATTCGGGGGCACTCCCGGATACGGTTCTCGATCAACGGGGAACACGTCCGGCTGACTGACGGCCGGGGTGCTACTGGATCGCGCCAGTGCTAAAATACTGATGAGAATCACGAACGGCAATGAAGAAACCGGGAGAGCACTGATGCGCTTCATGGTTGCCTCCGCTAAAGTAAGCTCGTCTTGAGTTAGTGCGTCCGACTGATAGAGCGAGTGGAAACGCACCTCAGAGAGTGTGTTGAGTCCCCGGCGGGAAAGGCTCTTGCGGGGGACGAAAAACCAGCAATAAGTCTAGATTCCCCTGTTAACCTCTGCAAGGGCAAATCTCATAGTTCGCTGTGATGGCACGGGATCCCAGAAATATTGTGGAATAAAGGGCTGACTTGCTCAAACCGGCACACTGCGGAACGGGAGTCTCGAAGAACGCATTGCATTCTCACCACGACTTCCCAACGAGAGCGATTGCACACCTGATAGAAAGGCGTGAGGATGGACAACCAATATTGCAAATCCTGATAACACCTGGGCGACGAACATTAATAGACTCTTCGAATCTCATCTCCGGTCCCAAATTTTGAGCTAAGAGGAGAAATCTGGCAATCGACGACTCGTTCTATGGCGAATTGACAGTTGACAGGAAGACTCTTCGACGCAACTCTGATCGTTTGTCGGGGATGGTCCGGCCCCGATTCAGGTCTTAATCGGTCTGGCCCTGATCTCAGGGTGCAACCCTGAGGCCCGAGGCTTGCATTCGCCTTGTTCATCAAATCTGTCTTTGCGGGTTCCAACACGTAGACCGACCCACCCGGATACTCCCTCTCACACCAATGCTGACGATACGCTTCCCATAGAGTCCCGAATACCCCTATGCCGGGGTACAGTTGAACTGTCTCTTTCTCGGGTTCTACTGCCTCCGAAGAAACGACCACATTAGCCCCGGCTGCCAGCCTTTGGTCGATAGCGAATTGCACTGACCGCAGAGATTCTGGACTAGCACCACTCGCGTCATAAACTGAAGTCAAACTCAGAATCTGCGCTTTGCCGTACCGGCGCAAATACGCCGCGAATTTCCATTCTGTCCCAATGATGACCAAGTCTCCCTGATGACTGACATTGAGCAGCGGCTCGACTCGAAAGTAGTAATAGTCATTCGTTTTCTCGTGGGTGAAGCGAATGCTACCGACGAAATTCACAAAGAAGAGAAGAGCGACCGAACATACGAGAGCAAGGTTTGACCATCTTACCCCGGAGTTGGAAACCCGGTTTCTGCCGAGCAACGCGACCAGCAAGAGCATCCATATACACAATACTTGCGCGATCCACAACTTTGCATTCACGGCCGTGTAGAAAAACACAAAAGCTCCATAAGTAGCGAGCCAAACCAGTAGCAGGTCAACAAGCATACGATTACGTGGGCTTAGCTGAGGCCAATGCGCCAGACTGGCTGCGAACGTGATTACAACGGCGGCACAAAAGCACACCGACAAAATAACAAGCAGATATGCCACCCCTATCTTCAGATTTCGGACTAGGTAGACGTTGTGAGTGAGATAAAACTCGGGCAGTATGCTCCCGATCACCGACCGCACACGAGGAAGTGCAAACAGGAAATGCGAACCAATGAAAGCTTGACCCAAGCCGATTGCCGCTTTCATCAGAGCCGAAGCGGATGGGGCATTCCAGAACCGGGCGCGATGAGCGTAGAGGGTCAGCCAGTGCCACGAACCATGTAAGGAGCCCCTCCCAACGTAGAGAATCGATGACAAATACGGAATCGTGACGGTTGGAACTGCTACCACGATGTAACTTGCTAATGACCTCCTCAGACTGCAGTCGCCCCGACGATGGCTGTGCCATGCAGCCAGAAGCACAACTGTCGCGAATAGAACGGACATTTCAGCAGTAAGGACCGCAGTAGCATTGAGGAAACCAACCAGCAGGAATGCCTTTGCTGGAACATGGTCAGCCGTCAGGGCATAAAGTGCCAACCACAGGAAAAAACCCGGGATGATGTAGGTTTCCACACCTCCGCTGTAATACCAGAACGCGAAAGAGAAAGCCGGCAGGCTGGTTCCCAATATCGCAGTGAAACGACCACAGGCTAGCCGCGCGCGAAGGAAACTGTAGAAAACGCACAGGGTCAGCGCGCCGAAGATCGCGTTCAATTCTGAGACCAGAATTGCGCCATCGATGTGGATCCCCACTAATCGCCACAGTGCGATCCACATCCAGGCAAACGGTTTGTAGAGGAGATGGTGCGGATGAAAGAGCTCCTTACCGCCCTCAATTTGGTTAATGTAACGAACACTGTCCGTGGCAATCGATGGGACATTAGAAAGTGTGAGCGTGTAGAGTAGAAAGTAGATTATGAAGGGTATGGCCAGTTCACCTACAGTGAGTGATCTGGCCTTGCCGGTTTCTGATCGATCGAGCTTTATGCCTAAGGAGTCCTCCGCATTCAGCCTTCCCTGATGGACTTGTCTATGCGCAGGTATGACGGCGCGCGACAGGAGACCGTTCCTAACGTAGCGCAGGGCAACTGCGACCATTGCCGAAGTGGCGATGCATTGAATTCCTAAGTAAGCAACAACGCTCAGAGGGCCGTAGATCCAATGCCGCCGAGCCATCGACCGATAGAGTTGGGTGCTGGCCGCCAGAAAACCTCCGACCGCTAGCATCCAAGCCACCGCCCACGTCGGATTGACCCATAAGGCAAGCGGGCCAAAAACTAAAGTGCCCCATGCAGTTGCCAGCGCCACCCAGTTTTTCCGGGAAGTCCATCCTTGATCGTCGAATGTGACAGAGCCATGCGACAGGAGCAACTGGGCGAGGTCGTAGCTCTTACGGTAGTATGCTCGGGTGAGCTTGGGAAGGTCGTACCGTACCCCATGAAACACCCGAACGCTCCTGAGATGGTTCGTATGAAGTCCACGCCTGGCAAGCTGGCGTCCAAGCTCCACGTCTTCGAAGGTGGCACGCGTAAAGCTTGTGTCGAATCCACCAAGCTCTAGAAAGAGATCCTTCGAGATCGCCGCACAATAGGAATAGAAGACCGAGGTTTTCTCACTCGTGTCCTCCAGGCTGCGACAGGACAGAGTATGGTACAGAAGGGTTACAAAATTCTTGTTCAGGGGCTCGGGATCGTAAGTTGCAAACGCGGCGGGCGACTCGTCGAGAGCACGGAGCAAAAGGGCCAAGCTTTCGGGCCTGACGATGACATCGGAATCCACGAACACCACCCGAGAGCCCTTGGCTTCCTCGACGCCTCGGTTCCGGGCAACTGAAGGACCCTGGCCCGGCTCGAAACGAATCAACCTGCAGGGAAAGTTCGACGCGATCATAGCGCTTGAGTCCGTGGATCCATCATCGACCACAATGACCTCAAATGCGCCGATACCTTCACTGGCGGAGATCGCGGTGAGACAGTGGTGCAGGGTTTGCTCGCCATTGTGGACCGGAATGATCACGCTTGCTTCCGGTCGCTGCTCCAAGACTGCCAACTTGGGATTTGGATGCGGCATCGGAGTCCCTTTCACCTACTACATCAAAATGAATCTCGCATGAGGCACATCGCGTCGAGCAGTCATGACTCGCTCTTCTGGACTCGCGGAGTCGGGACGCCGACGTCGGAAGTCTTGAGCCTTCGGGGGCTCTTCAATCTCCCAATCGCGCGTGCTGCCTTGAGTTTTGCAACCTCTCCAACCAAACGTGGGTAGAGTCTCGGGTTAAACAGAATATTTGTGCTCATAAAACACTCATGAGTACAAAAACACTTGTTGGCGATGATATCTTTAGAGATCGCTTTAGCTCGCTCGCCCAGCCACAGTTTTCTAAAGTCGTAATCGAACTCCCGAATGTTCCCCAGCTTGTCGTCCCGCAACTCGCAAGCCATTACGTCGCCGTTGCTCTTGATGACGCCCATGAGATTGGCGGCGTAACAGGGGATCTGAAATTGGTTCTCGCGAAGCAACTTGAGCTGAATGCGGCGGCCAACCAACTCGCGCGCAGTGATGAGATCGCTCATCGGATAGACGGCTTGCCCGTGGTAGTTCATTTGCGAGATTCCCCGCTCCAGCTTCGAGGTAAAATCCTCGACCCGTTCCAGACTGATGTCCTTTTCAAGTGGATCCCGGGGCTTGCCGCGCACGATCCTCACCAGGATGTTGTAGGTCTTGAGCTGTCGCACGAAGAAGTCGTAAATCTCTTCCAACTTGTCCTGGTTGCATTTTTGGATCGTCACCTCAACGCAGACTTTGAAGTTCGAGTGATGCTTCTCCACCTCCTTCAATCGCCAGTAAGTTTCAGTACACTTCTCGAACAGTCCCTTCTGCGCCCGGATGGTGTCATGATCTTCACCGATGCCGTCAAGCGAAATATCGAGACCGAAACGGAGGTCGGGGCACCGCGCCAAAATTTCCTCGACGTCGGTGACCACCTTTTCGGTGAGCGAACCATTTGTCGGCATGCCGACATTTCTAAGCCGGCAGTTCTTGTAGTAAAGCTCGATGATCTTAGGCAGATCCGCCCGCAGGAAAGGCTCGCCGCCGGTAGGCAGCAAAAACAGAAGTTCCCCCATACTGCGCGTCATTCGGTCGATTTCGTCCAGCTTGAGTTCGAAAGGTTTTCGTCTTGGACCTTCCTCATAGAAGAAATCGAAGCAATGACTGCAGCGCAAATTGCAAACCTCAGTGACGAAGTGAATGAGGTAGACGGGCATGGCATTCTTCTTGAAGAAGATCTTCTTACCGTGGTGCAGGAGATCCAGACCCTCTTTTGACTTCATGACTGATCCTCCGCCGAGGCACTCTTGAATTCGGCCCCCGACCCTGGGTCGATTAGTGCTGACCTGAGTTTAAGAAGCCACAATCGCATGAGTGGCACTATAACTAGCGGCCCCAACTTTCTTAGAGAACTTTTGCACGTGACACTACCTGAGCCCGTGTTTGAAACCATATGTCGAACAAAGCAATGAAATGGCGCCAGCCAATACCCGGCAGCTTGTGAAATTTGTACACTTGAGTCGTGCCGGCAGAACGCGGACAGTGGTTCACAGGGAGCTCCCGCATGGAGAACCCGTGCCGATGCACTCGGGCAACAAATTCCCACCAGAAACCCTGCTGCATGCTGCCGACTTCGTCCACGAGTTGATCTACGACCTTTTTGTTCGCGAGGACATACGGACAGCTCGGGTCGTGCGCTGGCACATGATAGAGAAGCTGATAAATCCGGTAGAACGTGCGGGACATCAGCTTGCGTAGGCTGCTGTCTGCCCGGTGTACGCGCCAACCGATCACGACATCCGATTGCGTACGGACATCCCAAAACTTTGCGAAGTCTTTCGGATCGCACTGGCCGTCGGAATCGAGACACAACAAATAAGGCGCCTCCAAGGCTGTCATTCCGTCTTTGACGGCTCGCGAGTAGCCCTTACGCTCCTTGCTTAGAATGAGTCTCATGGGTATCGCTTCACTAAGTCGGCACAGGATTTCTTTGGTGTTATCAACGCTACCGTCTTCACAGATCAGAAATCGCAAAAGTACTTGGGGAGAAAGTTTGTCATAAAGTTCCCGCACCGTGCCTTCAATGCTGTCAGCTTCGTTGTGTACTGGCAAGAGGACTTCCAGTTCTGGTTTTACAATCAGCATGGCTACGCTCCGTGAGAAGTAATTCGAGCCTATCGGAGACCGCATCAGGGAAATGAGAGCCGTAATACCAATCTATGGTCTTGGCGAGCCCCTCGTAGAACGAGGTTGCCGGTTCCCAACCCAGCAAGGTACGGGTTCGCGCTAGATCTGCAGCGCGGCTGAAGACCCCAACTGGTTTGTCAGTGTCGAAAGCCATGCGCTCGGGATGGAAACCGGTGAGTTTAAAAATGAGTTCGGCGGCGTCCCGGATTTTGATGTGTTCAGCAGTGCCGATATTGATCGCAGAGGCGTCCGTCACTTTTGCCGCTGCCAGAATCATGCCGTCTGCGATGTCACCGACATACGTAAAATTGCGGTCCTGCTCGCCGGTTCCCCAAATCAGATATGGATCCATCGCCACGAAAGCTTTCGCTATGAGAGCAATGACGGCGTGAGTTTCGTTTTCGCGCTCGCCATATGCGGTGAAAAGTCGGCACGATACGGCGTTCAAGTTGTGCTGCTTGTGATAAGCACGCAAGGTCATCTCCCCCATCAGCTTGGCCCACCCATATTCGCCGTCGGCTGCTGCCGCTCCGGGAACAAAGGGATCCGCCCATTCTTCTCTAAGGTAGATGGCGTGGCCATTGGTGGGACTGGCTTGCAAGTTGACCGGGTAGACGCAAGCGGAACTGGCAAAACAAATCCGTTCGACCCCGGCAGCCACCGCAGATGCAAAGACCGTGCCGTCCAGAATCATGTTTGTTGAGCACTCTACAGGGTGAGTGTCGATGTAACCGCGGCCGCCATGACAAGCTGCTAGATGGAAGACGACATCGTGGCCTTTGATTACACGTTCAGCAAAAGCTTGGTCTCTCAGGTCGCCCCTTGAAAAGTCGATCTCAGACCTAACGCCAGAAAGATTTTCCAGCTTTCCGCTCGACAGATCGTCGGCAACGGAAACGCTTGAACCGAGCGTGACCAGCCGCTCGACGAGGTGGCTTCCGATGAAGGAGGCGCCACCAGTTACCATTACTTTGCGAGAACTCCAGAATGACATACCGGCCCAGCCTCGCTCTCTATGTTGTTGGCTTGTTAATACACGCCTACGCTGGGATCTCCTTTTTTTGCCCCAACAGACGGCTGCCATTCTCCCCGTCAGCAGCAGCCAATGATAACGCGCATGTTTGACCAAGCCGTCCTCCGGTCTTCACAAACCGTTGCTGCACGCTGGTCAGCGCCCAATTCGCAATCCCTCTCGACCCAGTCATTGACAATTGTTCTCCCCTGGGGTAGACGCTTCCACCGAGTTTGGGAAACATCAAGACAACAGGTACTGCGGCAAAAGTCGTGCTGGTTAAGAGCAACGGAAACCAAAGACTCATCAGAGCCTTTACGGCGAACTCATCTTAATTCATAACGTCCCTCAAGGGTGGACCACAGTCTACTGGTCTCCGGATTACCCTTCCGTCGCTTCCGGGACCCGGGACGTGTGAACGGCAATCTTCCTTACCCCTTTCTGGGCTGATGCAGCGGCTTCGCGAGCGGCGAGGGCTCTCACTTTGGCGCGGCTCTGGCGCCATGTGCGGCGGCGCACCCGGCAAGCGTTCTTCGTGATCTGGAAAACAAAGTAGATTTCCGCCCGTGCGAGCGCGGAAAGGTGATCATGCTTCCACGCTTCGGCATACTCGGCCAAGAGAGGCTCACCCGACAACCGCCCGAGTACTTCGAGCAACACGCGGTTCAACCAGTGATAACTAGGCGGGCACAGATATTGGCGGGACGCGTACCAACTCCATCGCCCGTGATAGTCCCAGGCGGGAAGCATGGTCTTCAGTCCCTCGATTCCATCGGTGAATAACGTACCGACGGCGGTATCGCCTGTCTCAATAAACAAGTCGTACAACCCCAGAAGGGAGGTCATAAAACCGTCTTGAATCCCTGGCATGGGTTCACCAGGAAGTTCGGTGTAAAACGATCCCGACGTCACCCGCTCACGGACGCCGCCATCTTGAACATCGATATCGAAGATTCGAGATGCTCCTTGTAACAGTTCGAGAAGTCGAGACCGCTTAGTCAGGCGATAACCTCGCACCAGCGCGCTGATCGCCAAGCCCTGGTCGTAGGCCGAGACCCACGGAGCCTTCACGAATGTCTTCCCTTGTAGGCAATCATGATGATTCAACCAGACGACGGCGCCATCGGCGCGGACTACCGCATTCGACTCGAGCCAGTCGACCTGCTTCAGAAAAGCCACCCGGCTCGCCTCGTCGTGATGACGTAAAAAGTGTCCCAAGTTAACCAGACCCCACCAGGCAATGTAGGCAGGTTTGTAGAAAACGCCGGCAAGTCGAGTCTGCGCTCGCGGGATGCCGGTTGGGTCCATTCTCATTACGCTCCAAGAGAGTTTCTCGCTGTATGTGTAGTAATGAAGTGATTCTCTTGGTCCGGCCTCTGGAACAATGTCCAGAGGATAATCGAAGCGGAACGAGAATATCTCTCGGTGCAAGGCCCGGAATGCATAATGCAATAACTCTAGAGACTCGTTGGTTTTCCCGCTGCCGCGATCATCCTTCATAGTCGCCAAGACATCCTTTCGTAGCTAAACATCAAGTCAAAGATAGTACTGAATTGATGTCGATAGGAGGAGAGCGTTTCGAAGCAGCGAAACCCCGAAATTCTCCCACAAGGCAGGCTGGCCGGTCAAGGACTCCGCGAGCTGGACTCCGCGAGCTGGGTAGTGTCCTAATTTGCTTTTTCTTCGTCGTCATCATCTGGTCGTGCCTCTGGCCGGTTGCGAGGAGGCTAATTATAGCCCTATAGAATTAGGACCGACAATGGGATAATTCGCAAGCCTCTGATCCCAACACACATCGATTGTCCGTCAGAAAGGACGATTCGGATCTCAACGAGGTGTGTATCTACTGGTGGTGAACCTAGCAGGCTGCTGAAAAATTGATGTACACGGCTTATTTCCTGTCTCTCTCTGCTCTTTCTCTTTATGTCCAGGGGACTTTAGGCTATGTCGGGAACCTTGTTCCGAGTTTCGGTGATGCGAGCCTCCTGCAACTTAGCCAGGTTGAACCGCTGCTCGGCTCAGGTTCCGCATACGTACCAAGTTGTAAGCGGCACAGGCGAAGGTGAACACCCAGTCCACCTTAAAGATCCCGCGATGGCGCACTTTTCGCAGCAGCGCGATCGTCTTCAGCCATCCGAAACATTCTTCGATGCGCTTCCTCTTTTGTTGGCTGATTCCATAGCCGGCGTGGCGCGTGGTACGTGCATCAATGGCGCTCCCGCCTCTGCGCCCATTATTTTGCGCCACGTGCGGTGTCACTCCCAGATGGCGGCATTCGGCCACGAAATCCGCAGTGTCATATCCTTTGTCCCCGCCCACTGTCACTGGCTTCGTACCAGGAATCTGCTCCAGCATGACCAGCGCTGCGTGGCGCTCCGCTGTCCCATTGGCTTCGAATACTTCTGCGTCCACGATCAATCCGTTTCGGAGCACGGGCACGCTAAACGGAGGACAGGTAGTTAATCGAGCGAGCACGACCGCCGTCGCTTCCCGCCAATCTGACCGCCCTTGCGACCTATTGCGGCCATATATGCGGAGAGATTAAGCGGTGCGGTCGCTTCGGCAGGTGGTATCTCTTGAGGCTCTGGTGTCTCGCTTGTAGACTGATCTACAATCCACTTCGCAAGCTGGTTTGGATCACGCGGACGTTTGCCCTTGCCGATGGTCACGAAATCTATGATGCCATAGGCCGGATGCTAAAGCGAGACTGTGGATATTCAAACTGACCCACTACCGAGCTTTTCAACAAACTCCCTGTACGCCTGCGGTTCTTCCTTCTCCAAGTGCCATTGCGCCTCGTCGCGGATCGCGCAAAAGCCCTTCTCGCAGCTCATCTCAAAGATGTCGCGGAGTTCCGCGTCCATCGTATTGCGCTGAACGTCAGGCAATCCCAGCCACGCCGTGAAAAGCTCGTCCGGCTGCGTTTCCTTCATGGCCGAAAAATCCAGTTCGCCGAACATCCCACGACCATGGAAGTAACGGGCGAGCAAGTGGTTGGGCATCTGCCGGAAGAAGTCCTTGGTTGAGTAATGTCGGGTCATGAGTCCCCCTACGGCTGGCAATGGAATCTATGGATGCATTGCGCCGACCGGTACTGTACATTACAGTACGTTCACAGTCTTAAGTCTATTCCAAATCGGAGGGTGAGCCTCCGTGCATGATTTGTGAGTTTTCGGCAAGCATGCGTGACGGCGGCCAAGTGGCGCTGTTAGGTTCGAGGAGCCGCCGAAGAGCGGCCGAGGGCGAACCGCATGAGCGCAGCAGTCATTCCTGAGCCGATCGCGCAGTTACAACTCCGACTAAATGAGATTCGTAGCGCCCGACCACGGGGAAAGAGGCTGCCGGATTCGGTGTGGCAAGCCGCCGTGGAACTGGCCCGGGAACACGGCGTGTATTGCGTCGCGCGTCATCTGCGGCTGGACTATACGGGGCTGAAGAACCGGCTGGGCGGAGTTTCCCCACGCCGGCGAAAAACACGCAAGCCAACATTCGTCGAACTGATCGCGCCAGCTTCAGCGATGCAGGGAGAGTGCTTGATCGAGTTCGAGTCGTTGCGCGGAGGCAAGGTGCGCATTCAGTGGAAAGCTGCGACAGCGCCCGATTGGATGAGCCTGCTGCGGGCTTGGCGGGAAACAGAGAGATGATTCAGATCACGGCGCAGATGCGCGTGCTGGTGGCGATCGAGCGAGTCGACGGACGAAAAGGGATTGATTCTCTGGTTCGACTCTGTCAGGAGAAGCTAGCCGAGGATCCTTTTTCCGGGTGTGTGTTCGTGTTTCGGAGCCGCAGCGGGACGGCGATCCGGCTACTCAGCTATGACGGCCAGGGATATTGGTTGGCGCAAAAGCGGCTCTCGAAGGGGACCTTCGTGTGGTGGCCGGAAGGATCCGGAGCCGCCAAGGCACTGGAAGCCTATGAGGCGCAGTTGCTGATGGCGGCGGGTGATGTATCGCGGGTGCGAGCGGCGCCGATGTGGCGGCGAGTGAACGTGCTGAAGTAATGAACCCTCCCGACGAAAAAAACACGGCGTTACCCCTTGCGTTCCAAGAAAAACCAGTTCATACTGCTGATCGATGACGGTTGAGTTCCGATATCGGGGCCGGAAGATCAGCCAGGAAGACATCCTTTATATACGCGCACTGATCGAGCAGCACCCGCAGGAAAGCCGCCGCACACTATCGACCAAGCTCTGTGAAGCCTGGCAGTGGCGCCAGGCCAACGGAGCGTTGCGCGACATGGTGTGCCGCGGACTGTTGCTCATGCTGGACCGTGCCGGCCAGATCAAGTTGCCGCCGGTGAGTTACGTGCGGCATAACCCGCTGGCCAGGCGAGCCCGACCGGAGCCGGTGCAGGTTGATACCACACCTATCGAAGGCCGTCTGTGCCACCTCCAGCCACTGGAGTTCGAACTGGTTCGTCGCACCAGGAAAGAGCGGTTGTGGAACAGTCTACTGGAGGAACATCATTACCTCGGCTACGAGCAGCCGGTGGGAGAACACTTGAAGTACTTGGTGTTGGGGCAAGGGCGGCCGGTCGCCTGTCTGGCATGGAGCTCGGCCCCGCGTCATCTGGGCAGTCGCGACCGCTACATTGGCTGGAGCGCCGAAGAGCGCCGTCGTAATGTCCGCTTCCTCGCCTACAACACGCGATTTTTAATCTTGCCCTGGGTCAAGGTGGAACACCTGGCGTCGCATATCCTGGGCCGACTGGCGTTGCGGATCTCCGCCGACTGGCAGCGGATCTACGGGCATCCGATCTACTTTCTGGAGACGTTTGTGGATCCGGAACGATTCCGCGGAACCTGTTACCGTGCGGCCAACTGGGTGGTGCTGGGCAAGACGACGGGACGTGGTAAACAATGCAATAGCTACGTGCCGAACCGGTCGATCAAAGAGGTTCTGGGATATCCATTGACGAAGCAGTTTCGCGAGCTGCTCATGGGGGCAGGATGAAAACGGCCAGGCGACGGGTCGATGTAAATCTGGACGAACTGGACCGGGTGTTGGACGGAGCGCGGCAAGCACCGTTGAGCGAGGACGATTACGAGAAGCTCAAGGAGGCATTGCATGCGCTGGCGGCGATGCTGGTGCGGCCGCGCAGCACGGAGAAGACCAGCGCCGTGTTGGGAAAGCCGGAAGGCGCGGAAGCTGGCGCCGGGACGGAACCGGAGACCGACGTTCCCCCACCGCCCGGACATGGACGCAATGGTGCTGGGGCGTTTGTCAGTTCACGGAAGATTGCGATTCCGCATGCGCAGTTGAAGCATGGGGATCGCTGCCCGGAGTGCGAGAAAGGCAACGTATACGGGCAGAAAGAGCCGAAAGTGCTGGTACGGATTGTGGGGCAGTCTCCGCTGGCGGCCACGGTCTACTCGCTCGAACGGCTGCGTTGCGGTGCCTGCGGACAGGTGTATACCGCGCAAGAGCCGGAAGGAGTAGGTCCAGAAAAATACGACGAGACGGCGGCCGCGATGATCGCGCAACTCAAGTATGGCAGCGGAACGCCGTTCTACCGGTTGGAACAACTCCAAGGTCAGCTGGGGATTCCGTTACCGGCGGCGACGCAATGGGAAGTGGTCGAAGAGGCGGCCGAGTTACTCAAACCGGCGCGCGACGAGTTAATCCGGCAGGCTGCGCAAGGTGAGGTGGTACACAACGACGACACCAGCATGCGAGTGTTACATCTCACGCGCGAACCGTCGGACGAGCGCACGGGTGTATTCACCAGCGGCATCGTATCCACCAGCCAGGGTTGGAAGATTGCGCTGTACTTCACCGGACGCCAGCATGCCGGCGAGAACCTCGCCGACGTGTTGCAGCAGCGGGCCCAACCCGCGGGCCCGCCCATCCAGATGTGCGACGCGCTCTCGCGCAATGTTCCGAAGTTGGCTGAAGGAGTGGAGATTCTACTGGCAAACTGCCTCGCCCACGGAAGAAGACAGTTCGTGGAAGTAGCGGCGAACTTTCCCGATCAATGTCGCTATGTACTGGAAATGCTGGGCGAGGTGTATGGTCACGACGCCGAAGCGCGGGAGCGTGGTCTGAAGCCGGAAGAGCGCCTGCAGTTTCATAAAGAACGCAGCGGCCCGGTGATGGAGAAACTCCATCACTGGCTGGAGGCGCAGTTCGCCGAGCGCAAGACGGAGCCGAACTCGGGACTGGGCAAGGCGATCACGTACTTACTGCGACACTGGCGGCCTTTGACGCTGTTTCTCCGGCAAGCCGGAGCGCCGTTAGACAACAACATTTGCGAAAGGGCACTGAAGCGGGCGGTACTTCACCGGAAGAATGCCTTGTTCTATCGGACGCTGAACGGGGCAGACGTGGGTGATCTGTTCATGAGCTTGATTCACACTTGTCAGCTGTGCGGCGCCAACTCCTTCGACTACATGACCGAGTTGCAGCGCCACGCTCACAAACTGGCGACTAAGCCTGCGGAGTGGATGCCGTGGAACTATCGCGAAACCTTGGATCGTACCATTCCCCTCTCCGATTCCGCGTAAAGTTGGGGTGAATCACTCACGGCCGGAAACACAATTTTGCAATTACGCAGCTTTGCCGAAAGGACACGCATGATTTGGGATGCAGAAGCGAAATCAGAACGGCGCACCTGGTGGGTTTCATCGCTCTGGAATATTGGGAGGCGAAGTCTGCTGAATGTAGCCCTTTGGCACGAAGTGCAACTTCGTCATAGACGCAACTTGACGGCTATTTCCGTCTTCTGGGACAGGGTTCTGGCTGAAGTGGCTTAGGTCGCTGAGGCCACGGGTATCGAAGCCAAAATCGTGGTAAGAAACGTGGTAAGTGTGGAGTTTAATATCGTCAAGATGTTGCAAGCAAATGCGTTATTGGAATATTGTGAATCCCACTCTCGCCATATTTTCAATTCCTTGCAGACAGCGAAATCACTCCGTCACGCCCGCGCTAGAGCCATGCGAACGACTTTCGAGTGAGCTTCGCGCATCTCGTCGGTGACCACGTCGCCGTACAGGTTCATGGTCGTCCTGATGT
>Ga0302278_10000492_pt1 | contig 50603 bp, 35 predicted proteins | sample III_Bog_N3_2_FD_194543 | JGI IMG/M metagenome (GOLD analysis project Ga0302278, IMG submission 194543) | Peat permafrost microbial communities from Stordalen Mire near Abisko, Sweden - III_Bog_N3_2 | ecosystem: Environmental > Terrestrial > Soil > Wetlands > Peat | place: Sweden: Abisko...
ATCGTCCGCGTTTACAACGGAGCCGTTCCCATGCGCCGCGCAGCGCCAGAGGAGTGCCCGCCCCGAAGCGGATTCACGCTCGTCTACGTGGGCCGCCTTGCGCCGGTCAAGAACCATGAACTGCTGCTGACTGCCTTTCACGCCGCGCTTCAATCCATGCCGGACCTGCGCCTGTGGATGGTGGGCGACGGCAGCGAGCGGCAGAAACTTGAGCAGATGGCCGGCTCCTTGGGGATATCCTCGCAGGTAGCATTCTGGGGCCAGCAACTGGATGTTGCGCCGTTCTTCTCCGCTGCCGATGCTTTCATCATGTCGTCGCGGTCAGAAGGGCTGCCCATGTCGCTGCTCCAGGCTTTCTCACTCGGCGTGCCGGCGATTGTGACCGACGTGGGGGGAATGGCGGAAGCGGTGCGCCTTGCCGGGGCCGGATTCACCATGTCTGCGGCAGACTCCGGAGAAATGGCGAAGGCGATTCTGAGCATGGCTGAAAACGGCAAAGAGCGGGAGCAGTTTGCGAGGAATGGACTTCATGCTTTCCACACCCACTTTACGCTGGAAGCGATGGTAGACGCGTACTTCGAGCTTTATCGAAACACGCCTCGTGCGCGGCGGGCCGCCGCACTGCAAGGACACATGCCCGCCCGCTGACAGCCCGTCAGCACTGAGTACTCTGGCGTTTCACAGCGGCAGGTAGCCGGAAAAGGCCCACTGCTATAATTGGCAAACTATGGCGGGCAAGCAGAGTTTTGGTGGAAAGCGCGAGTTGCTGGCGCGAGGGCTGTTGTGGAGCGGCGCATCGTTTCTGCTATCGCAACTGCCGGCCCGGGACTCGCTGGTTGTGCTGAACTACCACCGTATCGGCAATGCGGAAGATGATCTGTTTGATCCCGGCGTTTTTGAAGCAACCGCTGAACAGCTCGACGATCAAATTTCTTATCTCAAGCGGCATGTTTCCCTGGTGACTCTCGATGAGGCCGTCGCCTTCGTTCATGGCGACGGGAACGGCAATACGCGCCGCTGCCGCGTACTGATTACCTTCGACGACGGATACCTGGATAACTACACCACCGCTTTCCCCATCCTGCGCTCGCATGGAGTGCAGGGCGTTTTCTTTCTCGTGACCAGCTTCGTGGGCTCCGGCCACGTTCCATGGTGGGATCACATTGCCTATCTGGTGAAGACGGCGCAAAACCGCCGCTTCACGCTCCGCTACCCGGATACCCTAGCGGTGGACCTGGATGGAGATGGGGTGACGGCAAGCCTGCGCGCTGTGCTGCGCTTGTACAAGAAGCCGCAGAACAGCGATCCCACCCGCTTCATCCGCGAGCTGGCCGAAGCAGCGCAGGGAGCGGAGCTGCCGGGAACGCTGCGGCGCTTTTTGAACTGGGACGAAGCCGGCGAGATGATTCAGGGCGGCATGGCGATCGGCTCGCACACCCACTCGCACGACGTGCTCAGCCAGCTAGACCCGGATCGGCAATACGAGGAGCTGGCCCGCTCCCGCGCCATCCTGCAAGAGAAATTGGGAACTGGCGTTGAAGCGCTTGCTTATCCCGTCGGCGCACGCAGCAGCTTTACCGCTGAGACGCAGCAGGCGGCGCGCACTGCGGGGTATCGCGCGGCGTTCTCATACCATGGCGGCACAAACCTGCCCGGAAAAACTGTCGTTTACAACGTGAGCCGCATTCCGATGGGCGACGGAAGCTGGGATCGCTTCCGGGTTCAGACGGCGGTGAGCCGGGCGACGGGCAGCTACTGGCCTTGACTCCGCGCTGCGCTATACGCCGCGCTATTTGATCTGTACCTCGCGCTGTGCGCGAAAGTTATTGATTGCGGCCAGGTCGTGGGCAATATACATCTGCTGAATCCAGCGGTAGTCCCTGAATATCCGATTCGAGAGAGAGTGCCAGCGATCAATCTTTACAAACTGGGTTTCGTCGTTGAATTCCTCAATCGCAAGGCGTTCTCCGGCAAAGCGGTGATTTTCGGGAAGAAAAATATCGTCGAAGTAAAGAAATGTGCGTCGAAGCATTTGCGTGTCCGGTCGGCGCAGAATCTCCAGGGCATGCTTTGTGGATGAGTAGAGATCAAGGTCCATGGCCAGGAACCCGAGCGGGCAAGTCTGTCGCTTGACGAACGCTGGCACTGTCTGGCGCACGTCCCCAAGGATCAGTTCAGTTCCGGAGAACAGCTGCGCGCGAAGCCAAGGTTCGTCCATCGGGTAATCGCCCGCAGCCCATTTATCGGGATGATCGCGAAAATCGGGAGAATCGGCCGGAGGAAGGCCGGAGCCCGTATCGAATCCCACAACTTTAATCTCAACGCCAGTCTCTTTCTCCACCATGCGCGCACAGTCCTGCATGGTGAGCAGGCCGTTGCCCCGCGCCACGCCAAATTCTGCTGCATAGATTGAACCAAGCCCGCACTCTTTGGCTAGGTCGGCCGCGGCGAGCATGCCGCTGAGATATTGGGGCCGGTCTACAGCGTCCCATCGCTCCTGTGTTCGCAGGCCAACAGGAATGCGCTTGATGACTGTTCGGGAAATCAGCCGGAACGGCTGTTCTTCAAGCAACCTGAGCAGGAACCCCATAGGAAACTCCCTCCTTGCGTGGGTTCAGCAACTTGCTTCCACTTCAGTCTACACAGCACGCAAGAGCGGGTGGCCAATTGCCAGCGGGATTAAACAGATGTTCATTCCTGCGATTGCCGCAAGCGGAACACAGTCTAGTCCTCTCGCGAACATTGGCTTCAACGTAACAATCTGCCCAGCTCCGCGAGCGCACCAGCCAGTTGAGACTGGACAGTGGGCATCGAATCCGGATCGTCGTATGGGTCCTCGATCTCCAGTTGTGGATTGGCGAGAAGCATTCCCAGAAATAGCGTCTTCTTGAGCGCCCAGGGGAAGCTCTTTTTCAGAGACTCATAGTTGCGAAGGTCCATGATCAGAATGAGCTGAGCATCCTCGATCATTTGCGCGTCAACGCACTGGGAGCGGTGTTGACTGAGGTCGATGCCCAACTGCCGTGCCGAGTCGAGCACGAAGTCCGGGCTGGGTCGGGCGGTCTTTGGATAGAATCCAGCAGATGTGATTGAAGCTGATGGGAACTGTCTGGCCGCCATGGCCGCGGCGAAGGGGCTGCGGCAGATGTTGCCATGACACAGGATGAGCATCCTGTCGATGGGACGGCCGCGCAACGTGCGCAGAATGCGCGGCTGGTCGACGTGCCTGAGGTACTGGCGGCGAACGCGCCGCATCACGGCGCCGGCAGCGCGGCGCAGATGTCCCCCGACAACCGAATTCACTTCGCCCCAGATCACGCCCGGATCGGACCAGCAGAAAAAGTCCCAGCTCTCTTTGCCCGCCAGCGGGCGCAGCCACTCAAGAGCCGAAGGGACAATCGGCGCGGTTAACAGCAACGGGTCGGAGTGGTTGGCCTTGAGGTTTCTCTTGAACCATTCAACATCGCGGGCAACGTTGCGCGTGTAGTAGCCAACGCGGTACTTGGGCTGCGGTGGAACTGGACGCCCGGTGCTCAGGCAGAGCAGCGCCGCGGGGAAGTTGACGCCGCAGTCAATGGCCAGCGCGAGCGAGCCCCACAGGCGCGGATTGATCTCCATCAGACAGGCATCGCCCTGGGGAGTGATCTTGAACTCAACCATTGCGACTCCATGCCAGTCAAGCGCCGACAGAAGCCTTGTGGCGCTCTCCACCAGGTTGTCGCGCAGTGCAACGGACACGCGATAGCTGCTGCCTCCGCCGGTGAGCGGAAGCTCGTGCACGCGCTCGTGGAGAAATGCCCAGCGCGGGGCGCCGTGCTCGAAGAGCATCTCCACGCCGAGACCCTTGCCGGTGACATATTGCTGTTGCTGAACGGGAATGCCTTGATAGGTGGATGCAAGCGCCGCGTGCCATTGTTCGAGGTCGCTCGCGATGGTCACGTGAAACTCGCGCACAACACCGGAGACGTTCATTTTGCTGAACACCGGCTTGAGGACGACGGGAAGCTTTCCGGCGGCTGGCTGGCGACAGAAACCAGGTCCCCGGACGGAACCCGCACGCCGATGCGCCGCGCCAGGTCCCAGACTGCCTGCTTGTCCAACGCCGTGTGCACATTGGATTGAGCGGGCAAAACGGCGCGCTGGTACATTGCATCCGGAATGTCGGGCGAGAGCATGGTGAGCAGTGCGACTTCGGTTGTCGCGACGACCAGGTCGTACTGGTTGGCATGGAAAAGCCGGATGAGCTCCTGTATGCCACCGTCCGCCGATTCAGCTAGCTCGAATTGCGATGCAATGAAACGCGAGCGATGGCGATGGTACTCTGGCCGCAGGCTCGCCGTATCGACAACGCATCCGAGGCGGCCGAGACTCTGAACCGTCTCCAGGCCTGCTGCGCTGTCGGCATCAAGGACCAAAGCTTTGAGGCGCATCCGCTGGGTTTCCTTCATCGGCATTTTTCGCTTGTGCGCGTCGCGTTCCGACGCCTAGCACCGAAGAATATTCGGTGACTCGATGCCCTTGGTTGCGTTGCGGGTGTCGATGACCAGCTTGGACTGCGCGACGATGGCCTTGTAGTCGTAGTCGGAGTGGTCGGTGACGATCACCACGGCGTCAAATTCGCCGATCTTCGAGAGCGGCGTGTTGGTCATGTCGAGGTCGTAGTGGCGGCCGCGGCCCACGGAGGCGAAGTACGGGTCGTTGTAGGCCACGTCCGCACCCCGCTTGCGCAGCAGCTCGAGAATGGTGAGCGAGGGCGATTCGCGCAGGTCGTCGATGTCGCGCTTGTAGGCCAGGCCGAGCACCAGCACCTTCGATCCGTTGATGGACTTGCGGTGATCGTTCAGCCCGGAGGCAATCTGCTCGAGGACGAAGTAGGGCATGCCTGTGTTCACTTCGCCGGCCAGCTCGATAAAGCGGGTGCGGAAGTCGAATTGCTTCGCCTTCCAGGAGAGATAGAACGGATCGATGGGAATGCAATGGCCGCCCAGGCCGGGGCCGGGGTAGAAGGCCTGGAAGCCGAAGGGCTTGGTCTTGGCTGCGTCGATCACTTCGTGAATGTCGACGCCCATCCTCATGCACAGCTGCTTCAGTTCGTTGACCAGCGCGATGTTCACGCAGCGGTAGATGTTCTCAAGCAGCTTGGTCATCTCGGCAACCGCGGGGCTGCTGACGCGAACGATGCGGCGGAAGATGGCGCCATACATGGCGGCGGCCAGGTAGGCGCCGGCCGCGCCGCAGCCGCCCACCACCTTGGGAATGTCGTGGCGAGCCACGGTCTCGTTGCCGGGATCTTCGCGCTCCGGCGAGAAGACCACGTGAAGCCCCGACTCCTCGGCGCCGCGAGCGACCTTCAGGCCAAGAGGATTGCCGGATTCGAGCAGCGGCACCATGATCTCTTCCGTGGTGCCTGGATAGGTCGTGCTCTCGAGCACAATCAGCTGGCCCTCGTGAACGTAGGGCGCCAGCGAGCGGATGGTGCCGGAAACGTAGCTCAGGTCGGGCTCGGAGTATTCATTGAGCGGCGTGGGAACGCAGATAATGACAGCATCCATCTGGGCGATCTCGGCGTAGTCCGCGGTGGCGCGGAAGCCGGCCTTCTGCGCCTGCTGGATGGCTTCAGGGAGAATGCGCACAATGTAGGAGCCGCCGTCGTTCAGGGTTTGCACCTTTTTCTGATCGACATCGAAACCCGTCACACGAAATCGTTCTTCGCTGAACAGCAGGGCCAGGGGCAGTCCGACATAGCCCATGCCCACGATGCCGATGCGGGCCTGGCGGGACTCCATCCGGTTTTTGAGCCGCGACAGCGGTCCTTCAGGCGAATTGGTTGTTGCTTGCGTAGTAATGGAGTTCTCCTTTTTTTGCGCTCGGCGTTTCAAATCGTGCGCTGGTCTTCTGGCGGCGGGTTGCGGATCCGAATGCGGTAGTTCAGCCAGTTGTTTGCAGTCTTGTCAGTTTGGCGGCCATGGGTGCGCGGCGACGGCATCGACTTGCTGTGCGGCTTGGGGTTTCTTTCTTGAGTTCCAAATCTTCCACAGCTCGCCGCGGGTGGTGAGGAACTTGTAGAGCCCAACAACGGCGGCCGCATTGAGCACGAGCATGGCGCTGGCGGGCGCGGTGATGCGATGCAGCAGCGGGATCCTTGTGCGCAGACCAATCAAGGCAGCTGCCAGGCAGAGCAGCTGTAGAATGGCGAACCCGGCGTAGACGGGCGCAGATGTGGAGAGAGCCAGGCTTGAGGCGAGCGTTGTCAGCATCAGGTAAGGCACCACCAGCCGCAGCAGCTTGTGCGAGATGAGCTGAAAAAGCGTACGGTTTTTCAGGGTCAGGGTCCAGGGTGCGAGTTGAACCAGCTGGAAGTTGCCTGCCAGAGTCCGTACCTTGCGATGAAACTCATCCTCGACATTTTCCGGCCACATATCAAAGACGCAGGCGTCGGAATCGATCACGGAGCGGTATCCCTGGCGGATGATGGAGAGTGGTTGAAACATGTCGTCCAGAATCATGCCGGCAGGTTGCGCGACGGCGAGTTCGCGGCGCACCGCATAAAAGCCGCCGTACACGCCAACCGGGGAATCGAAGGTGGCTTCGCATTTTCTGATCCACTGCTCATAGCGCCAGTAGAATCCGCCGACGGCAGTCGAGGCTGCATCGTGGCCGCCCTTTCGGAGGATCAGTTCGCCCGCAACGCAGCCCACCTTCGGGTCCGCGAAGCTCTGCACCAATCGCTCAATCGAACCGGGGCCAAGCTCGGGCCGGATATCGACAAAAAGAATCACGTCGGAAGTGGCGAGCGCAACACCCGCGTTGACCGCAACGGCCTTGCCGGCGTGCTCCGGCAAAATGATCGCCTTGATAATGGGATGATCGTTGCCGGCGAGCAGTTCCGCGGTGCCGTCGGTTGAGCCGTCGGAGACAACAATGATCTCCCTGATGTTTGCGTAATCGAGGCCGAGTAAATGATTCAGCTTGGCGGGCAGCAGGGCCGCGCCGTTATGAACGGCCATCACGATGCTCACGCTGGGCGTGGCGGGGGCAACCTGCCATCGTTGCGGGCGCAGGCGGGCGAGCATCCAGATCACCGCCGGGTATCCCAGGTAGGTGTACAGAATGCCGGCCAGCGACAGCCAGAAGATGAGTCTCACTGGGCGCCCCTTCGCAGAATGATCGTCTTGACGGTCTCAAACATGATGAGCAGGTCAAGACCAACGGACAGGTGCTTGACATAGTAGAGATCGTATTCGAGCTTCTGCCTGGTTTCCTCAAGGCTTGCGCCATATTGATAGCGCACCTGCGCCCAGCCGGTGATGCCAGGACGGATCATATGGCGGAGCTCATAGAACGGGATCTCGCTGGCCAGCCACTGTACAAACTCCGGCCGCTCCGGACGCGGACCCACAAAGCCCATCTCGCCGCGAAGCACGTTCCACAACTGTGGAATCTCGTCGATACGGGTCTTGCGCATGAACCGCCCGAGAGGCGTAACGCGGGGATCGCCCTTGATGGCCCAGACCGCGCCGTTGGCCTCCGCATCCTGGCGCATGGTCCGGAATTTGATGACAGAGAAATGGCGACCGCGAAGGCCGACGCGGGTCTGGAGAAAGAAGATCGGACCTGGCGAAGAGAGGCGCACTGCAAGGATGATGAAAGGAATAAATGGCAGGCAGAGGAGCAGGCCAATGAAGGAAACGGTGATGGAGATGAGGCGCCGCACAATCTGCTGCGAGGCCTTCACGTTGAAGCCGTGGGTAAAGATGAGGTTGCTTGGATTGAGGCCGTCGAGTGGCAGTTTGCCCAGCAGCCGCTCCATCAGGTACGTGGCGTCCTCGATCACTACGCCGTTCAGGCGCAGTTCAAGAAGCTCGCGCACCGGCATGGACCCGCGGCGGTTTTCCATGGCCACGATGACCCGGTCTACGCGGCTCTTGGGATTCCGAAAGACACAGAGGTCAGCGGCGAAGCGCTCGAGCTCGCCGGGAAGGACTCCGGATCCCGCACCGGGCACGACTTCAATGCCGGTGTCGCGGCGGGTGCGCAGAATCTCAGTCACGGCCTGAGCCCGCGGGCCGTTGCCGAGAACATAGACGCGCTCGCGGAATGCCGGGAGGCCGATCATCCACTCGTACAATCGGCGCCACAGCACGAGCCCCACGGCGAGGATGGAGATGCCGGCAGCAAAGATGCGGGGGCCAATATAGAACTCGGGGAAACAATAGACGAGGCCGGCCAGGATAAACGAGAGAACGCTCAGCACCAATAACAGGCGGAAATAAATCTCCCAGCGCTCCGCCATGCGTTGCGGCTCGTAGAGGTCGAAATAGTAAGACAGGAGCAGGGTCAGCAGGGTGATGGTACCGATCTTGACAAGGCCGTATTCGAAGATAAGTGCGATGTATGTATCGGGGCCGGTGCCCAGCGCGAAGATCGTTGCCAGCAGAAATGAACCGCCTACAAGAAGTGCCTCGCAAAGAAGCAGCACCAGGGCCCTGGTCGGATAGTAGACGTTGAACAGCCTGATCATCTCTGTTTGCCCCTTGTCTACTTGGCACTGCTGTCCGCGCGTGGTCCGCGGTAGTAGTCGTAGTAGTTGTATCCGCTGCGCGGCATCTGTTTGACATCGTTCAGCACAAAGCCCAGGATGCGCGACTTGCTGAAGGCGGCCTGTGTGCGCTGCGCAACATCAAATGGTGTGCTTGCCCCTCGCGCAATGAGCAGGACCGCATCGGCAACACGGGAAAGCTCAACCGCATCGGTGACTGCCATGACCGGCGGCGAGTCGATGACAATCCAGTCAAAATGGGGTGACAGTGTGGCGATCAATTCCTCCAGGCGGTGATGCGCCACGAGTTCTGATGAATTGTCGCCGCAATGTCCCGCGGCGATGAAGGTGAGGTTTTGAACGCTGGCTTTGCCTGCGCCCTCGGCCGTTTCAGGGCCGCGATCGCGCTGCAGAATGGAGTTGAGTGAGGCCTCGCCTGTCAGGTATTCGGTGAGCCCGGGCTGGCTGGGCGCGCCCAGCAGGGTGTGCAGCGTGGGCCGGCGCAGGTCGCCGTCGATCAGCAGAATATTTGTAACGCTGTTGCGCGCAATGCTCATGGCCAGGTTGGCCGCGACGAAGCTCTTGCCCTCCGACGGCAGGCCGCTGGAGATGAGCAGCGTCTTGATTGCGCCCTCGAAGCGGGCCTGGTAGATGCGCGAGCGGAGACTGCGAAACTGTTCCACGCCCGCACCGTGGTCGGCCAGCGTCGGGAACGACGCCGCACGCGGGTTCCACGTGCACAGGGCAACCTCGTCGAGCGCCCATTCCTGCGCGTGCGGCACCTCGGTATCCGCCTCAATTTTGGCGGGCGCGGGAATCTCCGCCGCCGCGGTGAATGGATCGTCTTCGAATCCCGGAGCGGATTTCCGCTCGAGATCAGCTCTTTGAAGCGCTTCGAAAATGCGGCTCATATTTCCATGTCCTTCTCGAAACCGGGGGAATCACTATGACTGCTTGTTGCGCTTGCCACGGCGGCCGGCAAGGCATCCTTGGCGGGCCCTGAAAACGTGCCATTCGCGATCAGGAAAGGCTGCTGGTCAAGATCGAGCTCAACGCTGACTGCCTCAATGATTCGCGCCGGGATGGGCTTGATCTGCTCGACAAAGGCGCTGATCATGGCGTGCTCGCAGATGAGATTGACCAGGCGAGGAATTCCGTTGGAGTAGCGATGGACGAACTGGATCGCTTCCGGAGTGAAAGCGGGGTGCGTTGCCCCGGCGATTTGCAGCCGCTCGGTAATGTAGGTCTGTGTCTGGTCCCAGCTCAGCGGCTGGGTTCTGCACCAAACGGAAACCCGCTGGCGCAGTTGCCGCACGCTGGGATCGCGAAGCTTATCGGCCAGTTCCGGCTGCCCGGAAAGAACAATCTGCAGAAGCTTCTCCGACGACGACTCGAGATTCGTCAGCAGGCGGATCTCCTCCAGCAGGTCGAGGCTGAGGTTCTGCGCTTCATCGACCACGATGACGCAAAGGCCCTTTTCGCGATAGCGCTCGATGAGCCAGCTGTTGAGTTGCAGCAGCATTCCGGACTTGGTCCTTGTCCGGGGCGGAATGCCGAAGTCGGTGAGCACAAATTCGAGAAAGTCCAGAACATCGAGGCGGGGATTGAAGACAAAAGCAGACGAAACGCGATTCTTGGCAAAGGTGCTCAGCACGGTTCTGAGCAGGGTTGTCTTGCCCGTGCCCACTTCTCCGGTCATCACTACAAACCCCTTGCGGGTGGCAATGCCATATTGGAGGCAGGCCAGGGCCTCGCGAATCTGTGGCGTCATGCACAGAAAGCGCGGATCCGGGCTGGGCCCGAACGGTTGCACGCGAAGTCCGAAGAAAGATCTGTACATGGTCAGTCGCCCGCGCTCTCTATCGCCTTGTGCGTGCGTGTAAACCACTTCCAGCGGCGATGATGGGGCTTGTCCGGCTTGGGCAGGCCCTCAATGTGCGAGATGATGCCCATGGTTGGCAGCTTGGTGAACGCCCACACGTCTCTCTCGTTGCGCAGGGACGTGTCGCGGTATTCCAGAAGAGCCGCCAGGAGGATGCCAAGAAAAAGACCGCCTGCCAGGCCTCCGCCCGCGAACATCAGGCGGTTGGGGAAGGTTGGCTCGTCGGGCAGGTTGGCCGCGTCCATCAAAGCGAACTGCTCGCCCTTTTGCACGTTCTCGAGCGCGGTGGCCATGGACGACTCGTTCATCTTTGCAAGCAGGCTGTTGTAGAACTGCAACGCCGTGTCATGATCGCGGGTGATCAGCTTGTACTGCTCCTCGACCACGGGGCTGGCTTCCATTCTCGATTCGTACCCATGGATCTGCTGCTGAATTCGCGCCTGCTCCTGCCGGGCGTTGACGATGGACCCCTGCGCGGCGCGAAGCTGTGCCTTGAGCTGGACCAGTTGTGGAGAATCCGGGTGGTTCGCCGCCGGTGAATCTCCGCTGTGCGCCGCAGCCGCCGGAGCGTGCGCAATTTCCGATTTAAGGTCGGCGATTCTACGCTTCATTGCGACCACGTCCGGGTGGTCCGGAGTGTAGGTTGCCTCCAGGGCAGTCTCTTGATCGGTGAGTGTCTTGAGCTCCTTTTGCCGCTCGTCCGCTATCGCCGTCACAGTGGGCTCTGCGCTCTGGTTCTGCTGGTCCTGCTGCGACACCATGGCTTCGAGGAAGGTCTCGTTCTGTTGCAGGCGATTCAGTCCCTGGGTTGAGGCATCGAGCTGGGTCGTAAGCACCTGGAGGGTATTCGAATTGGAAGCCTCCTGCCCGGGAAGCCTGCCCAGGTACTTCTGCTCAAAGGCCGCCAGCTTGGCGTCCTGATCGTCCAGCTTGGCCTTGGCATCGTCGAGCTGCTGCTTCAGAAAATCCGACGTTCCCTGCGCCGACTGCTGACGGGCGTTGAGATTCTCGGTCATGAACAGGGAAGTGATCTCGCTGCAAACCTGCTGCGCGGTGTGCGCATCCTGGGCGTCGAAGGCCACGAAGAACCCGGGCATGCCCCCGCTCCCATGTGCTTGCTCGGAGTGAATCTGGGTGATCTTGATGGCCTTGCGCGTCAGGTCCACGCGCTCGTCCATGTTGGCGCTGCTGGCGAACAGCTTGTTCTCGTTGATGATTGGTTCCAGACGGGAGCGGCTCAGGATCTGCTCCTTCATCGATGCCAGGCGCGCGCCCAGGTCCTCGTCCACGAGCGGCTTGACGTAGTCCTCCGGCACCTTCTGCTGCTGGATCAGCACCAGCGTCTGCGACTCGAACTTGGGCGGCAGAACGAAGGTCAGGCCAAGCCCCACAGCGAGGCAGCAGACTGTCGAGACGACAATCAGCCACATCCGCCGCTTCACAATGCCGGCGTAGTCTTCAATCGTTAGGTCGCGATGCCCGAGCATAAAACTCCTTGAATTTACTGCCTGATGATGTGCGTCTTGCGCGGATGGTACGCAAGGTTGAAACCGAACTCGTTCGAAATTCCCTGGACCGCGCCCGCCGGCAAGGTGATGCTCGACGACTGGTGCAGGACGGTGTAGCTGCCGGACACCGTGAAGTACTCGCCCAGGTGCCGCGTAACGCTGACACCACCAAACGCACCGTTGATCGTGCCGGGAAGGAGAAATCTCTGCGTCTGCCGGTACGCTCCGCTGGCGCCAAGCTGTGTATGTTTGCCGAATGACTTGGAAAAGTCAGCGGCAACATCGTTGTTGTGTTCGCCAACCTGCTGTTCAAGTCCGGCGCCGGCGGTCACCGACCGGATGTAAAAGACTGCGGCCGACATCGATCTGAGGGTGTACGTGGCCGACGCGTTGCATGCGATTCCGACGGACGATGGAAGCTGAGTCGGCTCATTGCTCTGGACCCATTCGGGGCCGGCAGAGACATTGGTGGAGATGCGCCGGCTCCACACGCGCGCCAGACCAGGCTGAAGGGATTGCGTCCGCATGACTAGAGTGCCGCCAATATAATTGAAGCGCGTGTAGGCGTATTGAACAGAGACCGAGTTCAACGCATTGACCCGCCAGCTGACTTGCGGGCGCGCCCCGATCTGGTTCAGCGACAGTCCGCCGCCGTTGGGAAAGCGCAGCGTCTCGACGTTTCCCATCATGCTGAAGCTGGTGAAGTAGTTCAGGCTATGGCTGATTGTCGCGCTGGCTTTGTTGTCGATGCGGAGCGTGTTCAACGCGAGGATCGGCTCGGACGGCGGTTCCGGTATACCCGTGATGCCTCCCGCGCCGGGAATGCCTGAAAATCCCGTGGTCGGCGATTGCGGATAGTACCCGAAATCGTCCCGGATGCTCAGGAATCCATGGCGAAGGGCGAATCCCTGCGAAACGGCGAGATGTTGAAAGAATCCCGTTGCGCTTTCATTGCCGCTGACACTCATGATGTATCCGCCGGAATACATCAGGCTGAAGGGAGTGAGCGCGCTGCCGTTCAGGTACTGCGCTTCGCCGGAGGCAATGCCCCTGATCTGCACGGTCTTGTAGCCGGTGTAAAAGACCGCCGTCTGCCCATAATTGGCGTCATAGTCGAGCATGGCGCTGGACCCCGTCGCGGCTGGCTCAACCTGCGCCCGCGCAGCCACGCACAGGGGCAACGTGGCCAGTATTGCCACCAGTGCGCCCCGAATTCCAGTTCTTCTCTTCATGGCCGTCTCTTCAGGGAACAACAATCGTGTCGCCGGGTTTCAGAGCAAGATCGAGCGAGCTGTCGCCCTTCAGTGCTTCCTTGTAGTGGGCAGCAATGCGCTCATGCTTGCCGGAGTCGTCGCGCAGAACATAGATTTTCTTTGTATTTGCGAAATCGGTAAGGCCCCCGGCGCTGGCGACCGCCTGCAGAAGCGTCATGCCGGGGGTCATGTCGACCGGCCCCTTCTTCATGACCTCGCCGAGGAGGTAGATCATCTTGCTGTGGATCTGGCTGATCAGAACCGAAACGTTGGGGTCCTGGATGAACTTCTTCAGCTTGATCGAAATTTGATTGGCGAGTTGCAAAGGGGTGAGGCCGGCGGCCTGCACATCTCCCAGCAGCGGCATGGAGACCATGCCGTCAGGCCGCACCAGCATGCTGCCTGAAAGCGAAGTCTCCTTCCAGACCGTGATGCTCAGAACGTCGGAGGCGCCAATGACATAGCTGTCCGATGCGGATGCCGCTGGTGGAACCGGCGCGTTCGCAACTGCAACCGGCGCCGGGGAGGCGGTTGCGTCCGGCGCTGCCGTTGCCGGTGGGGCTGGAGCCGGCGCGGCCACCGCGGGCGCATCGGCCGGTTTTGCAGCCGGCTCCTGGTCCTGGCCCAGGCACAGAAGGCCGGGCACAAACAATGCAAGAATGACGAGTCGTTCAATTTTCATAGTCCAACCCCATTTCGATGGTACGCAGGCTGCACCTGCTTGAGCTTGTAGAGCAGCGCCTTGTAGCTGATGCCCAGCTCGCTGGCCGCCCGCTTGCGATTGCCGCCGGTCGTCGCCAGCACTTCAGAGATCAGCTGCCGCTCAATCTGGATCGACGCGGCGCGGGTGGCGGCCTTCAGCGAGCGCGGTTTGTGATCCCCGTTGGATTTGGCGGAAGGCGCGCCTGCCTTGAGGGCCGCGAGCGAGATGGACTGGTCACCAATTGCGACAAATGTCTTGATGGCGGTATCCAGTTCGGAAAGGTTCTCCGGCCAGGCGTGCTCCATCAGAAACCCGATGATCTCCTCGCGAAGCACCGGCTTGGGCCGGTTGAACTGCTTGGAATACTGCGTCAAGAGCTCCTCTGAGATGGACAGGATCTCCGCCTTCCGGCAGCGCAGCGGTGAGATCCGGAGCGAGATGGTGGAGACCAGGTAATAGAAATCTTCTCGCATGCGCCAGGTTTTGACTTCCTCCGAAAGTTCGCGGCTCGTACCACAAAGGAGGCGGCTCGCCGGCGCCTGCTGGGAGCGAAAATAGATTTCAACGATCAGCTCTTGCAAGGAAAGGCTCAGCTCTGCGATCTCCGCCAGGTAAACCGTTCCTCGCACAGAAAGCGCGGAAAGTATGTCGTCCGCACTGGCCGCGGCGCTGTCAATTTCCGTGAAGGCGCCTCGCGATACGTGGGACTGGGCATGAATCTGGGCGGCAACCGAGCGCTTGCCAACGCCTCGCTCACCCACAATGAGAACCGGGCAGTCACTCTCGGCAATGCGGGCGATCGCGCGTTGGGCGTTGGCCTCAACGGGAACGAGGGGCCTGGCCGCGGCAGGTGCTTTGGTCTGCCGCTTCATATTCTGGATGGTTGTCGTCGATGCCATGGAGGATCCTGATTCGTACATGTCCGGTTTCACCCTTGTCTCTAGCAATGCGGGTTCCAAATCGAAAGCCAGCAGCTGAGGCGGGTTTCGAGGCAAAATCTCCATACCGGAGCAGGGGGAGTGGCGTCATGTGTACCAGAAGTGGGAAAAAGTTTTCCCACAAGCTCAAGATACCTGGATAAATGATTTCCATGGTTAGGGGAACATTATTCCGCTCACTCGGGAATTATTGTTCCCAGCACCGCGAATTCGCAGGGAAGTCACTGGATTGGAGGACTCGTCCTTTCGGCATCTCGATTGCTAAGGAAGATACGGCTGATTGGATAGCCGCTTTTGATTTTTCGGAGAATATGGCCCAGCAATCACAGACCGCGGCGCTCCCGGCGCGCCCAGATTCCCCGCAAAGCACTGGCTTTGCATGGGGTTACCTGATCATCGGTGTGCTCCTGGCGGCGGTTTACTACCGCGTGCTGGCAAAGCTCGTGACTGATTGGTGGCTGATTCCCGATTTTTCCCACGGCTTTCTGGTACCGATCTTTGCCGGCTATCTGCTGTGGGCCCGAAGGCGGACCCTCGTTGAGACGAAGATTGCGCCGGCGTGGAGCGGGCTGATTTTCGTCCTGCTGGGGCTTGCTGTCCTGCTCCTTGGAGTTTTCGGCGCGGAGCTATTCCTCTCCCGTATCTCGATCGTGATTGTGCTTGCCGGCCTGGTGCTTTGGTTTGGGGGCCACGCGCTGCTCAAGGAAGTGCGCTTCCCGTTGCTGGTCCTGCTTCTGGCAATTCCGATTCCAGCCATTCTTTTCAATCAGTTAACGCTTCCGCTGCAGATGCTCGCATCGAAGCTCGCCAGCGCATTGCTTCCCATTTTCGGGGTCCCGGTTCTGCGCGAGGGCAACGTCATTGAGCTGCCCGCCATGAAGCTTGAAGTTGCCGAGGCTTGCAGCGGGATACGCTCGTTGATGAGCCTGTTTACGCTCTCCGTCTTCTACGGGTATTTTCTGGAGCGAACCGTGTTGCGCAGGACGATCCTCGCCCTGTCCAGTATTCCGATTGCGATCGCCGCCAACGCCGTGCGCATTCTCGGCACCGGACTCTGCGTTCAGTACTGGGACCCGGACAAGGCGATGGGCTTCTTTCACGAGTTTTCCGGCTGGGTCATGTTTCTGGTTTCCCTCGGATGCCTCTTTGCGGCACACCGCCTTCTGCAGCTGTTTTCAAGCAAAGGCGGCCAGGCATGATCAAGAGCCCGCGTTTCTGGGTGGTCGCCGTGCTGCTGGCAGCCACCGCGATTCTCCTCCACTCCCGTGACAGCTTCGAGGTTATTCCCAGCAGCGAATCGATGACGCAGTTTCCCGCGGATGTGGAAGGGCGCACCGGGGTCGATATCCCCATCGATCAGGAGACGCTGGACGTGTTGGGGGCCGGCGATTTTCTGTCGCGCATTTACTCGGACGGCGCGCAGACCCGGCCCATCGGCCTGTTTATTGCCTATTTCCCGTCGCAGCGGGCAGGGGTCACCATTCATTCACCCCGGCACTGTCTGCCGGGCGCGGGCTGGTCCTTTGAATCGTCGCAGTACGTTGACCTGAAGGATGCCGAGGGCAAGGCGCACCGTGTGGGAGAGTACATCATCAGCAACGGCGAAAGCCGGCAGTTCGTCATTTACTGGTACCAGGCGCATGGGCGCAGCGTGGCCAACGAGTACATGGCCAAGATGTACATGGTGCTTGACGCAATGCGGCTCAATCGGACCGATGGCGCGCTGGTGCGGGTCATCACGGCGATTGATCCCCGCGAAGGCACGGCGGCGGCGCGGGCCCGGGCGGAAGAGTTTACCGCGCAGCTTGCGCCCACGTTGCCGCGTTTTATTCCGAATTAGTGAGTGCTTTGAAATGTTTGGGCAGGACCAAGCAAGCCCTGCATGGGAATTCAGGCCGCGGTGGCAAACCCGGCCGGCAAGGATGGAAGACAGTGAAGCGAATGTTGAATGAATTTCAAATCGAGACCGAGGGCAGGTGGGGTTCCATGAACCGGCGAGGAACCTTGTTGACCTTCACTCTGCTCGCCGCGGTTGTGCTCGTGGCCGGGTGCCATATCGACCCGAACGTTCGCAAGCAGAAGTATCTTGCCAGCGGACAGCACTACATGGAGCAGGGAAAGTATCGCGAGGCCGCGATTCAGTTCTCCAATGCGCTCAAGATCGACAAGAGCTTTGGCGATGCGCATTACCAGCTGGCGCAGGCCTATGTTCATCTGGGCCAGTACCAGGGCGCCGCGCAAGAACTGCTGCGCACCGTGGACCTGCAGCCGGCAAACTACAAGGCGCACATCGATCTTGGCAACCTGATGATTGCCGGGCGCGACATTGATCGTGCCCAGGCGCAGGACAACATTGTGCTCGCCGCGCAGCCCAACAACCCCGATGCGCACGCACTGCAGTCGGCAATCGATGTGCGCCGCGGACTGAGAGACCAGGCCCTGGTGGAGATTCGCCGCGCCCTCGAACTGGATCCCAACCGCGCTGAGTTCCATGAGAATCTGGCGTTGCTGCAATCCGGCGATACGGCCAATGCCTCTTCAGTCGAAGACGAGCTGAAAAAGGCTATCGCCCTTGATCCGAAGTCAGTGAATGCGAAGATGCTGCTGGCCGCCTTCTATGCCCGCGCAGGCCGCTGGGCCGAGGCCGAGCAGATCGCTCAGAATGCCATTGCCACCGATCCAAAGAACATCTCGGCGCGCGCCGGCCTGGCCGAGTTTTATCTCAAGCAGGGCAACCAGCCCAAGGCCGAAGAAGTTTTGCGCCAGGCCTCGCAGGATCTCTCCGCCGATCCGCAAGGCGTGCGCCTGCTTGCCGACTATTATTCGGGCTCCGGGCAACTGGCCAAGGCCAAGGCCGAGTTTGCCTCGCTGGCAGCCAAGTATCCCAAGAATGTATCCGTGCAGAAGGGCTATATTCGCGTTCTGTTGCAGACCAGGGATTACGCCACCGCGCAATCGGTGGTCACGGAGTTGATGAAGAAGAACGGCAAAGATCCTGAAGTTGCCGGTCTGAACGGAATTGTGCTTCTGAACGCCGGCAAGCCTGCCGACGCCGTCAACGCATTGCAGAGCGCGGTCAAGGATGCGCCCAAAGACGGCTTCCTGCAGTACTGGCTCGGCCGGGCTGCCCTGGCCAAGGGTGATCAGAGCCTGGCCGAAACCAGCCTTCAGCAGGCAGCGACGTTGAACCCTTCCAATGTGGAAGCGCAAGAAGGATTGGCGCAGATCGCGGCCCAGCGCGGCGACCTGAACCAGTTAAACGATTCGGCCAACAAGACGATTGCGGCCGCGCCCCGTTTCCCCGGCGGCTATGTGTGGCGCGCGCTGGTGGAGATGAATCGCGGCGCACAGGATAAAGCTGAGGCCGACCTGAAGACGGCAATCACCGTTGCCCCCAACAACCCCCAGGGCTATCTTCAACTGGGCCGGTTGCGCTTCGCGCAGAAGAAATTCCCCGAGGGCATGGCGCTGCTCGAGCAGGCACTGCAGTACGATCCCAACTCGGTTGAAGCGTTGGGCCTGGAGGTCGCCTATGATGTGAGCCAGAAACAGGCCGACAAGGCGCAGGCGCGCGTGAATGCACAGATCGCGAAGAGCCCGGGCAACGGCGCGTTTTACAGCCTGCTGGCCCAGTTGCAGATTCAGGGAAAGAATCTTGACCAGGCCGCGGCTTCTGCGCAGAAGGCCGCGCAGCTGAACCCCACCGACGGCGACGCGGTGATGCTGGTTGCCCAGATCGCGATGATGCGCGGACAGACAGCGAGCGCCGTCACCGCCTGGCAGCAGTGGTCGAGCGCCCACCCGAACGATGCCAGGGCACTGGCCATGCTGGGCATGCTTGCCGAGGCACAGGGGAACATCCCCAGCTCCGAGGCCTACTACCGCAAGGCCCTGCAGATTGATCCACAGCAGCCTATCGCCGCCAATAACCTGGCCTATCGAATGCTGGTCAACGGTGAGAACGTGGATGTGGCGCTCACCCTGGCGCAGACCGCTCGACGGGTGAAGCCCAACTCACCCAGCACCGCAGACACTCTGGCCTGGGCCTACTACTACAAGGGAACCTACGGGTTTGCGCGCGACCTGCTCGAAGATGCGGTCAAGACCGATCCCAACAATGCGGCCATGCAGTATCACCTGGGTATGGTCTACAGCAAACTGAAGAACAAGAGCGATGCAGAGGTGCATCTCAAGAAGGCCGTTGCGCTCTCGCCCGATTCACCTACCGCCAAGGACGCAAAGGTGGCGCTGCAAGGACTCGGATAAGTTGATAGAAGAATCCAAGGGAATCCGGCAGCCAGCGGCGCTGCCGGTTGCGTCAACAAAGGGCATCGGCCGGCCCAGCAATGAGGGCAGCGCTGTGTCTCGCGGCAGCAAGGTTTAGGGCGATGTCCAACACAAAGACCATTGCAAAGAACTCTGGCTGGTTCGGCGTTGAAACCGTCATCAGCGCGGTGGTCGCGCTGTTTAGTTCCATTCTCATTAATCGCTATCTGGGCCCTTCGCGGAACTCCTATCTCATCTATGTTTCCTACATCGCCTCGCTGGTCACTAGCCTGGGCGGCATGGGGATTCCCGCCACAACCCGCAAGTACATGGCCGAGTTCATCGGCATGGGAGACCGCGGCACGGCGCGCTACATTTATCGCAACACCATGCGCTTGCAGTCCGGCCTGGGGTTGCTGGCCACAGGAGGACTGCTTGCATGGGTGCTGTGGGACGCTCATGCGGATTACAGGCTGGCCTCGGCACTGCTGGTGTTGAGCATCTGGCCGTCCATGGTCAACTCCATCTCTGCGCAGGCCAACATGGCCACCGAGGATTTCTCCACTAACCTTCCCGCCTCGGCGCTCTCGGCGGGGGCCTACTTTGTCGCTATCGTGTCAACGGTGTTCTTCCATTGGGGCGTGGTTGGCGTCGGCGCCTCAACGCTGGTGATGCGGATCGTCGATTGCTCAATCCGCTTCTTTCCCACCAGGAAGCGCATCATGGCCTGGGAAATCACCCATGCGCATCCGCCGGGGTTGCGCAAGCGCATGATCGCGTTCGCCTGGCAGAGTGTGGCCAGCATGCTTGTCACGCTGATCGTCTGGGGACGGTCCGAGATTCTTCTCCTCAAAAGCCTGTGCCCCGATGTGCGCCAGGTTTCGTTCTATTCGCTGGCCTTTACCATGGCCGAGCAGCTGCTGATGGTGGCCACAATCTTTGGCGCGGCGTCGGGCGCGACCATCTTTGCGCAGTATGGCCGCGACAAATCCAAACTCCCCGCCATCACCAGTTCCACCTTCCGCTATCTGGCGTTGACGACGATTCCCCTGCATGTCATTGCCGCTTCGTTGGCGGTTCCGGCGCTGCTGCTGCTCTATGGCAACCGCTTCGCGGACGCTGCCGCCGTTGTGGTGCTGGCGCCGCTGCTGTGCATGTTCAAGGCCTTCATTGCACCGGCACAGAGCCTGCTGCAAAGCGCGGAGCGGCAGAGCTTTGTGATTGGCGCAACCATTGTTGCGGGTGTGGTGGATATTGGCGTGGCCTGGTACCTGATTCCGGCACATGGCGCCGTGGGCGCGTGCCTGGGCAACGGGGCCGGGCAGGCCACGGCAGTTGGCATCACGTGGATCGCTTCAATCTATCTCTTCAAGGTCAAGCTTCCATGGATGCAGGTTGCCAAGGTGTGCGTGGCCAGCGTGCTGGCTTCGCTGACTGCGCATCTGATTGCCGCACGGTTCGCCCCGCTGCTGGGCATTCTTGTCGGCGGAGTTGCGGCGCTTGCCGTGTTGTTTGTTCTTTTCTACCTGCTGCGGGTGTTGGAGAACGAGGATCATCACCGCTTCCGCACACTGACAGGCATGTTGCCGAAGGCCGTCGCCAATCCGGCGAATGCTATCCTGTTGCTGCTCGTCCGCCCGGTAAGCGCCAGTCAGGTCGAACTCTAGAACCGGTCTCATAAACCTGGAATTTGACTCGCCGGGATCAATTCGACCCGCTTTGTTACGGGTCTCATACTCGGCCCAATAAGGGCTATGGCATTGACCGGTTGCAGTCCCCGCGCATCGCGAGGGCCCAAAGGAAACCTTCCATGAATGGTCGTCGCCTGTTGTCGTCTTGCCTGGGGCTCTCGCTCTTACTCATACTTGCCGGGTGCAGCCCGAGCCACGCTGAGCGGCCGGCGGAGAGTTCCGGCCCGATTTCGATCGCCATTACGCAGCCCGCCTTCGGCTTCAGCCTGATCCCAGGCAGCGTGCGGCGAATCTATGCAACGGTGACAAACGGTACGGCTAATTCTGTCACCTGGTCTGTGACGGGCGGCGCAAAGCTCTCATCCACTTCCGGTCACTGGGTGGACGTGACGGCTCCGGCCAGGGGCAGCAGCTGCTCGATCCACGGCGCGGATAGTTACACAGTGACTTCCGCAACGCAGTTTACGGTGGCGGCGCAAGCCGATGAAGATCCGCAGCAAAAGGCCTCAATCACGGTGAACGTCTGTAATCCGGCAGCGCAGGTTGAGGTGGTGCCTTTCTACACCACGTTATATTCCGGTCAGCATGCGGACGTGCAGGCATTTGTGTGGGGATCGGTCAATCAGAACGTGACCTGGGCAATCACCGCAAAGCCCGCGAATGGCGACGGTGTTCTGGCTGACGCCACGAACATGGATACGGACTTTTCTGCCACCGTGGCCGGGCGTTATACGTTGACCGCGACCAGCGTGGCAGATGGCAGCAAGACGAATACGGCGACCATCTATGTGACCGGACACACGATGCCGTATGCGGTGACGCCCTCTGCCACCATGCCGGTGGACTGCACGGTTGACCCCGCGCTGAAGGGCAAGACCTATGAGGTAGGTCCGTCGCAGGCATTTAAGACCATCCAGTCGGTTCCGTGGACCACGCTTGCGAGCGGCTCAACGATTCGCATTCACAATGAAGATACGACCGGCGCCGCACCCACAACCTATCACGAGTACTTCCAGCTCATCACCCCGGCTGCGCGCACGCAGCCGGTTCGCGTCTGTGGTGTACCGGATGCGAAGGGCAATCTGCCCGTGATCGATGCCAGCAGCGCCACAGGCAGCTCCACTGTGCAGAACAACTCGGCCGGATATGGCGTAATCACGGTGGGCGCCGGCGGGTGGGGCGGAGTTTACTCGACGAAGTGGATGGGGCCGCAGTACCTGATTGTCGAAGGCCTCAAGGTCCAGAATGCAAAGCCTCCGTTCACCTACACCACTCCCGCAGGCACGGCAGGAACGGGATGGGGAGCAGGCGCGGCATGCGTCCGCCTGTTTCGCAGCATGGATACCGTCGTGCGCGGCATCGATGCATACAACTGCGGCAACGGATTCTTCTCCGACTTCAACGCCAACAATGGCTATGCGATGGTGGCGAACACGCTCTATGAAGGCAATCACCTGCACGGCAACGGCAACGACGGCTCCAATCGCCAGCACCAGCTCTACATCCAGGGATGGAACGAGGTGGTGGAGTTCAACGTGATCGACGAGTATCAGAGCGGAGCATCCGGCTCCAACTTCAAAGGCAGAGGGTTCCCGGAGATTCTCCGCTATAACCACTTTGGCGACGGCGCGGCACGGCAGATTGACCTGGTGGACAACGAGGACGCTGGGCCGTATTCCACCTTCGAAGGATATCTGGGCGGCAAACACCCGTATCGTTCCGTTTATCCAAAGGACCTGTTCACGGCCGACCTGCTGGCGGCGGCCGTTGAGGCGCACCATGCGGACTATATCTACGGCAATACAATCGTGAATACAACATCGGTGTATGTGATCCACTACGGGACCGATCACGGCGTCCAAGAAGGCGATCGGCTGGGGACCCTTTGGTTCTATAACAACAGCTTTCATGAGGGGCAGGCCAGGAGTTATAGCTGGCACTTGTTCGATACATCGGGCGGCGGCGGCAACAGCTTCAACGAAGTCGAATGGCCGCAGATTCAGGTCTTGAACAATGCGATATGGGCGGATTCACCCGTCAAGCCGTTTTTCTACTGGAACACGGTGACCACGCAATTCACGGTGTTCGGAAAGAATGCAATTAACGCCCATTGGGGCACGGGCAATCTGGCAGGCGGCGAAAAAACCGGGTGGGGCCTGGTCGTTCCGCAGTTTGCTTTTCAGGGAGCTGGAAACAAGAATATTACTTCCGGAGTTTCCAATTTACTCGAAGTCTCGTCCGCTCCATTCAACCTGACCACATTCGTCCCGACCTCCGCCCTGATCAACAAAGGGTCGGCTCTGCCCGATTATTGGCCAAGGCTGCCGGTACGCTTCGAGTATGGCCCCTCCGCTATTGAAAAGGTGCGCACGCAGCCACGCACTCTGGGCGCGATCGAATAGAGAGATCATTGAGCCGGTCAGCGTGGTTGGTCTTGTTCGCGCAAGGCTGCGAAGGTCTGCTCCATCGCATCGCCCGTGGGAACCAGTTGGCGCCACCCGATGGAGCGCAGCTTTGCATTGCTGAACGCATTTCCACCCCAGCTTGTGGCTGCCTTGTAGCGGGTGATAATTGCGGGCAACTGGCCCTGGGAACGGCGATGATAGCCCTCCAGCAGGCCGGCCAGGCTCCTGGTCATAAAGTACGGCAGACGCAGTGTGCGGAGCCTCTTGACACGCCTCTTGTAAGCGCGCAGGTATTGCGCAGCCGTGGGCAGGTCGTCATCGTGAACGTTGTAGGCCTGTCCGGCCGAGTCGTGATGGCCGCCCGCCACCACAATCGCCTCGGCGCAGTTGGCGACATACGCAAGCGGCAGCAGATTACTTCCGCCAAGGTGGAAAAAGACCGGTCCAATCTGCAACCCGACCCGGTTTGAGAACGCTCCCCCTCCAGGCCCGTAGATCACGCCCGGACGCAGCACGACCAGTTCAAAGCCCATGGCGCGCTGGAAATCCCAGAAAAGCTGCTCTTGCCGCAGCTTCGATTGGGAGTATGGATCGCGCAGCTCGGGATGCGGCTCAAGCGGTGTTTGCTCGTCCACGTGCGCTCCCCGGCCTAGATTTGCAACGCCGTATACACCGAAGGAGCTGACCAGAACAATGCGGGTCTGCGCCGCGGGAAAGCCATCGCGTCCGGGGAGGGATTCGAGCAGGTTGCGTGACGCGACCACGGAATCGGCGAACAGCTCGGCCGCTGAGCCTTTCAATCCCGCCGCGAGATGGAAGATCAGCGACACCTCCGCCGTGGCCCGCGCGCAGTCGGCTTTTGAGCGCAGGTTTCCAAAGCATAACTCCACCCGCGCACCCGGATAAGTAGCCGCAATCTCTAGCAGCCGGTCACCCTTGCTGCGTTCGCGCAGCAGGCAGCGGATATCCGTGTAGCCATGCGCAAGCAGGCGTTCAACAACATGAACGCCGAGGAATCCGCCGGCGCCGGTGACCAGGACCTTCATGCGAATACCTCGGGATAGACCTGCTCGAAGATGCGTTCCATCATGGACGAGACGCGCAGGATTTCGCCATAGTCGATCGGGGGCGGGGAGTCCGATTCAATGCTGCGATAGAACTCGTTGAGGAGCGTTCGCATGCCGTCGAAAAAATGGAAGCGCGCATGGGAAAAGAGGCTCACATTTCTGAAGCCTTGCCGCAGGTAGTCTTTGGCCGTGAGGAAAGGCGGGAACAAGCGGCCCAGAGCGGAAGGGAATCCCTGTTGGCGATCGAGGACCAGCGTGCGCGCCGTAAAGTCTACGCGCGCCGTGTTCCTTGTTCCATACACACGCAAACTGTGCTCTATCGGACGAGCATGGGAACTGAACGTCACAAAGGCGCTGGCTTCCGCGCCGCAGATGGTAACGCGCAGCTCGTCAAGCAATTTTCCGCTGCTGTCCGCGCTGTCAGCCGAATATGCCACGGCTTGAATCACAGGATGTTCATCCAGCAGAAACGGGGTGATCTTGTTCAGCGCATGATCGAGCACGTTTTGGAAGAGCTTGCCGGGGAGGCGATGGACCCAGTGATCGGGATCACGCCTGAATGCGGTGCCGTACTCGCCCGCCAGGTTGTATCCATAGAAGCTCTCCACATGAACGGGGCGGCCAAGCACACCGGCTTGATACAGGCGGCGCAGCTCCAGTGCCGGCGCCTCAAAGTTTGGCCAATAATTAACAGAGAGTTTCTTTCCTGAATCGACGGCGGTCTGAATGATTGCCTCGACGTCGCAATGGCGCAGCGCGACCGGCTTCTCAATAAATACGTGGCAACCGGCGGCAACTGCTTGCCTGGTGAGCGCCAGATGCGATTGTGGCGGCGTCGTGATATGCACCACATCGGGTTTCTCTGCGTCGAGCATCGCCTGTACATCGGAGTACCAGTGTGGCACCTGGTAGCGCATCGCCAGTTGCTCGGCCATGATCGGCTCTAGATCGCAGACAGCGACCAGCCGGGCAGTGGAGATCTTGGCGATCTCCTCCACATGCGCGTCCGCGATCTTGCCGCAACCAACGATTGCGATCTTCAACCCCATGGCCAATCCCCCGGAATCAATGCATCAATCGTAGTCAGAATACATCGGCGGCCTGGTGCGCAGTCTCTTTTGACAGATAATATAAGGGTATTCGATACTTAGAGTTAGTCGTCGTCTTCTGAGCGCCTTCCACACGCGGTCCCACTTCAAGAAGGTCCATCCAACGCAATGAATCTCCCGCGCAATGCACAACTCTGGCTCGTGCCGTATCTGAGCGATCGTTTGCGCCGGCAACTGCGGCCGCGGAAGCCCAAGCGGGTCTGGCTCGCCATCACCGACCACTACGAACCGTGGGGTACCGGGGCCTCGGTTGAAACGTCGCTGGCGCGCGTGGCGAGTTGGCGCGACAAATGGCCGCGCGTTGCCGATGACGCACCCCGCGACGCAGCAGGCCAGCGGCCGCAGTACAGCTTCTTTTATCCGCAGGAAGAGTACCGGCGCGATCTGCTCGACGGCATTGCGGAGATGGTGCGGGCGGGCGTGGGCGATGTAGAAGTGCATCTTCATCACGACAACGAGCAGCGCGACCGGTTCATCGACAAGGTCACCGAGTTCTGCAAGCGGCTCACCGACGACCACGGCCTTCTTCGCCAGCAGAACGGCCGCACCGTGTTCGGCTTCATCCACGGCAACTGGGCGCTCGACAACTCGCGGCCCGACGGAAGATGGTGCGGGCTGAACGGCGAAATTGCGCTGCTGCGCGATCTGGGCTGCTATGCCGACTTCACCATGCCTTCGGTCCCGTCCGCAACGCAGAGCCGGATTGTGAACCGGATTTACTGGTGTACGAACAATGCCGACAACCGGCCTCGCTCGTTCGACCGTGGAGTTGAAGCAACCGTGAGTGGTGGCAGGCAGGGCGATCTGCTGATGATCACCGGCCCGGTTGGCCTGCGCTTCAACGGTCGCATTGTGCCGCGCGTGGAATCGGGAGAGATCGCCGGCTACGACATGCCGACGCCCACCCGGGTGAGTCAATGGTTCGATCTGGCGCCCACTATTGGCGACGATCTGTTTGTGAAGCTGTATACCCACGGAGCTGCCGATAGGAACCTGGGGCCGCTGCTCAATGGCGGCCTCGGCAACCTGTTCCGCTGGGTTCGCGAAGAAGCGGACCGGCGCGGAATTGAAGTGCATTGGGCAACGGCGTGGCAGATGTACAAGGCTGCCGATGCACTGATTCACGCCGGCGCCGGCACTGCGGTGCGGGCCGTCGCAGATGCTGGCTGAATCCCGTCCGGGAGCTTGCGAGATGGTGTGATCCAGCTCCTATATCTTAAGGGCTCGTTCGGATTGAAATGAAGCATTGGAACAAGTAACGCCTGAGGGCTCTGATGAACCGCAAACACTATGATGCGCTCGTAATCGGCTCCGGCGCAGCCGGAAGTTTCGCAGCGAAGGAACTTACCCAACGCGGCATGGAGGTTCTGCTCATGGAGGCAGGGCCGAACATCACTGAGGACGATTTCAAGGTTCCCGAGGGCCGCAAGCAGAAAGGAATCAACCTCAAGGCGCGTGCGCTTGCAGTTTTGAAGGGCCAGTATATTCAGGCCAGAATTGGCTTCTTCAGCGACCAGTTCAAACATCTCTTTGTGAACGATCGGCAAAGCCCTTACACCACCCCTGCCGAAGATTTTTATCTCTGGATTCGCGGGCGGCAGCTTGGCGGCCGGCTCCACTTGTACGGGCGCGTGCTGCTGCGCATGACCGACTGCGACTTCAAAGCGGCCAGCAGCGATGGCTTTGGCGAGGACTGGCCTATCTCCTATGCCGACCTGGCGCCCTACTACGATCAGGTCGAGGAGTTCATGCGAGTCTACGGGTCGCAGGACCATGTGCCCAACCTTCCCGACGGAAAATACTTCAAGCAGCCCAAGCTGACAGCGCTTGAACAGGCGTTCAAGGCCACGGTTGAGTCAAAATGGCCCGACCGCTCGGTCATCTCCTGGCGATACGCGGCCCCCAATCTCAAGCGTGTGCCGCTCCCCATCCTTGCGGCTAAGGAGACCGGCCGGCTCACCATTCTTACCGATGCGATTGCCAAACGGATTACCGTTGATCCATCTTCAGGAAAAGCAACGGGCGCAGAGTTCGTCGATCGCCTCACCAAAAAATCTGAAACCGTCTCCGCCAGCGTCGTGGTGCTCTGCGCCTCCACCATCGAATCCGTGCGCCTGCTGCTCAACTCAGCTTGCGCGCAGCATCCTGACGGCATGGCCAACTCCAGCGGCCTGCTGGGCCGCTACTTCATGGACCAGTGCCCCAGCCAGATCTACGGAACCATCCCTGGAACCCATGGTTGGGAGCTCGACGACTCAGCGCCCTCGGACCCCTTTTATGCGCCATCGGGCGGAGTGTATATTCCTCGCTTTCAAAACCTCGACCGCGTCACCAATCCGAAATTCAGAAGGGGATTTGCCTTTCAAGGCGCCATCGGCCGCGGATTCGTTCCCGATGACCGGCCCGCGATCTTCGGCCTTATGGGTTTTGGCGAAACCCTGCCGTATGCCGAGAACCGTATCACGCTTCATCCCAGGCGCAAAGATGCATGGGGGATTCCTATTCCTCACATCCGCTGCGCTTTTGCTCAAAACGAGCAGGAACTGCTGCGCGAGCAGGTCCGCTCGATTCAGGAGATGGTGGATGCCTGCGGCTACAAGGTCATCTTTTCCGGATCGACGTTCGGGTTGGAAAATGAAAAGGATGTCTTTCCTGATGCCGACTGGTTCAGCCGATTCATGTTTCGCAAGTCGTTCAAGAAGAGCCTGGCGGTGGGCGCCGCTATCCACGAGTGCGGCGGAGCCCGCATGGGAGACGATCCCGCAACATCGGTGTTGAACTCCTACAACCAGGCGTGGGACGTGAAGAACCTGTTTGTCACCGACGGCAGCAGCTTCACCTCCAGCGGGACAGTGGGCCCGGCGCTCACCATCATGGCCTTGACAGCGCGTGCATGCGAGTACATCGCGCAGGAGCACAAGGCGGGCACTCTTTAGAGCGCGCCAGGCGGCGTATGCAGCAGGCGCTGGTGGATCAAGCTGAGTTCCTCCGCCGTGAAACGGCAGTTCTCGACCGCACGCGCGTTGGCGCGGAGATTCTCCGGCTGCATCATCGAGAACACCAGCGCATGAACCCCGATCGCGCTCAAAGCGACGCCGAGAACTACTTCAAGCATCATCTGCCAATCGGCTCCGCGAACCTTATCACGCAGCACCAGCGGAACATTTTCGTCTCCTAATAACGCCGCGAGAACCACCTCTACTTGCGCCACGCGCAGCGGGCTTCCGAAGGGATGGTTGCCGATCAGCAGAGCGCCGCGGTGGTTGCGGCTGGATAGCCCTGCTGCGATGGGATCGAATGGATTGGCGCCGAACTGCATTGCGCCGAGTATTGCCGGTCCGTTCGATATCCCCTCCGCAATTACGTTTGTGTTTGCATACAGGCCCGCCCGCAGCACCTTGCCTGCCTGCAGGAGCGCGTCGAGCTCGGTCATCAACTCCTGTTGATGAATCGCGTCAATCGACGCTTCGTGCAGGAAGAGGATGTCAACATGATCAGTGCGCAACTGTTTCAGGCTGGTATCGAGCGAAGTGCGCAGCCCCAAAACGCTGAACTCGCCACACGCAGCTTTCGATCCGCCGCCTTGGCGCACCAGCTTGCGCACTCCAGGCACTTTCAGCCGCAGGGCTGTGCGGACGGCAGGCACCATCATGCGCCTGAGGGGGCTCTGCGATTGCGGGCTGATGCCGAATTTTGTAGCGACCGTGACCTGCTGCCGCTTGCCGCGCAGAAACTCGCCCAGCACTGCCTCCGCTTCGCCGAAGCCGTAGCTCCTTGCGGTATCGAACAGTGTGATGCCCGCGTCCCATGCGGTGTTCATCGCGCGCAGCGAGGCGCCGCGGCCTACGCGCCCGAGCACAGATCCGCAGCCGAAGCCCAGCACCGATGTCCGTAGCCTGCCGCATTCGCACTGTCGCATGCGCTCATTCTAACGTGCGCTACCACGCAGGATGTATTTGCAGGTGCGCTGCGCGGCACTCTCCGCTCGATGATTACTCATGTTGGGCGTCCATCGTCCCGTTTCGTCGGTGAGAAGTTCGCGTACGCTAAGATTGAAGGGATGGAAACACGGCCTCCAGCGCATCGCCGTTGCACTCCAGGGGAAACTGCTCCATGAGCCCAATGAAAGTCCTGCTCGTCGTTTATGCGTTTCCACCTGCCGGCGGCGTGGGAGTTTTGCGGGCCGCAAGCCTGGCGCGCTACTTGCCGACCGAGGGCATCGAGCTTGATGTGCTCACCACGCGCAACCCGGCTTCGGTTGGCTCCGATTACTCCCTGCTGCGTGAGATTCCGGCGGAAGTGACCATTCACCGCACCGTCACGCTCGATCTTCCCTTCAGCGTAAAGAAGCGGCTCAAAGGTTTGCTCAGCGGGTCCCGCCCGCCCTCTGCACCGTCGGATGGAAAGGTCGCCGCAGCCAAACCAAATTTCCTCAAGCGGGCCCTTCAGGACCTGCTTCTTCCCGATCCGCAAGTCACCTGGCTGCCGGTTCTCACGCGCGCCGCGCACCGCATTATCAGGCAGCGCAAGATTGATCTGCTTCTAATCACCGGCGCGCCCTACTCGAACTACCTCCTGGCGGAGCGAGTTCGGCGAAGCTTTCCCAAGTTGCCGATCGTGCTGGATTTTCGCGATGAATGGCTTGCGACTTCATTCGGCGTTGCCAGCTTCCAGTTCAGCCGCAGCGCGCGCGCCCGCAAGTTTGCGATTGCTGCCGAGGCCGCCGCAGTCAAGAGCGCCACGGCCGTGGTCGCGGTCACCGAAGCGGCGCGCCGTGAGATGCACGGGCGCTATCCGCACGAGCCCGCGAGCAAATTTCACTACATCCCCAATGGGTTTGATTCGACCCGCTTGCACCCTTCACCAATCCCGGCCGCGTCTCGGCCGGATGGCAAGATCATTGTGACTTATGTGGGAAGCGTTTATACCTCCACGGAACCAACCGCGCTGGTGCAGGCATTGCTCTCGCTGCCGACCGAGGTCAAGTCCCGCTTCACGCTGCGGTTTATCGGCCATATTGAGGAGCCACGCTATCGCGAAGCGTTGCTGCAATTGGGCGACATGGTCGAGTTGAAGGGGTATATGCCGCAGCACGAAGCGCTCCAGGCCATGAAGGAGACCGATTATGTGCTGCTGGTGACCCATGACCGGTTGAATATCTCGGCCAAGTTCTACGACTACATCGGCGCGGGCAAGCCGATTCTGGCGTGCGTTCATCCCCAGGGCGATGCGCGCAGGCTGATCGAAGTGCTGCACGCCGGATGGTGGGCCGGCAGCGACGACCCAAACGCGATTCGGCAGTTGTTTATCGATGCAGCAGCTCGCGCCGGCTCGCTCGCAAGCACGTTCCAGCCTGCTGTGGAAGCCATCGCGCGCTTCGAGCGGAAGGTGATTGCACAGGATTATGCCGGCCTGCTGCGCGCAATCGCAGCGGGCCAGGGGAAGCCGGCGCCTGGCGCCCCTGCCGTCGATCGTGCGGAAGAGGGCTCCTAGCCATGCTCAAGATCGCCTGTGTCACCGCGCATTTTCCCAGTCCGATGCGTCCCACTGACGGGCGATCTGTGTATCAGCGGTTACGGGTTCTTTCCGCCATGGCTGACGTGCGGGTCTTCTTTCCCAATGCGGCGCTGCCATTTTCGCTCAAGGCCGCGGGCGCTGCCTCAGCCAAACTCAGCGCGTTGCGCGCCTCGCTCGACGTTGAGACCGAATACTACAACTACCCGTCGCTGCCCTTGCTCTCGCGGCCTTTTAACGGCGCCATGGCCGCGCGTGTTCTGCTGCCCCACGTGCGGCCTTTCGCGCCCGACCTCATCCTGAGCTACTTTCTCTATCCTGACGCATACGCTGCTCTCAGAATCGGCCAGGCTTTGTCTGTCCCCGTGGTCGCCGGAGGCGTGGGGTCTGACCTGCACAGTATTGGCGATCGCGCCTCGGCCATGCACACGCGCACGGTGCTGCGCGACGTGGATTTTGTCGTGACCGTGAGCGAAGACTTGCGCCGCAGGGCGGTTGCCATGGGAGCTGCCGAGGCGAAGACGCGCGCCATTGTCAACGGGTGCGACACGTCTGTCTTCTATGTCCGCGACCGCGGCGAAGCCCGGCAGAAGCTATCCATGGATAGCGACGTGGAGGCAGTGGTTTACGTGGGCCGCATGGACATGCGGAAAGGGCTGCGTGAGCTGGTTCAGGCTGCGGTCGCTCTGCGTGCGCGCCGGCCGCGCCTGTACGTGTATCTTGTTGGCGAGGGGCCGGACAAGCCTGCCCTTGCCGCAGCCATCGAGCAGGATGGAGCCGGCGAGTACATCCATCTGCTGCCCGGCTGCTCCTTTGACGATGTCGCCCTCTGGATGGCCGCCTGCGACCTGTTCACGCTGCCGAGCTACAACGAAGGCTGTCCGAATGCCGTTCTGGAAGCGCTGGCGTGCGGGCGTCCGGTGGTGGCCACCACCGTCGGCGGCATTCCGGAGATCATGGGAGAGGCGTGCGGCGCCCTGGTGCCGCCACGCGATCCGGTCGCTCTCGAGCAGGCTCTCGAGCGCGTTCTCGACAGCAGCTGGGATGCAGCGGCCATCTCGTCCAGCCGCAATCGAAGCTGGGGCGCCGGCGCTGCGGAGCTGATGGAGATCTTCGAGTCCGTGATTGAGGCGCGGCGCAAGCAAGACCGCTAAGTGCGAGGCCACACCGGGACCGGAACCAGAATGACGGCGCTGCGCAAAGCTGTCCGCGCTCTCGCGCTCGGACGCTATCCCTGGTTCCGCGGGGCTGCTGCCGTTCGCTGCCGGGACTTGCCGGGCAGAGCGCCCACCTGCGGGTCCTGGAGCTTATAGAGCAGTGAGCGGTAGCTGATATTGAGCCATTTGGCGGTCTTCAGGCGGCTCCAGCCATTTGCCTGCAGCACCTTCATGATGATCTGCCGCTCCAGATCCTGGGTCGCGGCCCTAGTGATCTCCTTGAGAGACACCGGATTGGCCAGGTCGATCTCGGTCGTCACGCTGGATGAAGCCGCTGGAACCAGCTCGGATGCCAGAATCTCTTCGCTGCCGATGAGAATATAGCTGCGAATCATGTTTTCGAGCTGGCGGATGTTGCCCGGCCAGTCATAGCGCTCCATCAGGCGCATCAGCTCGCGCGACAGCGGCTTGGGGTTGGCGCGGAAGGCCCTGGAATGAATCTCGACGAAGTAGTCGATCAACGCGGGCAGATCCACGATGCGCTGCCGCAGCGTGGGCAGCTCGATGGTGACAGCGTTGATGCGGAAGAAGAAGTCCAGGCGGAAGGTACCCTCGCTCGTTTGCTGGCGCAGATCCCCACGCGCTGCGCTGATCAGCCGGGTATTCACGCTGCGCGCCTCCTGCCCGCCCACGCGCACGAAGCTGCCATCCTGGAGCAGTTGCAGCAACTTGGCCTGCACGGTGATATCCAGGCTGGCCACCTCGTCCAGGAACAGCGTGCCCATGTGCGCCATCTCCACCCGGCCCTGCTTGGTGGCATAAGCGCCGGTAAAGGCGCCGCGCTCATAGCCAAACAGCTCGGCCTCAATGAGCGTGTTGGGGATGGCGGGGCAATTGACTTTTACCCACGGCGATTTGGCGCGGCTCGAGTGGGTGTGGAGCAGATGCGCGAAGATCTCCTTCCCCGTGCCGCTCTCTCCTTGCAGCAGAACCGGAATAGTCGTGTCGGCCACGCGGGTCAGCTTTTCCCGCGCGATAGCCATCAAAGGCGACTGCCCGAAGATGATCGAAGCGGGGGGCAGCTCTCGATGATCAAGAGAATGATTGGTACGCGCCAAGCGCTGCTCCTGCAAACGGGTGGGGAATGGGGATTCGCTTCTGATGCTGCTATCGCAATTCGCGTGCCAAACTCAAGGTAGGCAAAAGTAATCACAGACCGGCTCTGTGGTAACCATTTATGGCTCTTTGAGTCATGTTAATTGGCTCGTTTCGATGCAGTCGGAGCACTGAGCTGGGGGGGTGGGTTCCGCGGCTCTGTGAATTGTGAAAAAATTTGCACAAGTAGCGAACAAATTACCACTTTTGGATGCTAAGCTGATGCTCAAGTATCAAAGCAATCCCTGCAACGAGGGAGTGAAATGCAGCCCCTCCCTGCATAGGATTGAGCACGGGTCCGAGTCTCTGCAATCCCCCCTCAGGTCCTGAAAATTGGGAAGACCCAGGCGCACGGCCTCAAAGGTGCGTGGCTTTGCGCCCGCGATGCCCAATGTAACCGATACGAACGACGGCACGGCCGGGTAGGCAATTAAGGTGTTCGAATGAATTCGCAGACGAAGTACAAGCCTCAAATCGGCGTTCTTGATGCGGATTTTGCAATCCTGGGCTATATACACCGCATTCTCGCCGACCGCTTCAACGTGAGCCTGTTCACGGAACCGGCTGAGCTGAACGCAAAGCTCAAATCGGCGAAGCTCGATCTTTTGCTGATGGATTGGCACATCGAAGACGGAGAGAGCAGCGACCACGCGCTGAGGCTGCTGGCGCAGATTCGCACCCAGTGCCCGGCGCTGCCCATTGTGCTGCTGGCCTGCTCGGCAGATCTGAATGAGGTCGTCCAGGCCACGCGCATGGGCGCGACCGACGTGCTCCTGAAGCCGTTCCGCAAACCGGACATTGACATGGTTGTGCAAAAGCACCTGTGCTGCGCCGCAACGCTTTCTGCCGAACAGGAGGAGCAGGCAACAGAGATTCCGCTCGATGAGAATACCTCGTTTGTGCTGTCCAGCCGGCGGATGCGGGAGATCGAGTCGCAGTGCAGGCTGGTGGCGCGGGCCGATATTCCGGTTTTGATCCTGGGGGAGAGCGGCACGGGCAAGGAAGTGGTGACGTTGTTCATTCACAAGATGTCTGCGCGCAACCAGCGCAGCTTTCTCAAGGTGAACTGCGCGGCCATGCCCGCCGACCTGCTGGAGAGCGAGCTGTTTGGCTATGAGCAGGGCGCGTTTACGGGCGCGGTCAAGTCCAAGCCCGGCAAGTTTGAGCAGTGCAACGGCGGCACCATTTTTCTGGATGAAATCGGCGAGATGCCCGCGCCCTTGCAGGCCAAGCTGCTGCAGGTGCTGCAGGACGGCAGTTTTTCCCGCCTTGGCGGCCGGGCCAGTGTCAAGGTCAATGTGCGCGTGATTGCCGCAACCAACATCGACATCAAGGCCGCGATTGCGCAGAAGATCTTTCGCGAAGACCTGTACTACCGCCTGAACGGATTCACGCTCAAGATGCCGCCGCTGCGTGAGCGGCTGGAAGAGATTCCGATTCTGGCGCACCACTTCATGCGCAAGGTGGCTGCCAAATACGACCGTGAGCCGCTACCCATCTCTCCGGTGCTGATGAAGGCGCTGATGAGCCAGACCTGGCCCGGCAATCTGCGCGAGCTTGAAAACACCGTGAAGCGCTACCTGATTCTGGGCAGCGAGCAGGCCATTCTCGAGGACTGGAACCCGCTTCAGCACGTGGCCACCCAGGACCCGGCCGCGGACGGCGGAGGGGCTGGGTCCGGGCTGAAGCACCTGGTGAGGAATCTCAAGGGCGATGCGGAATCGGTGGCCATTGCGCAGGCGCTCGACGGCAACGGATGGAACCGTAAGGTGGCCGCCAGCGAACTCCAGATAAGCTACAAGGCGCTGCTCTACAAGATCAAACAATACAACCTGAACCCGCCAAACCGTCGTCCGGAACCGGTTGCGCAGTCTTCCAAGTTCGAGCGCGCGGAGATAGCCTGACGGTTCTGATGGGCACGCTGGCCCCGGCCAGCGCAACCGCAGGACTCTCAACCCATGCGCCGGTTCGGCGCATGGGGCCGCTTTGACATCTGCCACCGCCGCGCCAGCCGTCTAGCACTAAAAAGGCATTGGCAACCCTACATCCGATTGCGCATTCTAAAGGTACAATCGCGAGGTCAAAATTGGAATGCGGTTGCACCCCGGTCAAGAAAGCTTTCAATCCATGAGCCAGGCGCCCAAAAGCAAATCGGAAAAGGTGGTAATTCAGTTCGGCGACCGCACGCTGAAGGGATATCTCGAGTCTCCGGCCTGGGAAACCATTGAAGACCTTTTGAGCAATGCACCGCCCAGTTCGCCGGAAACCTTCCTGGTCCGCCTGCTCGACTCCGACCAGGTGGAGGAAGTTCCCAGCAAGGCCATCAAGGCCGTCTTTTATGTGAATACCTATGAGGGAGACGCGGAGCACAACAATCTGAACTTCCACTCCCGCGCGCCCGTAGCGCAGGGCATCTGGATGCGGCTCCAGTTCCGCGATGGCGAAGTGATGGAGGGAATCGTCTTCAACTCGCTTCGCTACCTTGTCGATCCGGGCTTTTTTCTCTTGCCCACGGACCCGGAAAGCAACAACAAGCTGGTCTACGTGGTCAAAAGCTGGCTGGTCGACCATCGGGTGCTGGGGATGCGCAAGCTTCAGGCAATCGAGACTGAGTCCCGCAGGATCGTGTAGTCGATGATCGACGCGGCAATTCCCGATAGGTCCCAGGGCGTCTTTTCCCGGCGTAGGACCCGGGCATGACAGCGAATCCGGCAGCAGGTTGAAAGAGTGATCTCCGGGGGCAGCTCGATCGTACACTCAAACTCCAGATCGAGCAGAGCGCTCTGCGTCAAGGACAGGTAAAAATAGATGCCCCGGTTGCTGAGGTCGCGCGTGTAGCCCTGAACGGGACTATCGCCAACGGTGACAGTGAGAGGGACATGAACGGGGAAACGATTCGTTTCCCGGCGGTTTTCCACCAGAACCTGGGCTGTCTTCATTGCGGCCATTTCCACCTGCAAACATCCGCTCCGGGGTCACACAGCGGATAGGTTGTGTCCTGCACAAACCTGTTCCGGGCCACGAGAGTCTCAACACGAGGAACTCAAGGCTGCGGCATCCGGCTTGTGTCTGTTTATCGGAATTAAACATTGCAATCCGATGACCGAAGAAGCGAGCCATAAGCCCCTTTGGATTCAGTTGGGAGGCTAAACTAACTGCAAGAGTTTGCGGAGTGGAAGCTGGAAAGCTGGAAATACTTGCTTCCCGCAGGCGTTGCTGGTCCCAAATTGGTGCGGACAAAAAGAGATTGGCTCCATCCCTATTCTGTGCGAGAAAGAGGATGGAGCCAATGCCAGGATCCGGATAAGGTCAGCGAGATTACTCTACGCGCTCAGAACTGGCTGAGACACGATTTTGGGTGCTTTGCGAAAAACCAGCACGGCGAGGGCGAGCAGACCGGTACCCATCAGGAGCAGCGATCCCGGCTCAGGAACCGGCGTGAAGACGGGCGGGCCAGAGTCAGAGTTGGCGGGGACGACCGGATCGTTGTAGTGATAGCTTCCGTTATCGGCAAAATAGAAGGAGCCGTTTCCGGGAGCGCCGCTGCCGAACTCACCGCCGAACAGATTCAGGTAGTAGCCGTTGGTCGGCTCAAACAGAACACCGCCCCAGTCCAGAACATTGTTTCCTGTCAGGGTCGTGTAGAGCAGGTTGTCATAGAGGAAACTGCCGTTGTTGGTCAGGTTGCTGGCATTGGCGCCGGCCCCTGCCGCCACCACCGGAGCGTTGGTGAACGTGTATGACGGGCCGCCATTGATGTCAAACGTTCCCGAGACGCTGGTGATGAGGTAAGCACTTACGGGACCCGTGGGACCCGGCTCGCCGCTGATTGCGGTGTTCCCAGTCGTGAAGGTGACATCCGCGCTGAAGTTGGTGCCGGTGATGTAGTAGCTGAACGAGTCAGCGACGGCAGCTGGGGTAATGGCAAGAGCGGCTGCAAGCGCGCAGCCTGCCATAATGAACTTCTTCATGATTCCTCCCGATTATCACGGTCGATCTTTACCGCCAGGACCTAACCGCTTACGGAGTTTCAGCCAGCCTCGGCCTCTGTCTGCATCGGTTGTTCCTACTATCATGCACGTCGTGGGCCACATATTTCTCATCTCATATCAATGGCTTACATTAAAGAGCTCCCATATATATGCAATAACTTGCATACATGTTGCTCAAGTTGGTTCCATCTTCTCGCCCAGGACTTGGGTGGGCGCGGACTCACCGAGGCCGCGCCGCTGCTGATGACTGAACCTGTTTTGACCTACGGGATGTAGTAGGTTGCATTCAACGCCGAGTTCCCGTTGCTGTCCCGGGCGTTCAGCTGCCAGTAGTAGGTGGTTCCCGGTGTCAGGCTGCCGACGGAGGGCGTGTTACCGGTGTCGCCGGTTGGATCCGTGCCCCAAATGATCTGCGTCACCGTGCTTGGGAACCCATTGAGGTTGGAGTTGTTCCCCGGTATCGTCCAGACGGTACCGTTGCTGCTCGACAGATAGAACTGGTAGGTAAGGCCGGCGACATTGGCCGGGTCTGTCCAAGTGAAATTGGGCATGAGGTTGGTGCTGCTGTTGGCGGTCGGCGCAAGGTTGGTCGCCAAGTCACTGGCGCCCACAAGCGCGCTGGTTCCATTCCATGCGGTCAAGGTGCCGATCAGATTACCGGTAGTCCCATCGCTGTAGGTGACGCTGAAGGTGTAGGTGTCGCCGACGTGCGGGGTGCCACCGACCGGCGCATTGAATTGCCATTGTGGATTGCCGCAGTTGCTACCGCAGATGGCAATGTCGACCGGCAAGATCATGTTGGGATTGCTGGCTGCAGTGAGAGCAACGGAGAGCGGCAGCTTGTATCCCAGGCGGATATCGACGTTAATTGAGTAGCCGCTGGAAGAGCCACCCGAATAGGACGTTTGATAATACTCCGTGGTTGCCGCAATGGTACTGCTGGTTGCATTCAGCGTCTCGTTGACTCCGGTCATATTGCCGGATATGGTCACGTTATTGGAGACGTTGTTGCCGCTATCTCCAGTGTTGCTCACATCGCCGGTATCGATCAATCCGTCATTGTTCTGGTCCAGGATGCCGAAGAAGTAGTACGTGGCCGTTGTGCTGGGCACCGAGACGGTGTAGGAATTGGCGGTCGTGGTGGATGGGCTGGGGATAGAGGTCGCGTACACTTTGCCTGTGCTCTGGTCGAAGAAGCCGACGTAGAGCGGTCCGGTTGGGGAGGGGCTGGAGGGCAGGGTGGCCGTGCCGGAGACGGTGTAATACCCGGCGCCCGACGGTTCGCCAACGGTCACGGCAGTCGGGGTACTTCCGCCGTAGACGCTCCAGGGCGAAAAGACGGTCCCGTTCGACAGCTGACCCCGGGCACGGAAGTAGTATGCGGTTCCGTTGGCCAGGCTGCCGGTGATGCCGCTTAGGCCGTTGTTCAAAATCCAGACGTCCGTCTTGGTTCCAATGGCCGCAAACGTGTAGCTGCCAGGGCTGGTGAAGCTGGAACTGGTGCTCCATTCGACCATGTAGCTTGAAACCGCCTCGACTCCGCTTGAGTTCTTGATGGGGCCGAAGCTGATGGCGACGCCGAGATTCATGGGGCTGACGGCATCGAAGGAGGGACCAGCGCCCGGGGTCGCCACGGTGGGATCGGTGAGCGTGACCGCAGCGCCGGTCAGGTTTGCTGTCGAAACCGTCACAGAGGCGGTGCCGGCGGGATCCGTTGCGTTGCTTGCGCCTTGTCCAAATGTGTCCATCCAGGCCTGTAGTGTGTAGCTGCCCGGCGCCACGCCGCGGACGGTAAAGGCCCCGCCGGATGTGAGCGTGGAATTGCTGATGCCTGTGCCGGGCTGGTTGTTGCCGCCGCAGCCGTTGTTGTTGAGGACCAGATAGACCGGGCCGGTCCTGGCTCCCGCGTAAGCGACATTGCCGGAAACCGTGTAGCCCACGGACGCAGTAAAGTTCTTGCCCCCGGCCGAGCTGTTGTTGATCACTATGCCGGGCAGAGCGGTGGGACTGAAGACCGACTCCGCGCCGATGATCGACGGGGTGATGGTGTAGGTCCCGTTGGGAACGCTGGCGAACGAGTAGTTGCCGTTGTTGTCCGTCGTGGTGGTCTGCACCGGCGTGGTGTTGATGCTCACCGAGAAGGTGGGCAGTGTGGAGACGCCGCAGTTGTTGGCGAGCGAAATTTGTCCGCTGACCTGCGAGCCGGCGCTGTTCACCACAATGATAAAGGTGATGGCAGTTCCGCTGGTGAGGCCAGTGGTCGTGTCCTTGATCTGAGCCGTGAACTGAACGCCCGGCGATGTGGAAACGGTGGTGGGCGAACCGCTGATCGAGAGCACGTTGTTGCCGGTGTTGCTGACGCTCAGGCCGTCGCCGACCGAGACCAGGGTCCCCGTCGTGGCCAGCGCCGTGCCGTTAATCGTCCAGACGTAGTTCGGGCCCAGGCCGCCGGTCGCGGTAATCGATCCAGTGTAGCTCTGGCCGACAGTGCCCGAAGGAAGGCTTGAGGCCGGCAGTACCGGAGCCGGAGGCGCGGTGATGGAAACGGTGTACAGCTGGCTGATGGTCTGGCCCGTCGTTACATCCGTCACCGGGATGCTCAACGAGATGGTGTACGGGGGCACAGGCGGGTTGGTGGGCGTTCCGGAGATCGCCAGCGAGCTGCCGTTGAAGTTGCAGCCCCCGGACGAGACGGTGTTAGGCAGCGCGGTCTGCAAGCCATCCCAGATGCCAGCCGTGTATTGGGCTGCCGTTGGAACCTTGTAGCAGTAGGTGCCGCTGCCGCCCGAGGCCGCGATGCTTCCGTTGTAGGCGACGCCGGTGTACCCGGCCGCCAGCGCATTGCCCGCGGGCAGCGTGAGAGCCGCATAAATGGTGATCGACAGAGGGGCCGTCGCGCTGGTGCTGGAACCTGAATCCTGCACCTTGACGACGACGTTGAAGGTTCCGGCGGTTGTGGGTGAGCCGCCGATGGCGCCGTTTGCGGCCAGGGTCAGTCCTGGGGGCAGGGAAGAGCCGCCCGCCGCTGTCCAGCTCCAGCTATAGTCCGCGGTGATGCCCGATCCGCCTGCCGCAGCCAGTACCTGGGCCGGCGTCTGCCCAATGTTCAGTGGATTGAGGCTTGCCGATGTGACAGTCAGCGCGCTCGATGCTGCAATTGTGAACGCGGCGGACGCCGAGACGTGCCCCTGGGAGTCGGTCACGGTCACGGTGAAGTTTGCCGTGCCGGCCGTGGGCGATGGGCCGGAGATGACGCCGGTCGCGGTGTTGAGCGACAAACCGATGGCCGTGAGGCTGGGGCCACCCGAGGCGACCTGCCAGCTGGTGTACGTTCCTGACCCGCCCGATGCCGCAAGCGTCTGGCTGTATGCAGCGCCGACTGTCGCGCCGGGCAACGTTGGCGTTGCCACGGCAACGGTTGCCTCAATGGTGATCTGCACAGTCTTTGAGACCGTGTTGCTGACCGAATCGACCACGGAGACCACGACGTTCGAGACCACGCTCGAGCTTGTTGCGTTGGCCGGTGTACCGGTAATCACGCCGGCCGTCGACAGGCTGAGTCCGGCGGGCAGGGCGGAGCCGCTGGCTGCGGCCCAGCTCCATTGGTAGCCGGCGCCTGATCCGCCCGTTGCCGTAAGCGTGGTCGCCGGGTACGGGGCGCCCGGGTAGCCGGTTGGAAGGGTGACCGCACTGATGCTCACGCCCGCCGAAATCGTAATCGTGAAGGTCGCCGAGGCGGTGTTCTGCGCCGAATCGGTCACGGTGATGCCGAAGGTGGGAGTTCCCGTTGTCGTGGGTGTGCCGCTGAGCACACCGGCGGCGGAGAGCGTCAGTCCGGCCGGCAATGTGGAGCCGCCGCTCACCGCCCAGCTGTACCCGCTGCCAGATCCGCCCGTAGCCGCCATCGTTACCGAGTAATTCGATCCCACATAGGCGGTGGGCAGTGGGGACGTGTTGGTGATGCTTACCGCGGCATTGATGGTGAGCGAGAAGGCCGTGCTGGCGGTGTTCTGCGCCGAGTCGGTCACGGTGATGGTGAAGGAGCTCGGGCCAGATGTCGTGGGTTTGCCCGTGATCATGCCAGCTGCCGACAAGTTGAGTCCGGCGGGCAGCGAGGAGCCGGCCTTCAGCGCCCAGCTATAGCCTGCGCCCGACCCGCCCGAGGCTGTGAGCATCTGGGAGTAATTCGATCCGGCAAATCCTGTTGGCAGGGTGGCCGCGTTGGTAATGGTGAGTGCCGGATAGTTGACCACAATCGAGTAGGCCTTGCTGGCCGAGTCACCGTAGGCGTCAGCGGCCTGGATGGTGAAGGAGAAGGTTCCGCTGGCGGTTGGGGTGCCGCTGATGACGCCGCTGGCGGCGTTGAGCGTGAGTCCGGCGGGCAGCGATCCGGTGAGCACGCTATACGTCAGAGTGCCCGCGCCGCCGCTGGCCGCAGCGCTACCGGTGAATGCAACGTTGTAGGTGGCCGTGGCCGGGACTGCGCCCGCGAAGGTGATTGGCGTGGCCGGGGTGATGGTGAGCGCAACCTGCTGCGTGGCGGTCAGCGCTGTGGGCGTGCCGGAGTCGGTCAGGGCAAAGGTCAGGTTGAGCGTGCCCACTTCTGTGGCCACCGGCGCCGGGCCGGAGACGACGCCGGCGGTGGTCACTGCCCAGCCTGCGGGCAGGGTTCCCTGGGTCAGGCTCCAGGTATACGGGGCAATCCCTCCGGTCGCGGCCAGGGTCGAGCTGAAGGCGGCGCCGACGCCCGCTGTGAGCGTGGTCGTCGAGATGGCCGGCTGAGCGGGAACGGCGATGGTGGCTGTGGAGGACTTGGTCTTATCGGCGACTGAGGTCGCGGTCACGGTCACGGAAAGTGCGGTCGCTGACGGGGTGGGCGCTGTGTAGGTGGCGCTGCTGGTCGTCGTGCCGGAGAGTGTACCGCCGCCGCTGACGGTCCAGGTCACCCCGGCGCTGTTCTGGTCGTTGCTCACCGTTGCGCTCAGCGTGGTGGTGTCGCCTCCATCCACGGTGCTCGCGGCTGCGGTTACCGAAACGCCGACCGCCGGGGAACCACCTCCGCATCCGGCCATCCACAGGGATGCAGCCAGACCCAGGCAGGCAAGAGAAGCACGCAGCGGACGCACGACGGCAACCATTTTCCAGAACATACAAAGCCTCCAAAAAGACGTATTGACTCCTTATAGATATTGCGGCAGGACAGATGCAACGGAAATCAGACGAGATGGCGCCTTTTCGTCTGATTGGTTCCGATTTCGTGATGCACATCATGAATTGGGATGTTTTTCGATTTGTGACAGCAACTTCATGCCAAGGTGTTGGGGAAAGAGTTACACTTGCGCGGTGGCGTGAGGGTGGGCAATCCGGTGGGCTTGTCCGGGCACCCTCCATGCAAGGCCTTGTCGTCTCCCTATGGGAACCATCCCGAAAACTCGGACCAGCGCGGTTGCGGCAGATCCACCTGTGAAATTAAACAGCTGGAAAGAAATCGCGTCCTATCTGGATCGCGACCCGCGCACAGTCCAGCTTTGGGAGAAGTATGAAGGCCTGCCGGTCCACCGGCTGACGCATCGCGCCCGGGCCAGTGTCTATGCGTTCACAAATGAGCTCGAAGCGTGGCTGCGCGGTCGCTCCGGCCAATCGACAGTTCATTCTGCACTTCCGTCGCCCGCATCTGCCGGAATTTCATCAAGAACGCCGTTGCTCGCCCGTCCATACCTGTTGGCCGGTGTCGCCATAGCTTGTGCCGGACTCCTGGCTGCCGGTTGGTGGGCGGTCAAGGCGCATTCCGCAGCAACGCCGCTGCCGGGCGGCATGATGGTGGTGCTCCCGTTCGAGAACCAGAACTCCTCGAACGATCTCCTTGTCGAAGGCCTGACCGACAGCCTGATCGCCGACCTGGGAAAATCGGGCAGAATCCAGGTCATCTCTCGTCGCTCCGTCATGCGTTTCAAGGGCAGCCATCTGCCCCTGCCGCAGATTGCCGCCCAGCTGCATGCGGCCATGGCGCTTGAGGGCACGGTCGCGCAGGTTGGCAATGAATGGCGCGTGACGGTCGAGCTGCTCGATGCGGCCCAGGAGCGGCATCTTTGGGGCGCCACCTATACGCGACGGACCGACGAGATTCTGTCTCGCGAAGACGAGCTTGCTTCGGTGATCGCCGCGGCGGTGACTTTGAATCTGACTGGCGTCGCTCCCCCGCCGGCGGCACCTGGGTCCACAGCACCCGTGAATCCCCAGGCAACGCAGGCATATCTCACGGGCCGGTTCTACTGGAATCAGCGCGACCTGCCCGGCTTGCAAAAGGCTGTCTCCTACTTTGACCAGGCGATCGCCATTGACGCGAAGTACGCCCCCGCCTATGCTGGCCTGGCCGACAGCTATGACCTGTTGACGGATCGTGGTGGATTGCCTGCGCATGAGGCCTTCCATCGCGCCAAGGCCGCTGCGCAGACCGCTCTTGCGCTCGACCCCGGGTCGGCGGAGGCGTATAACGCATTGGCCGTGGCAACCTGCCGGGAAGACTGGGACTTTGCCGGCGCCGAGCAGGACTTCAAGAAAGCCATTCAACTGGACGCCAACAACGCCGTCGCGCACCAGTGGTATGGCGAGTTTCTGGGCGACCTGCGCCGATTTGACCAGAGCATCGCCGAGCTGAAAAAAGCCAGGGAGCTCGATCCGCTGTCGCCTATGGTGGGCGCCGACCTGGCAGACGGATACCTGCACGCCGGCCGCTACGCCGAGGCCGAGGCCGAACTGCGCCGCATTCTCGACCTCTATCCGGATTTTGTGCCCGCGCACCGCTACCTGGGCACGGTTCTTGCGGTGCAGTCCAAGTTCGACCAGGCGGCGAACGAGGCCCGCATCTACCAGCAGCAAACGGGAGACGAAACGCTTCTCCAGTCGATCGACATTCGCCGCCTGGTCGCCGCCGGCAAGATGGTTGAAGCGCGCGCCGAGGTCGAGCGCCTGCTCGCGGGAAAAAGTGGCGCAGCCTTCAACGCCTTCCAGAAGGCCGGCTTCTACTTCACCACCGGACAGCCGGACGCGGCTTATTCCGCGTTGCACGATGCGTATCGCGAGCGCTCCTGGTGGCTGGTCACCATGCTCGTTGATCCGGGATTTGACGGGATTCGCAACCAGCCACGGTTTCAGGATCTGGCGCGTCGCGTCGGCCTGCCTCTGGAGGGTGTTCCGGGCAGCGGAGAAAAGTTGATCGCGTCGCGCTGAGCGAGTTTTCCCTTCTTAGGATTTCGCCACCGGGTTCGGCTCGACCTTCGCCGCGCACAGGGGAAACGCCGTGATGCGCAGCTTGGCGGCGGCATAGGGGATCAGCAGAATTGTCTCCTCCGGCTTATCGCTGCTGACCGGGCTCTGCGGCAGCGGATCGGCAACGCCGTCTTCAGCCAGCCACGCATCCAGCCTGCGCGCCTTCACGCGGAGCTTCACCGGCGTGCCGCGGCCGGTGAAGGGACGCGCGCGCACCTCATCCTCTTCAACCGCGATGCTATCGTTCGGCGCGTCTGGATCGAGCTGGAGCGCATAGTTCCAGGGCGTGGTGGGAAACACCTGCCAGTCGGCCGTCATGCCGCGGGTACGCATCTTCACCCAGGTCTCGCCCACGCCGTAGGAGAAGACCAGCGGCCCGCGCTCGACGGCGACGGACCCGCTGAACCAGCGGCTGATGCGCGGCGTCATCGGAAAGTTGACCTCGACGCGGTCGCCGGCACGCCAGTTGCGCTCGATGCGCGCGAAGGTTCCGGGGGTGGGTGCGGGCTGCGCGTGGCCGTTGACCTCAATGGTTGCGCCCGCAGCCCACGCCGGGATACGGAACTGCATGGGGAAACTTACCGGCGACGCAGGGTTCACGGTAAAACGAATGGCCCCGTGAAATGGATAGCTGGTTTCTTCGATTACTTGGACGCGCGTTCCATTCACCGTCGCGGTCACGTCGCACGGAGCGTAGGCTGTGGCCACCAGTCCATCCCGTCCCGCAGCGGCAGAAAGCATGAAAAGGCTTGCCGTAAACTTGGGCCATCCCTGGTGGAAGTTGGCCGTGCAGCAGCCAAAGTTCGGCTCCAGGCCGTAGAGATTCGACTCCGGCCCGTCGGTCGTCCAGGGCTTGTGGTGCAGGCTGCACTCCACCTGGTTGGGCTCCTGGTTGTACTGGTGAGCCCACATATCGTCGGTAAACGTACCCGGCAGGGCATTGAACGCAAGCTTCTCCAGCCGGTCGCCGAAGGCCGGGTCCCCGGCAATGGCCAGCGATTGCTCCAGCGAGAACATGGCTTCAACGACCGTACAAAGCTCCGAGCCCTGCGATGGATTCAGCCCGGCCAGATGCTCGTCGCAGGAGAACATGCCGTTGGGCAGGCCATGATACCTGTTCAACGCGGCAATCATCACGCCCGCCGCGGCGCGGTCTCCCGTCGAGCCCGAGACCACGGACCAGACCGGCCCCGCCTTGATCGCCTGGCCGTTGTTGACGCCATGCGTGGCAAGGCTTACATCGACCGGCCCGCGGCCTTCATGCTGCTTCAGAAACTCCGGCGTGATGCGCTCGGTGTATTTGAAGTCCGCATACTGCGCCTGCCAGTCGTGGCCCTGCGCCTTGAGCAGCCGCGCCAAATCGAGCAGGTAGTCCGAGCCGGTGTGGTTGTAGAGCCAGATCACGGAGAGCAACTCGTCCTGCCAGCGATGCCTGCCCCAGTCGCGCAGCGGACGCGCCGGCAGGGCGCTCAGCTGATGTTTGAAGTAGCGCTCCATGACGGGAATCACGCGCGGATCGCCGCTGGCGTCGTGGTATTGGCACAGGACCTTGAGCATCACGAAGCGCGGCCACCAGTCGTCGTTCGACGCAGGTCCGATCATGCCGTCAGCCGCCTGGTGATCGAGCGTCCAGTCGAGGAACCGCTGCGCCTTGGCCTTGAGAACGGCATCGTCCAGCAGCCAGGCCAGCGGCACCAGGCCATCGAGAAAGTACGGGCCGCGCTCCCAGGATTCGCCGGTTCCACCCAGCCATCCGCTATTGGGACCAACATCGGCCCAGGTCTCGTCCAGATGCCCGCCCAGTCCGGAGGCCTGAATCTCGAGCTGCTCCCTCAGCCATCCGCGCGGACGAATGGAACCAAGCGGCAGCAGGTAAAACGTGTTCGCCGCGAGCGGTGCGCGATTGCGGACCACGGGCTGGCCTGCGGGAAGAGCATGTCCATCGGATGAGGTGTGATCTTGTTGCGACAAGAGAAGCCGCGGCAGGGGAAGTGACGACGCCAATCCGCAGAGACCCATGCGGGCCAGGAAGCGGCGGCGTGTGGAGAGCGACAAGGGCGCGAGCAGCATGGCACAGCTCCTCAAATGGCTCCGAATCGAGCCTCAGGCCATCCTACACAACCGGCCGCAACGCGTGTTTGGCACGTTCCTTTCAGCAGGATTGCGACCGACGCGCAGCTGCTGCATCCAATCGACCATGGACCCGAATCTTCCCTCCCTCAACGCACCGATCTCCGGCGATGGGTTGCGACTCCCTTTCGACAACAGCTATGCGCGGCTGCCGGAGCGGTTCTATGCGCGGGTAAACCCTACGCCGGTAGCCGCGCCGCGGCTGGTCATGTTGAATGAGCGGCTGGCGAACGAGTTGGGTCTCGATGTGGATGCGCTGCGAAGCGAGGCAGGCGTCGCGATGCTGGCCGGCAATCGCGTCGTCGAGGGCTCCGAGCCGGTGGCCATGGCCTACGCCGGTCATCAGTTTGGGTCGTTTGTGCCGCAGCTCGGCGACGGGCGCGCCAACCTGCTCGGCGAGGTGATCGGGCGCAACGGCATGCGCTACGATATTCAGCTCAAGGGCTCAGGCCGGACGCCGTTCTCCCGTGGCGGCGATGGCCGCGCCGCGCTGGGTCCGGTGCTCCGCGAGTACATTCTGAGCGAAGCCATGGCGGCTCTGGGCGTGCCAACCACGCGTGCCTTGGCCGCGGTCACCACCGGCGAGCGCGTGCTGCGCGAAACGGCGCTGCCCGGCGCGGTGTTTACGCGGGTTGCGGCGAGCCATCTGCGTGTCGGCTCGTTTCAATACTTCGCAGCTCGTCGCGACACGGAAGGCGTGCGGCTGTTGGCTGAATACGCAATCGCCCGCCATGATCCGGATGCAGCGCAGGCCATCCACCCCTGCCGCGCTCTGCTTGAGGGCGCGATCGTGCGCCACGCCCGGCTGGTTGCGCAGTGGATGCTTCTCGGCTTCATTCATGGCGTCATGAACACCGACAATACCTCAATCTCCGGCGAGACGATCGACTTTGGTCCGTGTGCGTTTATGGAGGCCTATGATCCGGCCACGGTCTTCAGCTCCATCGATCACGGCGGACGCTACGCCTATGGCAACCAGCCCAATGCCGCGCTATGGAACCTTGCCCGGTTGGCGGAGGCGCTCTTGCCCGTGCTTGTTGAGGAGATGGGAAGCGAGGAGGCCGCAGTGAGCGCGGCGAATGAAGCGCTCTCGGCCTTCGAGCCCGCGTACAAGCTGGCCCGTAAGGCTGGCATGCGCCGAAAACTTGGCCTGTTCTCCGAGCATGAGGGAGACGCAGCCCTGGCGGAGGACCTGCTCGGGCGTATGGCCGCAAACCGGGCCGACTTCACGCTGACCTTCCGGGGGCTTTGTGATGCCGCTGCCGAAACGGAGGGGGACGTCGCCGTGCGTGCGTTGTTCACCGATCCCAGCGCATATGACGAATGGGCCGCGCAGTGGCGCGAGCGGCTTGGCGCTGAGCCGGAAGCCACCGAAGTGCGAGCAGCGGCAATGCGCAGCGTAAATCCACTCTTCATTCCTCGCAACCATCGTGTCGAGGAGGCGATTGAAGCTGCAAGATGGCGTGACGATTTCGGGCCGTTCCAGGAGCTGCTGAATGTAGTCTCGCGGCCCTTCGAGGACCAGCCCGGATGGGAGCGCTATGCGCTGCCCGCCCGGCCCGAAGAGCGCGTGCTGCAAACGTTCTGCGGCACCTGATTGAGGCTTGGCCGCTTGAGATACGCGCGATAAGTCCGGGCACGAACGGCGGTGTCATGTGCGCTCGCGAATCAATGCGCGGCTGCGAGCCACAGCAGCGTGCAGTTGGTCCGGTCTATTGGCGCGTACGCTCAATCTGCCGGAAGCTTTTGTACATGCTGTCGAGCAAATCCTGCTTGTGGCCGTCGTAGTCCTGCGAGAGCTCCCACATAAACACGCCGCCCAACCCGCGAACCTCAAGTGCATAGGCGACTTTTCTTGCGGTCGATGCCGGGTCGTCATACGTAATGAAGCCTGGCGCCGGCGCAGTGCGAACCAGGTAGGGCGCCATCGCGATGGGATCGAACGATTGCACCCAGCCGTCTTTGCCGATGCGCGGCTTGATGTAGGAACCGTAGTCGCGGCCTGCCGTTGTCTTCTCACAGTTGCACGGGCCGTAGAGCGGCGCGGCAGGGAACTCGTATCCGTAAAAGGCGGTGCCCAGATTGATTTTTTCCGGCGGTACGCCGAGCTTGTTGAGGTAGAGATTGACGGTGGCATCGAGACTGCCGTCGTGGTCTGGATCGGCGGCGCTCGAAAACAGCGGTGAGTTGTGGCCGGCGTGGCTGGTCCACGGACCGTGAAAGTCATAGGTCATCACGTTGTAGAAGTCAACGCTGGGATTGAGCTGCGCAAAATCATAGATGCCCCATTGTCCGGGCTCGGAGGGAGTGGCCATCGAGAGCAGGAACCGCGGTGCGGGCAGCGCATCCCGAAGCGCACGCATGAGGAGCACGTTGTCGGCCACGTCGGTCTGATCCTCCGGAACTTCCCAGTCCAGGTCCATGCCGTCGTAGGAGTGCGCAACAACAAATTCCTTCACGCTGGCAACAAAGCGGGCGCGCGATTGCTCGGTTGCCGCCATCTTGCGGAAGGGCTCCTCGGCTCCCTGCACGCAGGCCAGCACCCGCACACCAGCCGCATGAGCGCGCTGGACGAGCCGGTCCTCCCCCGCATGCGCAGAGACTGTCACCGAGCCGTCACCGGAGGGGTTGATCACCATCGTCACTTCAATCAGGTGGGTCAGCTTTTTGAAAGGGATCTGGCCGGTCGCATAGGCCGGCACGCGAGGATGCTCCTGGTGCAGGTAGTAAGCGACGAGGCGCTTCGGCGCGGCATTGTTGACCTGGGCAGACGCACAGGTCAACGAGTACACAACAGCCAGGAGTATCGCAAACCACGGTATCGGGAATCTCTGGATGAAGTTAGGCATCGCGTGTTGGTCCTTCATAAGTTCGCAGCGATTTTTCGATGAAAACCTGCGCTAATGGGGAAGGCTCACGGCATAAAGGTACCACGCCGTGTGCGGCAGCCACTGCTCGGTCCAGCGCCAGTCTTCGTCTTTGCCGGTGACGGCGTAGCCGAGATCGAAGGCGATGCCGTCTTCGTTGTCAAGGCCGGCGGTGATGCCGTTCACGATTCCGCCCGGCGCGCCGGTGTATTTGTACGAACGGAAAAACATGTAGGGTGCATAGCCGTGCCCGCTGCCCATCAGCATGCTCGCGTCGAACGGATTGCGGCCGAGTATCCAGTGCAACTGGTCCCATGCATAGTCGCGCAGCTGGGCTTGAAACCCGGGCTTGCTCGCGTAGTGCGGCTCGGCCATGCGAGCCGCGGCAGCCAGGGAGGCGAGCCGCGCATTCTCTCCCTGCCACCACGGCGCCGCTTCGGTGTCATGTGGAAAGAAAAAAGCGGTCCGCACCTTTCCCTGCGTGCGGACCAACTGGCGCGCGTATCCGAAAGGATTGTTCACCTCCGCAGTGACGGAAAGCTCGAAACGCAGCGAGCGCTCCACGGCGTCGAGAATGTTGGGCCGCGTCTCATCCCGGGCAATCTTCAGATATTCGAGCAGGCTGATCACAGGCAGGCCCGCGTCTGAGGGATGAAAGAAGGGACGTGTGCCGTCGTCGGCGCGCCAGTAGTTGCGCCAGCTTTGCTCCGTGGTGAGGCGCGCCATCAGGCTATCTGCGCGCGCGCCGGCGGCGCTGCGATAGGCTTGCTCGTGTGTCGCGTTGTAGAGCTCAGTCGCAGCCATCAGCGCGCAGTAGTCATCGAGAATGTTTTCAACGCCGTCATTGAGCAGTTCGCGGTTATGAGCATTGAGAAACGCAAACGCTTCCTCGCCCGCATGCAGATACGCGCGCCGTTGAAACTCTCCATCCGCCGGCATCGTGCTGGCCAGCGCCAGTGCGGCAATGGCCATGCCGCCGCCGCCGCGAAAGCTTGCTTCGTAGCCGTGCGGACCGGCTGCCTGCGACATGCGCCCGGTCGGATCGGTTGGGTTGAGTTTGATCTGCGTCTTCCAGTTCGGATTCCCAATCACCCGGTCCTTGGCGAGCTTTCCAATACCCGGAGCACTGATCATCTGGTAGAACGATCCCTCCGGCCT
>Ga0302278_10000495_pt1 | contig 50427 bp, 41 predicted proteins | sample III_Bog_N3_2_FD_194543 | JGI IMG/M metagenome (GOLD analysis project Ga0302278, IMG submission 194543) | Peat permafrost microbial communities from Stordalen Mire near Abisko, Sweden - III_Bog_N3_2 | ecosystem: Environmental > Terrestrial > Soil > Wetlands > Peat | place: Sweden: Abisko...
TCTGAAGAGAACTTCCCCATCCTGGCCACATTTAGCAGCGACATCTGGGCCCACCTCTTCGGGTCGGTGAAGGCCTTCGATACCCTCTGCTGGGCATCGATGTACGAGCGGTAGTCGGCCAGGAGGAAATATTCATCGTGCCCCAGGAGCGAGTCCACAAAGGGTCTAAAGAGCCCCTTGTCCCCCTTGGAGAACCGCCCCGAGGCGATGCAGTCGAGCACCCCGCGAAGCTCCACGTCGCCCTCGTAGATTTCACACGGCCTGTAGCCCCCCAACCTTCGCTGGACGACTTCATCGGCCGTCATGCCAAAGAGGAAAAAATTATCCGGCCCCACCTCCTCGCGAATCTCGACATTTGCGCCGTCAAGTGTGCCGACCGTGAGGGCACCGTTGAGCGAGAATTTCATGTTGCCGGTGCCCGATGCCTCCTTGCCGGCCGTTGAGATCTGCTCCGAAAGGTCGGCGGCAGGGTAGATTCTATGGGCGCTCTTGACGCTGAAATCGGGTATGAAAGCGACCCTGAGGCGATCGCTCACGTCGGGGTCCGAGTTCACCACCTCGGCCACCGAGTTGATGAGCTTTATGATGAGCTTCGCCATGAAGTACCCCGGCGCAGCCTTGCCGCCGAAGATCACGGTCCTAGGCGCCGTTTCCAGGTTTGGATTGGCCTTCAGACGCAGGTACTGTGTGACGACATGCAGGACATTGAGGTGCTGGCGCTTGTACTCGTGGATACGCTTCACCTGGATGTCGAAGAGCGTCGAGGGATCGACGGACACGCCAGTAGCCGCCGCCACGGCGCGCGCCAGCCGCTCCTTGTTGCCGCGCTTCACCTTTCCCCAGTCCTCCAGGAAAGCGTCGTCATCGGCCAATGGCTCGAGCCGCCTCAGCTCGTCAAGGTCCCTGATCCAGCGGTCGCCGATCAGCCCCGTGATGAGTCGCGCCATCCCGGGGTTGGACAGGACCATGAAGCGGCGGGGCGTGACGCCGTTCGTCTTGTTTGAAAACTTCTCGGGCCAGAGTTCATAGAAGTCGCGAAGAACCGTCTGCTTGAGCAGCTCGGTGTGCAGCGCGGCGACCCCGTTGATCGCATGGCTCCCGACGCACGCCAGGTTGGCCATGCGCACGTGCCTCTCCCCCTCCTCGCCTATCAGCGAGAGGCGACGGACCCGGTCCTGCTCGTTGGGGTACCGCAGACGGACCTTTTCCAGGAAGCGGCGGTTGATTTCGTAGATGATCTCAAGGTGACGAGGCAGGATCTTCTGGAACAACCTAAGGGGCCAGCGTTCCAGGGCCTCGGGGAGAAGCGTGTGGTTGGTGTAGGCGAACGTGTGGCGGGTGATCTCCCAAGCATGGTTCCACTCGAGTCTGTGCTCATCCACGAGCAGCCGCATGAGCTCCGCGATGCCGATCGAAGGGTGCGTGTCGTTGAGCTGCACGTCATACTTCAGGTGGAAGTGGTCGAGCGTCCGCTCCCTCTGCAGGTACATGCGGATCATGTCGCGCAGGGAACACGACACGAAGAAGTACTGCTGCTCCAGGCGCAGCTGTTTGCCGGCCGCAGGCTCGTCGTTTGGATAGAGGACCTTCGTGAGGTTCTCCGATGAGACCTTTTCCTCCACGGCGCGGTAGTAGTCGCCGGAATTGAAGGCCTGGAAGTTGAACGAATTGCTGGCCTCGGATTTCCAGAGGCGAAGCAGGTTCACGGTCGAGACTCCGTAGCCCTGGACCAGGGTGTCGAAAGGCGTTCCTGTCACCAACCGCTCTGGGATCCACCGGACGGCATGCCGGCCGAGTTCGTCCGTGTAGGGCTCGGTCCGGCCCCCAAGCTTGACCTCGAAGGTGACCTCCGGCCTCGGGACCTCCCATGGGTACCCCAAGCGCAGCCAGTTATCGCTTTTCTCCACCTGCCAGCCGTCATGGATTTCCTGCTCAAAGATGCCGAATTCGTAGCGTATCCCGTACCCGATCGCGGGTATCTCGAGCGTGGCCATCGAGTCCATGTAGCAGGCCGCCAGCCTTCCCAGGCCCCCGTTGCCCAAGCCCGGCTCCTCCTCCTGCTCAAGCACGTCCTCGATGTTCTTGCCTAGGAGCGCCAGTGCCTGCGCGACCTGGTCGTAGAGCCCCAGGTTGACGAGATTCTTTCCCAATTGCGGCCCAATAAGAAATTCCGCCGAAAGGTACACAGCCGTGCGGCTCGCATGCTCGAAATAGCTCTTGGACGTCCGGACTGAATTCTGGAGCACCCGGTCGCGGACCGCGTAGGCCACGGCGAGGTAATAGTCGTTCGGCGTCGCCACCTCGGGGAAGCGACCGATCATGCAGTGAAGCTTTTCCTCGATGGCGCTGCGCAGGTCTTCAGCCGTGCTGAGGGACGGGCCCTGGCGCAGCCCCTTTGTTTCACCCGTCCTGGGGAGGTCGGGTCGAGGATTTGGGCGCTTGGACGAACCCATGGGGAAAAGGCGAAATGCCTTGGGGAAGTCGCTTGGGCCGGCGCCGGGCTCCGGCCTGGGGAGGGGCACTGCCTTAATAAGGCGTCCCTAGGCGGGCGCCAAGCAGAAATCAGCGCTCAGACCTGGGTGTAGACTTTAAGTTACGGGGATCCTGATGCGGCGCCCCTCGAGGAAACTGCAGCAACGGGAGCGCCCCCCGATTTGACGTCGGCTTCGTCCGCCTGGGTGATCGCGTAGTTGAGCTTGGCCATGTACTTGGAGCCATAACCGCCGGGCGTGGAAAATTCCCCGCCCTTAAAGAGCTCGAGCTGATTTGGCGTGAGGATGGAGCCGGCCTGCGTTTCCATGGTGTTCCAATCAGGTCCGGTCGGGCCCAGCCGGGTCTGCATAGCCACGGCAGTCAGCTGTTGGAACTGGTCGGAGCTAAGTGGGATGCCGGCCATCGTCGCAGCGCCCGCAAGCCCCGCGACGGCACTTCGGGCCGGGATCGCTTCCTCGTAGCTACTAAACTGTTTGGATCCGGCCTCCCCGAGGAGGTCGGTGAGCGAGGACTGGTAGTCCGTCCGAATCTGCGAATACATCTTTTGGGCCGCAGGGTCCGACGAGGTGAGCCCCTGGTCCTGGATCACGGCGGCAAGGTCCATTTCAGCCTCCCGGCGCTGAATCACAATCGCCTCACACTTGGCCACCTGCTCCGGCGAAAGGTGCATCTCGCGGAAAAGCGGTCCGTATTCCATGATAAGCCCACTCTTTTGGTAGGCCAGGAAGCGAGCCTGCACTACGGGATCCTTGTGAAGGAGCTCGAGCCATTCGGGCCTGGAACGCCCCTTGCCACTCCCCTCTTTGCCCGCGTCGGCGGCTTGCAGGCTGGCCTTTTCCTGCTCCGCGGAAGTTAGGCGCGCGTTCAGGCGGGACGCGGTGACTTTGGCCGCGGCAAGGTCTCGGGCGACCCGGCCCAGTTCCGTTTCGACGGACTTCGTGTCCGACCAAAAATGCGTGGCGATGAAGGTCGCCCCTGCAAGAAGCGCAAGGATGGATCCAGCAATGATTCTATGGGATCTCATTTGAGTGCGGGGATTGCCTGGACCTGCTGCCACCCTATGGCGTGGGTCCCAAGCGTCTGCAGCATGTCGAGTTGGGGCGCAGAAAGAACGCCCTGCGCATGGGCGTAGGCAGCGGACCAGTTGAAGCCGTAGGGGGGCTCCCTAATGGTCTCGCTACCCAGGATTGTCACCACCTGCTGCGCCTGGTCGACCGTCAAAGGGCTGTCGGTTGTAGTCAGCAGGCCGGCAAGGTTTGAAACGACATCCCTGGCGCCAAGGGTTCCGCTATAGGCGAGGAATTGCGAGAACCCTTGGTCGCCAAGCAAAGCATGTATCTGTGCCTGGTAGGCGTCATTGGGAGCGGTCTCCGATGCCGCGAGCGTCACGACTCCGGACTGCACGTCCCTTCCGAAAGCGTTCCCCTGTCTCAGGAGGACTTCGAGCTGCTGGATCTGGTTCTGCGCAAGCCCAAGCTGGGCATACAGGGGTCCGAATCGGGTCCGATTTTGGGCATCCACAAAGTCCAGGAGCGCAGACCTTACATCTGGGTGCCGCTCCATGAAAGCGTCCCCTCGCGCCGTGGAATCCGCCGGGGAAGGTTTTGCTTGGGAGCTGGAATTGCCGGCCGCAGGCTGTGCATGCCTGTTCTTGGCGGCCGCCACCTGCTCGGCGCCTTGAACCTGGCCCTCCAATTTCTTGATCGCGGCTAGCGCGGATTCGTACTGCGCCTGCGACGCCGCGAGCGCGGCGGATGCCGCATTGTCGCGGGTCACCTCGTACACCGCGGCTCCCACGGCAAGCAGCGTGGCGAGGACAGCCGTGCCCAGGCCCGTCTTTGCCGCCGCGAAGAGCGTTAGCAAGCTGGCGGCTGTGATGCCCGCGCCCGTAGCCTGGACCAGGGCCGTCTTGCTTACGAGGTCTGCGAACCCAGCTGGAGCCGCCTCGCTCATCTTGCCCGCTAGCAACGCGGACACCGCGGAGCCACTCGAGGTGATTCCCTTCGCCGAAAGACGGAAGCGCAGCCGCTCCAAAGCGCGCTGAACCCGTTTTCGCGCAGCCTCTTCGCTCAGGCTGAGCGCCTCGCCCACCTCGGCAAAGGATCGGCCCTCATGGAACCTGAGCAGAACCGCCTCGCGGTCGCGGCCGTCAAGGCCAAGCAGGGCCTCGTCTATGACGGGCCGCAGGCGCTCCCATTGCGAATCCAGGCTAACGTCAGCATTCGCGTCCTGCATATGATAGGCCTCCTGGTCCCGGACCTGGCGGCGCCGCTCCCGGCGAGCCACATTTGTTACGGCATAATGGGTACTGGTGTAGAGCCAGCTGACGAGGACCGCCCTACCCTTCAGCGCCTTGGCCTTGCGCGCCAGATCGGTGAACACCGCTTGGGCCACCTCCTGAGCGGCATGCACGTCCCGGAGCTGCCTGAGGGCAGAGCCGTAGACCAATCCCATGCGTCTGCGCACAAGCTCACCGAAGGCCTCCTCGGAGCCCAGTTCAGCGTATCGTCGCAGGAGTTCTGAGTCCTCGTCCATATACCTCTATTACATCCGCCATTCGGAAAAACGGACAACTTGATTGATGTATTTCCCTATGCCCACGGCCCCTAGGGCACGCGAAATTTCAACACATAGATCTTTCCGTCCCACACTTCTTCATAGCTCGAGTCCACCGCGTTTGCGGGCACCCAGCTTCGGGGGCTGAAGTCCTCCGCCTCCCCCTTGAAATAGGAGCGCGTCAATGGGCTTCGCTTGTAGCTGCTCCTCACGACCTCCCCGGTCTCGTCGGCTAGGACGATGAGCGCGCCCGGCTTCGCGACCCGCACCATCTCTCGCACGGCGACATCGGGATGGTCGAAGAAGTTGATCCCCCCTACATGGAGAACGGTGTCGAACGACCGGTCGGCAAGGGGCAGGCATTCCGCGTTGGCTTGGACGAGCAGCGCCGTATCCCCGAGTGCGCCCAGCCTGCGCCGGCAGCGCCTGAGCATTCCCATTGAAAGATCGACCCCCACCAGGTCGATGTCCTTCAGGGGGACCTGCTCCGAGAGGAACGGCAGGTCCGAGCCCGTGCCGATGGACGTATAGAGCAGGCACTGGCCCGGCTTTAGCCCCAGGGAAGCCGCAAGCCACCGCCGCATCTGGGCAATCTTGCCCCGGTACCATACCTCTCCAAGCCACTGCGCAGCATCATAGCCCCAGGAAAGCCGGTCGTACATCCGCTGGAACTTGAGATTGCGAGGGCCGAGCTTGGCAGGGGCCACAAGGGCGGGAATCGAGTCGACGATCGGGTACCGCCTATTGCCGGCGCGGTTCACAAGTTCGCCACCCTCGGTCTCGAGGCTTTCGAGACCCTCAGGATCACGCAGGAGCGAATATAAGCGTTCCGGTTTGGCCATCTACCGTGTGGCTTCACCATGCCCCGCTCCGTGATATAGGCCACACCTTTTGCTCGCCCCCTAACAGGAGGAGTCCCTAGGGCTGCGGCCCAATGACACGGCAGAATGTGGCGGCGTCGATATTGCCGCCCGTGTGGACGACGCCAGCCGGCTCGACCGCGCTCGCCCCTCGGTCCTTGATGAGGGCGGCGAGGCCCGCCCCGGACGCGCCCTCGGCCACGTTGTGGGTGTCACTGAAGTAGGCGCGCTGAGCGGACTCGATCTCGTCGTCCGTGACGCGGACGATCCGCTCCACGCCACCGAGAAGGTAGCGGAGCGCCTCCGGACTCGGGGTCGAGCACGCCATGCCATCGGCGATCCGCGTCGCCGCTCTGTGGGTGACGACCCTTCGTGATTCGAATGACAAGGCGATGGCGGGCGCGCTGTCGGCTGCGACACCGATGATCTTTGTCGGCAGGCGAAGGGCGTCGCGGGCCGCAATCATGGCGCAGACCCCGGAACCCATTCCGATCGGGACATAGACCCTGGCCAAGGCGGGCACCTGGCGCAGAAACGCAAGCGAGGACACGGCATTGCCTAGGACGAGGTCCCGGTGGAAGGAAGGAACCCAGTGGAGCCTCCTGCGGGCGGCGAGTTCCTCCGAGTGCACGAGGGCCGCCTGGAAGTCATCGCCGTGCTCGATCAACTCCGCGCCCAGTGCCCGCATCGCAAGGTTCTTCTCGACGCTGTTTCCGAAGGGAACCACCACGGTTGCGCTGAGCCCGTGCAGCCGTGCCGCGAAGGCCACGGCCTGGCCAAAATTGCCCCGGGTGGCCGCGATGATTCCGGCGACAGTGGGGTCCTTGGCCACAAGGCGGGCGACATAGGCCAGTGCTCCGCGGATCTTAAACGACCCTATCGCCGTGTGGTTCTCATGCTTAACCCATACCGACCCTCCCACCCGCTTGTTGATCAGAGGCCACTCATACGCAGGGGTCGGAGGGACGACGGCGTCAATGGACGGGGAGATAGCCTCTATTTCGTCCAGGGAAGGCAGAGGGGGAATATTCACAAGGGGATCCCGTCGAACGTTATTGCGGGAGGCGACGGTGTCAAAGCACACCGTCAATTCTTAGGACAACAACCCCGACCTGGGACGGAGCCTTGGGCGCCGGCATCCTCACGACCAGGCCGCTACCATCCTGGGTCCATCGGAGCGGCGCAGGGGACCCAAGGAGCGTCACCGCTGTTATCGTGCGGCCCTCGAGAATCGCGGAATGGGAGGAAAGTGACGTTAGGGTAACGCCCTTGGCTTCGGGCGCCGAGAGGATGATCGCATAGAGAACGTCCCCCTTTGTGGTGAAACGGACATCCTCGCAGGTGAAGGGCTTGCCCGCGCCTTCGTTGAACCCCTGCGCCGATATGGGCGCACCGTCGGAAGCAGGACCCTCCCCGAACCGCCTCCAAGGGCGAGTGCCAAAGATGCACTCGCCATTCACATTCATCCAGGCAGCAATTCCCTCGAGAATTCCCACCTCCTTATCGTCCAGGGTCCCATCCGCGCGCACCGGGATGTTGAGGAGCAAGTTGCCGTTCTTGCTCACCACGTCGGCCAGCATCTGCACCACGGTCTGCGCGCTCTTGTAGCCATTCTCGTCATAGAGGGAGCGCTTGTAGTGCCAGTTGCCGATGCAGGTGTCGGTCTGCCACGCATAGGGCAGACTCGTCGCCGGCACGCCGCGCTCGATGTCCCAGACGAGGGCCTTCCTCTCCGGTTCGTCGAGCATCTTCCCGAAGAGCACGGCTCGAAGCTGGCCGTCGTGCCATGCCATGCTGCTGTTGTAGAAGTGCGCGGCAATCTTCAGGCCGGCGTCGCTCACGGGCCAGAGCGGAAGCGCGGTGTCGTCAAAGTAAAGCAGGTCGGGTTGGTACCGGTTGATCAGGTCCATCGTGCGGTTGTAGAACTTCTGGCAGTAGGCCAGGTCCGGGATGCTGGCCCCGTCGCTCCAGTTCCACTGCTCCCCGATCCTCTTGTTCGGGTCGTCCGCCCCGGCGCTGCGGGCGTGCCCTTGCGCGTAGAGATCCTGGGGCTCGAGCCCCGCCCACCACTTCCCCTTCCCGTCCGCCCGCGTCAGGTTCCCGTCGAATGCCACGCCCGCGTTGGCTCCCACGGTGTCGGCGCCCTGCGCAGGCTCCATCCATGTCCACGCATGCGAGGCGTGGACGCTCACGCCGAATGGCAGACCCACCGCCCTCGCGGCCCGCGCCCATCCCGCGATAAGGTCCTTTTGCGGGCCCACCGCCACTGAGTTCCATGGCTGGTAGGCGGAATCCCAGTTGTCAAAATTGTCACAGTGATTGGCCAGCGCGATGAAGTACTGGGCGCCGGCCCGCTTGTAGAGTGCCACCAGGCGCTCCGGATCCCAGTTCTCGGCCTTCCATGCATGGATCACGTCCTTGAATCCCGCCTGTGAGGGATGCCCGTAATGGGCCAGATGCCAGAGATAATCCGGATTCCCCTCAAGGTACATGCTCCGCGCATACCAGTCGCCCTGCTCGGGCTCGCACTGGGCACCCCAGTGCGCCCAGATTCCGAACTTGGCATCCCGGAACCAAGACGGCACCTGGTACTGGGAGAGCGAGTCCCAGGTCGGTTGGAACCTGCCCGGAGCCACCGGCTCAGCGGCCGTGCTGACGACAACCGAAACGGTCGCATCTTCGGGTATCGGTCCCACGGCGAAGGATCGAAGCTGCATCAGCAGGACGGCGCCCACCGCGGAGCCAAGCAGAGATGGCGCAAATCTCGTTCGGAACAAGGGATGCAATACGCGCAGTATGAGCCCTTTGCCCCATCTGCTTCAACCTGAATGCTGAGCTGCTTCCCGGTCCCGCCATATTAGGGGTTCCGCGGGGCCGGCATGTTCTGACCCGCCTGGTGGAGCACCAGTCCCGTTACCTTGCCTGACCCGTCCCGTTGGAACGAGATCTCGGCCTTCACGACCGTGTAAAAGAACTCGTCCCTGGCGGAAGCGTAAATCGGAGCCTTTCCCTGGCCCGACGCCTGGGCATACAGGGTGCCTCCCTCCTCGGTGATGGTGAGTACAAACGAGGGGGCCAGGGTGTAGCTGCCAGGGTACTCTAGCAGGTTCTCGTGAGGCAGATCGACGTGATGGGGAGCAGGTGGAAGGGCGCCGCGCAAGGCCCGCTGATCCATCCCGTTTTGATGGAGGACGAGGGCGATGACCTTCCCCTCGCCGTCCCGCTCAAAGGTGATCTCGGCAGGGACCCCAATCAGGGAAAAGGTTTCCGCGGATTTTGGGGTCAACCTAAACCGCGGCTGCCCCGTGGCCTGGAGGTAGATAGAACCCTTCTCCTGTGATATCTTGATCACGAACCCGGCCATGAGCGGATAGTCCCCAGGGTAATCCGCGGCGTTGGGCACTGTAGGAACGGTGGGCTTTGGACCCTTTGAGCCTAAGAGCTCGGTGCCCAACCCCTCAGGTCCCTTTTGGAAGCTGGCAAGAATCACGATTCCCGAGCGGATCTTTGGACTGAACGCAATGAACGAATGGCTGCCTGCTGTAGCTCCATTGTGCCAGGTCACGGGGTTGTCGGCGTCGGCCGTGATCATCCATCCCATGCCTATCTTTCCGCCGACCTGGTCAAAGGGGCGCTCGGGCTGCTCGGTCGCCTTGAATGCAATCTGAAGAGGGTCCCGATCGGAGCCGATGGCCGCGGACAGGAACGTCGCCATGTCGCGCGCCGAGCTGCGGATCGCGCCCGCCGGAGCAAAGGCCAGGAAGGTCCAGTTTGGAACACGCTTTCCTGCCACGTGGCCCGGGGCAAGGTCCGCAGGAGGGGGCTCACCCGCAATCCCGAGGGAGGTCTCCCTGAGGCCGAGGGGCACCAGGACATGCTCCGTGAGCGCGTCCGCGTAGGTGGTCCCCCAAGCCGCTGCAAGCGCCTCCCCGAGAACCGCGGCCCCGAAATTGGAATAGGAAGCGATCCCGACCGTGGCCGTGGATCCATGAAACTTCAGGGCCTCGACAAGCTTGGCCGTGTCGTACGCCGCGTAAGGGTCGGGCATTGAGCCAGGGTTCGGACCCATGTTCTGGGGCAATCTGGGGAGCCCGGAGGTGTGCGTGGTGAGCGCAAGCAGCGTGATCTTGGCCAACGCCGCCTGCGAGGGATCATCGGCGGGGATCAGATACTTTGCCGCGGGGTCGTTGCGGTTCACCTTTCCGAGCCTTTCGCTCTCCGCCAGGAGGAGGGCCGTGAATACCTTCGATATTGATCCGACCTCGAACTGGGTATCGGCCGTGACGGGTCTTGGGTCGGCGGCGTCGAAGGTGCCGCTTTGAAAGAACACGGGGCCTTCCGCGTCAACCCAGGCCGCCGCGACGCCGCCTGCCTCGCCTTTCGCCCACGCGTCGAGCTTGGCTTGCATGTCGGCTGGGGGCGTGGCGCGGCCTAGGGGAATCATGGAAAGCGAAAGGGCGATTAGCGACAGGGGTCTTAGGTTCATGGGTTATTCCTTCGGCAGAAGTTCGTTCCTGAGCTCCTCAAGCTCAGCCAGGCGGGGCTCAAAGTGTTTGCGGACCACCCAGAGATTGAGCCTCCAGACCACCCAGAAAAAGGCGACGCCGCCCAGCATATAGCTTGTGATCTGCAAGGGAGTCCGCAGGAGGCCAGCCCCGCCGTGAAACCCGGTGCTGGCCATTGCAACCAACCAGGAAACAAATATCGGTCCAAGGCCCCAAGTGCGGACTGTGAGCAGCATAGTGCGCTGGTGCCCGAGTTCGGCGATGTCCGCGTCAATCTTTGTAAGAAGCGTTGCTCCGCATCCAACGCGCATGCGGTGGGACCGGATTCGCTCCCTTATCATGAAACCCAGCACCCAGAGCATGGGAACTAAGGCGACCCATAGCGCCAGGCCGGCCCACCCCTTTTGTAGGGCGACCTTCATCAATACAAAGATCACAAAGGCAGTTGCCGCGATCTCGCGGACGTCACGCCAAAAGAGCACGCGGGATAGGCGTCTGCTCCTCTTCTTAAAGGTTTTCCTCAGCGTATCGAGATGCGCCTCGGGTAGGGTTTCGCCCGGCTGGCGGCGCCAGGCTGCGGTCAGGTCATTCCAGTTCATTGCCGACTCCTTTCATGAGTTCAAAAAGGCGCTTTCGCGCCCGGGTGAGCGCCACCCCCACATGGTTTTCGGTGAGCCCTGTCACTTCCGCGATCTCCCGGTAGGTCAGTTCATCAAGCATCATGAGCACCAGCGTCCGGTCGAATTCGCGCATAGCGCGGATCGCCTCATAGAGTTTTGCGAGCAGCTCGCCCTGCGCTGCGTCATCCGCGGGGGAGGCTCCGCCCGTAGCGAAATGTGACAGGTCGCCGCTGAGCTCGATTTGTCGCTCGCGCCTACCGGCGCCTCGGCGCCACATAAGGGCTGAGTTCAGGCACACCCGGTAGACCCAGGTGGAGGCCTTTGCCTGCGCTGCGAACGTCGGCAAGGTAATCCACAATTGGAGCATCATCTCCTGTTTCAGGTCCTCGACGTCCGCAGGAGTGCGGGCAAACGAGCGGGCGATTCTTACCAGAATCCCTCCGTGAGCCTCCATCCATGCCTTGAACAGAAGTTCGCGGTCTGGATTCGGGTTCATCAGTAATGTTAGATGCCGGAACTCGCGCCTTCTTACAGTATATTTTCGGCCGGGAGCATGAATGGGCACGACGACACTTAGGCGCAGCGCAGCGAACCCCCTATCGGTCGGGTAAGACCCCATCGCCCCTGAAATACAGCAGGAGTAGGATGGCAGGGCCGGCCTTGGTATCCGCTTTGCATAATCCCACCCCTAACGCAGGCACGTTAGCCCAAAAGCGTAGTCAATGCCTCCGCGAATTCTTCCAGTAACATAAAGAACAAAAATTATGCCCAATAAAAGCAACCGATACGATACCACTAAAAAGCCGGTCTGGCTCATCACCGGCTGCTCGACCGGATTCGGCCGCGCTCTCACTGAGCTCCTCATTTCTCGCGGGTACCGCGTGGTGGTGACGGCAAGGCAGCCCTCCGAGGTGGTCGACCTTGCGGTGCACGGGGAGACCCTGGTCCTGAAGCTCGATGTCACCGACCAAACCGAAGTGGACGCAGCGATAGCGTCGGCAGAGGCCAAGTTCGGACGCATCGACGTCCTCGTGAACAACGCGGGAATCGGCTATTTCGCGGCGATTGAGGAGGGCGATGACCAACAGATCCGCCATCTCTTCGACGTCAACGTCTTCGGCCTAAGCCGAATGATCCGCGCGGCGCTTCCGGGTATGCGCAAGAACGGCACCGGCACCATCGTAAACATCTCCTCGGTAGGTGGCCTGCGTTCGTTCCCGTCACTCGGGTATTACAGCGCGACAAAATTTGCCGTCGAGGGTCTATCTGAAGCCCTATGGCAGGAGGTCGAGCCCCTCGGAATAAAGGTCCTTCTCGTCGAACCGAGCGGCTTTCGTACCGACTGGGCCGGACGATCCGCGGACGAGAGCAAGGAGCAGATCGGCGCGTACGCCAAGACGGCAGGAATGGCGCGGTTGCAGGTCCGAGCGTCATCGGGGCACCAGCCCGGCGATCCCGTCCGCGCAGCAGCAGCCATCGTGGAGGCCGTCGAGTCACCCCATCCTCCGCACCATCTATTGCTTGGGAAGGACGCCTTCACGGGCGCCACTGATAAATTAGAGCAGCTACGCCGCGATTTTTCAGCGTGGGAATCCGTAACACGAGGGGCCGATTTCCCGAGCTCAAACTAGAACCGAACAAAACCGCCGGCCCTTAAATGCCATGACCAAACTGACAACGAAAACCAGGGACAGCCTTCCGAATAGTAGCTTTGCGCTTCCGGGTAGGAGATACCCCATGGAGGACATTATCCATGCGAGGAATGCGCTTGCACGCGTGGCTCAGGACGGCACGCCAACCGAGAAGGACAAAGTGCGCCGGAAAGTCGGCAAGGTGTATCCGGAGCTTAAGCAGAAGGACTAAGTCCAGCCCGAGGAGGGCGAACGCCACCCCGTGACGGGGGGCAGTCCGCTCGGGGGCCACCTGCCTCCATCGGTTACCGCGGCCGCCTCGCGCCCCCTTAGAAGAGTCGCGGGAATAGTCATGCTCCTTTACGGCCTGATCGTACTGGCGGGTCCCTACGCCGTGGCGTCCAGCGGGGGCGCATGATAACGGGCGCGCCGCGCTGGGAATTTGGGCTACCGCCAAAACGGGCCAACTGAGCGCCACAACGTACCGGAAGTCGCCAGCGTCACGACCGCAGTTGCAGCGGCTTAGGCGACGATAGGTCTATCTCCTAACATTAGCAGATTATTTAGGATTAAAAGCCTCGAAACAAAATTGTTTCAGCTATATTCACGTATACACAGTGGCAGCGCGCCTAAAATTTCTTCTGACAGCGGCCGTCGCAATGTGCTTGGCCTGTGGTATGGCGTTCGGATCTGAAGTCCCGCCCCAGTCCTCAAGCGAAGTTGCCGCCTTGATCAAGGCCGGCTTGCCGGTGTTCGAGGCAAGGCCAGGGGACCTGAAGGTGCCCGACGGGGCCGTCGCGCCGAGGCCAGCCGCCTCCGCGGACATCCCGCCTCCGGCAGGGGTTGTCCGGATGAATCCCTACGTGATGATCGAGAAAAGGCCGCTGACCGAGGAGGCGGTGATGACCAACCGCGCTCGGGCCGACTTCGCGATGGACACCTATCTGGGCGGGATCGACGAGTTCGATCGTGGACTTCTGAACGCATACACGCTCCCTGAGCTTTGGGCGAAGATTCCCATGCTAGGGATGCTTCCATTCGCAGGACCTGCGGGCACCGTTACAAATCAGGAGCGCGCCATGCGGCGTTACCGGCTGGACCAGAAGGCCGAAATCCTCAAGGAGCAGCAGGATTTCGACGCCCTGGGTAAGTTGGAGGCGAAAGCCGCTGCCCATTAGGGGCGCTGGGGCCACACCGCTCAATTTAAGTCTTGGCCCGGGATGACGAGTTCATGCAAGGTTTCGCGCCATGGCAAAGTTCATCAGCGCCCTCGCCCTTGGCTTGGTTCTCGTATTCCCGTTCGCCGCTGCCCACCAGAGCGACACGGCGCCCAACCGCCATTACTTCCAGCTCTCTGACTTCGATCTGAGGGCGATCCTGCCGCCCCCACCCGCGCCGGGCTCCCTCGCTGCACAAGCCGACCTCGAAGCCGTGCTCCAGGCCCAGTCCTGGCGCACACCCGAGCAGGTCTCCTGGGCCCAATTCGTCGATAAGAAATTCTTCGAGACACCCAGCATGGGCGCCCTCGGGCCATGGTTCAACGAGCACGACTTCCCTCGGACCTATGCCCTCATGCGCGAAGTTGACGCAGAGGAGGATCCCATCAGCGAGGCGGCCAAGAAACTCTTCCTTCGGGACCGTCCGTTCAAGGCTGACCCGCGCGTCCATCCCTGCGTCACGCGGCTAAAGACCCCCTCCTACCCGAGCGGCCATGCCTTTGGGGCGTACCTTTGGGCCGCGGTGCTTTCGGATGTGTTTCCGGCCCACGCCGCTGAGATCCGCGAGCAGGCGGAACGGGTCGCATGGGGCCGCATTCTAGGCGGCGCGCATTTCCCCAGCGACGACGTCGGCGGCCGCATCTTGGCTGAAGCCGTCGCCAAGAGGCTCGAGCAGAGCCCGGAGTACGTCGCCGACCTGGCGAAATGCCGAGAGGAAGCCTCCCATGCTCCCGAGGCCAACAAGGCGCTGGGAGCGGACCTTGTTCCGGCCGGGGCCGCCAACTGAGAGCTTGGCGGGGGACTCGGCGAGGTTACGATCGCCCCGCTTGAACCCCAAAGCCTCCGCCCCTATCGGACTCATTGCGGCCTGCCTTGCCGCACTAACCCCGGCACTCAGATCGTCCGAGAAGCCCAACCCGGACCTCGTCCGTGCCGCGTGGCCGTCGTCGTGGATTACGTGCCCAGGGGCCGTGGCCCGCAACCCAGCCGTGTACCATTTCAGGAAGCGGGTCGCCCTCCATGAGCGGCCCGCGCACTTTGTCGTGCATGTGTCGGCGGACAACCGGTTCATCCTGTTTGTGAATGGATCGCGTGTCGGGGAGGGTCCTGCTCGAGGAGACCTCGACCACTGGCGCTATGAGAGCTACGACGTCGCCCCCCTGCTCCGCATCGGGGACAACACCCTTGCCGCAACGGTCTGGAATTACGGCGCTCTGGCGCCTATAGCCCAGATGAGCGACCAGACGGGCTTCCTCATGCAGGGTGAAGGCCCGAGGGAGGCCGACGTGGACACGGATGATTCGTGGGAGGCCAAGGAGGAGAAGGGTCAGGGCTTTCTGGCCATTAGCAGCACCGACCTTCCCAACTACTATGCGGCAAGCCCAGGCGAGTTGCTCGACGGGTCCAAGTACGACTGGGACTGGCAGACATCGACCGAGGGATGGAAGCGCGCCGTGACCGTTGGAACCGGTGAACCCGGGCGCTATCCGAAAGCCACGCCTTCGGGCACGGGCTCCGGCGTGAATCGGTGGTTCCTGGTCGAGGACAGACTTCCCCAGATGGAATACTCGGAGATCGCGATGGGGAAAATCGTGCGCGTTGAGGGCGCGAAGTCGATCGGCGGGTTTCCCGCATGGGTCCCCGCCCACACCCGGGTGAAGATCCTGATCGACCACGGCACAATGGCGACCGCCTACCCCGAGCTCGTCGTGAACGCCGGGAAGGGGGCGACGGTTCGGATGACTTACGCAGAGGCGCTCGTGGACGCGATGGGCCGGAAGGGAAACCGCAACGAGGTGGAGGGCCGCTCGATCCTGGGCCTCACCGACACCCTGCTTCCCGATGGTGGCGCCGGCCGGAAGTGGACGACGCTTTATTGGCGTACGTGGCGCTACCTCCAGGTGGACATCGAGACCGGGGACCAAGCCGTCGGCCTCGACTCACTCAAGGCGAGATTCTCCGCGTACCCCTTCAGGGAGAGGGCCGCAATCACGGCAAGCGATCCCGCGCTCAAGGCGATGTGGGACATAGGAACGCGGACGGCACGGCTAAACGCCCATGAGACCTACATGGACTGCCCCTACTGGGAGCAGCTCCAGTACATTGGGGACACGCGCATCCAAGCCCTCATTTCCTACGTGGAGTTCGGCGACGATCGTTTGGCGCGCCAGGCGCTCGATGCCTATGACCAGTCCCGAATCTCAGAGGGGCTGACCCAGAGCCGCTACCCAAGCGCCCTGAACCAGGTGATCCCCACGTTCTCGCTCTTGTGGGTGGGCATGATCCACGATTACTGGCTCTACCGGCCCGCCATGGGCGCCCTCAATGAATGGGTCCCACACACGCGCTCCGTCATCGACTGGTATGCCCGGCACGAGCGTTCCGACGGCCTCCTAGGCGTGATGCCGTGGTGGAACTTTGGCGACTGGACCAAGGATTTTGATTTTGGCGTGCCACCGCAGGACCCGGACGGCGGGTCGGCCCTCCTGTCGCTCTACTACATGGCGGCCCTGCGCGACGCGGCCGACCTCGAGGCCGCCCTCGGTGACGCATCCCGGGCGACTAGTTATCGGGAGCATGCGGCAAGGATCGGGGCGGCCGTCCACCAGCTATGCTGGGACGGCGCGCGAGGGCTCCTGGCCGACACGCCCTCCCACGGGCATTTTAGCGAGCAGACCAACACGATGGGGGTCCTTGAAGACGTCATACCCGGGAGCCTGCAGGGTGCCGTCATGAGGGCGATCCTCGGCCACCACCTGGTTTCAGGATCAGTTCCAGCAGGCGGCGAATTCTCCCCGGCGAGCATCTACTTCCGCTTTTATGTCGCCCGCGCCCTCGACCATGCGGGGCTTGCCGACCTCTACCTGGACAGCCTTGACCCGTGGAGGAAGATGCTTGCGCTAGGGCTCACCACGTGGGCGGAGACCGACGAGCCCACAAGGTCGGACGACCATGCTTGGAGCGCGCATCCGAACTACGACCTTTTGACTCTTGTGGCAGGTATACGGCCCGCTTCACCGGGCTTTCGGACGGTCCTGGTGGCGCCCCACCCCGGGTCGTTGACCGAATTCTCGGCGACCATGCCCCACCCCGCGGGCGACATCGCGTTTCACTTCGCGGTCACAGGTGGAACCCGCACATTCGACATCACCCTTCCCCGCGGGGTTACGGGGGCCTTCAAGTGGTCAGGCGAAAACGCACCGCTGAGCGAGGGCGCCAACCACCTCGAATTCAGGCGCTGAAGATCTCGCCTGGCTGGAAAAAGCGGGCGAGCTCGATCTTAGCATTCGCAACGCTGTCCGAGGCGTGCACCACGTTGCGCATCATCTCCGTGCCAAAGTCGCCGCGGATGGTTCCCTTCGCTGCCTTGCGCGAGTCCGTCGGCCCAAGAAGGTCCCTTACCCGGCTCACCGCGGACTGGCCCTCTAGCGCCATCACCACGACGGGGCGCGAGCTCATGAACTTCTCAATCTCCGGATAGAAAGGCATTCCGGCAACGTGGGCGTAATGCTCGCGCAGGATCTCCGGCGTCAGCTGGGTCATCTTGCATCCAATAATGGTGAAGCCGGCCTTTTCGAAGCGATCGAGCACGTTTCCAACGTGGTGCTTCTCCATGCAGTCAGGCTTAAAGATGATGAACGTTTTCTCCATAGGAAGGGATCAACATAAGGATGCCCCTCGCGATGGAAAGCTTGATTTTGGCGTTCAGCCCTCGGTTTTTTCTAAGGCAAGAGCCTGATATAGAGCATCCTCCAGATGAGGATACCGGAACGGGTATCCCGCGCGCACAAGCTTCAAGGGCACGACGTGCGTGCTCGCGAGCAGCGCCTCGTCGGCGATCCGCCCAAAAAGCAGCCGGAGCATGAAACGGGGGACCGGCATGGGCAGCTGGCGCCCGAAGATGCGTCCCAGGGCGCGGGTGAAGCCCGAATTCATGACCGATGTCGGGGAGACCACGTTCACCGGCCCAGAAAGCGCGGCGTTTGAGAGCGCAAAGCGTATCGCGCCGACCGCGTCCTCGATCTCGATCCAACTCATCCACTGGCGCCCGGTGCCAAGCGGACAGCCCAAGCCGGCCTTGTAGAAGGGCGCCACGCGGCTCAAGAGGCCGCCCTTGCCCGAGAGGATGATCCCGAAGCGAAGGCAAACCACACGGGCGCCGGATTCCGAAGCCACCATGGCGGCACCTTCCCAGTCGCGGCAGAGGTCGGTCAGGAACCCGTTGCCAGGTCCGCTCGACTCGGTGAGTTCAAGGTTGCCCCGGTCCCCGTAGATCCCGGTTGCAGATGCGCTCAAGAAAACCCCGGGGCGCCGCTCCGTCCCCGGAAGATCGAACACCTTCGCCAGAGTCTGTGTCGTGTCGATCCTGCTGCTCCTGAGCTCATTCCTGCGCTTTGTCGTCCAGCGGGAGGCAGCCAAATCCTCGCCACAAAGGTTGATGATCGCGTCCGCCGTCCGGCACAAATCAAGCGGCAACTCCCCCGCCGCGGGATGCCAAGAGACCTCATCAGCTGCAGCCGCAGTCCGCCTCACGAGACGGACGACCTCATGACCGTCGGACCTAAGGGCTGCGGTCGCAGCCCGGCCGACCAATCCGGAAGCTCCTGCGATTAGGATCTTCAAAGGCTTCGTGGTTTACCGTGGCCCATAGCCTGATCCCAATGGAGCCCCAAAAAAGTGCAAGCGTCACGCGTTCGTATTTCCACGCAGGCTGCGGAACGCATCGAGGGCGGCGACGCGAGCCGCCGCGTGGTCTACCATGGGCCGGGGATAGGTCTCTCCGAGCCGCACCCCAGATTCGGCGAGCACGGCAGCCGGTGCCTCCCACGGCGCATGGAGGTGTTTCGTGGGTAGGGCAGCGAGCTCCGGCACCCAGCGCCTCACATACGCGCCCTCGGGATCGCACCGTTTTCCCTGCGTGACAGGGGCAAAGATACGGAAATACGGCGCCGCGTCAGCCCCGCATCCGGCGCTCCATTGCCATCCCAGGGTGTTGCTGGCCAAGTCGGCATCGACCAGAGTGTTCCAGAACCAGCGGGCCCCTTCATTCCAGGTTATTCGCAAGTGCTTTACCAGGAAACTGGCCGCAACCATCCGCACCCGATTGTGCATCCACCCGGTGGACCAAAGTTGGCGCATGCCGGCGTCGACGATCGGGTACCCGGTTCTGCCCTTCTTCCACGCCCTGAACATCTCATGTCCCGGGTCGGGCGCCCACGGGAACCTCGCGTAATCAGGTCTGAGAGGATTTTCAGGCGTGCCCGGAAAATGGAACAGCAAATGGTGGGCGAATTCCCTCCATCCGATCTCGCGCAGGAACACCTCGGCCCCCGCGCCCGGGGGAAATACGCCTGACTCGGCCGATAGGGCCTTCACTGCGGCCCACACCTGCCGGGGGCCTATCTCTCCGAAATGAAGCCATGGGGACAGCATCGACGTGCCGTCCACATCGGGCCGGTCGCGCAGTTCCGAATACGACTCGAGCGGCCCAGCAACGAATCGTTTCAGGCGGCGTACGGCACCTTTCTCGCCCGGCTGCCAGGTTTTGGCAAGGCCCGCATCCCACCGGGCACGGGGCAGGAGCCCGAGGTCTGCCACTTGGAGCGACTCGGGCCATTTTCCCACGGGCGCATGGAAACCCTCCGACCGGAACCTGAGGGGCGCAGCCACGGGCAGCTCAACACAGTGCCGCCAAAAGGGGGTGAAAACCTGGTAGGGTCCGCCCTGCTTGTTGGCGACTGTGTGGGGCTCGAACAGGAGCGCCCCGTTGAAGCTCCTCGTGTCGACGCCCCTTCCAGTAAGCGTCGCCTTGATCCCCTTGTCGCGTGCGATCACGCCCGGCTCGTAACGCCGGTTCCAATAGAGGGCGCCGGCGCCCGTTTTCTCCACGAGCCGGGTGAGGATTTGCGATGATTCTCCGCGTGCCACGACGAGGCGCGACCCACGCTCCCGCAGTGATTCGTCGAGGGAAATGAGCGAGTGATGAAGCCACCAGCGCGATGCCCCGCCTGGCGCCCATTGGCCCTCCCCCGCCTCGTCCAGAATATAGACCGGTATGATCGGTCCTCCCCGCTCAAAAGCAGCTTCAAGCGCCGGGTTGTCCCGCAGGCGCAGGTCCTGGCGAAACCACACGAGGGCGGGCGTCACAGCGCTTCTCGGTACAGAGCCTCATAGGCCGCCGCAGCGGTCTTCCAGCTAAAATCCCTTGCCATTCCCCGCTGCTGGACGGCAGCAAGGCGCGGTTTGTCCCCAAAGAGCCTGAGCGAGCGCGCCAGCGCATCTCGGAGCCCCTCTGAGTCCGGGGCGCACATGATTCCCGTGCCTGCCGCCACGTCCTCATCGGCATCGCGCACGGTGTCCACCAGCCCTCCCACGCGGCTGACAATCGGTACCGTGCCGTAGACCTGCGAATACATCTGGTTGAGCCCGCAGGGCTCAAACAAGGAGGGCATCACGAAAAAATCGCTCCCGGCCTCGATCAGGTGGCTCATTGCCTCATCGTGCTTGGGGCAGACAAACACCCTGCCCGGCGTGGTCGAGGACATCTTCTTGAGGGCTGCCTCCATCCGCTTGTCGCCGGCGCCCAGGATCACGAACCTGGACTCACCGGCGGTGAAGAAATCACTGTTGGCGAGGATCAGGTCCACGCCCTTTTGCTCCGTCAACCTGCAGATCATCCCAAAGATCGGACCGGTGAAGGCGGCATCGAAGCCACATTGCCTGAGGAGTTCGTTCCGGCATGCCCGCTTTCCTGAAAGGTCGCTCGCCGAATATCGCGCGGGTATCAGCTTGTCGGTCGAGGGATTCCAGACCGTTGGGTCCACACCGTTTATAAGCCCCGACAGGTCGTCGATTCGGGTCTGCACCACACCCTCCAGGCCGCAGCCAAATTCCGGCGTCTGGATCTCCTTGGCGTAGCGTGGGCTGACCGTCGTCACCCGGTCGGCGAACAGGATGCCCGCTTTCATGAAGTTCACCTGGCCGTAGTATTCCAGGCCGTCCATACTGAAGAGCTCCTCGGGCAGGTTCGTTCTAGAGTAGCAGGCGGCAGAGAAGAGGCCTTGAAACGCGATGTTATGGATCGTGAACACGGTCTTCATGGCGAGCGTGACGCCGAAACGCCGCTCGGCCTCGCGCAGGAGCAGGGGAAGGAGAGCCGCCTGCCAGTCATGCGCGTGGACTATATCGGCACCCAGGTCAGCCAGGCGCATCGTCTCAACGACCGCCTTGCAGAAGAAGATGAACCGGTCGGCGTTGTCCTCGTAGTCGCGCTCGCCGTTGCCGTAGGGAAAGCGCCGGTCATAGAACTCGTCCCGGCATATAAGGTAGACCGTCAGGTTCTTGGCGGGGGAAAACGCCAGGACGTCACCCGAGAGAAATTGGTCGCCCATCTCGATCTTCAACCGGAATTTGCGCTCGGCGCCGGCCGCCAGGGGGTGCGCCAGCGCGCTCGGGTATCCCGGAAGAAACGCCGAGACCTCATGGCCCATCTCGGCGAAGGTCCCCGTAAGGGCTCCCACTGCGTCCGCGAGCCCCCCTGTCTTCATGTAGGGGAAAAGTTCACTCGCCGCGTGGACTATCTTCATGGGGGGGACGGGTATCCTCTGACAGCACCCTGCGCTTGTCGAGTCCAAGGACGCCTTCTTGGCTTTTCAGCGTAATCCACTCGCCAATCGCGGACAGTTGGGCGAGGGTGAAAGAGGTTGACCCGCTGAAAGCCGGTCCCACCAAGAAATGTCCAATACTAAGTCGGGCCGCAAGGGCCCACAGGCCGATGACACCGTCAGAGGCGTAATTCAATTCAGAGCAGGCGGCTCCGCCTTTATCATCGTCGGGGGAAACCGCGACGAACCTTCTGTCCAGGTGGCCCCTGACGACACCGGGGTCGCCCTACCCGGCGACACGGTCGTGGCGCGGATATACCGCGGCGTCGAGGGCAAGCGACCGGGGGAGCGGGTTGGCCGCGTTTCCGAGATTGTTGAGAGGGCCCGAACAACCATCGTCGGCGACCTCAGGCGCGAGGGCCGCAGCTACATCGTGGCCCCGGACGACCCCCGTTTCGTGTACGAGATCGCCGTTCCCGATCCCTCCAGGTCGTCAGTGAAGCCCACGCCCCATCCCGGCGACAAGGTGGTCGTAAAGCTCGGCGAATGGCGCCGGCGCGAACAGCCCCTTGTAGGCGAAATCACGGAGCGGCTTGGGCGCACGCACGAGCCGAGGGCCGAGTTGCTCGGCATCTTCATCAAGCACGGCCTGGAACCCAATTTCCCCGTCGACGTGGAGCGCGAAGCGGCAAGCCTGCCGGACCGGGTCTTGGCCAAGGAGACCGAGGGACGCCGGGACTACCGGAAGATACCCGTCTTCACCATTGATCCCGATGACGCGAAGGACTTTGACGACGCCCTATCGATCGAGGACCTGGGCCGGGGCGACACTCGGGTCGGGATCCACATCGCTGACGTGTCCACCTACGTCAAGGCCGGCACGGCTATCGACCGTGAGGCGCGCTCCCGCGGAAATTCGACTTACCTGGTGGGGACCGTGATCCCCATGCTTCCGGAGAAGCTTTCCAATGGGCTCTGCTCGCTTGTCGAGGGTCACGACCGCCTGTGCAAGGCCGTCTTCCTCACATTTGGCCCCGATTGCAGAATAAAGGAGACGGACTACGCGAACACGGTCATCCGGAGCCGCAAGCGGCTGACCTACAAGCAGGCCTACGCGCTGCTTTTCGAGGACAATCTAGAGAAGATCCGTGCAATGCCCGTCCCTCCGAAGCACCAGACCGGCTCTACCGGCCGGGCGCTCAGGGAACTCGAGGACTGGGAGCTTGAGGACCTTCAGTCCTGGATTCGCGCGCTCTGGAGGATAGGCAGCTCGCTCCGCAAGGAGCGCATGTCCCATGGAAGCCTGGATCTGGACATGCCCGAGACGAAGATCTTTGTGGACCCCCAGGGATACGCCGACCGACTGGAGAGGATCGAGCAGGACGAAAGCCATCAGCTGATCGAGGAGTTCATGCTCGCGGCCAACGAAGCCGTCGCCCGCCTGACACGGACCCAGCGCCTCCCCTCGCTCTACCGTGTCCACGACCAGCCCGATGCGGAGAAGCTCGCCGACTATCGCCAGTTCGTCTCGACATTCGGAATCAAGGTGGGCGACCTGACGCGGCGCGAGGAAGTGGTCAAGCTGCTCTCAATCCTGAAGACCCATCCCCAGGGGTACACCCTTAGGACCCAGTTCCTTCGAAGCCTGAAGAAGGCGTGTTACCGGGCAACACCCGATGGCCACTTCGGGCTCCACAAGAAGGACTACACGCACTTCACTTCTCCCATACGCAGGTACGCCGACCTGGTCGTCCACCAGGTCCTTCAATCTTACCTGAACCGAAAGACCGATGGGGGCGCCGTGCGCCACGACATTCGGGGGATCACCCAGCTTGCCGAGCACCTGAGCAACACCGAAATCAACTCCACGGAGGCCGAGCGCGAGAGCGTGAAGATCAAGCTCCTCGAGTTCTTTGAGCGGGAGCTGGCCAAGAAGAAGCGTACCGCCTTCGCCGCGATCATCACCGATGTCCGGCGCCACGGGTTTTTCATAGAGCTCGTGGAATCGATGACCTTCGGGTTCATCTCGGCGGACGCCCTCGGCGACGACTACTACCAGCTCAACCAGGAGGGCAACGCCCTCGTCGGAAGGCGCAAACACCATACCTACGAACTGAACGGCCGACTTGACGTCGTCGTGGATAAGGTGGACCGGTTCAAGCGCATCATTGATTTCCGTCCCGCCTGAAATTTTTTGACCCATGAAGAATTACGATTTCCCAACCCAGTTTCTGGCAATCTACGGCCAAGCGGTGGCCCTCTACGCGAAGGGCCAGAGGAACGCCGAGACGTTTTTTGATGCGGCCCAGACGGCATGGCTCGCTGCAAACGGCATCACTGCCCAGCACATTTATGACTACGCAGAGGATGAGAACGGGGGCGGCGAGCCCGGCTTCGGGCATGCCCTCTCGATCGAGGTGGTCCGCCGTGACTTTTTCCTGAACACGCAGAAGGGCCGCCCTTCGACCGCAGTCCTGGACGAGGCTGCTATGCCGTCCAAGACCGACTCGGCAAAGGGGATTGAGTGGCTGCCCCGGATCATCCCGAAGGCAAAGGCCAAGCTGCGGGGCGAGCTGCCGCGGAGCCTCATGTACTGCTGTGGAGGCGACCGGCGTTTCTTCAAGGCGAACGACATCCTTCCCGCGGAGTTTTTGACCGTCGTCTGGCGGAACGGGGACAATGACGCCGCGACGATAGACTGGGTCGTCGCCCGCACCCAGTCCTCCAAATAAAAACCCCCTCCTAGAGGAGTTCCCCCTGCATGCTGTCCGCGCCCTTCGCAGGGACGGAGACCCCTATGAACCTTCCGTAGCGCTCGATCCAGTCGTCAAGCTTGCCGGTGTAGTGGTCGGGGTCATACGGCGCAGTGGCGCCGTCAAACAGGGCGATGGGCCGGGCGCGCTGCCAGTCGCTCGTTAGGCCCTTCTTCCGTGGGGTAATGTAGTAGGCGACTCGGTCCCCCATCCTGGGACGCGGCGACATCTGCAAGGCTGCCTCCGCCGAGGCGCGGCGGGGCTTGCCGCCGCCCTCGATGAACCGCTCGTAGGCATCGGGGTTCATCCCGAGAATCTCGCTCTTCGCCACCTCGGCCACGGGGAGCGAACGGTCCCCTATCCGCTTGCGGTACTCCTCGATGAGCGGCGCGGGAGACGTGGAGGTCGCCCCCAGGAGAAAATGGATCAGCGAGTCCGTGAGCTTCTTCAGGAAGGGCTCGACCCCGCGGGAGCGCAGGGCGCTGCCTCGAAGGATCACCCTGCCGCCCTCAAACAAGGCATAGTTCTTTGCCTTGTAGCAGAACATCGCATCGTAGCGGCCGTCGAATTCCAGCTCTATGCCGGAAGGCAGAATCGGGACCACTAGGGCCAGGAGTTCCTCCGGTTTCTCAAAGTAGGGGCCGGAGGAGATGTAGATGCCGTCGGTGTCCGCCTCGAGTATCCTGCAGCCATGGCGGCTAAACTCGTCGATGAGCGCCTGGAGGAGTTCCCGTCCCCGGCGGGTGACTTCTGCCGCAAGGTCTCCGTCCCCAAACCGTGCACCTGAGAAGCCGAGGTATCCGTAGAAGGAATTGATCAGGATCTTGGTGGTGGCCTGGCGGGCCTGGGCCTCTGCTCGGTCGTCCAGGTTCGGCGCCGTACGCGCCAGCTGCTTGTACTTTAGCCTGTATTCGAGCAGGTGCCTAAGGAGCGGGATGAATACACCCAGCGAGTCGTCTGAGGGGTTCCTGCCGATATTGAGAAGCAGGCTCGGGTAGAGCGAGGCGACGTCAAAGTGCAGGACATGGCGGAATACTCCCTCGTTGAAGCTTCGCGTGTAGCCGCCGTCAAAGGGCCGGATCTCCGGTGGCTGCGGGCAGGACTGCCTAGCATGGTAGTACTCCTCAAGGAAGAGCAGGTCTATCTTCACCGTGGTCCCGCGCAGCGTGGCCTCCTGGAGCGGGATCGGGAACGTTCGTGCCTGCTCAAAATAGGTCGGGAGAAGCAGGTCCGCGAGCCCCTGCGTCTCCCTTAGGTCATCCTCCAAATAGGAGCAGAAACGGGCCCTGTCGTCCCTGAAGGCCTCAGCGATCCGGCTTCCCTCAATATAGGTCCGGTCCACGCTCTCGTCGTCGGTGATCCCAAAATGGATCGCGACCTCCTTCAGGCCATACGAGTTCAGCTCGCGGGTGCTGATGTCGTTTAAGAGAGTGAGCAGGTAGGTGTCGATCACGGCCCGCCCTGGCAGGTCGCAGCGAGGGAAATCAATCCAGCGCTCCGCGACCTTCAGCCGGCTGCTGCGGAATGTGGCCCTCTGCCCGAAGCGTCCCCATGCGCACGGTACCCGGCGCATCCGGCACCGGATTCTCAGGTAGTCCAGGTCGAACTTGAAGATGTTGTGGCCCTCGATCACGTCCGGGTCGCTCGCCGCGAGCTCCTGGTTGAACGCGAGGAGGAGCTTCTTCTCCGCAGCGTCGGTCATCTCTTCGAGCAGCAGCAGCCGGCTGCCGGCGCCGCAGCGCATCCCGATCGCAAGCACCCGATCCCCTGGGTTCTCGGCATTGCTGAATGCTCCGCCGGTTGAGCCCGTCTCGATGTCCACTTGGCAGCGCCTGAGCTTTGCAAAGCTCATCTCGGAATACAGGCGCGCGCGGTGCTGCAGCAGGAATTGGCTCTCCAGGGGCCTTATGGCGTCAACAGCGACCGAATCCTTTGCCGCCCTGACCATGCCCTCGTAGGCCTCGAGCGAAGTGGCCCGGGCAAGGATGCCGAGTGCGGCTCCGCCTTTCAGGGGCTCGAACGTGACGCCCGAAACCGGTGCGACAAAGGGGTTTGAAGCAAGCCACGCAAAGGGTTCAAACGGGAGCACCTTCTCCACCCTGCCCCCGTCGGACGAAGCGAGGGATACCCGTGCGCTCCCCTCCCCGTCGATCCAGACGCCACAGAGCGTGCCGTCCATGGCGCAAGCGACCGTTAGAAGGGTCGGACAAACACCATCGCCACCGCCGTGATCGCGAGCGCGAAGGCGATGATCATGAACAGGTCAGCCTGGGCGCGCCTGCGGTACGCGAACCCCACCATGGCCGAAAGCCCCAGCCAGCAGACGAGCTTCACGGCGGCCCATCCCGGAAACCCGAGGTGGAGGCGGTGGAGCATCCCGACACCGGTCACGAGGATTAGCACTGTCGCCACGCCCGTGATCATCAGCACCCTCTTCCGGGTTTCGGCAGGCGCAGCAAAGGCGTAGAACGTGTAGCCCAGGAGCACAAAGATTGAGCTCAGGTGCAGCACGAGGTAAGTATTGAGAGACATGGTTTTAAGTTGATCCAAAAAAGAGTGACACCCCGCCTGTGCCGTATGCCCAAAGGCTCAAGACCTTTTCATGTCAAGGTGGGCGCCTCCGTCACGGCGTTTGCTTTCCGATTTACGGCCTAGCAGCTTCCGCGGCGGGTTTGGCTCCCGTAATGTTTCCAAGGCAAAGAGCAGTTATTGAAAGCACCTCGAACACTGCAGGGTGTCTGTCCTTGAGTTTGGGGGGTGTCCGCCCACCGTCAAGTATGCCCTTGCGCATTCTATTGGCAGCCATTGGCAGCTCGGGTGACGTGAACCCCGTTGTCGGTCTTGGTCGGGCACTTAGGGCACGTGGCCACCACGTCGCACTGGCCACAAATGCGTTTTTCGCGGACCTCGTGCGCGAAAGCGGCCTCGAATTCATCGAGCTCGGGACAAAGGAAGAAGCCGAAACGATAATGAATGACCCTCGCCTTTGGCATCCTTGGCGGGGATTTCCCTGCATCGTAGAGGGGGCGATCCTGCCAAATCTCAGGCGACTCTATGCCATCATCGAGGAGCGCCGCGGCCCTGGGTGCGTGGTCGCAGCGACCACCCTCTGTCTGGGCGCCCGGGTTGCCCAGGACAGACTCGGCGTGCCGACCGCCACCCTCAACCTGCAACCGTCTGTCTTTAGGAGCCACGTCGACAACGGGAGGCTCGGGGGCTTGGACATGGGGCCCAGAATGCCCCACTTCGTCAAAAAGGCCGTGTTCTGGGCCATGGACACGCTCTATGTTGAACGCCTGATCGGGCCTCGATTGAACGCCTTTAGGTCTGAACTTGGACTCTCCCCGGCCAAGGGTATATTCGCCTCTTACATCCATTCGCCCCAGCTTGTGCTCGGTCTTTTTCCCGATTGGTTTGCGCCGGTCCAGCCCGACTGGCCCAGAAACACTCACCTGACCGGATTCATACTTCAGGATGACGGCGGCGACCGGGAGGCGCACGCCGAGGCCGAACAGTTTCTCAACGACGGGCCTCCTCCCCTGCTCGTAACACCCGGATCGGCGGCCTCCGACCGCTCACGGTTCTTCCAGCACACCGTGAACGCATGCGGGGCCACAGGCGCGCGGGCCATGCTCGTGACCAACCACCCAGGGCAGCTTCCCAAGGACCTGCCTCCTGGGATCAAGGCCTTCCCTTACCTTCCCTTCAGCCGCGTACTGCCCCGATGCGCGGGAATCATCTACCACGGCGGCATCGGAACCCTCGCGCAGGCCGTCAAGGCTGGCGTTCCTCACCTCGTGGTCGCCAACGCCCATGACCAGCCGGACAACGGCCGCAGGATCGAGCGCCTGGGCCTCGGGCTCTGCCTCGAGGAGCACGCGTTCAGCGCCAAGGCGGCCAGCCGCGCGATTGCGCACCTCGTGAACTCGGACGACCTGCACCAGCGCTGCCGGCAATTCGCTCCGAGAATAAACAGCGAACTGTCCTGCGAGGCGGCATGCGCCCTGATCGAGAAGCTCCCTTAGAGGCAACGGAGTCCGCTACGAACCAATGATACTTGAATCCAGATGCTGGATGATCAGCTCCTGCACTGTCGCGAGGAAAAGGTAGCACATGAAGGCCTTGCGGACCGGCTCATCAAGCATGGAGATGTCGATCTCCCCCGACTCGAGCGCCTCGTCGCCCAGGGCCTTTAGCCAACGCTCGCGCAGCTGAAGCCGGAAAGCCGTGCACGCGCGGACGATCGGCTCGGCATTCGACTCGTCGAAGGCAACCACTCCCTCGGTAAAGAACTCACCGTCGAACAACGAAAGGAGCGCCCGCAAGTCATCGTTCTGACTGGCCAACAGGTCGCTGATCCACGCGCCGCGGAAATCCTGGTCGAGATCGTGCAGGGCCTGGGGCGCCGCAAGCGACTTCTGCAACTCTGTCGAAAGCTCACGGATTACGTCCAGGAGCGGTGCCACCACCGGCAAGCTCAGCTTGACCTCAACGCGCTTCATCGGACTCAAGGACCGCCGTCAGGTGCCATTGCTGGAGCGTAAAGACGTGGGCCTCCGCGGTCTCCCGCAGGCCCACCCATACCACCGAACGTCCCTGCTCGTGGACCTCGAGCATGTGCTTCCTCGCCTTGGCCTCGTCAAAACCCAGCACCTTCTTGAACACCATGACGACGTAGGACATCAGATTCACTGGATCGTTCAGGACGACAACCCTCCAGGCATCCTCCACCTGCAGCTCCGTGGAGGAGTGGGTCTCGGTTCGGGTGTGGGAGCGCGACTCAGGCACGAAGATTTGGACGATTGCGCCCGTGCTCAGGCCTTGTCCCGAACCACCTGCCCGATCGTGGCTTCTGATTCATTGAGCGGTATCTTGACCACTTCCTTGGCCCCACGCCACTTCATTTCAACAACCCCTTCCTTGATGCCGCGGCCCCCGACAGTGATCCTGAGCGGCACACCGATCAGGTCGGCGTCCTTGAACTTGACGCCCGGCCTCTCGGCCCGGTCGTCCACCAGAACGTCGGCGCCGGCGTTCTCGGCCGCGGTGGCAAGCTTCGTCGCGATCAGCGACGCCTCGGCGTCCTGGGGGTCGAGCAAGCAGATCAGGACCTGGAAAGGCGCGATGGCCCAAGGCCAGACAATGCCATCGGCGTCGTGGCCCTGTTCAATGATGGCCTGCACGGTGCGGCTGATGCCGATGCCGTAGCATCCCATGACGAAGAGGTGTCGCTCCTTCTTGTCGTCGGTATAACCGGCGTCGATCCGCTCCGAGTATTTGGTGCCGAGCTTGAAGATGTGGCCCACCTCGATGCCTCTGCGGACCTGCAGCGGCCTGCCGCCTATCGGGTCCGGTTCACCGGCCTTAACGCGCCGGAAGTCTCCGAACTTTGTGATGCCAAGGTCACGAGTGACGTTCACATTGCGCAGGTGCGCCCCGTCCTTATTCGCACCGGTGGTGCCGTTGCCCACAAGCCTCAGGGCATGGTCGCCGTAGATCCCGGCCAAGGCGGACGGGGTCTTTAGCGTGCCCTTCACCGCGCCCAAGCTGCCCGGCTTGGCCCCCATGACGGGTTCTATCTCCTCCGGCGTCGCCGGCCGCACCAAGGCGAAACCGAGCGACCCTAGCTTGGCCTCCTCCAGGTCGTCGCATCCGCGAAGCACCACCGCAAAAAGCTTTCCGTCGCCGACCATAATCAGGGTCTTGAACTGCTTGTCGGCGGGGACGCCAAAAGGAGCAGCCTCAAGCGCGGCGATCGTCACGACGCCCGGAGTCGCAAATTCCTCAAGGGCCCCCACGGGCGCCGCGTCGGCAAGCCCCTCTGGGATGATCGAGCTGCGGGCCTTCTCCCTGTTGGCGGCGTAGCCGCTCTCCTCGTTATAGAACAGGTCGTCGTCGCCCACCTCCGCGGGGATCATGAACTCGTGGGAGAAGCTACCGCCCATCACCCCGGTGTCCGCCTCGACCGAGATGGCCTGCGTGCCGATCCGCTTGAAGAACGCCTCGTAAGCGGCCTTCATGGCCATGTAGCTGCGCACCGCGCCCGCGTCGTCTGCGTCGAAGGAATACCCATCCATCATCACGAACTCCCTGGCCCGCATCAGGCCAAAACGCGGCCTGATCTCGTTGCGGAACTTCGTGCCGATCTGGAAAAAGCACTTGGGAAGGTCCCGGTAGCTTGAGATCTCGGCCTTCACGAGCGGCGTGATCACCTCCTCGTGCGTGGGCCCCAGGACGTACTCGGGCTCGCGCGGGCCGCGCTTGCCATCGCCCGCGCTGTCGACCCTGAACATGATCTCCCGGACAGGGCCCCAGCGGGGGCCGTCCGCCCAAAACTCCGCCGGGTGGATGTGCGGCATCAATAGCTCGATCGCGCCGGAGCGCTCCATCTCCTCGCGACATATCTGGGACACCTTCTGCATTACGCGCAGGCCCATCGGCAGGAACGTGTAGAGGCCCCCGCCGAGCTTGCGGACGAGGCCGGCCCGAATGAGCAGCCGGTGCGACGCGATCTCGGCGTCAGACGGGCTTTCCTTCAGGGTGGGTATAAAATAGCGCGACCAGAATTTCATTGGAGCCATACAGCCAAGAAAGGGCCGGGGCCATTGGCAACACGCGAAAACGTTTGTTGCCAATTGATCCAGGCCGAATTGCCCTTAAGGGATCTATGACCGCTCCCCGCAAGGACCGCAAACCGTGGCCGATGAAGTGGATCGTCCTTGCGATCGTGCTCTTTATCCCCGTCTACACCTATCTGACCCTGCACTACCGCAGGCCGGGCCCGGCCTTCCGCCCCTACCAGGACATGCGGGACCGTGCCGATGTGATCCGGCTCCTTAAGGCCGGCTACCACCGAGTCGCCATTGATGCCAGCCGGCCGGCAGAGTCATCGGCGCAGCCGAGCGCTGCCACAATGCCCGCTCCGGGCGGCCTCCCCGAGGAGCTCCGAAAGACGCTGGTGGAGAGCCCCCTGTTGCCCATGGAGATCGATTCCGTTTCGGCCGCAGCCACGGCAGTCTCCGGAATCGATTACCCGATCTCACTCACCTACACCCTGCCCGACAACAAGAGGCAGCTTTCCGGGGCCCACCTCTATGAGCGCGACGGCGAGATCGTGATTGTCGCGGACTTCGAGCGCCTTGACGGCGGCCTGATGGCGCGAACGCGCGAGGGCACGGCCCTCCTGCAGGTTCCGCCCGGTTCGTTAAGACCGGGAAGCTACCGGGTCGTTCTCGTGGGCGAGAGGGGGTCCAAGCAATGGACGCTCACCGTGCGCTGAGGCCCGCCGATTCGGGGCATTATTCGCTGAAACGTCACGGAAGGCCCAAGAGAGGTCCCTTGACGTGCGGGGCGACTTCAATGAGAACGCAAATCTGCAAATGAGCACCGGAAACGGTCAGACTTCCACCGCGCAACCCGCGGCCACCCAGCCCGCTGCCGCACAGGCGACGACGATTAAGCCCACGGACCTCCGTGGCATCCTCCAGTACGTGCCCCGTTTTCAGGGGCAGATCTTCGTGATCGCGATCGACGGCTCCATAGTCGCCGACGAGAATTTCGGCAACCTGCTGGTCGACATCGCCGTGCTCCGCAGCCTTGGGATCAAAGTCGTGCTGGTCCACGGGATCAGCCACCAGTTGAAGGAGCTTTCGGCCCTCCGCGGCATACCTATTTCCAATAGCGATGGCACCGGTACCACTGACCCGGCCACGCTCGACCTGGCGATCCGTGCCTCCTCTAGGGTCGGGCACATCATATTGGAGGGTCTGACGGGAAGCTCGCTGAAAGCGGTGATCACAAACGCCGTGCGCGCGGTGCCGGTCGGCATCATCAAGGGCGTGGACCAGCAGCTCACTGGCCGGGTCGATCGCATCGACAAGGACCTGATCAACGCGCTTATCGAGCGCTCCGTCGTGCCGCTCATCTCGCCGGTGGCCTTTGGCCCGGATGGCAAGTCTCTCAGGATCAACTCCGACCTCCTCGCGGCCGAGATGGCGGAAGCGCTGCACGCCACAAAAATCATTTATCTGGCGCCCAACCAGGGCCTCGAGATCGACGGAGGAGTGACCCATGAGATCTCCGTTGATGCGCTCCGCACTCTGCTCACGGAGCATCCGGAGCAACTCGTCGAGTCGAGCCGGAGCAAAGCCACCTATGCCATCAAGGCCATAGAGAGCGGCACGCCGCGCGTCCACATCGTGGACGGCCGCGTATTCGACGGCCTATTAAACGAGATCTTCTCGAACGAAGGCGTGGGCTCGCTGGTGTACGGCAACGACTACCAGCAGATCCGCAAGGCGAGCCGCCGTGACGCGCGGCTCCTCTACAACCTGACCCGCAACGCCGTGAAACGCGAGGAGCTGATCCATCGCACCCAGCAGGCCATCGAGAAGAACATAGACCAGTTCTTCCTGTTCGAGGTCGATGAGGCCGTCATCGCCTGCGTGACGCTGATGTTCTACCCCGACCAGCCCGAAACGGCCGAGGTCGGATCGCTCTACGTGCTGCCCTTCTACCACAACCGCGGAATCGGCAAGAAGATGGTGGAGTTCGCATGCCTCCAGGCAAAGGAGCGTGGGGCCAAGCGCGTCATCGCGCTATCGACGCAGAGCTTCGGCTTTTTCAGCAACGTCTGCGGGTTTGAGGAAAGCTCTAAGGACATTCTGCCTGAGGCCCGGCTCAAGCTTTACGAGGACAACGGGCGCAACGCGCGCGTCCTGACGAAGAGCATCGCGTAACCAAATGGGATTCATGGCGTCTAAGAGGACGTACATCATCCTATATCCATGACTCATCCCATCGAAGACACTCCCTCAGCCAGGCGCGCAAGGATACTGCGGGCGGCCCTAGGGTCCGCTGCACTGGCGTCCCTTATCGCTCTCACACCCGGGTGCGTGGTAGCGGTCCGACCGCCCCCCCCCCCCCCCCCCCCGCCGGTCGCCGAGGTCTACACCTCGCCCTCTGAAATCATCGTAAACCAGGAACCGCCCCCGTCCTATACCGAGGTCGTGGGCGTAGCCCCCGCCCCGGGATTCGTCTGGGTCGGCGGGTATTGGCACTGGTACGGCAGCCGCTGGGTCTGGTACCGCGGCCACTACGCCCGCCCGCCCCATGGCGGAGCCATCTGGGTCGGTCCTCGCTATGTCAATCGAGGCGGCACGCGGGTCTACATCCGCGGCTATTGGCGCTAAGAGTCGCTGAGCATGGGCGGCCCAAATAGGGCCGCCCAAGTTCAAACCCGGACCTCGACGACCGCCTGGATTTCGGCGGTGGCACCCCGCGGCAGGCCATTCACGGCGACCGCGGCCCTGGCGTGGCGGCCCGCCTCGCCAAACACCTTAACGAAGAGGTCGCTTGCGCCGTTGATCACGGCCGGGCTTTCGGCGAACCCGTCCACGGCGTTAACATAGCCGCTCACGAAGACGACCCGCGCAACCCGGTCCAGGGAGCCCAGGGCCGCCTTGATGTTGGCGAGCGTGTTGAGCGCACAGGCCTCTGCCGCCTTTGCCCCTGTCTGGACGGTCTGTTCCCGGCCCACCTGCCCGGTGTGGGTCAGCTTGCCATCCTGCATAGGGAGCGTGCCCGCGCAGTAGAGGAGATTGCCGGTCTGTACCGAGGGAACGTAGCTGCCGGCCGCGGCCGGTGGCTGGGGAAGTGAGAGGCCGAGTTCGGCCAATTTTGACTCCGGGTTGCTCATGGGGGCAACTCTCGCCCGGCGGAGCAGAAATTTCACCTAAAAACTGACATTGCACGGACCGCCGCAATCAGCCACACACTGCGCAGCCAAACGCCGACGCATGGTATCTCGCTTCTTCAAACTCGAAATCCGCGGAACAACGCCTTTTCGTGAATTCCAGGCCGGGCTGACCACCTTCGCAGCGATGGCCTACATCCTGGCGGTCAATCCCTCGATCCTCGCCAACACGGGAATGGACCGGGGTGCACTCGTGACTGTGACCGCCATTACGGCGGCCGTGGCCACGACGCTCATGGCCCTTTTCACCAACTATCCCATCGCGATGGCCCCGGGGATGGGAATCAACGCCTTCTTCACGTTCACGATCTGCCTGGCCAAGGGCGTTCCGTGGAGCGAAGCGCTCGGGATGGTCTTCGTGAACGGCGTGATCTTTCTCTCCCTCTCCGTCACCGGGGTCCGCGAAAAGATCATCGCCTCGATTCCCCTGGGCCTGAAGATCGCCGTGACCTGCGGCGTGGGGCTCTTCATCGCGTTCATCGGCCTAAAGAACGGGGGGGTGATCGCAGGCAACGCGGCCACCTTCGTGGGTCCGGGTGACTTCACCGCGGGGCCCGCCAAGCTGTGCCTGGCCGGGATCGTCCTGACGGCGCTCCTGGTGGCGCGAAAGGTGCCCGGCTCGATTGTCCTGGGCATACTGGCCATCACCATCGTCGGGCTCTTCACCGCAAACGGGGCCGGCGGGCGGGTGACGGACCTGGGCGGTGGCATCTTCTCGCTCCCTCATTCCGCGTCGCCGGTCTTCCTGAAGCTCTCCTTCGAATTCCTGACAAGCTGGACAAAGTTCCAGACGGCCCTGCCGCTCATCTTCACGCTCCTGTTGGTCGACATGTTCGACAACATCGGAACCCTGATCGGCGTGAGCAAGCGGGCCGGCCTCCTGAACGCAGACGGCGTCCTCCCGAAGGCCGGCCGCGCGCTCCTCGCCGACTCGATCGCCACCATCCTTTCGGCCCTTTGCGGCACCTCGACGGTGGTCAGCTACATCGAATCTGCATCGGGCGTCGAGGCGGGCGGACGGACCGGGCTGACCGCCCTGTGGGTCGCCTTCTTCATGCTGGGGGCGCTCTTCCTGACGCCGCTCATTCTGGCCATTCCTGCGTGCGCGACCGCGCCCGCGCTCGTCATCGTCGGCATATTCATGATGCAATCCGTCGTCGAGATCGACATGAACGACTTTGAGACCGCCGCGCCCGCGGTGCTCACCATCTTCGCGATACCGCTCACCTTCAGCATCGCCCAGGGCATCGGGATCGGGCTCATCTGCTCGGTCCTGCTGAGCGTGGGCCTCGGCAAGGCGCGCCAGGTGCCGCCCATCGGCTACGCCGTGGCAACCATGTTCTTCCTCTCGTTTTTCAAGATCTGGCCCTTCCGCTAAGGGGCCAAGACTTTCACCATGTCACGGACAACGGCCAGGCTTGTCTTCCTCGTGACAGCCGTATTCTTCGTGGCGTTTTTCATCTGGCCGATCGTGCAGATCCTTAAGGGGGGCTTCATCGACGCGGACGGGCGCCTCACGTTCGCCTTCCTTAGGACCCTCCTCTCGGACCCCACCTACCTCGGGGCGCTCCGCAACAGCTTCCTGCTCGCCTGCGCCGGCACGAGCCTCGCCCTATTGATTGCGCTGCCGCTGGCGTTCATTTCCGATCGTTTCATCTTTCCGCTGAAGGGGCTATTGAACTCGGTCGTGCTGATCCCGATGATCCTGCCGCCCTTCGTGGGCGCGATCGGCATCAAGCAGATCTTCGGACAGTACGGGGCCTTCAACGCACTCATCATCGGCCTCGGCCTAGAGCCCCGGGGGTGGACGCACGACTGGTTTGCGACGAACCAGTTCTGGGGAATCGCAGTCGTTGAGGCCCTCTCCCTCTACCCCATCATCTACCTGAACGCGGTCGCGGCCCTCGCCAACATTGACCCGGCCATGGAGGAGGCCGCGCAGAACCTCGGGTGCACGGGGTTTCGCCGCTTCCGCAAGATCACGCTTCCGCTCATTCACTCGGGGCTCTTCGCAGGCGGCACGCTGGTTTTCATCTGGATTTTCACCGAACTCGGCACGCCCCTGGTGTTCGACTACGCGCAGGTGACGAGCGTGCAGATCTTCTATGGCCTGAAGGACATCGGGGGCAACCCGTTCCCCTACACGCTGGTGGCCGTGATGCTCGTCAGCTCGATCGCGATCTACGCCATCGGCAAGGGCGTCTTCGGCCGGGCCAACTATGCCATGATGGCCAAGGCGACGACGTCGGGGGGAGCGCGCAAGCTGCCCCTGGGCCAGGCGCTCCTCTGCACGCTGATTTTTTGCTCGGTGTCGTTCTTCGCGATCCTGCCGCACCTGGGCGTGGTCCTGATCGCATCCTCCAGGGACTGGTACGCCACCATCCTGCCCCACGGGTTCACGCTCGACAACTACAAGGCCGCGCTCGGCCACGAACTCACGGTTCCTGCTATCGCCAACAGCCTTAAGTTCGCGAGCATCTCCACCCTTGTCGACGTGTTCCTCGGCGTTGCGATCGCGTATGTCGTCGTCAGGACGAAGCTCGTCGGTCGCAACGTGCTCGACTTCCTCTCCATGCTCCCGCTCGCCGTACCCGGGATTGTGCTCGCATTCGGCTACCTAGCGATGTCCCAGGAGGGCCGTTTCTTCAGCTTCATCAACCCCGTCCGCAATCCCACGGTTCTGCTCATCATAGCGTACTCGATCCGGAGGCTGCCGTACGTGGTGCGCTCGGCCGCGGCGGGCTTCCAGCAAACAAGCGTCACCCTGGAAGAGGCCGCCGAGAACCTCGGCTGCCCCCCGTTCAAGGCCATGGTCAAGGTAACGCTTCCCCTGATCGCGGCGAACCTGATGGCGGGAGGGCTGCTTGCGTTTGCCTTCGCGATGCTCGAGGTAAGCGACTCGATCATCCTCGCCCAGAAGATGGTCTATTTCCCGATAACGAAGGCCATCCTCGAGCTCTTCCAACTGCTTGGCGACGGCAAGTTCCTCGCCTGCGCCTTGGGGGTATGGGCGATGGTCTTCCTTGGGACCATGGTCGCAGGGATAAGCCTGCTGCTGGGCAAGCGCCTGGGCGCGATCTTCAGGGTCTAAGCCCCTGCACGTCCGCCCCTCACGGATGATCCTTCTCCTTGTCGTCTCGCTCATCTGGGCGTTCTCCTTCGGACTGATAAAGGGGCTCTCCGGTCTCGATTCAACGGCGGTCGCCGTCCTTCGGATCGCGATATCGCTTTTGGTCTTCGCGCCGTTCTTCAGACGACGCGGGATCCCCGGCGCCCAGATGCTCAGGCTCGCGGGGATTGGGGCGGTGCAATTCGGTGCGGTCTATGTGCTCTACCTGCGCTCCTACGCCCACCTGCATGCCTACCAGGTGGCCCTGTTCACGATCACCACGCCCCTGTTTGTCGCTTTGCTCGACGCGGTCGCCGAGCGCCGGTTCAAGGCGCGCTACCTTACCGCGGCCGCGCTCTCGGTGGCGGGTGCCGGCATCGTCCTCTGGAGGGCCATCGGCGACTCGGGCCTCATGTCCGGGTTCGTCCTCGTCCAGCTCTCAAACGTCTGCTTTGCGGCAGGCCAGGTCGCTTGGCGGCGCGAGCGTCCGCGGCTTCCGGCCGGCTCGGGCGATGCATCCGTGTTCGCGCTGCTCTACGCCGGCGCGCTCGCCCTCACGCTCGGCGTCTCGGCCTTCGCCACAAACTGGCACACATTTGCGGCCAGTCCCGCGCAGTGGGCAAGCATCGCCTATCTGGGCTCCGTCGCCTCGGGGCTCGGGTTCTTCCTGTGGAATGTCGGTGCGACCCGCGTGAACGCGGGCACGCTGGCGGCGTTCAACAACGTGAAGATCCCTCTGGGGATTGCGTGCTCCCTCCTGGTTTTCGGGGAGTCGGCCAATGTCGTCAGGCTCCTCTCGGGCGGTGTCCTGATGGCGTTGGGCGTCTGGTCGGCAGGCGCGACTCGGGTAGAGCCCGCGACCGCAGGGCGCGCCGCCTCTGAGCGCTAGCCCCGATCGGGGGACCCAAGCCTCCCGAAGGCCGGGATTTTTAGGAGTTTTCGAGGTTCTATCGAGTCCTGGCCCCTAGAAGTGGCAGGTCCCTTTGGGCCATCCTTTGGCGTGTCCCCAACCCTGACCCCGCTCTCCCGCATCCGGATGCTCCCTAAGCTTGTTTGCGCCCTTATGGCCCTAGCGGGCCCAGCCTCATCCCTCCTGGGCGCCGTGGCCGTGGGGACCAACCATCCCTCCACCGGGGCCTACTCGCCGGTGGGCGCCTCCACTTGGGGCACCGCGACCTGGGGCCTCGGCTCGACGTTCACGGCGGGACCGGGCAGCACGCTCCAGGTCGGCGTATACTCCGCCAATGCCGCCAGTGTGGTCCTTGAGATCTACCTGCAGGACACCGGGGCCGACGCGGCCTACGACTACGCCATGGTAAAGGGAGCCGACAACATCTGGCGGGCCGCAGTGGCCAACGCCCCGGCCTACACGCTCTACGCGTTCCGCGCCTGGGGGCCAAACTGGCCGTTCACGAGTTCCTGGTCCCGGGGCAATTCCAGCGCTGGCTTCGTCTCCGACTGCGATGCTTCAGGGAACCGGTTCAACCCCAACAAGGTCCTGTTCGACCCTTACACTAGGGAGCTCTCCCACAATACATCCTCCCCGGCCATGCTCGCCGCCGGGGACAGTTACGCGATGTACACGAGCGGGGGAGCAAACGTGTCCTCCACCCAGACCTACAAGGGCCCCCTCTCGGGCGGCGTGTCGATCGACTGCCGCAACGTGGACACCGGGCACTGGGCGCCCAAAGCCGTGGCCTTCGAAGACGCGACGTCCACGGGAGCGAAGCCGGGGTTAGCCCAGAAGGACGCGATCATCTACGAGACCCACCTAAAGGGACTCACGGCCCACCCCTCGAGCGTGAACCTGACGACCCTCCTGAGCGCCTACTCAGGCTTTCAGGACGCGGCAAACGTGCCGGACAACCTCAGGGGGACCTACGCGGGAGCCGCCTTCATGGCCGGCTACCTCAAGGACCTGGGTTTCAACACCGTCGAATTCCTGCCGGTCCACGAGACGGACAACGCGACCGACCCCACCAACGCCCCGACGTCGAGCGGCGGGGGATACTGGGCCTATTACACGTATGGGTTCTTCGCACCGGACCGCCGATACTCAAGCAACCCGTCCCTGGGAGGTCCCACCGCCGAGTTCAAGGCCATGGTGGCCGCATTCCACAAGGCCGGGATCGAGGTGTACCTGGACGTCGTCTACAACCACTCGGGGGAAGGCGGCGTCTGGGACACGAGCACCGCCGACCAGGCGGAGATTACGTTCCTCAGGGGCTTGGACAACGCCTCCTACTACACCCTCGTCTCGGGAAGCGCCCAGTTCTACTGGGTCAGCACCGGCGTCGGGACGAACATCAATGGCGGCTCGGCGCCGGTCCAGCGCCTGGTGACCGATTCGCTTGCGTACTGGAGCACGGCCATGGGCGTTGACGGGTTTAGGTTCGACGAGGCCGTCGAACTGGGGCGCAACGGGTCCGCAGGATTCTCCAGCACTTCGCCGCTCCTAATGTCCATCGCTTCACTCGCCCATTCCAGCGGGTTTAAGATCATCGCCGAGCCTTGGGACGGCAACGATGGCGGCGAGATCGGGAACTTCCCCGCGGGATGGGCCTGCTGGAACGGCAACTACCGCGACTCGGTGAGGCTCTACATGACGGGAAACGTCACCGGCTACGTGAACAGCGCAGGCGACCTGGGCTACGCCGATGCGTTCAGCGGGGATCCCACCAAGATGACCGCGGAAGGCGGGCCCCAAATGTCCGTGAACATGCTGGTCTGCCATGACGGATTCAACATGACCGACCTGGTCAGCTACGGGACCCCTCCGTCGAGCACAAGCCTCCTGTGGCCCTTTGGTCCCGAGCAGGACGGTGGCGCCGACAACAGCTCGTCCTGGGGCGGCAACCCGACGCTCCGACGCCAAGCCATCAGGGATTTCTGGACCTACCAGGTTCTCAGCCGCGGCCTACCGATGATGGTCTGGGGGGATGAGTTCGGCCGTACGGTCAATGGGAACAACAACTCCTACAACATCGACTCGGTGGCCACCTGGAACAACTACAACATGATTGCCACCAATAGCCCGGACACGGTCCCCACGGGGGACACAACGGGCGGAACCATGGGCTACGACAACGACCTTGGTACGTTCTCGGGGTCCCTAAACGGGAATTTCGCGTTCCTGCAGTACCTGCTCCACCTCAGGGCCTCCCATCCTGCCTTCCGCCAGGGCGATTTCTCCGAGTCCATCACCTTCTCCAACTCCGATGGTTCGAGCGGATTCAGCCAGACAACGACGCCCTCAATGCAGATCTACGTGCATGGTAGCCAGGTCGGGGACGATGACTTCCTGGTCTTAAGCAACATGGCAACCGCCCCAGTCACGTACAGCCTGCCGGCCGCACCCGCCGGCACCCACTGGGTCAGGCTGATCGACACGAGCAGCGCCTCCGAGTCGGCCGCCAATTCCTGGGCTGAAACCGCAGCCGCCACGGTGAATGGCACGTTGGCGGTGGCAGGCCAGTCGATCACGGTATTGGAGGCCGTGAACCCGACGCCGACGATTTCCTCTCAACCGGGGGCCGTCACCATCACAGCGGGTCAGAGCGCCAGCTTCACGGTCACGGTGTCAGGGACCACCTCCGTGACCTATGAGTGGCAGGCGCTGCCCCAGGGCTCCGCCACCTGGACAAACCTCTCCGACGGCAGCGGGCTCAGCGGGACGGCGACCGGGACCCTATCCTTAGCCAGCGTCTCGGCCGACCTCTCCGGCGAGCAATTCCGCGTGGTGGTCACCAATGCGTACGGCTCGGCCACAAGCAGCGCCGCGACCCTGTACGTCAACTCGACCTCTTCGAGCGTGCGGCTCATCAACATCTCCGCACGCGCGCAGGTGGGCACCGGCACCAACATCCTCATTCCTGGCTTCGCGATCAGCGGCAATGGAACCGAGACCCTCCTGATCCGCGCAGACGGGCCGAGCCTGGCCACCTTGTTCAGCGTCCCGGGAGTCCTTGCCCAGCCGAGCCTAAGCGTGTTCAACAGCTCGGGCGTCTCGGTCGCGTCAAACACGGGCTGGGGCACAAACCCCAACGCGGCCCAGATACAGGGCATTGCTGCATCGGTGGGCGCCTTCGCCTTTTCCTCGAACAGCAGCGACTGCGCGCTCCTCGTGAGCCTGCCCGCCGGCGCCTACACGGTCCAGATTTCAGGGGTCAACAACACCTCCGGGGTCGCCCTGGCCGAGGTTTACGAGGTCGCGTCGAGCGGCACCCGTTTGGTCAACATCTCCACTCGGACCCAGGTGGGCACCGGCAGCAACATCATCATCGTTGGCTTCGTCATCTCTGGAAGCGGCACCGAGCAGCTCCTCGTGCGCGGCGACGGACCCGCGCTGACGCAGTTTAGTGTCCCCGGCGCCCTAGCCCAGCCGAGCTTAAGCGTGTTCGACAGCTCGGGCGTCTCGGTCGCATCGAACACGGGCTGGGGCACCAACTCCAACGCCGCTCAGATCCCGGCCATTGCCTTTTCCGTGGGCGCCTTTCCCCTAGCCCAGGGGAGCGCAGACTCCGCCGAGGTGGTTAACCTCCAAGCGGGCGCCTACACGATGCAGGTCTCGGGCGCCGGGAGTACGACGGGCGTGGCTCTGGCAGAGGCCTACGAGGTCCCCTGACCGGAAGCCCGGTCAGTTGAAGTCAAAGCCCCAGGTCCGCTTGCCATAGCCGTAGGTGACAGGCTTCACCGACTTCAGGGATGCCAAGGCGCCGTCGAGCGGGACGGAGCCGTACCTTGACTCGAAGTCCGCGACCCGTCGGTCGTAGTCGTCCAGGAGGCGCGCCTTCAACCCGGGCTGCACGAAGGAGTGCAAGAGCGAGTCCCGGCCCATCGCTACGATCTCGCCCCAGGAGAGATGGAAGAGCGTGACGGCGGTGTAATACTCATCGGTCATGTTTGAGTCCCACATGCCCCTGTCGTCGGTGTTCAGGCAGACGGGGACCCCGGTTCGAAGGTACTCGGGAAACGGGTGCCTCGAGAGGTCGGGCACGTAGCCGAGAAGCTTGTTGGAAATGAGGTTCACCTCAATAAGCACCCGTCGGGTCTGCTGCAGGAGCAGGAGCGTCTCAGGGTCCTTCAGGAGGTTCACCCCGTGCCCAATCCTCGAAGCACCCAGGAGCAGCGTATCGTGGATATGCCGGTCCGGCCCGTCCATCTCGCCGGCGTGAATCGAGAGCGCGAGCGTCGGGTACTCGGAGCGCAGCTTGCGGAAGGTGTCCAGGAACCGGGAGGGATATCCGTATCCGTTTTCCTCGATGCCCGCCATGTTGAGCCCGACCCAGAGATCGCGGTGGGCGTCGACAAACCGGTAGCCCTGCTCGAGACGATGCTCGGCGTCGGGGGTGAACCGCAGGATCGTGCGCTGGAACCTTACTGTGACCCCCGTCGCCAGCGCGTCCGGCCTGGAAAGCCGCTCCTTGACGAAGGCGACGGCCGTTTCGTCGGGAATCGTCCTCCCGTCATTGTCGACCATGCCCTCAACGAGGAACTGGGTCTCCAGGTAAGCCACATGCTCGGCTCCAAAGGCCTTCATGTTCTCGACCAGGAGCTCGGCGACCACGGGCAGGCACCCCTCGAGCTGCCCGAGCCGTGGCCAGATGTGGCTGAAAAACTCGATCCTGCCGTCCCCCGTCCCGTCCAACCGCATGCTGGAGCACCAAAGGGCCCTCTCATCGGGCGTCAATTCGGCAAGCGGCACGTACTCCGCCCTCACCTTCTCTGGGAGCATCTCGTAGGTCTTCCGGCGGATCGTCCGGAAGCGCACCGCCGGGTCGACGGCGTCCGCGCTCCCCGCAAAGCGCACGCGGGCATAGAAGCTCTCCCCGCCGCTCCTCTTGGGATCGGTGCAGACATCGTAAACCCACTCCGACCGGTTGGCACCTCCGGAATGGTTGTGCAGGTCGCCGCCCTTGGGCAGGTCGTAGAGAAAAGCATAGAGCTCGGCGGGCGTTGCCCGCGCCACGATCTCGTCGAAACGCGGCCCAAAGGTGACCGCAGCCGCCGGGGGACAAGGGGGCTCAGCAAATGCTGGGAGCCCAAAGGAGGTCGCGAATGCCGTCGCCCAGAGGAGGGCCAGTTTTCTAGCGAACATGCTCAAGAAAAGCGACGCGTCCGGGGCATCGCAAGCCCTCTTGGAGCGGCCTAGACGACCTCGAGATCGGCCCGGGCTGCCGCAACAAGACGCGCGATCCCGGCGGTGACGATCTCCTCGCTGGGGGCCTCGACCAGCATGCGCAGCTTGGGTTCCGTGCCCGAATACCGCACCAGGACGCGACCCGATAAACCGAGCTCCTTTTCAAGGCTGCGGACCGCCTCGGGCAGGGCCGAGAGGGATTCGAGAGGCACTTTCCGGCGGACCACGACTGCCTTTGACCCCTGAGGGAATTTCCTGAGGGCCCTACGCAGGTCGGAGAGCGGCCGGCCTGTCTCCTGCATCATGCGGACGACCATGAGCGCCGCCACCAGGCCGTCACCGGTCGCTCCGTAGTCGAAATTCAGGATGTGCCCCGAGGACTCGCCCCCGAGCGTCGCACCCGTGGCGCGCATCATCTGCGCGACATAGCGGTCGCCGACAGCCGATCGAACGACCCGGCCGCCGGCCGCTTCCACGGCCCTGTCGACACCCAGGTTGCTCTGCACCGTCACCACAAGGGTCCGATTGGGCAGGCACCCGCGGGCAAGGGCATGGACTGCAAGGGGCGTAAGGATCTCGTCCCCGTCGAGGACCTGGCCGGTCTCGTCGCACAGCACGCAGCGGTCGCCGTCCCCATCATGCGCAATACCCAGGCGGGCGCCGCTTGAAAGGACAAGCCTGGCCATTGCGCCAGGGTGCTCACTTCCGACTCCCGCGTTGATGTTGAGCCCGTCGGGTCGATCTCCGATGCAGGAAAGCTCGGCGCCGAGCGCGCGGAACACGGCCGGGCTCGTGACGGAGGTGGCGCCGTTGGCGGTGTCCATGGCCACCTTCCAGCCCTTGAGGGAACCGGCGGGAAGAATGCGGGTGGCCGCCTCGATGTACGAGGTCCTTACGCACGAGCCGGGCTCCTCGTCCCGGACCCCGAGGTTTGCGCCCGTATCCCCCTCCTGCGTGAGGAGTGCCTCAATGGCTGCCTCGTCCTCATCGGAAAGCTTCGCCCCGTCAGGGGCGAAAAACTTGATGCCATTGTCGGAGGACGGATTATGCGAAGCCGTGATCGCGCACCCGAGCGCCGCACCCTCCTGAAGCGTCGCCCGTGAAATTGCGGGGGTCGGCACCACACCCAAGGACACCGCGCCGTAGCCGCACTTGGCCACCCCGGCCCCAAACGCACGCATGAGCGGCTCCCCGGAGGCCCGCGTGTCGCGGCCAATGAGAATCCGGCCCGTGGCGGCCCGCCGGGACTTGAGCCAGAGCGCGACGGCCACCCCAAGGCCCTCGAAAAACGACTCGTTGACCGTGGGGCCGCCGTAGGGTCCGCGAATGCCATCCGTGCCAAAGTAGAGTCGTTGCATGCGATGAGGGTTAGGCTGCAAAAAAGTCCCGGGTGTCGGCAATCTTGCGCTTCACGGCACCCCCAAGAAGAAGGTCCCTCGCCTCGCCTATCGCCGCCCGGACGTTGGGCCGGGCCCCCGCCACCCACAGGGCGGCGGCGCTATTTAGGGCGATCGTGTCCGCCAGGCCCCTGGGGCCGCGCCCCTCGGCAAGCTCGGTGGCAATCGCCAGGTTCACGGCGACGTCGCCCCCGACGATGTCCGAGAAGGGGGACTCGGTAAGGCCAAAGGACTCGGGCACCCATTCCTCGCGCACCGCCCTCAGGCGTCCTACACCCCTGACAATATTCCGGGTGGCCGAGGTCAGCTCGTCGATCCCGCGGCCCGGAGCGATGACGCCGTGCACCGTGAGCCCTGATCCGGTCCCGAGCGCCTCGAGGGCATCCGCCATCTTCTCGACCAAAGCGGGCGAGGCCGTACCAATGATCACGTGCTCCGGCCGGCCCGGGTTAAGCAGCGGCCCGAGAAAATTGAAGAGCGTGCGCTCACCGCGGGCGGCAAGCGCCTTGCGCACCGGACCAATCCGCTTGAACGCCGGATGCCAGGACGGGGCGAAGAAGAAGACGTAGCCGAGCTTCTCGATTGAGGCGCGCAGCTTCTCCGGCGGTGCGTCCAGGACAACGCCCAGGGCAGAGAAGAGGTCCGCGCTCCCGCACTTCGAGGTGACACCCCGGTTCCCGTGCTTCATTACCGGCACCCCCGCGCAGGCAACGACTAGGGTCACCATGCTCGACACGTTGAATCCTCCGGCGTGGTCGCCGCCGGTTCCGACAACGTCGATCGATTTGGGAGACCAATGCGCCATGCCTGGATCTACGGCGAGCGTACGGAAGAATTCCGCGAAGGACGCCACCTCGGAGGAGGTCTCCCCCTTCTTCGTCAGGGCCGAGAGGAAATCCGCTTTGACGGCGTCGGAGGCCTCGTCGGACGCCAGCGCCGCCGCCGCGCCGCGCGCCTGGCTGGCCGTCAGGTCGCGGCCGAGCACCAGCACGCTCGTGAGGGAGGGTAAGTGTTCCATCCTAGTAACCGTTTGCGGCCAGGGCGCAGACAGCCGCCGAGGCCGCGAAGCAGTAGAATCCAAAATAGTGCCATCGGCCCTTCTCAAGCCATCCCGAAAGCCACTTCAGGGCGCCCAGTCCCGCCGCGAAGCTGCAGAGCATCCCTATGATCCCAGGCAGGGTCAGGGTACCGAGGTGAAGGCTGCCCCCGGCTGAGGCGTGGGCGTGCGCAAGCCTCATCAACTCCCTGAGGATCACCGGAGGAGTCAGCACGACCGCCAGGGCAAAGCTGAACTCCTCGGACGCTCGCCTGGAAATCCCGAGGAGCATCCCTGCCGAGATGGTCGCGCCGGAACGGGACAGGCCGCGAAAGGGAAGGCACACGCCCTGCACGACGCCGATCCAGGTCGCGGCCGCCACCGGCAACGCACGCCCGTCGACACCGGGCGACGCGGCCTCGGGGCCCTGGGAGCGTGCGCGAAGCCCTGCGACGACAATCAGTACCCCAACGGCCGCCAAGGATGCCGCGATCAGGTAGAGGTTGGAGAACAAGTCCTCCACCTCGGCCCCGGTGCGGCCATGAAACACGATTTTCTTGATCAGATAGTTGAGGCCCGCGAAGACGACGCCCGTAGCGACCGTCGCCACGAGCACCCGCATGACGGCATGGGTGAACGCGGCGGCGCTCGAAAAATACGTCCGCCTCCAGGCGTCCCAAAAATAGGCGACGACGGCGAACATCGTCCCCGTGTGGAGCATGATGAGCAAAAACGTCATTTCCGGGCTGGAGGGGTCCAGTTTCATGAGCCTCTCTGCAGCAATGACATGGGCTGAGCTGGAGACCGGCAGCAGCTCGGCCGCGCCCTGTACGGCGCCCAGGACGAGGATTTGGAAAAGCGTTGGTGACATGAGCTTACTCCTTGGTACGCGACCCTGACCCGGGTACAAGTCTTGTGTGCAACTGAGGGTAGTGACGCATTTTGCTTTTCCCTGAGCTAGAACGACCTTGCTTGCCCGGGAAAGCTAGGCATGATTGCACCATGCCAAAGATCACACCCGCCGAGAAAGACCTAGAATCCGCCCAGGCCAATGCGTCGAACGTGCTCAAGCACATCATCGACGCCACGGAAGGCCAATCGGCGCCCGTTCCAGACACCCGCAACGCGGCGGCTGTGGCGTTAGGGAAGCTAGGGGCTGCTAAAGGCGGTTTTGCTAGGGCTAAGGCGCTGTCAAAGTCGGAACGCTCTAAGATTGCGAGAGTTGCAGCAAAAGCGAGATGGCAAGAACGGAAAGACAAATAACAACACAAACGGATTGACTAAATTCTGGCAACACCCACACTGTTGTCAGCATGGATCTTGATATCGAGGACGAGCAACCGGGGCGCCTAGAACGGCTCGCCGGATTGATGGTGGCCAAAGAGGCCGATCTACGTTTGCGCGAGGAGGCAAACCGTAAGGAATGCGCCAGCCTGGAAAAAGAACGGACTGCCTTGGAGCGGGCGAAGCGAAATTTGGAAGCCATGAATACGTCCGTTGACTCGCTGCTTTCCGCCTTAGATCAGCCAGTGGCAGAAATAAACGACGTTCTTATGGCTCTCGCCGGTGATCTCGCCTGCACTCCTAGCGGAGTTACGCCCTATGGAGAAATTAAGCGCGCCATGCGGGGCATCATCGAGGGTATGAATGGGATGCCTTTTTCATCTCGGGAAATCGTAAATTACCTTCGGATGAAATACCCCCACATCAAGGTCGATTCCAATCGTGCCAACATTTCTAGTTACCTCCGCGATTTCCAGACGGAGGGACTAATCGAAGTCAAAGAAGAAGGGAGCGGGCAACGACCAACATTCTATACTAAAAAATAAGCCGAGTCCCTTGCAGGGGACCCGGCTCTAACCTTTGGAGGGTTGTCTGAGTGGTTTAAGGTGCCCGCCTACGAAGCGGGTGTAGTGCGCAAACACTACCCGGGGTTCGAATCCCCGACCCTCCCTCTAATTTAGCACGTCGAGATTTGTTTACAATGAAATTTGTTTACAAGCGAACGTGCGTAAAACTGAACAAGTAAAAGGCCAATAAAGGCTTTAATATCACGGCGTTAGACTTCGTGTCTCATTTATGCTTGCCCGGGCATGCATTACATCCAATCTACTCCCATGAACCAACTTTCCAGTGAGAAGCGCGCTCAAATTGTGGCTTGTCTCATCGAGGGAAACTCTCTCCGCGCCACAGCGAGACTTACAGGCGCGTGCTTCAATTCCGTCTTGAAATTCGTGCCGCAAATTGGCGCAGCCTGCGCACGCTACCAGGACCAAGCCTTCCACGATCTGAAATGCGAGCGCGTCCAATGTGACGAGATTTGGAGCTTCAATTACTGCAAGGCAAAGAACGTGCCGACCGCGAAAGCAGCCCCACAAGGGGCGGGCGATGTGTGGACCTGGACAGCTATAGACGCAGACACAAAACTCGTTCCTTGCTGGCTAGTCGGGCCAAGGGATGCCGTTTCAGCATTTCATTTCATGCAGGATCTATCGAGCCGCATGGCGCATCGCATTCAACTGACGACAGACGGCCTCACGTTCTATCTGCCCGCCATCCGTGAAGCGTTCGGGACTGATGTTGACTACGCCATGTTGGTTAAGCTCTACGGCGAGCCAGAGCGCACAGATGCACGCTACAGCCCCGCGAAGTGCATTGGAGCAAGGCCCGAAATACTGACGGGGACCCCCGATGTTGAACACGTTTCAACGAGCTTTTCCGAGCGCCACAATCTCACGATCCGCATGAGCAATCGCCGCTTCACTCGGCTAACGAATGCCTTTTCAAAGAAGGCCGAGAATCACGCGCACGCCATTGCCCTAACGATGATGCATTACAACTTCTGCCGCATCCATAAAACCCTTCGCTGCACGCCTGCCATGGAAGCGGGCATTGCCGATCATGTTTGGAGCTTGGATGAAGTGGTTTCTCTGCTAAACCAATATCAGGCCAAAGCCGCCTGATTAGATGGCCGAACAAAATCCGCCCACACAAGACCCCCAATCTTGTCCTCCGCTTGAAGTTCTCGGATTCGAGCCTGCCACGCTTCTAAGCTTGGACGGTCAAATCTTGTCCAAAGGTAGAGTATTAGAGCCCAGTTCCACCGGGGGTAAGTTTTTTCCCAATCTAGCAGAAAACACGGGCAATCTTCCAAGTGGCGCATTACTGTTAGAAATGCGCGGCGTTCGTACTCCGATACTGCTGGCCGCTGTATGCACGGTTCCGTATTATACGATTCACCAGCATTTCCGTTTCCAATGAAGTTTATTTTCGATTCAGCCGTAACCGGGCTAGTTGACGCAGTTGTTATACTCGTTTTCACAAGGCTGCTTTCCGGAATCCGCCTTCGGTTCAAGGACTCGCTTTGGGTGTCGTTCATTTCGCTGATGGCAAGCCTTGTTGCTTCATTTGCCATCGGTTTTGTTTTCAAAAGTTATCCGCTTTTGACACTAATATTGTCGATTCTAGTGGCTTGGTTTACTCTGGTAATGGTCTTGTGGGTGATGGTGGGAACATCAGCCTACAAGGCGAAGATTTCATGGAAGAAGGCGGGGCTCATTTCATTGATTGCGGTCGTTGCTCAATTTTTCGTGGCATCCCCCATAGCGTATTGGCTGGGGCCGAAAATTTTGGGTTCCTAAAGCCAAATAAATCATGCCGACGCCAGAGGAACTTTCCCGGCAACACCCCCTTGATGAGTGGCTGGGAGATTTCGATTACTGGGTGTCGCGCGGGGCAATAGGCTCAATAGACGTTCTTCCAGTGGTCGCCTATTTTCACAAGAAATACGCAGAAAATCCTCTTTGCGCCAAAATGTCGGAAACGTTTTGGAACTCGCTTCAACTACTTGACGTTCTTCTTCCCGATTTGTTTGCGGCGGGTTTGGTGAAGAAAGAAGCGAATGGGTCGGCTTCATTCCCTACCCCCTTTAAGTGCGCTTTCTATAGGGCCATATTTTCGTGGCCGGAATCTGGTTGGCGTGAAAATATTGACGTTGCGCTGTTGTCGCGGGCCATCGGTGAGCAATAGGTTCGGCTCCGAAATTGATTTCATAGAGCCGCCCGATACAGCGATCCGTGCATCCCAGTCGAATTCCTAATTCCGTATAAGGGTCCATCGCGCTGTGACAATCAGGGAGTGGGGGCGGCAAGAGTGTCCATGGAAAACCCATCAATGCTGCTGAGCTTGACCCGCCAAAATATGCCGGGTCCATCTGACGGCATCGGTTTTTGTCCAGGCGTAAATATCTTCGCTTCTTTCAAATGGATAAAAAATTCATGCGGGATGTAGTACTCCACATCACCAGGGCCGGGCGCTTCGCTCGCTAAATCTCCAATTTCTTCCTCTACTGTGTTGAGGGTTTCATTCGATAATACAAAATCTCTCTCACTGATAATCTTCCCCGAGATCAAGAGGCCATTCACGGCCAATGTGATCCCCTGGACGGTCCTCCCGTCAGTCGAATCGTTGGCACCATTTACGACAACGACAACAACCTCAAGAAGCCTGTCCCTGTGGGGCGATGGCGGCTGAACAGGCTTCTTATCATCCTCACCCATAGGCCATCATCATGTTCCTGCATCGGATGGGCGGTCAAACCGATACCCTGCGCTCAGCCTTCTTCGGAAACTTCTCCGCAATCCGAGTCAGCGGCGAAACGCCTGCCCGCCGACTCAACTTCAAATGCCGCGCCTTGTCGGGATCACAAGGCGGCTCCATCCACGCCAAAGGCGGCATGTCATTTGAGCGCCAT
>Ga0302278_10000497_pt1 | contig 50332 bp, 43 predicted proteins | sample III_Bog_N3_2_FD_194543 | JGI IMG/M metagenome (GOLD analysis project Ga0302278, IMG submission 194543) | Peat permafrost microbial communities from Stordalen Mire near Abisko, Sweden - III_Bog_N3_2 | ecosystem: Environmental > Terrestrial > Soil > Wetlands > Peat | place: Sweden: Abisko...
GGATGGCGGTGTGTGGCACAAGCAGACCAGCACACACTTCTCGGCATTCATTGCGCCCGAAGCGGACAAGCTGCCAAGCGTCGTTATCGGTACTGGCACTGAGCCTTTTAAGAGCACCTGCGCGACTGCTGACCTGGCCGCCGTGGCAGCAATTGCCGCGCGCGTTTATAAGCCCTTTGACGCGAAGTTTGCCACGCAGGCGCTGGAGGCTGCACGACGCGCTTTTGCGTGGACGGAAAAATATCCAAATGTCACGTTCAAAAATCCGCCGGGCGTAACGACGGGAGAATATGGCGACGCGAACTGTTCCGACGAGAGGCTCTGGGCGGCAGCGGAACTGAGCCGCACCACGGGTGAAGCGAGCTACAACGATTTCTTTCTAAGCCATTACGCAGAGTTTCTTCCCAAGCTGGTTTCCCCGCCGGCGGAGAGTTGGAGTTCGCTGGGGGCAATGGCCCTGTGGACCTATGCGCTCTCTTCGCAAACAGGAAAGGATGCCAGCGCAGTGAAGGCCATCCGCGACCGCACCCTGGGATCGGCGCAAATTGTGGTTGCGCGCACCCGCGCAAATCCCTACCGCATCAGCATGCAGACCAGAGACTACATCTGGGGATCGAATGGGGTTGCCGCAGGCTATGGCTTTTATCTGCTGATTGCCAATACGTTCCGCCCCGATCCGGACTTCGTGAATGCTGCGGGGGACAATCTGCATTATTTGTTGGGGAGAAACACATTCTCGCTCTCCTGGGTGACACAAGTGGGCGAGAACCCATTCCAACATCCGCATCACCGGCCGAGTGCGGCGGTGACCAACAGAGCGCCATGGCCGGGGATGCTTTCCGGTGGGCCAAACGCGCGGCGCGGCGATGCAGTGCTGGCCGCGTTGCCGAAGGACCTGCCCCCAGCCCGGGTTTATGCCGATCAAACGAATTCGTACGCCAGCAATGAGATTGCCATCAATTGGCAGGCCGCGCTGGTATTCCTGCTGGCCGGGGAATTGCGTTAGAGAATCGAGGAATCCAAATGCATCTTCACGTCATTGACATCGTGATTATCGTGGCTTACCTGCTGAGTACGGTGTTGATCGGGTACTGGGTTTCGCATCGCGCTTCGCAGAGCATGCAGAATTACTTTCTCGGCGGCAACACCATGCCCTGGTACATGCTGGGCATCTCCAATGCGTCGGGCATGTTCGATATCAGCGGGACCATGCTGCTGGTCTCCTGGATGTTCGTGTACGGGTTGAAGAGTGTGTGGATCCCGTGGCTGTGGCCAACGTTCAACCAAATCTTCCTGATGGTGTATCTTTCCGCGTGGCTGCGTCGCTCCAAGGTCATGACCGGCGCCGAGTGGATCCAAACACGCTTTGGCACCGGCCCCGGCGCGCAGTTGTCGCACTTGATCGTGGTGATCTACGCCTTCCTCAGCATCATTGGATTCTTTACCTACGCTTTCAAGGGCATCGGCAAGTTTGCGCAGACGTTCCTGCCATGGAATCTGTCGGCCAATGAGTATGCGCTGATTTTGATCGGCATCACGGCCATCTACGTCATCAAGGGCGGCATGATCAGCGTGGTGATTACAGAAGTGGTCCAGTTTTTCATTTTGTCGATCGCCTCGTTTGCCGTGGGCATCATCGCCATGAGAAAAGTAGCGCCGGAGATGCTGCACCGCGTGGTGCCCGCCGGCTGGGACAATATCTTCTTCGGCTGGCACTTGAATCTCAATTGGTCCACGTTGCTCCCGGCAGCCACCGAAAAGGTTGCGCAGGATGGCTATGGCCTTTTCGGCTTTTTCGTCGTGATGCTTTTGTTTAAGGGCATTCCGATTTCGGCGGCCGGACCCGCGCCCAATTACGATATGCAGCGCGTTCTTTCCGCCAAAGATCCGCGCGAAGCCTCGATGATGTCTGCCTGGGTGAACATCGTACTGACTCCTCCGCGTTACTTTCTCGTCATCGGACTCACAGTGCTGGCAGCCGCCTTCTATGGCCCTAACCTCCGCGCCATGGGAACCCACATGGACTTCGAACTGGTGTTGCCTTACGCGCTGGGCCGTTTTGTGCCGGTGGGCCTGCTGGGCTTTCTCATCGCCGGCCTGCTGGCGGCCTTCATGTCCAACTTTGCGGCTACCGTGAACGCAGCTCCGCCGTATTTCGTCAACGACATTTACAAGCGCTTCATCAATCCCAATGCATCGCCCAAGACCTACGTCCGCCTGAGCTATCTTGCTTCCTTTGCCGTGGTCGTGATCGGTGTGCTGATCGGCTGGAACGTCGACTCGGTTAACTCGGTCGTGGTGTGGATCGTCTCCGGACTGTGGGGCGGCTATACAGCATCCAACGTTCTCAAGTGGTACTGGTGGCGCTTCAATGGATACGGCTACTTCTGGGGCATGGTCACCGGCATAGCCGCAGCGGTGGTGATGCCGAAAATCGTTCCGATGGTGCCGTGGGTGCAACACCTGCTGGCAACGTATTCCATCAATATGGAAGTGGTGATCATCTTCCCGGTTGTCGTTGGGATTTCCCTGATTGGCTGCCTCCTTGGTACGTTTCTCACCAAGCCGGATTCGGACGCTGTTCTGATGGACTTCTACCGGCGTGTCCGGCCGTGGGGATTCTGGGGGCCGGTCCTCAAGATGGTGCTTGCTGAAGATGCCAGCTTTAAGCGCAACAAAGACTTCGCGCGCGACATGTTCAATATCGCGGTGGGCATCGTCTGGCAGATTGCCCTGGTTGCACTACCCCTCTACATCGTCATTCAGGAGTTCTACCGCGCCGCTCTCGCTCTTGCAATCATTCTCGGCACGTCTCTCATTCTAAAGTTTACCTGGTACGACCATCTCACCGAACGTGAGGTCGAAACCAACAAAGCGGCTGCCGGCGATAGGTAACTCACCCATCACTCGCGGGCTCCATGCTGGCAGGCGTAGTTTACACAGGCCGACAGTCTCCGGCCTGGGATTGCGAAATTGGCTTTGAAAGCTGCCGACGGGATGCAAGAAAGAACGAATACAATGGAAGGCCGCACCGAAGTCCCGATTTCATCTGACATGCCGTCCAGCCAGGAGATTGGTATTTCGATTGTGCGCATCTGCTGGCATGGCTGGCACGATTGCTATCTTCTGTCCAACGGCAGCGTGGAAGCCATCGTGGTGCCAGCGATCGGGCGCGTGATGCAGTTGCGCCTGGCGGGCGATTCGGCGGGGACGCTTTGGGAGAATCGAACATTGGATGGGCGGCTGCACCAAGCAGGTCAGCACCAGTGGTGCAACTTTGGAGGCGACAAATGCTGGCCCGCTCCGCAATCCGCGTGGCCGCTCCACCTGGGCCGCGCATGGCCGCCGCCGATTGCGTTTGATTCATTGCCGGCCGAGGCAATTGTGAAACGGAACGCCGTAATTCTCCGTTCGCCGGTAGATTCGACCATTGGCATTCAGGTTGTCCGTCACGTGGAGCTGGACCCTCTGCGACCAATCATGCACATCCGGACCGAGTTTCAAAAGGTCCTTGGAAGTCCGGTAACAGTCTCCATATGGACCATTACCCAGATGCAGGAGCCGGAGCGTATTTGCGCGCTGTTGCCGGCAAAATCGAAGTTCGATCGCGGCTACACTCCATTGCTGAGCGCGGAACCGGCCGGCCTCAAGATTCAAGACCGATTGTTGTCTCTTATCCGCCATCCGCGCGCTTACGTCAAGATCGGAGCGGATGCTGGAAGCCTTGCATGGGTTGGGCGGAACTGCGTGGTCAGGATTGATGCGGAGGTTGAGCCGGGAGAGTATCCGGACGGCGGCTGTATCACCCAGATTTATACGAATCCCGACCCGCTTCATTATGTCGAATTGGAAACCCTGGGACCCTTGGCGACGATGTTGGTGGGCGACAGGATTGAGCGGACAACTGTGTATGCCGTGACGCCCCGCACTACGCCCGATCCCGAAGCTGAAGCGATGAAGATATTCTGACTTGAAACGCTGTACAAATCGGATGATAGATTGGAAACATCCCGATCTCCGATGCTGTAGCCGTGCGTCTCGCTTCCTCGAAAGATCGTCACAGATAGAAGAGATGAAGAGCTCAGTCCTGGTTGTTGCCTGTTGATGCGATTCTTCGCCAAGTGTCGCCGGAGCGCCTTGACTGATCGCAGGAGCAGGTGACTATTTTCTCAGCATGGAAAGAGCATCTTCGATTGTTGCGGAGGAGTAGCCGTGAGTGCGAACGATCCATCGCTTTCGAATCGCGACCTGGCCCCCACGACGCCGGCGCAGCGCACCTGGGGCACGTATAACTACATTGCCTTGTGGTTTTCGATGTCCATGGAGGTGACGACGTATCAGCTTGCCTCGTCGCTGATCGCCAAGGGCATGGATTGGAAGCAGGCAGTGTGCACGGTGCTGCTGGGGAATTTGATTGTGCTGGTTCCCATGCTGCTGAATGCGCATGCGGGCGCAAAGTACGGGATTCCGTTTCCGGTGTTCATTCGTGCGCCCTTTGGCGTGCGCGGCGCCAATCTGCCGGCGATTCTGCGCGCCGTTGTGGCTTGCGGCTGGTTCGGCATTCAGTCGTGGATCGGTGGAACCGCGATCCATTCCATGCTGGCAGTCATCTGGCCATCAGTTGCATCAGCCGACGGCGTGTTATGGGCCTGCTTCCTGGGATTCTGGCTGCTGAATATGGTCGTGGTATGGCGGGGCGCGGAATCCATCCGTCACTTGCAGGCGTTTGGCGCGCCGTTCATGTTTGTCATGGCCGCTGCGCTGCTGATCTGGGTGCGGATCAAGGCAGGCAGCTTCGGCTCAATGCTCTCGACGCCGAGCCAGTTTCATTCCACCGGCGCATTTCTTGCGGTATTCTTTCCGTCGCTCACGGCGATGGTTGGCTATTGGGCCACACTTGCCTTGAATATTCCGGACTTCACGCGTTATTCCAAGTCGCAAACATCGCAGGCCTGGGGCCAGGCGTTTGGCTTGCCTGTCGCCATGACGCTTTACACGTTTGTCGGCATCTCAGTCACATCGGCATCCGCAGTGCTTTTCGGTCATCCGATTTGGAATCCGATTCTGCTGATCGGCGCATTTCATCAGCCTGTGGTGGCCTTTGTCGCGTTGATCGCCATTCTCATTGCAACGCTCAACGTGAACATCGGGGCCAACGTGGTCTCACCGTCGAATGATTTTTCGAACCTCTATCCGCGGCTTATCAGTTTCAGAACCGGCGGGCTGATTACAGGCTTCCTCGGCATGGCGATGTGCCCTTGGAAGCTGCTGGCCACGCCGGATGCGTATATCTTCGGCTGGCTGGTGGGATACTCCGGATTGCTTGGTCCCGTGGCAGGCATCATGATCTGCGACTACTTCTTCATTCGCAAGACCGAGCTCGACGTCAACTCGCTCTATCACAGCGAAGGCGCATATTACTACACGAAGGGCATCAATCCGCGCGCTGTGGTGGCGCTGGTTCTGGGCGTGGGGATAGCTCTTATCGGACTTGGCGTGGAGTCACTGCACTTCCTGTACGATTACGCGTGGTTCGTGGGCTTCTTCATGGCGGGCGGCGTCTACGGAATCCTGATGAGGTTAACTCCGCCGGCTTCCAGCACTGCTCTCTCCCCCGCAGATTGAAAGCCGCGGCAGAACTCAGCGCACTTGCGGGAATCCTAGATCGACCTTGCTGGATGCGGGATCGGGCCAGCGGCTGGTGACGACTTTAGATCGCGTGTAGAACTGCACGCCTTCGGGACCGTACATGTGCAGATCGCCGAAAAGCGACGACTTCCATCCGCCGAAGCTGTAGTAGGAAACGGGAACGGGAATGGGGACGTTGATGCCTACCATGCCAACCTCGACATCGAATTGAAACTGGCGCGCGGCTCCGCCATTCTGGGTGAAGATCGCTGTGCCGTTGCCGTAGGGGTTTTCGTTGATGAGGCGAAGTGCTTCGGCATAGGTGTCGACGCGCACAACGCTGAGCACGGGGCCAAAGATCTCAGTGTCATAGCAGTGCATGCCGGGTTTTGCATTGTCGATGAGCGAGGGACCGAGAAAGAAGCCTGCGGAGTGGGTCGCGGGATCGAGACGGCCATCGATGGAGAGCGATGCTCCTTCAGAGACTGCAGTGTCGAGATGCGCGGCAACGCGATCGCGATGTTCACGCGTGATGAGCGGGCCCATTTCGTTGGTGGGTTCCGAGCCTGGGCCAACCTTGATGCGTGCGACGCGTTCGCGAATGGCGTCGATGAGCGGGTCGGCGACATTGCCGACAGTGAGCACCACGGAGATGGCCATGCAGCGCTCGCCGGCCGCGCCGTAGCCCGCGGAGACTGCAGCATCAGCGGCCATGGCGATGTCGGCGTCGGGCAAGACCAGCATGTGGTTCTTGGCTCCGCCAAGTGCCTGGACGCGCTTGCCGTTGCGCGTGGCGGTCTCATAGATATAGCGGGCCACAGGTGTGGATCCGACAAAGCTGATGGCCTTGATGCCTGGATGCGCGAGGAGGAGATCTACCGCAACCTTGTCGCCATGGACGAGATTCAGCACGCCGTCGGGCACGCCCGCTTCCTTGGCCAACTCCGCCAGAAAGACGCTTGCCGAGGGAACCTTCTCCGATGGTTTGAGAATGAACGCATTGCCGCAGGCGATCGCGGAGGAAAGCATCCACAAGGGCACCATTGAAGGAAAGTTGAATGGTGTGATACCGGCGACGACGCCAAGCGGTTGGCGAATCTGATAGACATCGACGCCACGGCTGGCCTGCTCAGTGTAGCCGCCTTTGAGCAGGTTCGGAATGCCGCAGGCGAACTCAACGTTCTCAAGGCCGCGCGCAACTTCGCCTAGAGCGTCGGCGATGGTCTTTCCGTTCTCGAGGCTGATGACTTCGGCGAGGCGGCTGCGATTCTGCACGATTAGATCGCGCAGACGGAACATGACTTCGGCGCGGCGAGAGAGAGGCGTGGCGCGCCACTCGCTAGAGGCTGCTGTCGCTGCGGCGACTGCGGCGTCCACATCATGTTTGGCTGCAAAGCCGACCTCAGCGATGATTTCCCCGGTTGCGGGATTGGTGACGGCGCCGTTGCGTCCGGAAGTTGCCGCGAAAGATTTTCCGTTGATCCAGTGAGAGACCGCGGTGGGAGTCAATGTCTCGGTAGCACTCATGTTGCAACCCTCCTCTTATGAGGCGCGAATCCAATCGATGGTCTTCGATGCCAACTTGTCGAATGCGGTGATGGCCATGTGCAAATGGTCTTCGCGCGTGTCTTCAATTCTGTTGTGGCTGATTCCCTTGAGCGATTGGACAAAGAGCATGGCGGTGGGAATGCCGGATCGGGAGACTTCCGCAGCATCGTGCAATGGGCCGCTGGGCATGCGATGCGAGCGGCCTGACGTCTCACGGATTGCATCTTCGCATAACTCAATGAGCGCGGGATCAAAGGGCTCGGGCGCAATGTTCCAGATGCGCGACCACTCCACCGTGCAGCCCTCCTCCTGCGCGAACTGAGCGCTCTTCTCCTGAGCTTCGCGATACATGGTGGCAAGCACCTGGGCATTTAGGTCGCGTTGATCGAGAGTGGCTTCGCAACGGCCTACGACAGCGGTGACGATGCCGGGAAAGGTCTTGAGGCTGCCAATGGTGCACACCGCATCGGGATGCTTTGTCGCGATGGTGCGGATTTCGAGAGCCAGCTTTGCAGCGGCGGCGAGGGCATCGCGACGAGAATGCATCGGAGTGGAACCGGAGTGCGCCTCCTGGCCGTGAAAGGTGATGCCATGGCGTTCAACCCCTTTGGTGCCGAGAACGGCGGCGAGCGGAAGTCCCATGCTTTCAAGCACGGGACCTTGCTCGATGTGCAATTCAAGATAGGCGGCTGCGCTGGAACGCTCACGCTGCGCATCGCCGACGGAGTCAATGGAGACGCCGCATGTGGCGAGAGCGTCTTCAAGTCGAATCCCAGCGGCGTCGGTGCGGCTGCGGTCCTGGTCAATGGAGTGCGTGCCGGCGAAGGCGGATGAGCCGAAGAGGCTGCGGCCAAAGCGCGCGCCCTCTTCATCGGCCCAATCGACGAGACGCACGGTGATGGGAGGCTTGCCGTTGTACTCTTCGGCGATGCGGCGGAGCACGGCGTAGGCACCGAGGACGCCGAGACAGCCGTCGAGCCATCCGCCATTGGGTACAGAGTCGAGATGACTGCCGAGGATCAGGGTTTTTTCGGAGCGTCCGGCGAGCGTGGTCCAACTGTTGCCAGCGGCGTCAAGGTGATGCTCGATGGGCAGATCACTTAGCTTGGATTGGAACCAGGCGCGGGCCTTGAGCCACGTGGGTGTCCATGCGAGACGCTGTGCGCCGTTGTCATCTGCGGTGAGGGCGCGCAGTTCCTTGAGCAAATCGATTGCGGCTTGTGGGTCAATCGGCATGAGATGCGCCTTGTGCGTAATACTGCGGCTTGCGGCGAATCATGCGGCCGCGGGCAGGCTCGCCGACAAAGAATCCGTCACGCACCTGCACCTTGCCGCGAACGGTGACAACGGATGGACGGCCTTCAATCGCAAAGCCTTCGAAGCCGTTGTAGTCGTTGTTGGTATGCTGCGTGGTTGCCGAAATTGTGCCGCGATAGGTGATGTCATAGATGACCAGGTCGGCGTCCGATCCGACAGCGATGGTTCCCTTGCGCGGAAAGAGGCCGAAGAGTTGTGCGGGACGCGTGCTGAGCGCATCGACAAAGCGGTGAATACTGAGGCCGCCACGCTTGACGCCATAGGTGTACATGAGATTGACGCGGTCTTCAATGCCAGCGATTCCATTGGGGATTTGCGTGAAGGCGTTTGCGCCGAGGAGCTTTTGCTCCTTGTCGAAGGGACAATGATCGGTGCCGACGGTGTCAATCAATCCGACCTGGAGCGCGTCCCACAGGACGGGCAGATTGTGCTTGGCGCGCAGGGGCGGCGACATGACGTGCTTCATTCCATCGACACCGGGTCGCTCGGCGTAACTCTTGTCGAGCAGGAGGTGAGGCAGCACCGATTCAACGTAGAGCTTCACGCCGCGCAGTTTGGCTTCAACGGCGGCGCGCAACGCTGGTGCGCAGGAGAGATGCACGACGTAGCCGGTAGCACCGGTCTGCTCAAGGAAGGTCGCAAAGCGGCTGGTGCCTTCTGCTTCAACAGCCTCGGGACGGCTTGGCTCATGCCATTCGGGACCGGTCTTGCCTTCGCCCAGAAGAAGCTGTTGTAACTGGCCGACTAACTCGGCATTCTCACAGTGCGCGGTGGTGATTACGCCCAACTCGGCAGCGAGCTTAAGCGTATAAAACATTTCCTCATCGGTCACACCGAAGAAGTTCTTGTAGGCGAGAAAGATTTTGAAGGAGGCGGTTCCGTCGCGGACGATTTCACGGAGCTGCGCTTCGGTCTTCTCGTCGTAGCGCGTGACGGCCATGTGAAACGCGTAGTCGCAGGCGCTGTTGCCTTCGGCTTTCTGCTTCCAGGTGTTGTAGCCTTCGAGCGCGTCCTCATTGCGGGAGGGGCAGCACATCTCAATGAAGGTGGTGGTGCCGCCGATGAGGGCGGCTTTGCTGGCCGTTGCGTGGGTGTCTTTCGCAAACGTGGCCATGAAGGGGAGATGAATGTGGACGTGCGGATCAATGAATCCGGGAAAGACTAACTTCCCTGTAGCGTCGATGACTTCCGCTTCAGGCGGGACGTCGAGATTGACGCCGATTCGGCTGATGGTCTCGTCTTCGATAAAGATGTCGCAGTGCGAACGGGAATCCGCGGTGATAATTTCTCCGCCTTTGATCAACAGTGCCATAGATCTTTCACTCCCGAATTTGAAGCGAGCTGCAATTCAAAGCGATGCTTCAATGAATGTGAATGCCGAGCTTTTCACGATAGGCTTTCATTGTTTCCCAGTCTTCGGTGACTTCGGTCTGATTTTCAGAAAGCTCGCTCCACGTCACTTCACTGCGTCCGGAGGGAAGCTCGACCATCTCAATGCAATTGTCCACCGGGCACACGTTATAACAAAGACGGCAGCCCACGCAATCCTCTTCGCGAACCTGAGGCTGGGGCCGTGTTTCAACGGCATCGTGTTTGCCATTGGAGCGTACGTCGTAGGAGTACGGCTGGACGAGCGTGCCCTGTGCCGAGACAAGATCGATACACTGGTGCGCGGTGTCGTTGCAAGCCACGTAACATAGATTGCACTTGATGCATTTCTGCGCGTCGATACGGGCGACCGCGCGATAGGACAGATCCAGGTCCTTGAATTCGGAGACGCGATGGAGGCTGTGACCGCACACGTCGGCAATGGTCTTGAAGCCTTTCTCGTCCATCCAGTTGGAGAGGCCGTCGCACAGGTCTTCGATGATGCGGAAGCCGTAGTGCATGACCGCGGTGCAGACCTGGAGGCTGCCAGCGCCGAGAAGGAGGAATTGCGCTGCGTCCTGCCAGGTGGAAATGCCGCCCATGCCGGAGATGGGAATTCCGGACTTCGAGACAATCTCGTCGGTCCCAAGCGCGGCGAGCATGTTGAGCGCGATGGGCTTGACCGCGGGACCAGCATAGCCGCCATGGCCGCCTTTGCCGCCGATGCTCGGTGTCAACTCGAGCGTGTCGAGGTCGACGCCGATGATGGAGTTGACGGTATTGATGAGCGAAAGTGCGTTGGCGCCGGCGGCCACTCCGGCGCGCGCGGGCAGCACGATGTTGGTGATGTTCGGTGTGAGCTTCATGATGACGGGAATGGTTGCGGCTTCCATGACCCAGCGCGTGATGCGTTCGCAATACTCCGGCACCTGGCCGACGGCGGCGCCCATGCCGCGTTCGCTCATGCCATGCGGGCAGCCGTAGTTTAATTCGATGCCGTCGGCGCCTGTATCTTCGATGCGTTCGACAATCTCGCGCCAGGCTTGCGATTTGGCCTCAACCATGGCGGAGACGATCACGGCGCGATCGGGCCACGCGCGCTTGACCTCGGCGATCTCCCGGAGATTGATTTCAAGAGGACGGTCGGAGATGAGCTCAACGTTATTGATGGCCAGCATGCGCTGACGGCCATAGTGCCACGCGCCATAGCGATTGGAGACATTGAGCACCGGCGCGCCAATGGTCTTCCACACGGCTCCGCCCCAGCCTGCTTCAAAGGCGCGATGGATTTGCGCGCCGGAGTTGGTGGGCGGAGCCGAGGCGAGCCAGAAGGGATTGGGGGACTGGATGCCGGCGAAGTTGATGCGCAGGTCTGCCATGGCTAACTCACCTCAACGGACGTGGGGGTATGCACAAACTGTTGATGGATAGCGGCTGCGGCGAGCTTTCCGTCCTCAACGGCCGTGACGGTGGAAGCCGCGCCTGAAGAGCGAATGCAATCGCCGACGGCGTAGACGCCGGCGATGCTGGTTTGGAAGTTCTGGTCGACGGCAATGAAGCCCTTTGCTGTTTCGAGTCTCAACTGCGCGGCGAGTGCGAGCTTGTTCTGGCCGATGGCTTTGACGATTTGGTTGGCGGGCAGGAAGAACTCCGAGCCCTCGACGGGCATGGGCATGGGACGGCCGGATGCGTCTGGCGCGCCCAGTTCGACGCGAAGACATTCGAGGCCGACGGGCCGATTGCTTTCGAGCACAACACGCGCAGGCTGGGTGAGGAAACGGAACTCGATGCCTTCTTTGCGGGCGAATTCGTACTCGTGCCGGTAGCAACTCATCTCGCGATCGGTGCGGCGATAGACCATGGTTACGCGCTCAGCGCCGAGGCGCCTGGCGATGGTGGCGCAATCGACGGCTGTGTTGCCGGCACCGATGACGATCACGCTGCGGCCGACATGGAGGCTCGCGGGGGCGGTCTTGCTGGACTCAATGAATTCAAGGCCATCGATGATTGCCTCTTCGTCTTCGATGGCGAGGCCCGGTGTTTGGCCGAGGCCCACGCTGAGCACAACGGCGTCGAAGTCCTGCTGCAGTGCGGAGAGCGAAACATCCTTGCCGAATTCAATACCGGTTTTGATTTGAACGCCGAGGGCCTCGATCATGCGCGTCTCCTCGATAGCAATTTCAACGGGTTCGCGCAGCGCGATGATGCCGTAGGTGGAGAGGCCGCCAGGCTTGTCGCGTTTTTCAAGGATTGTGACTGCGTGACCGAGAAGCGCCAACTGGCCGGCGCAGGATAGGCCCGCGGGGCCCGCGCCAATGACGGCGATGGATCGGCCGGTGGGCGCGGTTTTCACGGTGGGATAGCTTTGGTTCGCGCGGGCGTAGTCCATAGCGTAGCGCTGCAGGCGGCCGATGGCGATGGGCTTGTGATCGGCGCCGAGTACGCAAGCGCCTTCACATAACTCCTGCACCGGGCAGACGCGGGCGCAGGTGCCCCCGAGAAGATTGGAAGCGAAGATGGTATCTGCAGAGCCACGTAGATTGTGGGAAGCAATTTTCTTGATGAAACGCGGAATGTCGATGTGCGTGGGACAGGCGTGGGTACAGGGCGCATCGTAGCAGTAGAGACAGCGATCCGCCTCAATGGCCGCGGCGTTCGGCGTGAGCGGAGGCAGTTGCTCGGCGAGCGCCTTCGCGTTATCTCGAGATGCCGATTCCATCCATCGACTCCTTACAAAGGATTCCGATCACTGCGTATGCGTTCCGGCCTGGGCAACAGGCTCAGATTGCGTGAAACTCCAAAGAGGAGAATCCAGCCTGCGCTGGAGTTCATATTCTAGTGCAAAAAGACGCTGCGGCAAGCGATAAGTTGTCAAAGTGGAGAGGGAAATATCGGGAATTGTCAGAGCTGAACGAGTCTCCGGCAGCAGTCTTGTTTACAGCACAAACTTCAATGAGTATGCGATCGAAGGATCGAACGGATCATGGACAATGCCGAGTGGCTTGAGCTGTTCGTAACTGGTTTGCCAGCGGGCAGCGGTCATGTGTCCTGTTTGCGGGCTGTTGGGGTCGCCTCCGGTAATGAAGCCGCCGTCTCGCAGAGCCTGGGCGGTGTAGGCTTCCTGCGCGGGGTTGAGGGCTGGATTGAGCTTGAGCAGAAGCGCATCTGTGGCGGTTGGATCGGTGAGATAGGCCTGCCAGCCGCGGATGCTGGCGCGAACGAACCTTGCAACCATGTCGGGGTTTTGGGCGGCAAAGTCGTGTCTCGTGAATTGGACGCGGTAGGGATCGTAGCCCGAGGAACTGATGAGCAGGGTTCGCACGTCGGCTCCCGCTTGTTTGGCAAAGAACGGCTCGCTGGTGATAAATATCTGCTGAACGTAGCTGGGGTCGGCGAGGAAGTTGGCGATGGAGAGTGTGGCGGGAACCTGGCGGACGTTGTGCAGGTTATAGCGGAGGGTGACGTACTTGAGCCAGGTGGCGCTGGTTTGCGCGGCGATAGCGTGACCGTCGAGATCCTTGAAGTCGTGGATGGGCGAGTCTTTGTGGACCATGATGGCTTGTGGGTCGTGCTGCATGGTGGCGGCGACGGCGACCAGCGGCAGCCCGTTTGAATTCCATTCAAGAATCTGGTCGCTGGAGCCCAGGCCGAAGTCGGCTTTTCCGGTCGAGACCAATTGGGCAACGCTGCCGTATTGGGGCAGCGGCAGGATGGTTACGTCGAGACCCTCGGCCTTGTAGTAGCCGAGAAGCTGCGCGGCAAAAAATCCGCCATGCTCGGGCTGGGGATACCAATCGAGTTGCAGGCGAACGGGCGTGAGGCCATTCGACGAAGCTGTCTGCTGAGTGCGACAGCCTGTGAAGGCGAGTGCACCTGCAAGGAATAGCACGGCGACGGAAACAGTCTTAGGCGATTTCAAAGCCGATCTCAATGGATAGAAGTAGACGTCTCTCAAGTGAAAGTTATCACGCGCAGGACGGTGGAGTTGCCGCATTTCTGCGCGCGCCGAGTTGGGCCGCGATCTGAAGCAGGGACTCGTCGTTTCCGCGTGCGGCGGCCAACTGCATGCCGCCGTGAGCGCATGGGATGGTGACGGCTGGAACGCCGGCCAGGCTAAACGGCGTGGTGTAGCGCAGCAAGCGGCCGCGGGTCTTGCTGTGGTCCGCACCCGCAGCGAGACGCGCGACCGGGATGGCAGGGAGCATCAAGAGTTCGTGTGCGGCGAATAGCTCATCGATGCGCTCGCGGAAGGCTGCATGGCGCCGGCGGAGCTGGACGATTTCTGCATCGGAAATGCGCGCGCCCCACTCAAGACGCTCGCGGATCGAGGATTCGAAGTGGTGGAAATTGCCGGTGTGGAGGCGTGCAGCCTCCCATGCCTGGATGGGAGCGAAGATTTCGAGTGAGTCGGCCCACCAGTCTGCGGCGAAGGTGGAAGCTTGCAGACCCATGGTTTCGAGTTCGCGGGCCGTGGCGTGAAGACCGGCGACGATCTCCGGCTCGCAGTCAAGAAGGAAGCTCGAGTCGACGACCGCGAACGTCTTGGCGATTGATGCTGCAGGTGCTGGCTCCGGTGCGAAAAGACTCGCGAGAAGCGGTGCGTCTTCAAGGTCGCGAAAGAGCCAGCCCATGGTGTCGAATGATTCGGCCAGATGCGCGCCGCCGCGCCAGTGGCCACGACCAAGCGAGGCGCGATAACCGGCCAGGCCGCAGAGTGCGGCGGGCGCGCGAATGGAGCCGCCGGTATCGGTGCCGATGGCGGCGACGGCTGAGCCCTCCTGCACGCTGGCTGCCGCGCCTGAGGACGACCCACCGGTGAGCGAAGACGAGTCGCGGGGCTGAAGGCAGTCGCCATACTCGGGATTCTCGCCGGTAATGCCGTAGGCCAGCGGATGGAGATGCGTTTTGCCGGTAATCACTGTGCCGGCTGCACGAAGCTGCTCCACGAGCCAGGAATCGCGCGCAGCATCGCCGTGGAGATCGCGATAGAAATGCACTCCGCAACTGGTGGGTGCGCCGCCCAAATCAAAGCAGTCTTTCACGGAGACAGGCAGGCCCCAGAGCGCGGCACGGCCATCGTCAAACGGGCCACCGGCGCCGTGTGGCATGGCTGCTGCGCGATCCGCTTCGGCGCGGGTCCAGGTTGCGTCTTGCCACAGATAGGTGTTGCGGCCGGGATTCCGGTTGGCGCGAGAAAGAGCCTGATTCGCTAAATCCGAGGGCTGCACAGTTCCATTTGCTAGTGCGGCGCGAAGTCCCCGGATGGTCCACGAAGCAGCGGTCATACAAACGATTGTATGGGGTAATCCGAAGGCAGTCACGGCGAATTCTTGTAGCGCGCGACCGGCGTTCGCCATGTTAAGTTCGAGTATGGGAGTTGCCTCGAGCGCCGCGCGTCGCATAGCCGAAAAGCGTCCAGAGTCGCATGCCCACGCTCCTGACATTGGCCATCACCGAGCCGCGGATCTGGAGCGGATGACAGCGCTGGCAGCCTTCACGGCGCGATCGTTGCGAACCGCGAGCCCGCGGCCGTTCGGTGCTTCCATCGTTCACACGAAATCAGGAAACTTGCTACTGCGCGCGTTGAATGCTGTCCGGCAGGAATTCGATCCAAGCGCCCACGCCGAGGTGCGCGCCATTCGCAAGGCTACCAAACGCCTGAAGCAGATTTCGCTCACGGGATACACACTCTATACAACATGCGAGCCGTGCCCCATGTGCATGAGCGCGGCGATTTGGGCAGGACTCGATCGCGTTGTCTACGGCGCGACAATTGAAGACGCTAACCGGCACTGCAACCAGATTCAGATTCCGGCTCGAGAAGTGGCCGCCCGCAGCGATATGCAGTGCATTGTGGACGGCCCGGTGCTGCGTGACGAGTGTTATGCTCTTTTTACTCATCCCCACATGCTGCGGGCGTTTCACCTTTGGCAAACCCGCAAGCGAAGCTGATTTGAGAGGTCGTCCCGGTGCACGAAGGACTTGCAGCAGGTTTGCGTGAGCTTGTCGCCGATCCGGCCCGCGTGTTGACGGCGCCGGCGGTGCTTGACCGGCTGTCGCACGACTTTTATTGGTACTCGCCGGTGCTCAAGGCCAAATTGGCGAGCAAGACGGGCGAGGTTGCGGTGCAACCGGTGAGCGTGGACGAAGTGCTGGCTGTGATGCATTTTGCGGGGCAGCACGAGGTTCCGGTTACGGTGCGAGGCGCGGGCACGGGGAATTACGGACAGTGCGTGCCGCTCGAAGGCGGTATCGTCCTGGATCTTTCGCTGATGGACAGGCTCGAAGAGATTACCGCTGACGGTGTGGCCGTTTGCCAGCCCGGCCTGCGACTGGGCTCGTTGGAAACGGAAGCACGCAAACAGGGGTGGGAACTGCGCATGTACCCGTCGACACTGGTGAAGGCGTCGGTTGGCGGATTTCTTGCGGGTGGTTCGGGCGGCATCGGTTCGGTTACGCATGGCGGGCTGAGAGATTTCGATACGGTACGGGCTTTTGAAGTTGCGACCATGGAAGAGGAACCGCGTGTGGTGCTGCACGAGGGCGCGGCCGTGCATGAGATTCTGCATGCATGGGGCACCAACGGAGTGCTCACGCGCATTTGGTTTGCGCTGGCCCCGGCGGTGCAGTGGACGCAACTGACCGCAGCCTTCGAGACCTTTGAGCAGGCATTTCACTTTACGCAAAGCATTGCAGTGGATGCGGCGTGGACCAAGCGGCTGGCTACAGTATTCGAGTGGCCCATCCCTTCGTTCTTCACGCCGGTGAAGCAGGTGGTGCGAGCCGGCAAGGCACTGGCGCTCATCATGATTTCGACGGAACAGGTCGGAGCTTTGAGTGCGGCCGTGGGGCTGGCCGGAGGCGAGGTCACATTTCGCGGCACCTACGATGGGCCGCGCACGCAGCCTCTGCTCAGCGACTACACGTGGAATCACACTACGCTATGGGCCATGAAAGCCGATTCAGCTTATACGTATCTGCAATGCGGATTTTCGCCGACCGAATGCGACGACCAATTTCGGCAGTTGCGCGAGCGTTATGGCGACGAGATTCTATTTCATATCGAATTCATGAAGAACGGCGATGGAGTGGTCATTCCCGGAGCGATCCCTGTTGTGCGCTTCACTACCGAGGAACAATTGAACGAGATGATTGCGTATTGCCGTTCAATTGGAGTCTTTGTTGCAAATCCTCATGTGAATTATCTGGAAGACAGCGGACGCTTTCGCGCGGACAACATTCAACTGCGGGCAAAACAAAGGTACGATCCGCGGGGGTTGTTGAACCCGGGCAAAATGATCAGCTTTCACAAGGAGGCGGTGACTCGATGAAGACGTGGATTCCCGACGCGCGCAACTTTGCCTATCTGACGTGGAAGCAGGTGGAAGCGTTGCCGCGCGAGTCGACACTGCTGGTGCTGCCCACGGCAGCGATTGAGCAGCACGGGCATCATTTGCCGCTGGCGACCGATACGCTGATCAACAATCTGTTGCTTGGCAAGGCGCTGGAACTGATTCCGCAAGAGCTATCGATTTATGCGCTGCCGCCTTTGTGCTACGGGAAGAGCAACGAGCATGTGGGATTTCCTGGGACGCTCTCGGTGAGCGCGCAGACATTTATGGCGGTGGTGCATGACCTGGGCGCGAGCATTGCAGAGAGCGGGTTCCGGAAGGTGGTTCTCTACAACACGCATGGCGGGAACACATCGCTGGTGGATGTCTTGGCGCGGGACTTGCGGGCGGAGTTTGGACTGCGGACATTCTCGCTGTTCGGGTCCGCGGGCGCTACCTTTGAGGGCGTGAGCGCGCAGGAACGCACTTATGGATTTCATGCAGGTGAAATCGAGACCGCATATTTATTGCATGCAACACCGGAGTTGGTACATCCGAACGAGTACACGACAAATTACATTGCACGTGTGGATCAGCCGGAATTGCTGAAGCCGGAAGGTTCGTCGGCAAACTTCGCATGGCTCACAAAGGATATTGCGTCCAGCGGCGTGATGGGCGATCCATCGCGGGCAACAGCGGAGAATGGCGAGCGGTGGTCGAACGAAGCAGTGGCGCGTATCGCGGAGATTCTGGTGGCGATGTACAAGTTTGAGCCGAGGCACGGGGCTTGAGGATGGACTTGGTCGATTGCGGAAACGGGGTTCGGCTAGAGCGCGGAGTGGAGTGCCGGCTCAGCGATGGAGCTTCGCTCGTGTCCGATCATTATTATCCGGAAGGCGAAGGGCCGTGGCCCACTCTGCTGATGCGTCAGCCCTATGGACGCGATATCGCCTCGACAGTGGTGTATGCGCACCCAGTGTGGTTTGCGCGGCACGGCTATCACGTCGCCATTCAGGATGTGCGTGGACGCGGCGGCTCAGAGGGCGACTTTTATCCGTTTCGCCATGAGGCGAAAGACGGCGCAGAGACCATCGCATGGCTTCGCGGACATTCGGCCTCGAACGGACGAATTGGGATGTACGGCTTTTCGTACCAGGGGATGACGCAGTTGCTTGCGGCAGCAGAGCAGCCGGAGGGATTGCAATGCATCGCGCCGCACATGAGCGTTGCGGATCTTTACCACGGATGGTTTTATCATCACGGCGCGCTGCGGTTGAATTCGAGTCTTGGATGGGGCGTGCAGATGTTGCGCGAGGATGCGCGGCGGCTGGGATTGCGCGAGGCGAGCGACAGGCTGGAGGCGGCGTGGGCGAACATCCGCGCGCAGGCTGTGCATGTTCCGTATGCGGATCATCCGGCGATTGCGGATAGGACGCTGCCGAGCTATGTGCGCGATTGGTTTGCGCATCGCCAGCCTGGCGCTTATTGGGAAGCGATGGACATCAGCACTCGGCTCGATCGGATTCGCATTCCCGCGCTGCACATTTCCGGATGGTTCGACACCTACCTGGAAGGGTCGATTGCGGGCTATCTGGCGCTGCGCAAACATGCGGGGTGCGAGTTTGCACGTGAGAATCAGTACCTGGTTGCGGGGCCGTGGGTGCATATTCCATGGGGAGACCGCGTGGGCGACGCGCATCTTGGCGAGGCGGCCAACTTCAACACCGATGCAGTTCTTCTCAAGTGGTTCGATCATTGGCTAAAGGATTCCGAAAGCTTTCGCGGCGAACCGCACGTTCGTTACTTTGCACTTGGCGTGAACGAATGGCGCAGTGCTTCGGATTGGCCCGATCAAGCTTCGAATGCGCTGAACCTGCACAGCAATGGAAACGCCAACGCGCGCAAGGGCGACGGTGTACTTCGTACTGAAGCGCCTGCGGACGAAGAGCCGCGCGATGTGTTTCTCTACGATCCGGAGGTTCCTGTGACGGCGCCGGGTGGAGTGCAGGTGTTGAGCGGGCCCTTCGATCAGTCTGTGCTTGAAATGGGCAACAATCTGCTGGTGTATACGTCGAATCCGGTGGAGCGCCAGACTGAGATCTTCGGGCATCCGCGGATTTGCTTGTATGCAACCACTTCCGCGGAGCACGCAGATTTTACAGCGAAGATTGTGCGCGTGACTGCGGGTGGGAGTGCGGAGTTTGTGTCGATTGGAATTGCGCGCAGTGACTGGCTCTTTCGCCATACGGGGTATACGGCGGATGAGGTGCATGCGTGGGAATTCACGCTGGAGCCGGTGTCATTTGTGCTGGCAGCGGGTGAAAGGTTAAGGCTGGAGATTGCAAGTTCGGCATTCCCTTTGTATGACCGCAATCCATCAACCGGAATTTCTCCCGAGCGCGCTGATAACTGGAATTGGGGGCGTTCGACGCAGCAGGTTCTGCATTCGGCGACGCATCCTTCGGCGCTGTATCTGCCAATGAAGGGAGACCCAGGATGGTGACGGAGACGAGCAAGACCGTTCCGGAGGTTGCTTGCGATGGCGTGAGCAAGCGCTATCGCAACGCGGCGGTTGCGCTTGAAGGCATCTCTCTGACTGTGGGGCGTGGTGAGTTTGTTACGTTTCTCGGACCGTCTGGCTGCGGAAAATCGACGCTGCTCAAGCTGGTTTCTGGGCTGAGCCCAGTGAGCGAGGGCAGCGTGCAAGTGAATGGAATGACGCCGACTAATGCGCGCGAGCTGATGAGCTTCATCTTTCAGGATGCAACGCTGCTGCCGTGGAGAACCGTGGAACAGAATGTTGGCCTGGGGATGGAACTTGAGTACGCTGCACGCGATGCTCGCAAGGAACGAGTGGCGCGGATGCTGGATCTGGTGGGTCTGAGTCAAGTTGTGAAGCGCTACCCGCGGCAACTCTCGGGCGGCATGAAGATGCGCGTTTCGATTGCACGCGCGCTGGTGACGCGCCCGCGCATTCTGCTGATGGATGAGCCTTTCGCCGCGCTCGACGAGATGACCCGCGACCGGCTGAACGAAGAACTGTTGCGGTTGTACGCGGAACAAAAGTGGACGGTCCTGTTTGTGACGCACTCGGTGGCTGAGGCGGTGTTTCTTTCTTCGCGCATTGTGATTCTGGCCGCGCACCCTGGGCGTGTGGCGCATCAGGTGCGAGTGGACCTTCCCTGGCCGCGAACGGCAGCAACGCGCGAATCGAAGGCTTTTGAAGAACAGGTTACACAGGCTTCGCGGCTGCTGCGGGGGGTGTACCAGGGATGAATCGCAAGGGTCTGCTGGCAATCAATAGCGTGGTGGTGCTCGCGTGCCTTCTGGGGTTGTGGCAGGGGTTGATTCAGATCAATCACTGGCCGCCGTACATTCTTCCCGGTCCGCTGGTTGTCGCTTCGGCGCTGCATGATCGCTTCCCGTCGCTGCTGAATTCGCTGGCGATTACAGCCGAAGAAGCTGCGGGAGGACTTGTTGCCAGCATCGTTGTGGGTGTGACAGTGGCCATGATCTTTGCGCAGTGGCGCTGGCTCCGGCAGCTGCTTTACCCATATACGATCCTGCTGCAGACAGTACCGATCATTGCTATTACGCCGCTCATTATTGATTGGGCGGGAGCGGGGATATTCTCCGTCATGATTGTGACCTTTATCATCTGCGTGACGCCGATTATCGCCAATACAACGCAGGGGCTGGTGAGTGTGGATGAGAATCTGATCAACCTGTTTGTGATGAACAAGGCAACGCCGGCCCAGACCATGTTCAAGCTACGCCTGCCGAATGCACTGCCCAACCTGTTTGCGGGGCTCCGCATATCTTCCGGGATCAGCGTGGCGGGCGGACTTATTGGCGAACTATTTGCAGGTTCTGCCAGAGTCGGCGAGGGCGGGCTGGGTTATGCGATCACGTACGCCAACAACCAGATGGAGATCGCGTACGTATTTGCGCTGGTGCTTGCCGCGACCATGCTTGGATTCAGCTTCTTTTTCATTGTGATGTTTTTGGAGTGGCTGGCCTTGCACAACTGGCATGAGTCAAGCCGCGCACAAGAGGCTGAATAAGGAGGCGGTCGATGTTACGCACGGAGTCGGAGACCGGGTGGTGGCTGATCACACATCCGGACCACGCGCATCTTGCTGGAGAATTCGCGGCGGCATGGGGCAACGCGCAGTTTCGCAAGCCGGAGCCGCGCGCACGGGTGCTGAAGGGCATTGCCTTTCACGACGACGGATGGGCCGTGCGCGATGCGCATCCATCGATCACACGGCAGGGGAAGCCTTCAGCATTTTCAACGGAACTTGTTGGAAAGTATTCCGCGTTCGAGGAGATTGATCTCGAAGAGTACCTGGCGGTGCGCGACCGCGCCTTGCGGTTGATTGCCGAGGGGGATCCGTATGCGGGAATGCTCATCTCCATGCACACGTACAACCTGCTCACCGCGCACGCGGACCGATCGACGATTGCCCCTGATGGGCTGGTGCTGCTTGATCGTTTTCTTGAGGAGCAGCGTAACTATCAGCGCGCTTTGCTTGCTGACATTGCCGAAGACATCACGCTCACTGCTTTGCAGGCGAAGTACGATACGATCCTGGAGCACTTCCGGCTGCTACAGGCCTGCGACAATCTTTCGCTTTTGACCTGCGTGGCGTATGAGGAGCCGGCACATCTGCTGCATCCGCTGCCGCTCAACGGTGGAAAGACAGCGGAAGTGAAGGTGCTGCCGATTGGGCCTCGCCATTTTCGCTTGGCGCCTTGGCCGTTTGAGGAAAGCGAATCGACCTTCACGTTTCCTGCGCGGCATGTGGAAGGCAAGGCGTTTGCCGATTCGCAGAACCTTGAAGCGGCGTTCCACGCAGCCCCGGTGGAGCAACTGACGGTGAAGCTGTCGATGTGAAGAGGATGAAATCCGGAGAAGCAAAAGGGCGGGCGCATTGCGCGGCCGCCCTTTGTTGTCGATGGAGGGGCTTCAGATTAGAAGTCGAGGTGCAGAGACATTTGAATCTGGCGCGGGCTGCCGATGGTGTGAGTGACGAGGCCAAGGCCGCTGGGACAACTGTAGAAGCTTCCGGGCACTGTGCCTTGACCGGCCGCGTTGCAAGTCCCAGGCAGGACCGGCGTGCCCGACACAGGGAAGGCGTTGTAGCCTGCGTTCTGAGAGACTTCATTGCCAGGGACGTCGAAGCTGGTGGTGTTGGTCAGGTTGTAGACGTCGAAGGTGTACTTCAGGTTGAAGCGGTCGCTAATGGGGAGCATCTTGACGAGGGAAGCATCGGCGCGCTTCTGCGCGGACTGGCGGAAGATGTTGCGCTGGCCGGTGGTGTACCCGGTTTCAAACGGATCGGAGGTGGGGATTGCGCCGCCGAGGCCACCTGCGGGAAGCAGCGGAAGCGTGAAGCAGGAGGCCTTCAGCGCGGGTGCCCCGCCGGACGGCGTCCATGCTCCTGAAGCTTTGGTGACGGCGGTCCGGGCAGAACATCCTGGAGCCAGGGGAACGATGGGGTTGGTGATGCCGTCGGAGGTTGAGTAGTAGATGCTGCCTATGGCGCCAGAGAAGTCGATGACGCTGTAGGGTTGACCGCTTTGGAGAACGGCCAGTCCGGCGAGCGACCACTGATCGATGATCTTGCCGGTGAGCGAGTGGCGGTTGGCGAGATCGGGCAATTGGAAGACGTAGTTGATGTTGAAGATGTTGGTGCGGTCGAAGTCGGACGAACCGTAGCCGCTGCGGAGGTCAACGGGATTGTTGCCGTTGTAGAAGAGGCCCAGACCGCTCTGCTCGTCGAGCGAGTGGGACCAGGTGTAGGATGCTCCGATCTGGAAGTCGCGGCTCATGCGTTTTTCGATATGAGCCTGGAGCGCATTGTAGGCATCGACGCCGGCGGCGAGGTAGTCGATGGATTCCGCGGCGTAGCCGATGTAGGGAACGCGCAGGTCGACGTTGCCGCCTTCATAGGTTGCGAGGTAGCCGGAGCCGGTTCCAGTGCCGGCGCCGCAGCCGGGGGTGAGGCTGGCGCCGCCGACGTTGTAGCCGTAACTGCAGGTCTGCGTGTTTGCCGGGTTGCCGGAGAGAGCAGGGTTGGTGGGAGAAGCGATGTTGGGCTGATTGAAGGGCACTGGAATGATCTGGTGGCGGCCCACATTGCCGACGTACCCAAGTTCAACCGCGATGTCGGGGCGCGGCTGCCACTGCATGTCGAGGGTGTAGTTGATGGTGTAGGGCAGCTTGTTGCGGCGGTCGAAGACGCCGAGCGAAATCGGCTCGCCGTTGTTGGTCGCCTCGGTATTCGGGGTATTGGGGCAAACGCCGGGGATGCCGCCAAATCCATAGTTCAGGATGCTGCAGGCGTTGGGAAGGTAGTTCTCCAGGTCAGAGGCCTTGGGGCTGCTTGGCGCCGGGTATTCAAGAGCAGTGCCGTAGGGGTTTTCGAGATTTCCGGATTGAGCGGTGGGTGGACCGGTGGGCGGCCCGAAGCCGCCGTTTCCGCCGCACGTGGGGATGTAGTACTGGTAGAGAGACTGCGAAGAACTGGGGCAGGACGAGACATTGACAAAGGGTAGCTGCTGATTGACACCGAAGGGACCGCCGGTGACAGTACCGATGGCGTAGCCGGGCGAGAAGTAGGTGAACAGCTCGCCGCGATCGTAGTAGATGCCTGCGCCGGTTCGGAATACCACCGTGTTGTGATTGGCAGACGGGGCCCATGCGACGCCAATGCGCGGTCCGATGCCCCATTGACGGCCGGTGAGGGTGGTGTTGCTCACGCCCTTGGTTCCGTTCGCGTTGTTGCCGGCGATGATCAGACCAGAGTTTGAAATGATGTCGGACGATGCGTTGTAGCTGTAGAGGCTGGAATCGAAGTTGAAGATGCGGCCGTATTTCTCAGTGAGGCCGCCGTCCCAGTCATAGCGCACGCCGGCGGTGAGTGAGAGGGTTGGCGTGACCTGCCACTTGTCCTGGAGATATGTGCCGAGCTGGTTGGCGCGATAGTAGCGGTTGGCATTGCCTTGCAGGAACGAGGTGACGTAGAAGCCTGTAGTCGAGCTGCCTGGAGTGACGAAGCCCTGCATGAACTGGCTGAAATCGTCTGAGGCCACCGTGCCTGTGCCTGTGCGCTTGTCGATGGTGTTGAGCTGCGTGTAGGTATAGCTGCCGCCAAAACTAACGGTGTGCTTACCGAGGATCCAGATTGCGTCACCCCGTGGAGCCAGGCGGTTCTGGAAGACACCCGTATTCGAAGACTGCGATTCCGCGTTGGGGCCGATGTTCAAGAAGACGTTGCTCACACCGGATGGCTGATTGTTGCCCAGCACGTTGTAGATGGAGATGCCGGGGAAGTAGTTCGAACCGAACATGTTGATGGTCCCGGTGCCGGCGGAGCCGCCGGGGATGGCTCCGGGGCCAAAGGCCTGCTCATTGTCGCCCCAGTTCTTCTCGCGAATGACGCCAAGGGTTTGGGTGGTGCTGAGGTTGGAGTTGACGATGAACGTGTTGGTAAGGGCGGCGACCTGCGCGCCGGAATCGAGGTGTTCGGGGAAGCCTGGCACGCTGGAGTACGAGTAGGGTGAGATGGTGGGATCGTGCTGATAGAAGTACTTGAGCGCGAGCGTGTCCTTTTTGGTGGCGTTCCAGTCAAGATCGGCGACGGCCAGATCGGCGGTGAAGCGCGAGGTGCCGGGAATGAAGACATTGTCCAGATGGGCGACGGTGGGCGCAACGCCATTGCGCGCATCGTTGGGGATAAGCCACTTGCCGGGTTCGCCGGGGAGCGCGGGCGAGTTGAACAGGATTAGAGCAAGCGGGTCAACATTGGCGGATGTGATGGGGTTGTTGATGTAGGTGCTGGCGCCGAACGAGCTGTTGCTTACATTCGCCAAACCATTTGCAGAACGGTCGTCGGTGAGCCCAACGGGAACGTCGAAGAAAGAATCGCCGATCTCCGCGTCCGAGACGTGCAGGTGCTGATAGCCGATGAAGCCGAAGAGTTTGTTCTTGATAATCGGGCCGCCCAGGGTGCCACCAGCGATGTAGCGATGCAACTGCGGGACTTTGTCGTTCGCCGGGACGTCCGAATCCTGATTGAAAAAGAACGGTGCGGCGTTGATCCAGTTGGTGCCACGGTGCATGTACGCTGTGCCGTGCAGGTCATTCGTGCCTGAAGCGGTGCTGAGATCGATATGCGCACCGGATGTGGAACCTTGCGTAGCGTCGTACATGGATGCGTTGACGCGCACTTCCGCAATGAACTCAGGCGCGGGGGTGGGAATGGCGTTTCCGATGGAGAGATAAATGGAGGCCGCGGACGGAATTTCACCACCACCACCGCCGGGACTGGTCTGAACGCCGGTGGAATTGATAACGCGCGCCGATGCGACCTGGCTGGTGCTCTTTCCGTTGAACAGGTTGCTGGCGTCGACGCCATTCAGCAGAAATGAGTTCGAGGTATCGCGCTGGCCGTTGGCCCAGATGGGAGCGTTGCCGAGGCCGGAATTTGTGCCCGTTCCACTGCTCAACTCAGCCGTAACGCCCGTGGATTGGGTGGCCAGACCGGTAAAACTCCCGGTTGGAAGCGGCACCAATGCAATCTCCGTCTTGTCGAGAACGTATCCAACCGTGGTATCCACGGCGTTCATCAGGGGCGAAGCTTCCACCTCAATCGTGGTTGAGGTCTGGCCGATTTTGAGTGAGGCATTGACCGTGGCCGTACGGTTGGCCTGCACGGTGATATGCTCCGTCTTCTGCACATCGTAGCCTTCGGCTGTATAGGAAAGGGTATAGGTGCCGATGGGTAGGTTTACAAAGTTGTAGGTGCCCGATTCGTTGGTCGTGGTGGTACGAGTGAGCGAGGTCTGCTCATCCACGATTTTGACTTTGGCATTTGGAATCACACCACCTGATGCGTCTGTTACCTCACCGGTAATGCCGCCGAGCGTCTGCTGTGCCAACAGAGGGGAACAACACAGCGCAACGGCTGCCGCGAATGCGAGCAGTCGGGAATGCAGAGAGGGGTAGGTGCGCACAGAGTGCTTCAAAGTCACAGGCCTCGGTAGTTATGGATTTCCCCATAGGTTTTCTGATGGATCAATAAACGCTCAACCGAATGAAAACGAGGAAGTTCCAGTTCATTCAAAAAAGAAAAGGGTAAGAGCCTGGTCGAATAGTTCTGATTTGGTGTCTGGTTCGGGCTGTACTACGGGGTTAGGTTAGGATACCGAATTTCGCATAAAGATCATCTAAAGATTTTGAGCCCGAGGGCTGTAAAGGCTTGGAACGACATGCTCATTGAGGGGGTAACAGGGAGACATGCGCTTCGACGATGCGCCAGCCCTCCGGCAGCCTTACCCATACCTGGCTTTGCCGGCCATGAACTTTGCCCGCGGCTGTAAAGCGCTGAAATTCCAGCGTAATACTGGCAAAATCGCGTCCAAAGGTCACAATGTCGAGCCGGGTGATGGTGCGCGCCAGGTTGGCTATGGGCCGGGCTTTACGGAAGGCTTCCAGTTCATCGGGGCCGTAGAGGTTTTCCGTAACGCCAAACCGCATGACCTCGGGACCGGCCCAGAACATTTCGACCAGGATTTCCACATTGTTTGTCACAAGGGCATGTTCATAGCGCGGATAGAGTGCACGGAGCTCCGCCACAATTTCGGGATCGTTAATGGTCATTGGGTTGGGAACAGCTCTCGTTCGGGCAAGATTTGCTTGCTCAGGGCGGCGCTGACGGTATAGACGGGTTCGTTGACCACCTGGCTTAAGCGCAGCTTGAGCGCCACGCTGCACAGGATATACCCATGGACTTCAGTGAACCCCCATCGGCTCACGAGCAGATCGACCATGCGGCCGGTTGCGATGCGGGCGGCGTCGGCTAGGTCGGTTCCCGTCTGCACCACCACCCACGCGTCGGCGGAGGAGTCGGCCGCGGCCTTTTCACTGGCCTCAACCAGCGGACCCGCGAGCGGCTGCTGTTTGTGCAGGTGAAAGCCGAGCGTCACGTCGAGCGGGCACTCGATGCCGTTGATGCAGACCTCCCCATCGCCCTGCGCCGCGTGGCCGTCACCGCAACTGAAGAGGGCGCCATGGTTGAAGACCGGTAAATAAAGCCGGGAACCGGCACATAGTTCGCGCACATCGAGATTGCCGCCGAAGGGACCTGGCGGGCGGGTGCGGAATTTGCCATCCTCGGCGCGTGCCACGCCCATGACTCCAAGAAATGGCCGCACCGGCACAACAGCCGGAGCCAGCGAACTGGTGGACTCGCCGTCGAGATCCCAATGAAAGAGATAGGGTTCGCGAAATCGATCTTTGAGAAAGCCAAGGCCCTCAACGACGCTGGACCAGCCCCAGTCGGCGTGGCGCGTGGCCAGCACATCGATCTGCAATACGTCGCCAGGCTCGGCTCCCTCGATCCAGATGGGCCCAGTGAGCGCGTGAACGCGGCTGCGGTCGATGGCCAGGTATTCTTGGGTGGTCATCCCGGGCCGCACCTGGCCGCCGCTCGCGTCCACGCACTCAATCTGCACCTCATCTCCCGGCTGAATGCGCAAACGCGGCGCAAGGGATCGGTCCCACACGGAATGGGTGGGTTCGGCCGACAGGATGTGCTCGCTCATGATTCCTTCACCCTCACACTCATCTGAATTTCGACCAGTGCATTGCGTGGCAACGCGCTCACGCCGACGGCCGCGCGCACATGCCGGCCTGCTTCTCCCAGCACGGCCACCAGCAGGTCCGAAGCGCCGTTGATCACCGCGGGCGAGTCCGCAAATCCGGGGTCGGCGTTCACATAGCCGTTCACAGTAAGCACTTCGGCTATGCGATCGAGCGAACCGAGTTCGCGTTTGAGAACCGCCAACTGCGTGAGCGCGCAAGCTCTGGCTGCTGCGTAGCCTTCTTCGATGGTGCGGTCCAAACCAGCCGTTCCGGTGACGATGCCCTGCGGGCCGGTGGAGATGACTCCGGAGAGATAGACGATTTCACCCACCCGCTTGGCGGAGACATAATTGCCGCCTGCCGCAGGCAACTGCGGGAGTTCGAAACCGAGGGAGGCGAGCGATTCTTCAGGCGATGAAAGCTGCGTCATTTGCCTTTGAATGTACCATGCGCGGCGGGAGATTTCTTGGTTCTTCTCATCGAGTCAAGTTAGGATGAGGCCATGCTTCGAGCCTTTCTACCGTTGCTGGTCGGCGTCGCTTTGGGCGCATTGCCTGCGGCAGATTCCAAAATCCTTCTGCATGTCGATCGGTCTTCAGACGGAGACCTCGAGGTTGGTGGAGAGCTTGCGGGCTTGTCTCCGGGTTCCTCGCGTTTCATTCGCTATGAGGATTTGTTGCGCCTGGCGCAGGAGACCTACACCGTCAGCGACGACTCGAACTTTCCCCCAAATACAAAGATCGAAGGGGTGTCGCTTGAGGCCCTCGCGCACCTCATCGGTAAAGCACCGAAGGATCTGTTGATTGTCGCCATTTGCTACGACAAGTATCGCGCCAACTATCCGCCGGATTATCTCGCAATTCATCATCCACTGCTGGTGCTGCGCATCAATGGTCAGCCGCGCGAACACTGGCCGCCCTCGGAATACGGCGGATCGATGGCGCCGTACCTGATCTCGCATCCATTCTTCAGGCCGGCCTTCAAGGTGCTCTCTCATGAAGACGAGCCGCAGGTTCCATTCGGCGTCGTCCGCATTGAGTTGCGCACGGAATCCGAGGTCTTTGGCGCAATTCGCCCCGGTGCAAAGGGTCGCGAGAACGAGCAGGTGCAAGAGGGGTTCATCATCGCGCGCCAGGACTGTTTTCGCTGTCACAACATGGGCGCCGAGGGTGGGACGATGGCCGGGCGCACATGGTCGAAGCTGGCTCAAATTGCGAACGATGATGGCAGACGCTTTCGCCAGATCATTCGCAATCCGGCGTCTGCCGCATCTAACGCAAAGATGCCGGCCCATGCGGGCTACGACGATGCGACGCTGAACGCACTGACCGCATATTTCAAAACATTTGCTGCCGAAGGGGAGACTCGATGATTACACGCGCTGCGAAGTTGTTGTTGCTGGCGGGAATCGCTCTCAACTACACGCTGGTTGTCTTCAACAACGTAACCGACTTCGACTCGAACTACCAGTTTGTGCACCACGTGCTCCTGATGGACTCGACCTTTCCCGGCAACCATGGCATGGGTCGCGCGATTCCGTCGCCGGGCCTTCAACTTGCGTTTTATTTCAGCATAATCACGTGGGAGATTGCGACCACCATTTTGTTGTGGTGGGGCGTGATGCGATTGCTGCGCGCGCTGCGTTTGCCCGCAGAAGCGTTCAACGCGGCCAAGCGGGTGGCGGTTATGGCGCTCACGCTTTCTTTGTTGATGTGGCTAGTGGCCTTTCTCGATGTGGGCGCGGAGTGGTTCCTGATGTGGCAGTCGCAAACCTGGAACGGACAGGAGGCCGCATTCCGCATGTTTGCGGTCGTGGGGCTGGTGCTGTTGATCTTGTTGCAGCCGGATGTGGAAGGCGCGCCGTGAAAGCCTTGCGGCTTACTCCCATTTACCGTTCGATGGTGGCCTCAATGTAGCCGTGCGGTTCATCGATGGGAACAAAAATGTGATTCGGATTGTCCTGTCCAAAAGGGCTCAGGTCCGCCAGCAAGTGGTGGAGATTGGGCATAGTGAGCGTGATGCGCGCAATCTCCGGCGCGGCGGCGAGTGCGGCTTTTCCCATGTCAAACAGCGTGTGCTGCACGCTCATGCTGTCGTGCGCGGCAAATTCCTTGAGCAGCGCGGCAACGATGCGCGCGCGGACCTGAGCATGATCCGGATCTGCTACTGCATACTCCCACTTCACCGTCGCGCGTGTGCCGAAAATGCGGTCCGTAGCCGGCTTAAGCGTTGTCAGCTTGTCTTTGATGTAGCCGGTGAAGGCCGATTTTGTTGTTTTGAGAATTACCAGGCCATCGATACCGGGCCTGACTGACCACTCGCGTCCCTGATCGCGAACGGCTCGCACGGTGCGTACCTCAGTGCCGCCGAGTTTGAACGTGAATGCGTCAGGCGCGCCGTCGACAAGCATGTGCTCCCAAGCCTTCTCCTCGATCTCAACAAGGACCCCGCTTACTTGAGGGTTGTTGGCGAGCAAATAATCGCCGAGCTCAGTCGCGAATTCCTCAATGGTCGCTGCCTTCGAGTCGCGCGCCACGGAGTAGACGGTGTTCTTCATCGTGTCCGTCGGCAGAATTTTGCTATTATCGGCCTTGGTAAAGCTGGTTTCGAAGTCGCCCTCCAGCAGCACACCTACAGTCCACTCGTTGAAGTCGTGACGATCCTCGTGGCGCGTGATGCGCGACAGGCGCACGCGCGATTTACCGTAGCAATTCTCTCCCAGTCTGGCCATCGCGTCAGCTTCCTCGGTAGGTTGTATAGCTGTTGTCACTCAACAGCAGGGGGAGGTGATAATGCGCCTCGCCGCTGCAATTGAAGAGAATGCATATCTCCGGATAGATGCTGGTGCGGCCGTTTCGCTCGAGATAAATGGCGTTTTGAAACGTGAGCCTGTAGGTCCCGGCCGGCGCATCTGGCTTGAGATCGCTGCAACGCCCATCAGCATCCGTGACGCTCGATGCGACCGCGATCCATTGAGTACCCTCACGCCTTTCAAGCGAGACGGCAACCGCCGCTGCCGGCTTTCCCAGCACAGTGTCGAGCACATGCGTCGAGATTCTACTCATTCCACAAGCCACTTTCCCAGACGTATCAGCGTAATCTGCCGCTGCTGTTCCGCAGCCTCGCGTAACTCGGTTTCACGGTCGCTCGCCAACCGTCGATTGAGAATGGCAAGCATCTCATCAGCGCTCTTTCCGGTAGCACAGACAATATACGTGAAGCCAAAGCGCTGTTCGTAAAGTTCGTTGCCGGCAGCCAACTCCGTCAGCACCTTCTCGGCCGCGGACATTGCTGACAATTGCTCCTGACGCGACCATGCAACTGATTGCGCCGAAGCGCGTTCAGCTTTCCTATCTCCAATACGCGGATGACAAGCAAACGCCTCCATCCAGTCGGCCTCCTCCATCGTGCTCCATACCTGGTCTGCCGCCACGCTCAACTCTGCGACACTGCCGATGGGGCGCTTTGCAACCATTGCCTCGGCCCAGCGACGCGAACCGCAGCAGGCCATCATGGTGTCGAACGCTGTTTTAGCATCGGCTCCATTCCATGATTGAAGCGTAGCATTCACCGCGGCAGCCCTTCCGGATACAGTTGCCTCAGAAACTCTTCGAGCAGATTGACTGCTACCCCTTTGCGATACGCGGCAGTGGAGCGGATATCGTCAATTGGTTTGGCCTCCGCCAACAGCGCTTGCCGCGCGGATTGGATCGTATCGCGAGTAACGGACTTGCCAAGCAAAGCTGTCTCGGTTTCGATGAGCCGCGTGGGGAATGCTGCAAGACTCGAAGCGGCCAAACGAATTTCGCTGAAGACGCTGTCTTCGATGAACGCCGTAGCTGCCAAGGCTACTTTGGAAATGGCCATGGCGCGGCGCGTTCCCACTTTGCGCAGATACTGGTGGTGCTGCGCGAATCGAAGTGGCAAGTGGATCGCGTAGAGCAACTCATCCGCGGCCATTGCATTGCATTTATAGCCAGTGTGAAAAGCCGAATAGGGAATGCGACGGGTACCGCGCACGGAAATCAATTCGATCTCCGCGTCGTACACCAGCAGCGCGGGTGAAGAGTCCGCGGCGGGCGACCCATTGACGATGTTGCCGCCTACAGTCGCGCGGCCCTGGTTAGCGATGGAGCCAATCCAGCTTGAGGCTTTAGCGAGGAGCGGTAGTTGAGTTGCAATGCCAGCATGCGCGCGCAGGTCGCGAAACGTGGTGCCGGCGCCAACAACGATGCAGTCCGAACTGGCCTCGACAAAGCGGAGATCGGGAATGCCCCACAGGCTCACAAGCCTTTTCGCGTTGAGCCGCCCGGCAGCATGAGCAACCATAAGCTCAGTGCCGCCGGCAATCGGCGTCCACTCGCCTGGCTCGGCGGCAATCAATTGCAATACACCGGCAAGGCTGCCGGGCGCAACCATTTCATGCCTTTCCGGGTTACCGCGCATGAACCGCCTGCTCCGGTGCATCTGCAGGGGTCATCGCTGCGGCAGCGATCACCGAATCGAAGATGCGCATGAATCCGGTGCATCGACAAAGGTTGCCCGCGAGACCCTCGCGAATCTCGGCCATGCTGGGATGAGGATTCTGCGTAAGAAGTTGAGTTGCGGCCATCAACATTCCTGGTGTGCAGATGCCGCACTGTGCGCCGCCGCAGGTTAGGAACGCCTGTTGCAGAGGATGAAGCTCGCCGCCGATTGCAAGTCCCTCGACCGTCTGGATGTTGGCTCCTTCCGCTTGCAAGACGGGCACCAGGCAACTATTCACTAATTCGCCGTTGATGCGTACTGAACACGAACCACACTCGCCTTCGCCGCAGCCCTCCTTTGTTCCAGTGAGGCGCAGGTCTTCTCGCAATACGTCGAGCAGTCGCTTCATCGGCGGGACATGCACGGCGCGGCACTCGTCATTGACGATGAACCGAATGGTGGGCCAACAATTGTTCATACGGCAGCGGGCTCCGCCATCATCTGGCGCGCAACAAATTCTGCAAAAAGATCTTCAGGCAGCAGCGGGATGGAATGAAAGCCAACGCCAGTCGCATCTCTGATTGCATTCAGAATTGCGGGCGCCGGTCCGTCATGCGGCAGTTCGCCGATGCCCTTGGCGCCGTACGCGCCATATTGAAACGGAATCTCCTCGAAGAACACATGAATGGGCGGCACATCCTCAGCTGTCGGCATGATGTAGTTGGTCATCTGATTGTTGGCCATGTGGCCGTTCTGCAAAAGCACCTTCTCGTAGAGCGCATAGCCGATGCCCTGTGCGATGCCGCCCTCGATCTGACCGCCCGCGAGGACAGGGTTGAGAACACGGCCCACCTCCTGGACACTCCAGAACTCTTCGACTTCGGCGGAATAGGTCACGGTGTCGACGGCGACTTGCGCGACTTGGACAGACCATGCAAACGCAGGATATGCCTCACCGCGATATTTCTGATCGTCCCAGAAGATTCCGGGCGGCGGCTCATAGCGGCAGAGCGAATCGACTTTGCCCTGCACTGCTCGATAGCGAGCGCAGGCTGCAAAGAATTCGTCGCGGGTAAAGTGCGAGCCTAGCCCGGCGTGCTCACGCAGCAGCGCAACAAGCTGCAAGCCTGCGCGCTCAATCAGTCGGCCGACCACCATTGAAGTGCGCGAAGCAACCGTTGGCCCACTGTTGGGAACGATGCCGGTGTCCGGCGGAGCCATGATGACGTCTTCGTAGGGAATGCCGATAGCTTCCGCGGCAATCTGCGTGAGAATCGTATTGGTGCCCTGTCCGAATTCAGTGCTCGACACCATCACGCGCACTTTGCCTTCGGGCGTCACGTCGACTCCTGCAAGCGAATTCAAATAGCGCTCCCCGGAACCTGTGAAGCCGGAACCATGGTAGAAAGCGGCGATTCCCATGCCGCGTTTGACGGGATTAGTCTGATTGTCCCGGGCAAACCGCGCGCGCCTCGCATAATAATCGCTATCCGCAAGCGCGCGATCGAGCAGCGTATCCAGAATCACCGGCTCGCGCATTACCTGTTCGGTCGCGGTGGTGTCGCCATCGTGAAGGAAGTTTCTGCGCCGCAATTCAATGGGATTGAGACCGATGGCAGCGGCGATCTCATCCATGTGACGCTCGATGGCAAAGACCGCTTGCGGCGCGCCAAAGCCGCGAAAGGCGCCGTAGGGCACGGTGTTCGTGGCCCACGAATGCGAACGCACACGCACGTTGGGGCATACATACGGGCCCGTCGAATGAAGAGTCGCGCGCGAAAGCACTGTCGAAGAAAGTGTTGAGTAGGCGCCGCCATCCGTAGCGATGTCGATGTCCATGGCCAGCAGCTTTCCATTCTTGTCGAGCGCAGTGCGATGGCGAATGCGCGATGGATGTCGCTTGGTGGTTGCGGCCAGATCTTCCATGCGGTCGTAAACCATCTTGACCGGATGACCGCTCTTCATGGCCAGCAAAGCCGCGTGAGCAGCGAGAATGGATGGGTAGTCTTCCTTGCCGCCGAATGCGCCGCCGGTCTCGGTCTGAATGACGCGCACTTTGTCTTCGGGTAAATCGAAGACCGAGAGCAGCGACTTATGCACATAGAAGGGGCACTGCAGCGAGCCCCACACCGTGACTCCGCTCTCTGCGCCCCATTCCGCGATGACGCCGTTGTTCTCGATGTACAGATGCTCCTGCGCGCCGGTGCGGTATTCGCCTTCAATGATATGCGCGGCAGTGGCCCACACCGGCTCCACGTCACCCTTCTCGATCAGAAAGCTTTTCAACATGTTATCCGCGCCCCAGACGATCGCGTCCTGGCGTTCGCTTTCTTCAATCGTGAAGATGGGTGGCAGCGGATCGTATTCAATTTGCACGGCCGCAACTGCTTCGCGCAATTTGTGTTTGTCAGGGTGAGCCAGCAGCAAAATCGCTTCGTCGCAGTGATTCACTTTTCCGTCGGCGAGACAGGGTTGATCGGCGACGATGATGTGAATCTGATTCTTTCCAGGAACGTCCGCGGCTGTGACGATGGCGAATTCGGTCCAGTTGATGTTGCGGTCAAAGCCGATGGAGCGTATGAATCCTCGAGGAATCGTGCTACGCACCGTGGCTCCATGCCACATGCCTTCCCGCTCGATGTCGTCCACATAGCGCGCGCGGCCAAGCAGCTTGTCCACACCCTCCTTGCGGGGGACGGGAGCGCCTACGATGCGGGTTTTCGCATGCGTGTTCATGTTTTTTGGGAAGCTCGAATCGCCGAACGGGTTGAGGCATAGGATACATCGGCGCGTCCGAGTTGCAAAGCGGTTCTTTCAGGCAGCAAGTTTGGCGAGGGTGAGGGCCAATACGTCAACGCCGCCGGCAATCCACTCCGGCGAGGCGTATTCGTCGGGACGATGGCTCCAGCCGCCGCGACAGGGGATAAAGAGCATGGCGACCGGTGCCATGCGCGCCATGAAAAGCGAATCATGATAGGCCCGGCTCACCATTCTCTTGTAAGTCCGGCGTGCCTCTTGCGCCGAAGCCTCCATGGCTGCCAGAATCGCAATGTCGCAAGCAGCCGGAGGATCGGCGTTCACCAATTCAGTGGTGACAGTGACTCCACGTCGAGCCGAAACATCGCTGCACGCGGCATGCAGCGCATCGATTACGCGGTCGCGGCGCGCGCCATCGGTGTCGCGAATGTCCGTTTCGAGCTTAACCTTGGAAGGGATGCTGTTGACCGCGCCGGGAAATACTTCGCAGACACCGACTGTGGCCACGGTATCGATCGCGCCGGAAGATTTTGCCGCAGACTCAAGTGCGAGGATCAGCTCCGCGGCCGCGGCCAGCGCATCTTTGCGGCCAGGCATCAGCCTGCCGCCCGCATGTCCACCTTCGCCTTCGATGGTAATGCGCAGGCTCGCCGGCGCTGCGATATGCGTTACGAGCCCGAGGTCGATTCCCTCCTGCTCCAGCAGCGGTCCCTGCTCGATGTGCAACTCGACAAACTGGTGAAAGCGGCCTTGAGGCAATGCGATGGATTCGAGCTCGCCCGTAAACCCTGCACGCGAGCGCAACTCTTCCAGGCTGCGATCCTGCTTGTCGCGCAGTTTCAGCGCAGCGGATGGGGTGAGCACATTGCCCATCATCCGGCTGCCAAGACAGCCAATGCCGAAGAGGGTAGGTTCTTCGGCGGTGAAGATCACCAGCTCAATCGATCGGCGCGGACAAAAGCCGGTCCGCTGCAGCGAGCGAATAGCCTCAAGCCCGCCCAGCACGCCGACCGTTCCGTCATACGATCCGGCGTTGGGAATCGCGTCGATGTGCGAGCCGGTTCCGATGGGCGCAAGATCCCGTTCACTGCCGCGCCAACGTGCGAAGGTATTGCCGATGGCGTCTTCGTGAATTGTGAGACCCGCCCCCGTGCAGAGTTTTTTCACATAGGCACGGGCGCGCAGGTCGGCCTGGCTAAATACAACGCGCGTCACCACGGGAGGCTCGGCCTCGGAGATCTGTGCGAGCGTTGTCAGCTCATCGATAAGCGAGTCGATTTCGATTTTCGGTTCGATGGTCATTGTCTTCAGCCTCCCAGTGGGTGCCTGCGCCAATCTTTATAGATGAGGTATTTGGCCGGGTGCTTGCCCAGCGCACCGAACCATTGCGGACAGTAGGGAGCCATCCAGATGAAGTCGCCGGCCTGTACGGGGTACCATGCCTCGCTGAGCCGGTAGATGCCAGCCCCTTCAAGCATCAGCAGGCCGTGCTCCATGATGTGAACCTCCACCATGCTGAGCGCCGCGCCGGGATCGTAGGTCATGGTGTTCACAGCAAAGTCATACGCAGGACCGTCGGGCATGAGCGAGCGCACGCGCAGCGACTCGTCACCCATCAGCGCGACAGCCAATACTTCTGCTTCTTTGCCCACCACGATTTCCGCGACTTGCTTTTCATTGGCCTCGGTCGGCCGATAGTGCTTTTCAATCACCGCAGCACGCGAGCGCTTCACTGCGCGGACTGTGTGTGGCGTGCCCTGGGGCAGAAACGCGAAACCGCCAGGAACCAGAATGTGCTGTTTGCCGTCGGCACTGAGTTCCAACTCGCCCTCAAGCACATAGACAAAACGCTGCGCCGGCGCGGGGCCCAGCGTTCCGGCAGGGGCAAACTCAGCGGTCATCTGACAAAAGCGCGCGCCCAACTGCGGCGCAACGTGGACCACAAACTCCACGCCTTCGGCGCCCGGCAGCGGCGTGCGAATGAAGGTGTTCGGCGTTTGAAGCAGGTGATCCGGCTTCAGGCTGCTCCGTGTAAGTCCCAGATGATGCAATCGTGACCTCGTTCGAAGATTCTATCCAATTTCTTTGGCAAGGCGCTGAAGAAACTCTCGGCCGACGAGCAAGGAGGCCTCGACATCTTTCTCAAGCACGGTTTCGGAGGGGTGGTGGCTGATGCCGCCAGGACTGCGCAAAAACAGCATTGCCGTGGGCATTTTGGAGGCCATCACCATCGCATCGTGGCCGGCTCCGCTGGGCATGGTCTTCAATGGAAAGCCTGTCGCCTCGATGGCATCGGTCAAGAATGCAGTGAGCCGTTCGTCCATCTGCACGGCCGGCTGATCCAGCAACTCTGTCTGCTCAAGATGGATTCCGCGCCGCTCGGCGATCGCGGCCGCCTTGGAGAGGAGTTCGTCCACTGCAGCAGCGCGCGTGGCATTATCTGCGTCGCGCACTTCGAGGCTCACCTGCGCGGCGCCAGGAACTACGTTAGCGGCATTTGGCTCGACGCTGATTCTGCCCACAGTCGCCACCATTCCGTCCGAACGCTGGGCCAGCGCCTCAACTGCCGTGATCCACTCAGCGGCGGCGGCCAGCGCATCGTGGCGCAGGTGCATCGGCGTGGTCCCTGCGTGGTTGGCCTGGCCTGAGAACTTCAGGCTCAGCCGCGTTTGGCCGACAATCGCAGTGACGGCGGCAGCGCTGAGACCCTCTGTGTCGAGCACCGGGCCCTGCTCGATGTGAATTTCGACAAAACCGATGGCATCCGCAACCGCTGCCGCTTCGCCAATCGAGTCAGGATCGAGGCCGAATGCGCGTATGGCAGTCTCCACTGAGACGCCATCCACGTCCTTGAGCTGGAGGAATGCGGGGTCGAATCGTCCCGCCACCGCGCGGCTGCCCAGAAACGGCACGCCGTAGCGCACGCCCTCTTCTTCAGAAAAGGCGATTACTTCGAGTGCCAGAGGCAAATCAAGCTCTTGCGAAATAGATACCCATTCGAGCGCGAGCGCCACGCCCAAAACGCCGTCGAACGCGCCGGCATTGGGCACGGTATCGATGTGCGAGCCAAGGATGAGGCGCTTGGGGCTTGCATTCGCGGGCTGCCAAAGGCCGCGCAGATTGCCGGCCGCATCCACGTGAACGGTCATGGCATGCGCCTCCATGCGTGCGCGCATATGCGCATGTACATCGTGAACGGCCGCCGTCAAGAATCGGCGCGTGATGCGGTGAGGCTCTTCGCTCATGGCGGCAATCTTCCAACATTCAGAAATCGCCCGCAGCGCACGGTCTCTCATGGGCGTACCAACTCTCTGCCGCGCGGAGAGCCATGGAAGCCATCCAGACTGTAGACCAGTTCGCCCCGCAGCCAGGTTTGCAACACTTCACCGCGCAACTCAGCACCCAGGTAGGGCGAAAGCTTGTGACTAAAATGCAGGCTTTTGGGCGTGACTGTCCAGGTAGCATCCGGGTCGAAGACCACGATGTCTGCATCGGCGCCCGCGACCAGAGCACCTTTGCGCCCCGCTAATCCAGCAAGCTCTGCGGGGGCTGCGGACATCCAGGCGGCCAGCCGTTCCATCCCTTTATTCAAATCCATTCCTCGACGCTCCATGGCTGTACCCATCACCGGCAGCGCAAGTCCCAGGCTGGCAATTCCGCCCCAGGCAAGATCCCATCGTCCTTCATCGCGCCGCTTCATCGCCGGAGGGCACGGCGAATGATCCGTTGCCACCAGGTCGATCAAACCACTTTCCAGTGCTGCCCACAACGCTTCGCGATTTGCTGCGCTGCGAATTGGCGGAGCGCACTTGAATTCGGTTGCGCCATCCGGGATTTCTTCGGCGGTAAACCAGAGGTACTGAACGCATGTCTCCGCTGTGATCGGTACTCCGCGATTGCGTGCTTCGGCAAGCAGCGGAACTGCCTGCGCGCTGACTAAATGCACGATGTGTATGTCCGTTTGAAACTCTTCGGCTAGGCGAATCAGGAGCGCGATCGCCTCGACTTCCGCGGCGTCGGGGCGCGATGACAAATAGGTCGAGTACTTGTGCCAATCCGCGCCGATTGTGTTAAGCGCGGATGTTGCTGCTTCCACCGGACCCGCAATCTCGGCGTGGGCCAGCAACGGGAGCCCTGTCCCGCGCAACTTGCGGAGTGCGAGCCGCAGATCGTCTTCGTTGACCCAGGCAAAGCCGTCGATGCCCGAGTGAATGAGAAAGCATTTGAATCCGGGAATGCCCGCAGCTGCGAGCGCCGGCAGCGCTTCGGAGTTGCCGTGCACCACGCCACCCCAGGCTGCCCAATCCACCCACGTTTTGCCGAATGCCGCGGCGCGTTTGGCTTCAAGCGCATCTACATCGATGGTCTCGGGAATGCAGTTGAGCGGCATGTCAACCAGCGTGGTCACGCCGCCCGAAGCTGCTGCGCGGGTGGCCGTCCAAAACCCTTCCCACTCCGTGCGACCGGGCTCATTGATGTGAACGTGCGAGTCCACCAGGCCAGGCAGCAGCACTGAATCGCGAAAGTCGTTGAGCGTTGCAGAAGCCGGCACATCGCTCCAGCTCCGCACTGAGGCGATACGCTCATCTTCGACCAAAAGGCACGCCGGCCGGATACCTTCCGGTGTGAGAACGCGAGTTGAACGGAATGCCTGTGCCATACTGTTTCTACTTTCGCCTCTGAAGGAGGTTGTGAGCAAGTTGGCTACTCCCACGCCACCCAACCCGGAGTTTTTGCGGCGCGCCATCGAGCTGGCCATCCAAAACGTCTACGACGGCGCGGGCGGCCCGTTTGCCGCGGTCATTGTGCGCGATGGGCGCATCGTCGGCGAAGGCGTGAATACTGTTACAGCCACCAACGATCCCACTGCCCACGGCGAGGTCAACGCCATTCGCGCGGCCTGCAAGGCACTGGGCACATTTACGCTTGCGGGCTGCGAACTCTACACCAGTTGCGAGCCGTGCCCTATGTGCCTCGCGGCGTGTTACTGGGCGCGCATCGACGCAATCTATTATGGATCGAGCGCGGCCGATGCGGCACGCGCCGGATTTGACGACGCATTTCTCTACGAAGAATTTCGCAAGGACCAGGCGGCCCGCACTCTGCCCGCGACTCAGATGGTCAGTGAGGAAGCCTGGGCCAGCTTTGCAGCGTGGATTGCGTCGACCCGCAAGGTCAAGTATTGAAGATCTGCCGCGCAACGCAACCTCGCTTCCAGCTGACAAACGAGGCAGGCTACTCCACTAGTGCATCTGCAATGGCCAGATGCTCGTCGAGCGCGGCGATGCCGAGGTCCAATTCCTCTTTGGTCACAATTAACGGCGGGGCAATCACGAAGTGGCTCACCCAGGCCTGGATTGAGACTCCTTGCGCCATCATCTTGCCTGCGATCTGATCGACCACGAGAGGCTTTCCTTCCACCTTGTCGCGCATAGTGTTGAAGGGCTTTTTGGTCTCGCGATTCTTCACGATCTCGACGGCAAAAAACAAGCCCAGCCCGCGCACATCGCCGACGGAAACATGCTTCGCCTTGAGCGTCTCCAGTTTCTCCCGCACATAGGGCTCAAGCTCAGCCGCGCGCTCAACCAGATTGAGACGCTGCATCTCTTCGATCGTGGCCACGGCCGGTCCCAGAGTCATAGGATGCGCTTCATAGGTGTGTCCGTGCGAGAAGTAGTGATCTTCAAAGTAATCGGCGATCCTGGTGGTAGTGGCGCACAAACCGAGCGGCATATAGGCTGACGTAATGCCTTTGGCGGTGACCAGGATGTCCGGCTTCACGCCCCAGTGGTCGACGGCGAACCATTTCCCGGTGCGGCCCCATCCAGCCATTACTTCGTCGTCAATCATAAGCACGCCGTAGTCGTCGCAGATTTTGCGTAAGCGGGGGAAATACTCCGCCGGCGGAACCAGCACGCCATTGGTGCCAACCACGGGTTCGAGGATGATGGCAGCTACATCGCTTTCGTTGCGGATCATGTGCTCGATGTAATCGGCGCAGGCGATGTTACAAGTGGGATAAGTGTGCTTGATGGGGCAATCGTAACAATTTGTCTCCGGCGCGAAGATGAATCCTGAGCCCTTGCCGCCCGGCTCCATGGCCCAGCGCCGCGGATCGCCGGTGGCCGCGATGGAGCCGTTGGTGGACCCGTGATAGGAGCGGTAGCGCGAGATAATTTTGTTCTTGCCCGTGAACATGCGCGCAATTTTGAAAGCTGCTTCATTGGCCTCGGTTCCGCTGGTGGCGAAGAAGAATTTGTTCAGGCCTTCGGGCAGCACTTCAAGCAGCTTGGTGCTCAGGCGCGCTCTTGCTCGCGTGGCGTGACCAGGAGCCACGTATGCCAGTTCGCGAGCCTGCTCCGCAATCGACTCCACCACCCGCGGATTCTTGTGCCCCAGGTTGACGCACATCAGTTGCGATGAAAAATCCAGGTAGCGCTTGCCCGCGCCGTCAGTGAACCAGCAGCCCTCAGCGTCGGCCACATGCAGCGGTTTCCAGGTCTTCTGAAATCGCCATGTGCCGTAGTTTGTCTGCCGCGTGATGGTGGTGATCTGTTCGGATGTAAGCGCGTCTGAATGGGGGTTTTCACTCATGGATTTTCTCTCCCGCTGGAATGCTTCAAGACATCCTATCACCGCGATGGCGTGCGGGGAGAAACCGATCGCGAAGGAGATCATGCCAATCGCGGTCGTCTCTCAATGCAGAGGCTCAAGGGTACAAACTCAGTCTACGGGCAAAGGAATCGATGGAAATGAAGCTCCGCATGACGTATCTTGGGAGACGTGGATGCAGCATCCTCACAGCCCGGCGATCTTGTTCTCGCGCTGGAATCGGCGAGTGAGGCATGCAGCGCTTTTGACGCCGAACTGAACGCTGCGAGCGCCGTTCAAGACGCAATCCCGGAAGGATTGGTCGCGGAGCTTTGGCTCAAAGCCGAGGGTCAAGCCAGCGGGATTACTCAATCGGAGTTCGGTGTTGCTCTCGCTGCGATTGGGAAGAAATGCAACTATGCGCTGCCTGCGCCGATTCTCCCCGCATCCGCTCAAAGAGAAGAATTCTATCGTACGCTCAGGCTTCAAGACCTTGCCCTGGCACAAGCTTGCGCGCTGGGCAGAGACGTTGCGTGGCAGCGCTTCCTCACGCTGTACCGTGGTCCAATCACCCGGGCCGCAATCGCCATCTCCAAGTCGTCGACTCTTGGAAGCGATCTTGCGGACTCGCTTTACTCGGAGTTGTTCGGGTTGAAAGAGCGGGGTGGTCAGCGCGTTTCGCCGCTGGCTTCCTATTCCGGGCGCGGCTCGCTGCTTTCATGGCTGCGCTCCACTCTTGCCCAGCGGCACTTCGATCATCATCGGCGAACACATCGCGAGACGTCGCTGGAAACCATTGATATGCCGGCTACCGCGCCGCCGTCCACGCCGCTTCCTGAAGAACTGAATTTGCTCAGCGGGGCGGTAGCCCGCACGTTGAAAGTGCTTGATTCCGAGGACTGCTTTCTCCTTTCCTCGTATTATCTTGATCGCCACACCTTGCTCGATATTGCGCGCCTGCTCAAAGTGCACGAAGCGACAATAAGCCGCCGCCTCAAGCGCCTCGTCGGCGAGCTCCACAAACAATTGTTGATGAACCTCCAGGCCGCGGGTCTAAGCGAGCGCAAGGCACAAGAAGCGCTGGGCGCCGATCCGCGAGACATTGAAATAAATCTGCGTCGCCTGCTGCAAACTTCGCAAGCTGCGGCGTTCACAGAACAGACGAAACAGATCGAGCTGGATTCACAATGAGTGAACATTTCCAACCCGGCCAACATCCTGACGCTGACCGGCTCAGCGCCTTTGCCGACAACGCGCTCCCGGCGCATGAGCGCCAGGAAACCCTCGCGCACCTGGCTCAATGCGCCGGCTGCCGAAGTGTTGTCTATCTTGCGCAGGAGGCTGCACTCGAAGATCTGCCAACGCTGGAACTCGTTCCGCCTACGCGACCCATGCGCAAGCCGTGGTTCGCTGGCTGGGCTTTGGCGTGGCGGGCTGCGGCGGCGTTTGCGTGCCTGGTGCTCGCGGCGCTTTACACGCATCATCTCTTGCTTCGGGGCAGCAACGTCGCATCAACATCCATCGCTTCAAACCCGTCGACGCACGTGGAATCGAAGGTTGGCCAGCAGCCGTTGCCTCCAAAGGATACTGCACGGCAAGTTAATCAGAGACCCAGTGGCAAGGCTGCCACCGTTGTGCCTGAGGAGCGGAAGTCTTCGAGTTCTTCGTATGCAGTGCATGGCACCACCGTTCAGACGCTTCCGCTCAGTGGTCGCCAGGTTTCCGAGTTGAGCCAGCTACAGATGACGCCAGCGCCGGGATCACGGAACGGAGCGATCGGTAAATTTACGGCCGGTGGCCGAGTCCAGGGAAACGCGCCTGCAGGGTATGCGGGGGGCATCGGAGCCGGGCAGGGCGCGGATTTCAATCATGTGGCTGGCGTGACTGCAAAGAAAAATACCGTGCCGCTTCGGCCAGAGGTCAACGCAAGTGCATCGGCTATATTCACCACGCCGGCTGCGGCTCCTCCGGCCGCCACAAGTCCGCTGCTCCGGAGCGGGCCCGTGCAATTATCCAGCGGCGGCCCTATTGCGATTCGGCCATCGGCCCAGTCGGGCGAGATGGCAACTTTGAGTGTGCAGGATATTGTCAGCGATTCTCATCTGAAGCAACAATTCCCTCAACAGATGCAATTCCATTTGCCGAGTCATTTGCCGACGGTCTCGACCATCTCCAATGCGCGTCTTATCCTGGCAATTGATTCTGGCGGCACGCTCTTTGCCAGTCAAGATGCGGGTAAGCGCTGGAAGTCGATCTCGCCGCGGTGGACGGGGCACGCGGTCAAGGTGAACTTTGCGCCTAACGCATCCTATGGGACGATGGAGGCTCCAACTGCCACAAAAATGCAAATCTCAAGGGTTCCGGCGGCTCCCCAATATTCAATTCAGAATGTCCCGCAGGCACAGGCTACGATGGGCAACGCTACGCTGACTGGCGTTGTGACGGACCGGACCGGTGCGGTGATACCCAACGCCACCGTCATTGCCGCGAACGCCGTAACTGCGCAGTCGATCACCGCTAAGACCGATGGCGCCGGACGCTATGGGTTTGGGAATCTCAAACCGGGCGTGTATACGGTCACGGCGCGATCGCCGGGCTTCAGCACGCAGACACTCACCGGAATTGAAATGGCCGATTCTCAGGCGGTGGTCAGGAACATTGCGCTCGACATTGGCGCGGCCACGCAAACTGTTACCGTGCAGGCTGAGAACTCGTCGATTCAGACTGAATCAACGAACCTTAATGCGCAGATTGTGGACCAGGAAGCAGCCAATGTTCATCCCGCGGTCTTTGAGCTTACTACCGAAACCGGTGAGGTCTGGACGAGCACCGATGGCCGCCATTGGAAGCACAAATAAGGCGCTGCCGACCCCTGCTGAGGTTTTTTGGAGTTACTCCGGTTTGCCGGTATAGTGCTGGTGATGGTGGACGTCGGCGTGATCCTCTAGTGCTTCAAGGTGGGTGATGACTTCGGCCGGCATTCCGAGTTCAGCGGGCAACCGTTCCTCGAGAATGGTTGCGAGCCCGTGGGCTTCACTGACCGATGTCAGGCGCGGAAACAGCAGATGCACTTCAATAATCTGGCGGTAGCCGGTGGTTCTGAAGCGCACGCCGTGGTACTCGATGTTCAACTCGGAGCAGATTGCATCGAGGCGCTCGCGGATCTTGCGGCCGGCCTGGGGATCGGAGTAGTCGAGCAGCCCAACGGCGGATCGCCAGACCAGGCCCCCGCCCGACCAGAGAATATTGATTGCTACGATGATGGCCACCAGCGGATCGAACGGCTTCCAGTGGGTCAGGAGCACCAGCCCGAGTCCGGCCACAACGCCAAAGCTGGTCCAACTGTCGGTTAGAACGTGCTTGCCGTTTGCTTCGAGAATGAGGGAATTTGTGCGGCGGCCGGTGCGGACGAGGTAGTAGCCGAGGCCTGCGTTCAGGATGCCGGCCATAAGAATCATCACAAACCCGGAGCCAAGGTGCTCCAATTGCAGGCCGGCGATCCACTCGCGAATCGACTCAAAAATGATGGCGATAGCCGCCACCACGATGAGCGCGCCTTCAAACCCCGCGGAAAAGAACGTGATTCGCTCGTAGCCATAGAGGAAATGGCCGGAGGCCGGTCTGGCGCTGAGACGAAGACTGAAGCTTGCAAAGCCCACCGCGATGACATGAATCACCGATTCAGCGGCGTCGGAAAAGATGGCCGCGGAATGCGTCATGAACCAGGCGGTTGTTTTGCCTAGCAGCATGACGAAACCAAAAATCAGCGAGAGACGCATCGCGAAGTATGCATCCCGCATCTCATTTTGGTCTCGTTGTGCCGCCGAGCTATCTTTGCCTTGCCTGGTCACGCAAATCCTCCCTGGGAGAGAGGGATCGTCATCCAGCCCACTGCCAGGCGGTCTCGCTCGATCAACCGCCAGTTTAGCTGAACTCGCTCACTTCGGTTTAAGATTCAATCGAAAGATCTCTCGCTTTCCTCAATTGAGCGCATCGAAGTTCGCGGCTTTTCAGCCGTTTAATCCGTCTCCGCCGGTATGGAAGCAGCTTGCGGCAATCGAAATCAGGAATCTGTGTTGAAAATCACACGCAGGCGCTTTGGGCAGCTTTCGGGTCTCGCAGCGGGCTCTGTGCTGCTGCCGGGCAGGGTCGGTGCTGCAACGGCGGCGGATGTTTTGCTGGAGATTGCCCCGTACACGGTTGAGGCGTCGCCAAAGCACCATATTCGGACAGTTGCGTATAACGGCCAGGTTCCCGGACCTCTTGTGCGCATGCGCCAGGGGCAGGAACAGACCATTGAGATTCATAATCGCAGCGGCGATCCGGAAGTCGTTCATTGGCACGGGCTTTTTCTTCCGTCGGAGATTGACGGCGCGATGGAGGAAGGGACCCCGATGATTGCGCCGGGAGCATCGGCCCGCTACACCCTCAAGCCCGACCCTCCAGGATTTCGCTGGTTTCACACCCACACCTTCGCAGGGAAAAATTTGACGAAAGCGCAGTATGGCGGCCAGCACGGTTTCGTCCTGATTGAGGGGCGCGATAACCCAGGGGCCTATGACCGCGAGGTCTTTCTGGCTCTGCATGACTGGGGCGGGCATTTTGAAGGCGGCGATGACGGCTTCATGAATCCCGTCTACGACGTTTCGACGATCAACGGCAAGATGCTTGGGTTTGGTGAGCCGGTGAGGGTGAAACAGGGCGACCGCGTGCTGCTGCATATTCTGAATTCGAGCCCGACCGAGGTGCACTGGATCGCGCTTTCAGGTCACAGCTTTCAGGTTGTGGCGCTGGACGGGAACGCGGTGGCGCAGCCGCGGACCGCCGCGATGCTCCGCCTCGCGCCCGCGGAACGCGTCTCGGCGATTGTGGATATGAGCAATCCTGGTGTCTGGGTGCTGGGCGAGGTGAGAAAGCACGTGCAGGCAGCCGGCATGGGCATCTTGATCGAATACGCGGGCGCGGGCGGAAAACCCCTATGGACGCAACCCGAGAGCCTGGTCTGGAATTACCGCCAGTTTGCCGCACCCGTGGAGGCAAAACCGGCCGAAGAAGCATTCGCTCGAATTGAATTGGTTTTCGATTCAAAGTTTCAAGGCCATGGCAATGAAGAGCTTTGGCAGATCAACGGCAAGTCGTATCCGCATACGGACGAGCCGGTTTTGAACGCGGGCCAGCGCTATCGCCTGGTGATGAAGAATCAGAGCATGGACGACCATCCCATGCACCTGCACAGGCACACGTTCGAAGTACGTACGATCGAAGGCGCGAATGGATTGCGGGGATTGCGCAAGGATGTTGTTCTTGTTCCCGCGAAAAGCACGGCAGAGGTTGAGTTTGTCGCCAACAATCCAGGCAGGACGCTCTTTCATTGTCATCAGCAGGATCACATGGACCGAGGCTTCATGATGGTGTTTCGCTATGCATAGGCATTTCAGAAAAACTCACGGAATCCCCCACCGGCTCGGCCTTCTGGTTGCAGTCGCTTGCTTTGGTTTTGTTCCACGGATTGTCACGGCACAGGGCAACTACGAGATTCAGGTTTATGGCGCGGATACGGTTCCACCGAAGAACCTGATGGTCGAGCTGCACTCCAATTACACCGTGTCGGGCCAGCGCCAGGTGATCGATGGTGTGTATCCGACCTATCACCAGGAGCACGAGACGCTCGAACTGACCCAGGGGATCAACGACTGGGCGGAAGTCGGCTTCTACGTTTTTACCAGCGAGCAGGACGGGCACGGCGTTCAGTGGGTGGGGGACCACATCCGTCCGCGGGTGCGTGCGCCGGATAAATGGCATCTTCCCGTGGGGCTGAGCCTTTCGACCGAGATTGGCTATCAGCGGGCTGTCTATTCGCCGGATACGTGGACGTGGGAGATTCGGCCCATTGTCGATAAGACGATGGGGCGCTGGTATTTTGCCTTCAATCCAGCTCTTGAGCGAACGCTGCATGGGCCGGACGTGAACCAGGGACTGGGATTCTCGCCCGGCGTGAAGGTGAGTTTTGACTTTACGCCCAAGATCAGCGGCGGCTTTGAATACTATGCGGATTACGGCCGTCTGGATTCTCCCGACCCATTGCGCCAGCAACAGCAGCAGATTTTCGCGGTGACCGACCTGAACGTCTCGCCCAAATGGGAGATCAACATCGGCGTCGGCTTGGGCCCGACGGCGGCAACGGACCACCTGATCGTGAAAGGCATTCTCGGCAGGAGATTCGACTGGGGAAAGAAGTCAGCTGTCGATTAAAGCGAAACCCGAGTTGGTGTGCCCTGTTGAGTTTTGTGCAGGGTCGCCGCTCCTTGCTGGTCGCGTCGACTTGAGTGTTGTGGCTCCGGGATACTGTCACTCTGGTTTCGCTGTAGGGCTGGAAGCACCCGGATTCCTTTGAAATCAGGGCCTGCTGCTATTCTTAAGGAGTGATTTCGCGCTCGCAAATCAAGGGAATCCTGGGCCTGACCCTGCTGCTGCCGGTGGCTCTTGTGGCCTGCCACAAGGAAGAGCAGGCGGTGGCCAACGTCGCCCAGGGAGCCGTGACGGCTGAGCATAAGGCTCAGGCCGCAGCCACTGAGGTTGACAAGCAGCGTGACGCTCTTTCCCATATCCCGCTGCCCACAAAGAGCCTCTATGTGGATGTGCACGAGCCGGGCGCGTGGGTAAATCCGTTTCTCTCGGTCGACGCCGACTCGCTCGATCTGCGCGTGACCATGGCCGATGCGAATCCCAGCTCCCTGGGTCAGGGAACCATGCTGCGTCCTGAAGCTGCCCGCCGTCAGGAGATTCAATTGCGTCCCCGCGACCTGGCCGAAGCGCTGATCGCACTGCCGCCGGGCGCCTGGCGCTATGGCCGCGTGATCGCTGTTGCCGAGTCACCCCTGGCGAGCCGCAAGGACCGCCCCAAAGTGCGCCGCAACTTGGAAGCCATCATCCAGCGGCTCAACGACCTGGGCATTGTTGTTGAAGAGTGGCCCACGCGGTAGTCTGAAGACGGCGCTCGTTGGTTCGTACCTTCAAATCCGGGTTATCACCTTGTGGCCTGAATAGAAATGGTAAAGAGCCGTTATGACCGTATTTTGCGTGAGGGTGTAGGATATGCTCGACTCAGAATGACGTTGTTGCAACTCCGTCTGTGCGTTGGCATCCTAACCGATAGGATTGTCGCCAATCGACGCTGGAGCTTCGGGGCGCGCGCCGATCACAGGTTTCGTCCCAACAAGCGGCGGTCGTTGCGGGACACCGTGTAATTTTGGTACGCTCAGGCAGTTTCCCGGCTGAGCGAAAGGAGATTTTCTATCATGACAGAAGAAAACAGGTCATACGGTTTGGCATGGTTTTTGGCTGGGTTGGGCGTGGGCGCAGTTGTGGGCATTCTTTACGCCCCCAAGAGCGGCCGCGAGACCCGTGAAGATTTGATCACCGGCGCCCGCGAGGGCTCCGATTACCTCCGCAATCGCACTGAGCAGGCCGCCAAGGAAGTCAGCGCCTTTGTTGACAAGAGCAAAGAGCAGGTCAGTGCGCTGGTTGACAAGAGCAAGGAACAGGTCAGCGAATATGTGGAGCGCGGCCGTGAAGCCGTCGACCGCGGACGCGTGCAGTGGGAAGAGTTTGTGGAGCGCGGCAAGAGCCTCGTAGCAGACCAGGCTACCCGGGTTTCGGCTTCCGTTGACGCGGGCCGGCAGGCCTACAAGTCGACCACCGGCACGGTCAATCCGTTGGATCGCTAAGGGGCGGTCTATACCTGGAATTTGTGCAGGCCGGCTTCATTCCGGTTTATCATCCGCTCCGGGGCTAGCTGCGTGAGGGTTAGAGTGCGCCTCACCCGCAGGCTCCGGGCCGGATTCTTCATGCCTTGGAGTAGCGCGCTCAAGAAAGTTGTTGCAGGACTGCAATTGTTCTGCGCGAGATCATTCCGATGTCACAGACCGACCAAACCATCCAGCTCTTCATTGTTGCCATCGCCGGGCTGGCCGTGGTGATGCAGGCAGTTGTCCTGCTGGCGATTTTCTTCAGCCTCAAAAAGGTAGCGAGTGCAGTCCAGACGGAAATAGCGGATCTTCGTTCCGCGGTGGTGCCTCTGCTCCGAACCTCGCAGGATTTCGTCACACGCGTGGCTCCCAAGATTGAAATGACCACAACCGACGTGGCGGTGATGGTCCATGGGCTGCGCGTACGCACTGCCGAGATGGAGGTTTCGACCGCCGAGATCCTGGACCGGGTACAGCGCCAGACAGCACGGATCGATACCATGCTCACGGGCATTCTAGACGCTCTGGAACGTGCGGGGGCAATTGTCGGGGTAGCCGTCGACAAACCGGTCCGGCAACTGGTGGGAGTGATGGCGGCGATCAGGGCAGTCGTCGAAACGCTGCGCAAGCCCGCGGCGTAGCCTGGCTCAGGCTTATAACCAGCTTTCTTTCGCAACGCCATCCGACCCCTAGAGCAGTTCCAGGGTTGATGTACCCTGTTCAACATTTGTGCCGGGTCACCCCCTTGTTCCACCCAGGCGACGGAGACTTGTCGCCAAGGACCCGGTCCCTGGGGTCCGGCCGGACTTGGGATATATTTGGCGGCGGGGATATTGCAATCCTGGAACCGCTCACGTTGGCGGCTGTCAGCTTATGTCCCCGGCCCGTACCACTTGCGCGGGGTACCCCCCCCACCCCTAAAAAAT
>Ga0302278_10000498_pt1 | contig 50216 bp, 47 predicted proteins | sample III_Bog_N3_2_FD_194543 | JGI IMG/M metagenome (GOLD analysis project Ga0302278, IMG submission 194543) | Peat permafrost microbial communities from Stordalen Mire near Abisko, Sweden - III_Bog_N3_2 | ecosystem: Environmental > Terrestrial > Soil > Wetlands > Peat | place: Sweden: Abisko...
GTCTCCCATCCTTTCGCGAAGTGCGCGAAAGGATGGGGCACCCGGCGACCGCAGGGTTTATGCTGATCTTTAACTTTCATTAAGTGTCGTCCGGTCTTCGATCGGGGTGGGCTCAAGCCACCCAATGCAGCAGACGCAACAAGCGTCGCAAGATTAGAGATTTAGGGGTGGAGTAAATCGAAATGCCCAATGAAGCAAAGGTGCCAACGTATGACAAGCTAATGTGGCCCGTTCTAAAGGCAATCAAGGCGCTCGGCGGATCGGCGACAAATGACGAACTGCTGGATAAAGTCATCGAGTTGGAGCAAATTCCTGACGCGGTCCAGAACGTCATGCACACAGAGCATCAGACAAAGTTAAGCTACCGACTTGCGTGGGCAAAAACCTACCTCGGAAAGGCTGGCGCGCTTGAAAACCCCACTCACGGGGTTTGGGCAACCACAGAGAAGGGCAACGCCCTCACAGCCGAAGAGGTTGAACAGATTCCAGTTGAAGTCAGAAAACTCTACAAGATCGAGAAAGGGAAAAAGCCGAAAGATCACCAGGAAACGGAAGATCTTTCGCCGGAATTGAAGGATTGGAAGGACGGGTTGTTGGCAATCTTGACGAGTCAAATCAAGCCGGACGCTTTCGAGCGCTTGGCGCAACGAATCCTTCGCGAGTCTGGGTTTGTGAAAGTGGAAGTTACCGGACGAAGTGGCGATGGCGGCATAGATGGCGTTGGAGTGCTGCGCCTCGCTCTGCTTTCGTTCCAGGTTACTTTCAGTGCAAGAAGTACAAGGGAAGCGTTTCGCCAAGTGCAATTCGGGATTTTCGCGGGGCGATGGTTGGCCGCACAGATAAGGGCCTGTTTATTACGACCGGAACGTTCACCGCCGAAGCAAAAAAGGAGGCTACACGTGATGGGGCGCCAGCAATTGACCTCATCGACGGTGATTCTCTCTGCGATCTTCTAAAGAACCTCAAGCTCGGTGTTGCCACTACACAGGTTGAAGAAGTCAGTATTGACCCGAGTTGGTTCGCCAGGATCTGAGGAGACGGGATAGGCTCGATTTTGAGACCTGGGATTGCAAAGACCACTTCTTTGAAAGCCTTGAGCGCCAAGTGCAACCGTCGTGACTCACTGCGCCTAAGCGATAGCCGCAATGCCGTGTTTGGCGGCAAGAGTGAGCAACTTTGCCGCTGGTCCTCGCGGTTGTTTTTCACCGCGCTCCCATTTGCTGACAACCCCCGTGGTCACGTTCAGATGGGCTGCAAAAACTGCCCCAGGTCTCGATTCTGAGACCTGGGATTGCAGGAACCGCGTAAAGCCTTCCTTCAGGGGTTAAAACCCCTTGTCATTTCGGCACTCTTCGGCACGACTGAAGTCATGCCCTACAAAGAAACGGCGGTTCCTGGTTCGTGGTTTCCCACCCTTGCGATAGAAATAAATCGCAAGGATGGGGCACGGAGCCTTTTCATTGATCGTGGGTCGGCGAAGCCGGCGGACGACTGTTACAAAGCGTTGTTACAAGGCGCTCGCAAGTCCCAGCCAGAGCAAGTTGTTCCGCAACCTGAGAATCCCAGTCAAACCGGGAACCGACCCGCCAACTTTTTCCCGCCTCTATTCCGCGCAGCGGGATTGGCGGCATATACTGACCTGTCTCTACCTCGAATTTCTGAGCCGATTTGGGGAACCGGCATTCGAGGTGATCGGACAGCGACGCGGTGCTCAATGCAGTTCAATCGCGGAGGTACAACGCAAAACAATCCAGCCGATAAGTACGCTGGAAAATACGAGAAGCGGAGGCTGACCATGGAAGTGGAGTTCACCGCCAGGCAAGTAAAGATCTCCAAGGCGCTGCGCACGCAGGCCGAAGAGGGAATGGAACGGATTGCCCGGATTTTGGGCAAGACAGCGCGCGCCAGTATTACCTTTGGCGCGCAGAGGCACCTGCAGCTTGTGGAAATCACTGTGCAGTTGCGGTTGCAGACGATTGCCGCAACCGGCAAGGCCGACACGCTTGACGCAGCACTCAAGGAGGCCATCGAACACGCCGTCAACCAGGCGCGCCGCTACCGCGATCGCCGCCTCGACGGCAAACGCCTGCCCAAGGAAGAAAAGGTGATGACCGCCCCACCCGTGGCCCGACCCAAGTCCCGGGCGTCGCAGCCGTCGGCCGATCCCGGGGAATCGAAGCCAACCAGGGCCAAGGCGCGCACGTCCATCGCGGTTCACTCCTTTCCCAACCGCGCCACGGTGGTTGAGCCGCATATTCTGAAGAGCGGCGAAGCCATTTCGATGAAGCCGATGACCATCGAGGAGGCGGTCAAGGACGCGGAGTTTCGCGACCGGGACCTGCTGATCTTCCGCAACCCCGCGGGAGAGATGTATGTGCTCCATCGCCGCCGCGACGGGCAGATGGAACTGGTGGAGATTTCGTAGAGGGCCGACCGGAAGGTAACAATCCAATTTCCGCTGGAACTGTGGTTTCCCAGGTCTCAAAATCGAGACCTGGGGCACCCGGCCGCAAGAAGACGCGACCTGTTTCGCTCAGGATGATAGGCGATTTGCTAATACGAACTTCAGGGTCAGGACAGTTGCACGCTGCCCCTGGGCTATCGAACATTTCGGTGCTTGATCCTTGCGCCTTTTTTCCGGCGCAAGGATGGGAAGCAACAAAGCTAGTGCGAGCGAATAGCGAGCGTCTGCCCGGATGGCAAATCCTACCAGCCGCGGGTTTGGAGGAGCTGTGATTCTTCTAATCCGGCGGCGGCCAGACCCTTCATGGTTCCGGTGACCTGTTCGGCGACTTCGGCAAGAATCTTCGGATCGTTGTAGTGAGTGGTGGCGGCAACAATCGCCTTGGCGCGGGAAACGGCTTCTTCGCGCTCCTTGGGGTCATTCTCGACATCCAGGGGCGTAGCGCGTTCCTTCATGAAGATTCCGGAGCCGACGAAGATGGCCTCGGCGCCGAGCTGCATCATCAGGGCTGCATCGGCCGGTGTGGCAATGCCGCCGGCGGAGAAGTTGGGGACAGGGAGCTTGCCGGTCTGCGCAACCATGCGGATCAGCTCATACGGAGCCTGGTGATCCTTGGCTGCCTTGTAGAGTTCCTGCTCGGAAAGTACCGTCAAGGCGCGCATCTCGCTGATGATCTGCCGCATGTGCCGGACCGCGTGAACCACGTCGCCGGTGCCTGCTTCACCCTTGGTGCGGATCATGGCAGCGCCCTCGGCAATGCGGCGCAGAGCCTCTCCCAGATTCCGTGCGCCGCAGACGAAGGGCGTTGTGAAGGCGTGCTTGTCGATATGATGAGCCTCGTCGGCGGGTGTCAGAACCTCGCTCTCGTCGATGAAATCGACGCCCAGCTCCTGCAGAATCTGCGCTTCGGCGAAGTGGCCGATGCGCGCCTTGGCCATTACGGGAATCGAAACCGCCTGGATGATCTGCTTGATCAGGCTGGGCTTAGCCATACGGGCCACGCCGCCTTCGGCGCGAATCATGGCCGGCACGCGCTCGAGAGCCATGACCGATGTGGCGCCGGCTTCCTCGGCAATGCGCGCCTGCTCCACATTCATCACGTCCATGATGACGCCGCCCTTAAGCATCTCCGCCAAGCCCACTTTGAGCCGCAGGCTGGTTCCGGTAAAGCTTCTGTTTCCGTTCTGTTCCGACATAGTCTTTGACCTCGATTTCGGTGCAGTCCGCGTCCCGGCAGGGCCGGGAAACCGCAGAATGCTGTTCCTTTTCAGTGTACCAGCGATGCGGCTCGCGGGCATTCGCCGGGGAATGAAAGCCGGGGTTGCGGATTTCAGTCATGAGTCTTTTCCAATCTTCTTCTCCCCCTTCTGGTCACGTTACTGCCTGCTTTCCCAGTACATGGCCACTGCAACTCCATTGGCGCCTCCGGCTAACGAACAGGCGAACGGCGCTCGTGCCGGGATTTCACCTGCCGTCACCGGCGATCAGGCTCTGGTGCCGTCCCCTCATACGCCGCAGGACGAGACGCCGATCGTTCTCACGATTCCGATGGCGCGGTTGCCCGTGGAGTTGGATGTCTCAGTACCAATCCGGCGTTTCAGGGTGCGTAATCTATTGACCCTTGAGCCAGGCCACCTTATCGAATCCGAATGGGGACACGGGGAAGACGTTCCACTGGCTGCTGGACAAGTGCAACTGGCCTGGAGCGAGTTCGAAGTGCAAGAAACGCAACTGGCAGTGCGCTTGACCCGGCTGGTTTAGAGGGTCCGATTCATTCGAAGACGCCAACACAGGAGAAAGGCCGGGCAATGAAGCAGCAACATACTGAAAGGTCGGCAAATTCCGGGGCGCCCCTTGGGGGGCTGGCCGCGTGGCTGCTCGCTCGGCTCCGGGTCACACGCCATGCTCCTCCCCGGCTGGCTGTACTGGAGCGCATTGCCCTTGCGCCGCGGCAATCGCTGGCCCTGGTCGAGGCCGAAGGCCGGAGATTCCTGGTGGCCACTTCGCCAGAGGCTACTCCAGCCATTTACGCACTCGATGAATCCGCCCGGCGCTCGGCTGGAAGAAACGGGAACGGGCCTGAACTGGCCATCGTGCCTCCATCCGCGCAACGGTCTGCGAGGGTCTCATGGTAGGCATGTGGTCCTTGGCGCGTGTGGCAGCCGCGGCGCCGGTTCCTTTGCTGCCCGATCTTACGCAGCGCCTTCACCCCTCGGATTCAACCCCCTGGACGATCCTCTTTGTCCTGACTCTGATTACGCTTCTGCCGGCAATCCTGATGGCCATGACTCCGCTGGTGCGTTTGCTGGTGGTCTTTCACTTTCTGCGCCAGGCACTGGGCACGCAGACCGCTCCTTCGAACCCGACCCTGCTGGGGCTGGCTCTCATGATGACCTGGTTCCTGATGACTCCGGTGCTGAACCAGGTGGACCAACAGGCGGTCGAACCTTACCGTGCGGGACAAATCACCGGCATGGAGGCCATCGACCGCGGATCAATGCCGGTCAAGCGCTTCCTCTTGCGCTACGCGCGCGAGAAGGACCTGGCGCTGTTTACCGCCGCCGGGCAGGTCGCGCGCCCCAACACGCCGGAGGAGTTGCCCATGCGGGTGGTGGTTCCGGCTTACATACTCTCCGAGCTCAAAGCCGGCTTCTCGATCGGCGCAGTCTTGTTTCTGCCTTTTCTCCTTATCGACATGGTGACGGCCTCGGTGACCACCTCGATTGGCATGTTCCAGTTGCCGCCGGTGGTGGTGTCGACGCCATTGAAGATCCTGCTGTTTGTCATGGTGGATGGCTGGAACCTGCTGGCTGGATCTTTGCTTAAGAGTTTCTGAAAGAGAGCCCGATGACGCCGGACATGGTATCCGAAATACTTCGTCAACTCATGAAGGAGTCGATGATTGTGGCCGCTCCGTTGTTGATTGCGGCGGCGCTTCTGAGTTTCCTGCTCAGCCTGGTTCAGACCTTGACCAGCTTGCAGGAGCAGTCGTTGACCTCGGTTCCGCGCCTGGCCGCAATCTGCATGATCCTGCTGGTCGGCATGCCCTGGTTCCTGGGCAGGCTGGCCGCTTACACCATTTTGCTCATGACCGATTTTCACCGGTTTCTGGGATGAAGAACAGCTTTTCGCTAGTAGGTTTTAGCTTCTAGCTCAATGAAGACCACCCAACCGTTGGTGGAAGAGACACACCGATTCACCGGGTACGATCCGCCGAAAGCTAGAGGCTAGAAGCTAGCAGCCAGCGGCTAAGGAATAACAATGCCGCACGCAGTTGAATTGGATTGGAGCAGCTTTCTCACCGCCCTGACGCTGGCGCTGGTGCGCATGAGCGGAATGGTGGCCTTTGCTCCCTTCTTTTCCTCGACGGCGCTGCCTTTGCGCAGCAAGGCGGTCTTTGTGGGAGCCATGGCCTGGCTGCTGGCGCCGCTGGTGGCGGCCCTGCCCAATGCCCAGGTCTCCATCGGTTTCACCGCGCTGCTTGGTGAGCTGGCCGTGGGGCTTGTATACGGGCTGACGCTGACGCTGCTGACGGAAATGATGCTGTTTGCCGGCCAGATTCTCGGGGCCCAGTTCAGCTTCTCGGCGGTCAATCTAATGGACCCAACCTCCAATATCCAGACGCCGTTATTGGGCGACCTGTTTCAGCTGATGGGCACGCTGGTGGTGATTTCCGCAGGGCTCGACCGCATCCTGCTCGCCTCCGTGGTGCGTAGTTTTCGCGTCGTTCCGCTGGGGAGCTACGCGCTGCCGCCGACAACTGCCGTGGAAATTGTTCGCGCCGCCGGGGGCATTTTTCTGGCCGCGGTGGAGTTGGCCGCGCCGGTACTCGCGGCCACCATGCTTGTCGAAGTAGCGGTATCCCTGCTCGGGAAGCTCAGCCCGCAGTTGCCTGTCATGTCGCTGACGGTGCCGCTCAAGACCTTGACGGGTTTTGCGCTGCTGACGGGTTCGCTGGCCCTGTGGCCTCGATTCATCGAAGCGCGCTTCTCCGGCCTGCTCGACCTGGCAGAGCGGCTGATTGCGGCGCCGGGTTCAGGCGCTGTGCACCGGCTGGGGGGCTAACGTATGCCCGGAGAGAAGACCGAACAAGCATCCCAACATCGCCGTGAGCAGGCTCGCAAGGATGGCGACATCCTGCACAGCCGCGAGCTTTCATCCGCCGCCGGAAACCTGGCCGGCGTCATGGTTCTGGGTGTACTGGGCGGCCAGATCCTGATCCTCTGGCGGACATCCTTTGCCGGCTTCCTCGATCTTGGGTCGGCCTCGCATTGGGAGACCGCCACGATGGCGCCCACTCTTTATGCTTTGCGGCGGCTCGCGCTGGGGGTGCTTGGCGTGCCGGCCATGGTGATGGCAGCGGTGGCCGTGGCCGCACTGGGAATCGGCGTTCTACAGACGGGCGGCGTCAATTTTCATGTCGGCAACATCGGCTTCAAACCGGACCGCATCAATCCCATCTCGAATATCAAGAATCTGTTCTCGCTGCGGGCCGGTGCGCGCCTGGCCAAGTCCCTGATTCCCGCCAGTGCATTGGCTGTCTTTGCCGTGCAGCGGATCGGCAGGCAATTGACCGTGCCGCCGTTCTCGACCACGCGCCTTGAAATGCTCGGGTCGGATATCTATGGGCTTCTCCTTACGGCCGCATGGTTGCTCTTCGGCTGGTCGGCCATTGACTACCTGGTCGAGTGGCAAAGCCGAGAATCGCGCCTGAAGATGAGCCGCGAAGACATGCGCGACGAGATGAAGCAGACCGAAGGAAACCCGCAGATCCGAGGCCGGATCCGCAATCTGCAGCGCCAGTTGCGGAAGAAACGGGTCAAGGCCGACGTCTCGAAAGCCGCGGTCGTGCTGACCAATCCGACGCACTATGCGGTGGCGCTGGGGTTCGACTTCACCACCATGGAGGCGCCGAAGCTGGTGGCCAAGGGGCGCAACCTGTTAGCCGAGGAGATCAAGGCCGAGGCCCGCTGGGCCGGGGTTCCGATCGTCGAAAATCCTCCGCTGGCCCGTTCCCTTTACCGGTCGGTCGAGGTGGGCGAGCCGATTCCGATCGACCTCTACGCCGCCGTTGCCGCCATTCTCGCCTACCTCTATCGCCAGCGGGTTGAGGCGGAGCTCAAGGAGCGCCGCGCCCGCGAATCCGCCGCACGCGCCCAAACCCGTGCCAGAGGCCAGGCCCAGGCTCCGCCCAACGCCCGTCCCGGCGGAACCGGGCCCGCAAACGGAGGTCCACGATGAGCACTGCCGCCCTCGCCGCCGGCACTTTGCCGGGACAAACCATCTGGCAGCGAATGCGCGAGTATGTGCTTCCGCTGGCCGCCATCAGCATTGTCTTTGTAATGCTGGTGCCGCTGCCGGCCGCGGCTTTGGACTTTCTGCTGGCCATCTCGATGGCCGCCTCGATCATCGTCTTTCTTTCCGCGGTGCAGATCAGGCGCGCTGTCGAACTGAGCGTGTTTCCAACATTGCTTCTCCTGCTGACTCTTTTTCGGCTGGCTTTGAACATTGCCTCCAGCCGCCGTATCCTTTTGCACGGTTCCGAGGGAACGGCCGCCGCCGGCAAGGTGATCGAGGCATTCGGTCAATTCGTCGTGGGAGGCAACTACGTAGTCGGTTTCGTTCTTTTCCTGGCCCTGATCGCCATCCAGTTCTTAGTGGTTTCTCACGGAGCGGTGCGCACCGCCGAAGTGACGGCCCGGTTCACCCTGGACGCCCTGCCGGGCAAGCAGATGGCCATCGACGCAGACATGAACGCCGGCCTAATCGATGAATCCGAGGCCCGGAAGCGCCGCCAGGCGATCGCGCGGGAGGCCGAGTTCTACGGGGCGATGGACGGAGCGGCGCGCTTCAACCAGCGGGATTCCTTGGCCACGATTCTGATCACAGCCATCAATATAGTCGCTGGACTGCTGATCGGTACCCTGCAGCAGGGCATTGAGCTCAGCGAGGCGGCGCGAACCTATACCGTGCTCACCGTGGGCGACGGCCTGGTCACGTTGATTCCCTCGCTTCTGGTCTCGATTGCCGGCGGCATCACGCTGACGCGGGCCAACTCGGCTGGGTTGCTGGGCGCGGAGATTCGCCAACAACTGCTGGCCAAGCCCGGGACGCTCTACCTGGCCAGTCTGGTTTCAGCGGCCATGTGCCTGATTCCAGGCTTGCCCAAGTTCGCATTCCTTGCCGTTGCGGGCGCACTTTTCTGGGGTGGACGCAAGGTCTCAGCCCGCGCCCTTGTGGCTCCGCCTCCGGAACCGGGAACGGGTGAGAAGAAGAAAGCGGCCGAGGCGCAAGGCTCCGACCTGGCTCAACTCCTGAAGCTGGAGGAGCTGACGCTAGAGATCGGTTTCCAGTTGATTCCGCTTGTGGACGAAAAACAAGGCGGCCAGCTTTTGAACCGGGTGCGTTCCTTGCGCCGCCATCTCTCCTCGGAGATGGGATTCCTGGTCCCACCCGTGCATATCTCCGACAATCTGCGCCTGAAGCCCCGCGAATACCTGTTTTCGCTGCGCGGCATGGAGATCGGCCGCTGGCAGACCGAGGGAGCCCAGTTGCTGGCCGTCTCCGGCGACCCAGGGCGCCGCCCGCTCGCCGGCAGAGAGGCGCGCGAGCCGGCTTTCGGCGTACCCGCAATCTGGATTGCACCGGCATTGGAAGACCAGGCCATCGCCTCCGGGTACTCGGTCGTGGACGCGGTCACGGTAATCACCACGCACCTTGGAGAGCTGATTCGCCGCCATGCCTGGGAACTTCTGGGAAGGGCGGAGACCAAGCGCCTGGTTGACGCGCTCAATGACAGCCACCCCAAGCTGATGGAAGAGCTGGTACCGAAGCTATTGAGCCTGGGCGAGGTGGGCCACGTGCTTGAGCAGCTTCTCCGCGAACGGGTTTCTATCCGCGACCTGGGCGCGGTCCTTGAGGCGCTGCTCGAAACCGCCCCGGTGAATAAGAGCCTGGTAGCCCTGGTCGAGGCAGCGCGCCAGGCGCTGGGCCGCAGGCTGGTGCGTCCGCTTCTCGATCAGGATGGCCAGTTGCCGGTGCTGTTGCTTGACCCGGCGCTGGAGGAAGAGATCGTAGCGACCCTTTTCCCGGACGGAGGACAGCGCCTGCTGGCCGCTCAGGGGCCTCCGGCGACGCCCGTGGTCCGTCGTCTGTCCGATTCTGTGAGGCAGCTTATCGGCGCCGCCTCCGCTGCGGCCCTCCCCGTGCTCCTTTGTCCAAGTCCAGCCCGTTATCACGTCAAGCGCTGGCTGGAGCCGGTCCTGCCCCGCCTGGCGGTGGTGGCGGCCGCGGAAATTCCACCGGAGATCCGTTTGCGACCGGTCGGAACGGTGCGCTGAGTTTGAAGTGGGCAGCAAAAGGCCGGCGAATTGAGCAAAGGGGAAAGAAATGGGACTCGAAACCACTGTTTCAACGGGAAATCAGGGGGGCATGCGCCGCATGCCGGTTCGAGGAGGGTATCCTCCCGCCCCTCCAGGCATAGCAACGTTGAACAGCGAGCAGGAGCGAATTCTGTTGGAGCACCTTCCTATCGTGCGCTTTCTGGCCCGCCGGATTCACGAGCGGCTGCCCCAGCACGTGGACATTGAGGATCTGGTTTCGGCGGGCGTGGTGGGGCTGATGGATGCCTTCACCAAGTTCGATCCAACCAAGAAGGTGCAGTTTCGCAGTTATGCACAGTTCCGCATTCGCGGCGCAATTCTCGATAGTTTGCGAACGCTGGACTGGAGCCCTCGTGAACTGCGCCGCAAGGGCCGCGCTGTGGAAGAGGCAATCCGGCTGCTGACCCAGCGCATGGGCCGCGCACCGGGCGAGTCCGATATTGCCGCCGAGATGGCATTGAGCTTGGAGGAATACCAGCAGTTGCTCGGCGACCTCAAGGGCCTGGAGATCGGCACCCTGCACATGGAACGGAACGAGGATTCCGGCGAGGAGGAACTGGCCTACATTCCGGGCCGGCCGGAAGACGATCCGCTCTTCCACTGCCTGCGCGACGAACTCGAGGAGCGGCTCTCCGAAGCCATCGCCCAATTACCAGATCGCGAGCGCCTGGTGATGACCCTCTACTACTACGAAGAGATGACCATGCGCGAAATCGGCCTGGCGCTGGGGGTGGTTGAATCCAGGGTCTCGCAGGTCCACGCATCGGCCGTCGTCCACCTCCGTTCCGCTTTGAAGGATCTGACCGCGCGCGGGGCGTTTGAGCGCCCCGCGCCCAACAAGTCAGCGGCACGGAGAGGTTGAGCGAGACGGATAGAAGTGCGGCAGCGAAGCCGAGAGGGAGCAAGGGACGATGGAGAAAACGCTTAAACAGGACGAGATCGACGCCCTCTTCCAGGCGGCGCGGAGCACCGCGCCAGACGCCTTTCCCGCCGAGGTGAAGGCCAAGGTTGTGCCCTACAACTTCTCCTCGGCGGGACAGATCTCGACCGAGCAGTTGCGCGCCATCAGCATGTTGAACGATCTGTTCGCCCGCAATCTGACGCACAATCTGGCCGCATGGCTGCGCACCCGTTTTCAGGTCAACCTGGTCTCGGCCGAGCAGATCCAGTTCAATGAATTCCTGCTGCGCATTCCGGAGATCAGCTACGTGGCCTCGGTGCGCCTGGAGCCGCTGGGCGCTCTTTCCGTGCTGCAACTGGACTTGGCTTTGGCGCCGCCGGTGATCGACCTGTTGTTGGGCGGCGAAGGCAAGGAGGGGGCGCTGCGCGAGCTGACCGACATCGAAGAAGCAATCCTGGGGAGCGTTGTCGAGATCATCTGCCGCGAGCTGACAGCGGCCTGGCAGCCTGTAGGCCTGAGCTTCAACTTCGAGCGGCGCCAGATGCAAACGCAGGTGGCCCGCATCATGTCGGTCACGGAAAAAACTCTTTGCTTGAGCTTTGAGATTCGGATGCCTCATAGCTCTGGCCTGCTCAACCTGGCGTTTCCCGCCGTGGTGGCCAACACCATTCTGCGCCGCCTGACCTCGGACTGGGGCCGAAGCCGCCGTCACGCCGGGGATATCCGGGCGCGGATGGACGCGGCTGCGCGCCGTATCCGCTTTGGCGGCAGCCTGCAGTTACCCACTGTGCGTCTGTCGGCGAGCACCATTGAAAACCTGGAGGTGGGATCGATCCTTCGCCTGGATATGCCCGCCAACACGATGCCTGTATGGCGCGTTGGAGGCCAGCAACTGTCCGAAGCGCAGGCCGTTCGTCATGGAGCCCACCGGGGAGCGCGCATCGAGCGCCTGAATGTGGGGACCGAAGTATGAAAACCTATCTCGACTGCTGGATTGGTACGGCCACTGCCTTGTTTGCGCAGGCTCTTGCCGGCGAACCAAAACTGAGCGAATCTCTCCCCAAGCCGCTCGCTCCCGGCTCTTTTGGCTTTGCCGCCACGCTTTCCGGAGACGAGGCGGGCCGCTTCGCCGTAGTCCTTGACGGCACCATCCTGGCGTCGCCGCTCATGGGAGACGGGATGGACCAGAAAGCGGGCTGGAGCGAATTGCTGCGCGAGGTAGCCGAGTCCGCTGTCGGAGAACTGCTGGCCGCGACGGGCAAGAAATGCCGCATTGAGAAATTCGACACCACGGATGGTGAAAGCAAGGTCTCAAGAGCCTTCCAGTTGCAAGCCGGTGAACGGTCCTGGACGATCCTGGTTCGGGACGAGGTGCGCGCCCCCCAAGCCGGAGGCCAAACCGGAGCCGGTCCGGCCTCCGTCCAAGCCAACTCCGGCCGCGTCGCCCGAGCCGCCGGCGATCAGCCCAGGGGTGGAATTGCTGCTCGATGTCGAGCTCGATGCTTCGTTGCGCTTCGGATGCCGGGAGATGCCGCTGGGCGAGATTCTCGACCTCGGCCCTGGAGACGTTGTCCAACTGGATCGCCATATTGCCGACCCGGTGGACTTGATCGTCGGCGACAAGATTGTAGCCCGCGGCGAGGTGGTCCTGATCAAAGGCAACTTTGGCCTGCGCATCACCGAAGTGGCCGCGCCCAGAAAGCGGTTGGAGAGCATACGATGCCTCTTTTAGGAGGGTGGCAGGCCGGCTCATTGGCCCAGGAAAACCAGGAGCCGGGCTTTGCAAGCAACTTGAGCAGGCATGTTTTTGAAGGCGGCGCTTCAGTCCCGGCGCCGGAGGGTAGATTGCGCACCTCGCCGATGGGATGGCTTCAAACCTGCGCCAATCCCGCCTGCGGGTCGGGGTGGCTGCATTTATGGCGCAGCCGCTCGGCTCCGGTCTTCGAGGGCGGCTGGAACTGCTCGGCAGCCTGTACGCATACGCGGGTAGTCGCAGCGGTCCGTCGTGAGCTGGAGGGCAGGTTGACGGCTCCCGAGATACACCGCCATCGCATTCCGCTCGGCCTGACGATGCTTGAACAAGGATGGATTACCTCGGCCCAGTTGCGCCGCGCATTGGAGGCGCAGAAGGCGGCCGGTGGCGGCCGGCTGGGCCAGTGGCTGGTCCGCCAGCATGGCGTGAACGAGAGACTCGTCACGCGTGCCCTGGGCCTGCAATGGAGCTGCCCGGTGTTACCCCTTGAATTTCACGATGCCGAGGCGTTGACCGCGCTGCTGCCCCGGCTGTTTGTCGACGCCTTCGGGGCGTTGCCTTTGCGGGTTGCCGCGGGCAAGCTGCTTTACCTGGGCTTTGAGGACCGGCTTGACCCGGTACTGGCGCTGGCTATCGAGCGAATGACGGGATTGCGCGTCGAGAGCGGGTTGGTGCAGGGATCGCTCTTTGCACCCGCTCAGGCCCGTATGCTCGGCGCCAGGTTTCCGCGCGTCGGGCTTATCGAGGTTTCGTCGGAGTTAACGGCCGCGCATGCGGTTTCCAAGGCGATTGAGAAGGCACGGCCGGTGGAGGCTCGATTGGTTCGAGTACACGATTGCCTGTGGCTGCGGATGGCCCGGAGTCCGCGGACGGGACCTTTGCCGGATGTGGATTCGGTGGAGGACCTTATCTGCTCGATCGGTTGCCACTAGGGCGGGAAGAGATGTCAAAGCGGGAAAAGAGCCGGAACTTCCAAAGCAAGCGCACCTCAAGGATTCACCGGCAGCGCCGATACAGACTCAAGAGGAGCATGGCATGAGCGAAATTCGAACCCTGATTGTCGACGATTCCACCGTGATGCGCAAGATTGTGGAGCGGTCGCTTCGGCAGGCGGGCCTGGACCCGATGGTGGTGTACGAGGCCGGCAGCGGCACCGAAGGATTGGAGATGCTGCGGGCAAAAAACGTGGACCTGATTCTCTCCGACATCAACATGCCTTCGATGGACGGGCTGGAGTTTTTGCGCCAGCTCCGGTTACAGAACCTGGCGCCTGGCGTTCCGGTGGTGATGATCACGACCGAATCGAGCGAGGAGCATGTGAAGCAGGCCATTCTGGCCGGTGCACAGGGATATATCCGCAAGCCGTTCACGGCTGAGCAGGTCAAGGAGCGGGTACTGCCGTTGCTGAATGCGGTGTAGCCGGAAGGGACAAGCATGCTGAATGGTGTGCGTAATGCCGCCATCGCCCGAAAGCAGGGACGTGGGGCAGAAGAAATGGAGCGAAAGATGGCGGTCTCGTTGCGTGAATCCGTGCAACTGGTCTCCGATCCGCGGAACCTGGATGCGAGCGTGGATGAGGTTTTTCAAATGATGTTGGGAGTTACCTGCCGGCGGGACGGCGCGCCGGTTGAGCATGAATCTGAGTCGGTTGTCACTGCGGTGGTTGGGTTTGGCGGCCTGCTGAGCGGCGCATGTGTGTTCCGCTCCGGAGGGTCGACCGCGATCCGGATCGCCGCGCTTATGACGGGCATGGAGTTTGAAGAGATCGACGACACGGTCAAGGACGCCATTGGCGAGATCGGCAACATGCTGGCAGGGGCCTGGAAGGGCAAGGTCCCGGACCTGGCCGCCAATTGCGGACTCTCCGTTCCGGCGGTGATTACCGGCCGCGACTACAATCTGCACGTGCAGGCGCCCGAATTTCAGTTGCACCACGCCTATTGCTTCGAAGAATCGAGCTTCGACGTAACCATCGTCTGCGATGGCATCCAGTAGCCTCCGGCGCTTGAGGGCGAAGCCCGGACACAACCGATTGCGCTGACTTTGCGCAACAGAAACCGTTCCTTGCGAATGGCAGGGCCTGTGGCACCATGCTGGCGGGCCCGTTCTCCGTAGACCGTGGTTACGGTGCGAGCATGCCACTCGAAATCGCATGTTTCCGCGTTCTCTATCCCGTCTTCCCAATCACGATGATCTTCTTCTAATCCCTCCTCCTCCTTTCCGGTCCTTCATCTGCACTGTTCCATATCGCAGCAGGAGCAGCACACGATGGACAGTGGGTACTATGCAGCGATGACCGGACTGGTAGCGCGCACCCAGGCGCTCGACACGGCGGCGGCCAACCTGGCGAATGCGCAGACTCCCGGCTACCGCGCCGAGCGGGAGTACTTCCGCTCCGTTTTGCTGGGCCCCGACGCGCTTGACTCGCAACTGGGCCGCACGGTGAACAACTTCGGACTGCTGGGCGGCGACCGGCTGGACATGGGCCAGGGCGCTCTCACCGCAACCGGCAATCCGCTCGACCTGGCCATTGAAGGGGAAGGGTTCTTTCAGGTGCAGACGGCGAACGGGATGCGCTACACCCGCGACGGCGCATTCCACCGATCCCAGAACGGGCAACTTGTTACCCAGGCAGGTGAGGCGGTCTTGTCGCCCGCCGGCCAGACGATACAGCTACCGCCGGGCGACGTGACGGTGGGAGCAGACGGCGTGGTGTCGGTGGCAGGCGGCGTGGTGTCGACGGTGGGAGTCTTCACGTTTCCCGGCGGAGCCCAACTGACGCCCGAGGGCGCTAACCGCTATGTGGCTCCGCAGGGGATCGCGCCGCTGCTTTCGAAGAAGTCCGCGATCCACCAGGGCGCCATCGAGTCTGCGAATCAGGATGTGATTCAGGGCTCGCTCGACATGATCGTGATGCAACGCCAGGCGGAGATGATGCAGAAGGCGCTGACGGTCTTCCATACAGAATTCAACAAGACAGCCAGCGAGGATCTGCCAAAAGTGTGAAGAGCAGTTTTCAGTGGTCAGTGGTCAGTTGTCGGTTTTCAGTGAAAGAGGCTGGGTTCTCGGAAACACATGGCTGGAACAAGGGTCGAGCCTTCCGGGCGTCCCCGGAACTGACCACTGACAACTGACCACTGACCACTGGACGACTAGAAGGAGTCCCAATGATTCGAGCCTTGTATACTGCCGCCAGCGGCATGAGCGCGCAGCAGTTGAACCTGGACACCATTGCCAACAACCTGGCCAACTCATCGACTACGGGTTTTCGCCAGTTACGCCTGGAGTTTCAGGACATGGTTTACCAGAATCTGGTCACGCCGGGAGCAGCCGAAAGCCAGTCGACGGTCTCGGCTGGACTGCAGATAGGCCTGGGCACCAAGTCGGCGGCGACCGAGGTGATCATGACCCAGGGCTCGCTGAACCAGACCTCGAATCCGTTGGACGTGGCCATCGAGGGCAGCGGTTTCTTTCAGGTGCAGCGTCCCGACGGAAGCATCGCGTACACCAGGGCCGGGCAGTTTCAGCTCAATAACCAGGGAACGATTGTCACCACCGATGGCGATCCCATCATTCCCACCATCACCATTCCGGCGAATGCCACCGCGGTCACCATCACCCAGTACGGGGTGGTGAACGCGACCCTTCCGGGGCAGCAGAGCCCCTCGCAACTTGGACAGATTCAGCTGGCCACTTTTCCGAATCCTGGAGGCCTGGAAAGCATGGGCTCCAATCTGCTCGAAACCACGCTCAGTTCCGGAAACCCAGTCACCGGAAATCCGGGAGGGAGCGAAGGCCTGGGGACACTGCAGCAGGGATATCTCGAGAATTCCAACGTGGATGTGGTCACCATGTTTGTGCAGATGGTGCTGGCGCAGCGGGCCTACGAATCGAATTCCAAGGTAATCAAGGCGGCCGACGATATGTACTCCCAGGTCAATAATATGACTCGATGAATTTCAAGTCCGGCTGGAAGCGGCGCAGGATCCGCAAGTTCGTCGATCCATGGGAGAAGAGGACATCGGGATGAGAATCGCACGGATCTGCAACGGTGTAGCGATGGCTTTGCTTCTGCATGTGCCAGTGGCGCGCGGGCAAGCCGCGCGGGCGATGGACTCTTCCGCGAGCGTCTTGGTCTCATCGCCTTCGTCGATTCAAGCTTCGGCGGTGTCTCCCGGCGATATCGTGCGCGAAATCGACGACCCGCATACAGGGGACCGATGGCTGCTGGTGCGCGGTTCCACGCATCCGGGCGGACCTGGACTTCTGCTGCTGGTTTCCGCCGTTAAAGTTGCTTCGAGACAGACCGAAGCGGGAGCGGAGATACCTCCTCCGATCATTCGGGTTGGAGACCGCGTAGTTGTCGAGGAGAACACGGCGGTGATCGAGGCCCGCCTGGAGGCGATCGCGCTGAGTCCGGCAACTGCGGGTTCCGCTTTGAACGTGCGGCTGACTCTCGGCGGCAGGATGGTGCGGGTGGTCGCTGTTGGCCCTGGCCGGGCGGCATTTCAGGGGGAGACTCAGCGATGAAGCCGCGCATTGTGTGTGCCGCGATCGTATCCGTGGTTCTCGCCTTTCTCGCCGTAGTTCCGGTGCGCGGCTTGGACAAGAAGAAGATTCCATTTGTGCCGGCAGCCAAGCCCACTCCGCCTGAGGAGGCGCTGCACGCCTACGTTGAGCGAGTGCGCGCGCAGCAGGCGGCGGAGGTCAAGACTGCAGGCTCCATCTGGAGTCCGGAAGGCCGCCTGGTACGCCTGGGCACCGACGCCAAGGCGGTGCGGCTGCACGATGTGGTTTCAATCGTGGTAACCGAGAGCCTGGCCGCTTCGACCGATGGCCAGGTAAAGAACTCCCGCGCTTCGAATGCCAACTCCGGGCTGACCTCGTTATTTGGCGCCCTGAAAGCTTCGAATGCCCTGCAGAATCTGGTCGGCATGAACGCGGCCTCGGGCCTTTCGGCGCAAGGGCAGAGCACGACCAATTCCAGCCTGGCGACGACATTTGGCGGCGAGGTGGTGGACGTGCTGCCCAATGGGATGCTGGTGGTGCAGGCTACCCGGCAGTTGACTTTCTCGCAGCAGACGCAACTGATCAAGCTGCGCGGCCTGGTACGGCCGGAGGATGTGTGTGCACAGAACCAGGTGCTCTCGACAGCCATGACGGATCTTGAACTCGAAGTCACGGGCAAGGGGATTGTGAACGACTCCACCTACCGCCAGAACCCGCTGGTCCGCTTTCTTGAAAGGATTCTGATTTTCTAAAAACTTCGTGCGTGGAGCGGGAAACAGGGAACGATGCGGCAAATGGGGGATTTGGGAGATGGGAGCCATGAAGCAATCGGGACTCAATGCAGTGAGACGGCGCACGGAGGCATCCTTCTGGTGGCGGGTATTGCCGGGAGCCGCGTTGTTGGTGTCCGCGGCGCTGGTTCATGCCGAGTCCGCGCCGCAGAAGGCGCGGGTCAAGGATGTTGCCAGCATTGAGGGGATCAGGGACAACCAGCTGGTGGGCTATGGCCTGGTGGTCGGGCTGCACGGTACTGGAGACAGCTCGCAGACTGTCTTTCCCGCGCAAACACTGATCTCCGCCCTCGAGCGCATGGGGGTAACAGTCCCGCAGACCGGTTCCAACTCGGCCAGCAACATGCAGGTGAAGAACATGGCCGGGGTCTTTGTGGTGGCCACTCTGCCTCCATTCAGCCGGCCTGGCTACAAGATGGACATCACTGTTTCGTCCGCCGGCGATGCGCGATCGCTGGAAGGCGGCATCCTGCTGATGACTCCGCTGTACGGACCGGATGGGCAGGTCTACGCACAGGCCCAGGGTGCGTTGGTGCTGGGTGGCTACATGGCTACGGGCGGAGGCAGCAGCAAGCAGGTCAATCACCCGACAACAGCGCGGATTCCGGGCGGAGCATTGGTAGAGCGGCCGGTCCTCTTTGACCTCAAGCAGATGCATACAGTGAGCGTAGTGCTCAACGATGCCGACTTCCATACCGCGGAACGGATGGCCGCAGCCATCGACCTGGTGCTGGGCTCGGCGCGCGCCCATGCCGTCGACAGCCGGCGGGTGGAGATTCAACCGGGGCCGGATGAAGATGTGGCAGCTCTGCTGGACCGCGTCGAGGCTGTCGAGGTCGAGGTTTATCCACGAGCGAGGGTGGTGGTGAATGAGCGCACGGGAACGGTGGTGATTGGGGGCACGGTTCGCCTGCAGCCAGTCTCGATCCTGCATGGCGGGCTGTCGGTCAATGTGATCTCGGAAACCATGGTTTCGCAGCCCAATCCAGGGTCATCGGGAACCACACAGGTCGTACAGCAGACCACAGTGCAGGCCCAGGACAAGCCGGTGAACCGCATCGATCTGAAAGAAGGAGCGACGGTGGAGGACCTGGTTCAGGAGTTGCAGCGGACGGGGGCAGGGGCACGCGACGTGATTTCGATTCTGCAAGCCATGAAGGAGGCCGGAGCTCTGGAGGCCGACCTCGAAGTCCTTTAGCCGGGATGCAAGGAACGGAACCATAGTAAGAGGGATTGAAATGCATGCAATCGCGGCCGGGGCGTCCGGAACGGGAACGACAGGCGCGGCGGCACCGCCCCCGCGCCTGGTGCGGGCCGCTCACGAGTTTGAGGCACAGATGATGAAAGAACTGATGAAGCCGCTCAATCGCGGCAGCGCGCTGACCGGAATCGATGGAGATCCCGATGACGACTCTGGATCGACAGGGGCGCTGGGGGAGTTCGCCTCCGAGGCTCTGGGGCGTGCTCTGAGCGAGCGGGGAGGTTTTGGAATTGCAGCGGGCATCGTGAAGCAACTCTCACCCGCAGCGCACCAAAATGGGACATTTCCGGTAATCGGAAATCTGCACGCCAATACTGTAATCAAGGCAGGTAAATGACTACAGTGATTAGAAGGCATGCCGATACATTGGCTAAGGAGCAATCCGCATGGACATTCGCAACAGTCTCGATGGTTTGAAATCGCTTTTGGGTGTACCTCCGGCTGCAACCTCGGCGCCGCAGGGCCGGACCACAACCACGGCCAGTCCCAGTGCACTGACAAGCGATCGGGCAACGTTTAGCAACGCGGGTAGCGAGGTCGCGCTTACGGCGGCAGATTCCGACGTGCGGCCGGACAAGGTGGCGAGCATTCAGTCGGCGCTGGCGGCCGGAACCTACAACGTGCCGGCTTCCGCGGTTGCTTCGAAGATGGTGGATGCGATGTTGGGCGGCAGACAATAATCCGGAGATTCAGTCCGATTGAATCGGAATGAGCCAGGGATGTTGTGGCTGTGCAGGAAGCGTCGAAGCTCGAATGCCAGCATTGCGTTGCATTGCGGGCAACGGACGAATCGGAGAAACAGCCGGTTCCGGCGGAATGGAAAGGAACGCGGGCAATGCTGGAGTGTGGAGCGCGCCGGGAGCATCCGGACCTGAAGCAGCTTGTCATCGAGGCGTCGCGGGCTCTTGCGCAGTTGGACGCAAGCCGTCTGGAGGAACTGGCATTGTCGTGCCAGGCGCTGAACCAGACTCTCGGGGCCTCGGGAGCCGAAAGCCGCTCCGGACTAGCTATACAAGCTCGAAAGGCGCGGGGTGACATGGCGGTGTTTGCCAGAATTCTCGAAGCAACGCGCTGCAACCTGGGTGTGATCAACCGGCTTCGGGAACTGCGGGCGGGACGGTTGGAGTACGGCGAGCGGCCCGCGCATGGATGGGCGCCAGCGGAGATTCGGCATGGGGACAATTAGCTCCGCATTCGGCCTGATCTCGGGAGCGCTTGACGCCGATCAGTCGGCGCTGAGTATTGTGGCCAATAACGTAGCCAACGCAAACACTCCCGGCTACACGGAGGAGACGCCCAACTGGCAGGAAAACTCGCCGGTCACAATCGGCGGAGTTTCATATGGCTCAGGGGTTACAGAAACCGGGGCCACTTCGGTGCGGGACCGAGTACTGGAGGGGCGTCTGGATCAGCAACAACAACTGGCATCTGCTTCCAGCGCGCGTTTGACCGCATTGAACGGAGTGCAGGCTCTTTTTACTCCGGACTCCGGTTCAAGCACGGCAACGGCCGGAGACATTGGCAGCGACATCACCAGTTTGTTCAGCTCCTTCTCGTCGCTGGAGGCCGACCCCACCAACATTTCATTGCGCGAAGAGGTGCTTTCCTCGGCGAAGACGCTGGCTGGCGATGTGTCCAATGCTGCAGCGAGCCTTGATTCGCAAGGTTCGGCACTGGGCCAGCAAGCGTCCGGAGTAACCGGCCAGGTGAACTCGCTGACAACCGCGATTGCCCAGTTGAACCAGCAGATCGAGACCACCTCACCCAATACCGATGCGGGGACGCTGGAGGATCGGCGCCAGGAGGATCTGAGCCAGCTTTCGCAGTTGATTGGGATCAACCAGGTCACGACCGAAAACAACGGGCTCTCGTTGACCACCACTTCCGGCCAACTGCTCGTGTCCGGGGGATCGAGCTTCGAGTTGACCAGCGGATCGGTCGGCGGAGCAACGCACCTCTTTGTAGGGGGCACGGATATCACATTTCAGTTGGCTTCGGGAGGCGGACAACTGGGAGGAACCCTCACGGCGCTGAACCAGGACATACCCACCGCGCTCAATGCGCTCAATCAGCTGGCCTATAACCTCTCCACCAGCGTAAACGCGCTAAACAACGCTGGAACGGATCTGAATGGGGACACCGGCACTGTGACGGTTCCCCTGAACATCTTCAGCCAGCCAACGGCCTTAGCCGGCAGCGCAGCATCGATGAGCGTTGCGATGACCGATCCGAGCCAGATTGCTACTGCGGCTCTGGGACTTGGAACGGGCAACAACTCGAATGCGAACGCCATGGCAAACCTGTCCAACCAGTCGATCGTGAACGGGCAGACGCCGATCGACTACTACTCGAATTTTGTTTCCTCGTTGGGCGCGACTGTCTCTGGCGTGCAAGCCGAGAATACGGCCGAGAACGCCTCGGTCACGCAACTGCAGGCGCAGAACAACGCTCTCTCCGGTGTGAACCTCAACGATGAGGCGGCTGCGATGTCCAAGATGGAGAACAGTTATCAGGCTGCTTCGCAGGTTTTTACGATGTTGAATACGATCATGGCCGCGGCATTGAACCTTGGAGATCAGACAACTGTCTCGTAAATCGGCGCATGACATCCTGGCGCCGGCGCGGGTTGAGTTCAACAGCAAGCCATGTGTGAAATCTGCGGAGGATCCCGATGCGCGTAGATCCAAGTTACGTCACGAACCTTGTGGGCTCGCTCGATCAAGCCCAGGCGAGTCAGCAGCAATTAACCGCGGAGCTGTCAAGCGGAGTGAGCATTACGGCATTAAGTCAGAATCCCGCCGCATCCGGAGAGAATGTCTTGCTGTTGAATCAGATTCAGCAGGACGATTCCTTTACGCAGAGTTCCAGCCTGGTTTCCGGGCAGTTGCAAGTTGCCGACTCGAGTCTGGGCAGCGTCGTCTCGCAGCTTACCCAAGCCATTTCTCTTGCCACCAGCGCCAATAATGGGACGATGAACGCCAGCGACACGCGGTCTATCGCAACACAGATCTCCGGAATTCTGAACGAGGTGGAGTCGCTGGCCAACACAAGTTATCAGGGCCAATACATCTTTGCTGGGGGCCAGACTTCAACAACACCGTTTACCACTTCGACGGCCACATTGCCGGCGGTCACAACCTACAACGGCGATCAGGGCGTGAACTATCTCGAGACGCCTAACGGGCAAAAGATTCAGTTGAACGTGCCAGGCAGCCAGATCTTTCTTGGGAGCGGATCGAACAGTGTTTTTGCGGCGCTCAACAGCCTGGTGGCCGACTACTCCAGCGGCACCGTGAACACCACTCAGGGAGTGGCCGATACGCAGGCGCTGGGCACCGCGTTGAACTTCGTGTCTCAACAACGCGTATCCATCGACAACTCCATTACCCAACTCACCGCGGCATCGGATGCCGTGACCAGCGACCAGACTGAGTTGACAGGCGCGCAGACCAATCTCATGCAAGCCGATGTGGCGCAAGTCTCCACGCAACTCTCCCTGGCGGAGACACAGCAAACAGCCCTCGAAGATGTGATCGCGCAGCTTGATGCGGCTTCGAACAGCCTGTTCAGCAAGCTGCAATAGGCCATGGGCACAGTGGATGCCAACGCGCCGTAGCGGGAGCCGTCTATACTTGGTATGAAGGACACACCTTGTTCGCCCCGCTTCGATTTATCTGGAATGCAACGCGCGGTCATCGGCTGGCTCCCTGGCGGAGCGAGTATATGCGCTGGCGAATCGAGACTTACTCAGGCCAGCGCGCCGAGACGTTAACAGCGGGAAAGATATTCAAGTTTGTCTGGGCGTCGCGTTGGGAACTTTTAAGCTTTCTGGTCTGGACTGGCCGCATCGAGAAGGAAGTGCGCAAGCGAACGTGAAATAGTGGTCAGTGGTCAGTGGTCAGTGGTCAGTGGTCAGTGGTCAGTGGTCAGTGGTCAGTGGTCAGTGGTCAGTGGTCAGTGGTCAGGCGAGAGCGTTGCGATCTTGTACCGGTTGTCAAGAGATTTCGTGGGATTGGCCCATTCATCTTGCATGTGTCATGAACCTTCAAAGCCTAATGAAGATTGCAGAGTTATCGGAACTGACAACTGAGAACTGACCACTGATAACTGCATTTTGGAGCTCTATCTAGCATGAAATTTGGACCACGCTTCATAGGGCGGGTCGCCTTCGCAGCATTCGTGGTGATTTCAGCCGCCTCCGCCAGTGCGCAGCAGTTGCCTCCAATCGAGCCTCCAAAGCCGCTTCCATCCGCGCATCGGGAAACTCCCACCATCCGCGTTACGGCCAACGAGGTGCTGGTGCCTACGCTGGTAGAAAAACACGATGGCGAGGTTGTTTATGGCCTCAAACAGGATGATTTTGTCCTTCAAGACAATGGCGTGCCGCAGAAGATTCGTGTGCAGGAAGAGATGGATACAGCGCCGGTTTCGCTGATTGTGGCAGTGGAAGAGGGGGGCGTGAGCGCTCTTGAATTTGACAAGCTGGCCAAGCTGGGGCCGCTGCTCGATCTGTTTCTTTCCGATGGCAGGAGCCAGGCGGCACTAGTGGGCTTCGATTCGCGGCCGCACCTTATTCACGATTACACTCACTCCAGCGACGAGATTGGCGAGGCGCTCAAGCACCTCCAACCCGGCAACGGCGGCGACGCAATTCTCGATACTGTGAGCTACGCCGTCGATCTGCTGGAAGACTCGCCCAAGCAAGATCGCCGCGTTCTGCTGCTGGTGAGCGAGGAGCGCGACCACGGCAGCAAACACACCAAGCCGGAGCAGTTGGTGCAGAGGATTGGCCGGTCGGATGTGCTGATTCTGAGCATCTCCTTTTCACCTTCGCGCGCCGAATTTCTGCACGATGTGAAGGATTCAGGCGATGACCGCATCATGAATCCGATCTCGACCATTGCCATGATTGTGCAGGCGTTCAAGAAAAATGTGGCCAAAGAGGTTGCGCACATGAGCGGCGGGGAGTACACCACCTTCACCGGCGACAAGGGATTCGAGCAGCGGGTAGTGGATGCGGCCAAGCACGCGCGCAACCGGTACCTGATTACCTTCAGCCCCTCCGATCCAACACCCGGCTTGCACACCATCCGGGTTAAGACAGCCGAAGACTATGGCGCCAGAATTGTGGCGCGGGCGAATTACTGGTTCGCGGCGGAGCAGTAGAGGGTCAATTCTCCGGCTGCTTGCGGCTTCGATAATCGAAGAACGTGCGCTCATCTCTGTTCGCCGATACGCTCGACGGCTTTCTCCGATCGAGCCGAATGTCATCCTCAGTCCAGAATCCTTCGGTGAAATCGTCTTGCGCGACCCCCTGGAATTCGGACAGGATTTTCAAGACAAAGTCCCTAACCTGTTCGTCTCCTGGGTGGCGGCCCGAGACATCGGCGCGCACGCTCACCGTGGGGCTTCCGCCAAGCTCCTTTTGCAGGTTGGAAATATCTTCGGGCTCGAATTCTCCCTGAATGTCGCGATAGATATTTATGTAAAGACATGGGTCTTCACCGATGGGGCAGATCCAGGGAGGTCCTTTCTGGTTGGGATAGGTGCGTCCCAAGTAATTCTCGATCTGCACTTCTGTAGTGCCTTGGAGATGTACTAAAACCGTCCTCATTCAAATCCTCTTAGTCGAATTGCATTCGCGGAGTTTAGGAGAAACCGGGCTGATGAATTATTAGCGTTGAAGTCCATACTATTTGCTCTTGGAGGCCCCAACTGCTGAGGCCCAAGGAGAGGCGGTCCGCACCGCTGCCTCACCGTCCGGTATTGGGTCAATTTGAACGCGCATTCCCTCAGGGGCTAAAGCTCTCGCTCATTTTGCTTGGTCGATGTACGGGCTAAAGCCCGTACCCTTCAAACTGACTCACTACCCACCGTCCGCCAGGATAGCGCCCACCCGCTCATTCATGGTAATCTCACATTAGACACTTGAGAGTGGACACGAGAAGACAAGAGGAGTAACACACGCCGTGCTGGCGACTGCAAAGAAAACAACCCTGATTGAACGTTTCCGGACTCATGAATCGGACACCGGCTCGCCGGAAGTCCAGATTGCGATTCTGAGTGAGCGGATTGGCGAACTGACCGAGCATTTCAAAACCCACAAGAAGGACCATGCCTCACGGCGCGGTCTCTTGCAGCTGGTCAGTAAACGCCGCCGTCTGCTTGATTACCTGAAGGCGCACGATTCCGACCGCTATCGCGACGTGATCGGCAAGCTCGGTATCCGCAAGTAGCCGGAGAGCCAACCCAGAAAGCCAACTTTGATACGGAAGCGCTCAGACCGGAGTTTGGTCACGGCCCCCGTTCTTCCCAGAACCTGGGGCCATGGTGTACCTGGCGACCTTGAATCGCTGCCAGGGCCTGCGCACAGCTATCGACTGTGTGCGGGCCCGGCGGCGCGAGTCCTTGACAGGCCGGGAGAATCCGCTCCCCCGCGCAACCCCCACTCTTATGCGCGCAGCCTGTTTTCCGGCTCCCCCTCCGCCAGTTTCCTAACACCCTCCTGCGCATTCCCCCCAACAGGTTTCCCAAGCGAAAAAAATGAAACCGAAAAACTGAAACGAGGACTCTATGTCTAAGCATGAAGTATCTGTCGAGCTTGCCGGCGGCAAGCGACTGGTCTTTGAGACCGGCCGCATGGCCAAGCAAGCCTCTGGCGCAGCTTTGGTCACCACGGGCGAAACCGTGGTCCTGGCCACGGCTGTTGCATCTCCCGACCCCAGGGAAGGCATCGACTTTTTCCCCCTTACCGTCGATTACCGCGAATACACCTATGCCGGCGGACGGATTCCCGGCGGCTTCATCAAGCGCGAGGGTCGGCCAAGCGAAAAAGAAGTCCTGACCTGCCGCCAGATCGATCGTCCCATCCGCCCTCTATTCCCCGATGGCTTCCGCAATGAGACCCAGGTCATCGCGCTGGTCTTTTCCGCCGACAAGGAAAACGACCCCGACGTGATCGGCATCAATGCTGCCGCGGCGGCTCTGGCTCTGTCTGACATCCCCTTCAGCGCAACTGTAGGCGCCGTCCGTGTGGGCCGCGTCGATGGCGAGTTCGTCATCAACCCAACCTATTCCGAGCGCGCTGCTACCACGATCAACATCATGGTTGTCGGCCACAAAGACGGCATCGTGATGATCGAGTCGGGCGCCAAGGAAGAGACCGAAGAGGTCATCCTGGCGGCCATCGAGTTTGCGCACGTTGAGATCAAAAAGATCGTTGCGGCAATCGAAGAGCTGGTTGCCCTGGCCGGCAAGCCCAAGCGAGCCTTTACCGCGCCTGTTACCGACGAGGCCTACTACGAAGAGCTGAAGGCCAAGGTCGGCGCCCGGCTTTCGGATGCTCTCGACACCCACACCCACGGCAAGACGGAAAGCTACCACCTGATCAAGCAGATCAAGGACGAGCTGGCCGCCGATCTGCCCGCCGACGATCCGGCAGCGAAGAAAAAGCTGGCTCACTACTACGAATTGCTGCGCGAACGGACCTTCCGCGAGCAGGTCACCAAGGACCGCATTCGTCCCGACCGCCGCGCCTTCGACGAGATTCGCGAAATCACCATCGAGACCAAAGTGTTGCCCCGCGTACACGGCTCAGCCCTGTTCACACGCGGCGAAACCCAGGCCCTGGTGACGGCTACTCTCGGCACACAGGACGACGGCCAGCGTCTGGAAAGCTATGAGGGCGAGAAGAAGAAGCCCTTCATGCTTCACTACAACTTCCCGCCGTTTTCCGTTGGTGAAACAGGACGTATGACCGGCACTGGCCGTCGCGAGATTGGCCACGGCGCACTTGCCGAGCGCGCCATCTCCGCGGTTCTTCCCACAGCGGAGGAATCTCCATACACGATTCGTATCGTCTCCGACATTCTCGAGTCCAACGGCTCTTCGTCGATGGCTTCGGTCTGCGGCGCCAGCCTGGCACTTTATGACGCGGGCATTGCCCTCAAGGGCTCGGTTGCCGGTGTTGCCATGGGCTTGGTGAAAGAGGGCGACGACTACGCGATCCTCACCGACATTGCCGGGGCGGAAGATCACTACGGCGATATGGACTTCAAGGTGGCTGGTACCCGCAAGGGCATTACCGCTTTGCAGATGGACATCAAGATCGGCGGACTTACACGCGAGATCCTTGAGCAGGCCATGGAGCAGGCGCGCCGCGGCCGGTTGTTCCTTCTCGACAAGATGGACGCCGTGCTGGACGGACCTCGCACAGAGCGCTCCGCTTATGCACCACGCATTGAGACCGTCATGATTCCGACCGACAAGATCCGCGATTTGATCGGCAAGGGTGGCGCAACTATCCGCGGCATCATCGAGCAGACCGGCGCAAAGATCGATGTCGACGATACTGGACGCGTGAGCGTTGCTTCGTCCGATGCCGAGGGCCTGAAGAAGGCGCTCGAAATCATCGGCAACATCACCGCTGTGCCTGAAATCGGCAAGGTTTACCTCGGTAAAGTGGTTCGCCTGGCGGAGTTCGGCGCGTTTGTCGAGCTTTTCCCCGGCACCGACGGGCTGCTGCACATTTCCGAGATCGCGGAGCATCGCGTGAAGGAAGTGAAGGACGAGTTGCGCGAAGGCGATCAGGTGATGGTCAAGGTTCTGGCCATCGAAGGCAATCGCATCAAGCTCAGCCGCAAGGCTCTCATCAAGGAGCAGAAGGCCAAGCTGGTTCAATCGGCCCCGGCCGAAACGGAAGTGAGCGAGATTTCGGCATCCGAATCTCCAGCGCCTCCAACTGCCCTCGCGCCCGCGAAGGTCAAGCCCCGCCACGAGTTTGACGAGCGCCAGCCGAAGTCGAACCAGAGCACGATTCTCATCGAGGGCGGAGACGACTTCGAGGAAGAAGGCGGCGAGGAAATCGACGAAGAGAACGAGCCGAACTTTAATCGCGTAGAAGGCGCGCCGGTCGTCGTTGGCCAGGCAGTCGGCGCGGGGCGCCCCCCGGCCGGCAACAACAACAACCGCCGTCGCCGGCGTCGTCGGCCCGGCGGTGGTGGTGGCCGTGGCCCGGGCAGCGGCGGTGGTCAGGCATAACTTGCAACGCAATTTGAACCAAGTGAAAGGCCCGGACTCAATGTCCGGGCCTTTCGTGTGCTGGAACAAAGCAGGCCAGTGGTATTGCCCACAGGGCACAGGTTCTAATCCACAACCTGCACACCGCCCCGCTCCTGCGGTTCAAACCGATTCATCGAGTTGGCTGTCCGAACGTGCCCCTGGCCGCGATTGCCAAGAGAATCATGCTTTGCGTCATACATCCGAAGATCGGCTGCAATGCAGAGAGACTCAATTTCGCGTGCGTCTTCCGGAAAAACAGCAACGCCCACGCTGGCGCCGATATGTACGGTGTGTTCACCGCATTTGAGGGGGTCTTGGAGCATTTCAATCAGGGACCGGCCAACGTGAACGGCATCGGCGCGGCTGGTGGGCCCCTCCAGAATCACAGAGAACTCATCTCCGCCTGTCCTGGCTACAGTGTCGGAGCGGCGCACGCGCGCTGCAAACATCTCAGCCACCTGCTGCAGGACCATATCGCCCACGTGATGGCCGAGCGTGTCGTTCACCTGCTTGAATCTGTCCAGGTCGATGACTAGCAGGGCGGCTTGTTCATCCGAACGGCGGCCGCGCTCGAGTGCACTGGCCAGCCGGTCCTGATAGAGCCGGCGATTGGGCAGCCCCGTCAGATGGTCATGCAGGGCCAGGTACTGATTGTGCTCAATCTGGTCTTCCAGCAGCAAGAGGATCATTCCGACTGCCACTACGTATTTGGGAAGATTCCAAACCTCGCCCTCGACCCGGACGGAGGGCAGGAATGCGGCCATCAGCGGGGCGACCACGAAAACCGAAGCCCATGCCAGAAATCCGGCAATGGTAATGAATGCGCCGGCTGTTGCGCGCCGGTACGCAAAACAGAAGTGAATGCAACAGCCAATGTAGACAGTGAAGAGAACCGCATTTTGCGCGTATTCGAGGCCGTTGCCGCGGCGATTCTGGACGAACAGAAGGAAGATCGACAGTGCGCAATAAAGCTCGATGAGGGACCAGCGCAGCGGGCTATCGACCCTCTTTCTTGTTGCAAGTACAATCCCCAAGGGGAGAATGCCGAACAGAGATGCGCCCGCATTCAAAGCCCACAGTGGAGTAGAACCGATGCTCGACAGGGTCAGGTAGATTGTGTTTGCTGCAACCAGCGAAATGAGGATAGCGAGGCTGGAGCTCTCCTTGCGATACGGAACTGAGGCCCACATGAACAAAAGCCCGGTCCAGGTCAGGGCTGACAGACCCACCACCACAGCCAGGATTCCCCAGACGCCGGGTGCATTCAGGAAAAGGAAAGCGGCGAAGTGCAGCGCAATCATCAACCAACCGGTTAGCCAGATCTTGGAGACGTGAGTTTGGTTGCGACGAGCGACGGATGCGAACGCGCCTGCCAGCAGGCAGACCGCTGCCAAGTCCGGTAGCTCAGTCCAATTCACCACGCTCACCTCGGAACTTCAAGAGGATCTACTAATAGAATGGGCCATTTGGTCCCCTTCTCCATAACTCTTTGGTACCACTGGTGGAACTTTCGCGTAAACCAAGGTAACTATTCGTGGGCGGGGCACCGGTAATTGTTTGGATAACCGCAGAGAGTTTTTAGCGAATACAGCAGCCATCTCCACTAGACTCATAACGATGGCAGCCAGTTTATACATAGTGGTCGAAGGGGAAGACCCCGGTTACGACATTTTTGTGAACGGACAGGCGCTGGCCCGAAACGAAGATGCTTTGGAGCGGTTGGCGGAGCGACTTCATGTGACGCCGCTGCTTGAGTTTTTTTCGGCCGATGAGAACTCCATGGCGTTACTTCTGGAACAGGGTGTGGCCAGTCCAGAATGGGCGCGTCATTTGCCCCAGCCGCAGTGGTACGATGCACCGGACGGGTTACGCACCATTTGCGCGTTGATTGAGTTCCTCATTGCGAATCCGGCAGCTTTGGGATCGGAAACGCAGCCCGTCCTGATTGAACTTCGCGAATACGAACGGGTACTGCGCAAGACTGCCCAGCACGGCCTGCACTGGCACATCGCGGTGAGCTGGCGGTAGGGTCCCATCTCTACAGTTCTTCGCATTTGTTCGGCGTCGACGATCGGCTCGCAGGCTCCCGAAAACCAGGTCCTTCGACTACGCTCAGGGCAGGCTTTCGACTCCGCCGAAGTACGCTTCGCTTCCTATAAACAAGGCTGGTTTAGGGTCGAGGTTTCCCGCCCTTGCGATAGAAAAAAATCGCAAGAACGGGGCACGGAGTATCTATGGCGGGTCCGAGAGGGAGTTCATTGCGGATGTAACTTGCAAGCGGCGAGTTTGGCTGCTCAGGATGACAGGTCTATTTTCGATATGAACATTGGAGACAGGACGCTAGGTTGGCTTGCGACAAATCCACGACGCTCGCGCGACCAACTCCGCGCTTCAGACTGCAAAGATATTTCCCAGACGCCGAATCTGCGCACCCACTCCCCGCAGCTTCTCCTCAATGCGTTCATAGCCGCGATCCATGTGGTAGACGCGATCGAGGATCGACTCCCCATCGGCCACCAGAGCAGCCAATACCAGCGAAGCCGAAGCCCTCAGGTCAGAACACATAACGGCCGCCGCAGACAGCTTGGCCGGGCCGCGCACAGTGGCCGTGTTTCCATCCACCTTGATATTCGCCCCCATACGCACCAGTTCCTGCACGTGCATGAAGCGATTCTCGAAGATGTTTTCCTTCACCTGGCTTACGCCCTCAGACTGCGTGGCCAGGGCCATGTATTGCGCCTGCATATCGGTGGGAAAACCTGGATACTCCTCGGTGGAGATATCCGCGGCACGCAAAATCCCGTCGGAGCGTACGCGCACTGAATCCGGGCCCAACTGATCCACGCGAACGCCTGCCTCCTGCAGCTTGGAGATCACCGCGCCCAGGTGGCCGGGATTGCAGTTGGCTACAATCAAATCGCCGCCTGTAATTGCGCCCGCAATCAGAAAGGTCCCCGCCTCAATTCGATCGGGATTGATGCGATAACGAGCGCCGTGCAGCCGGGTTACGCCTTGTACCTGGATAGTTGAAGTGCCCGCTCCCTGGATCTTTGCGCCCATCGCCGCCAGCAGGGAAGCAAGGTCAACAACCTCCGGCTCCCGCGCACAGTTCTCCATCCGGGTTTCGCCTTCGGCCAGAACTGCGGCCATCAGCAGATCCTCCGTGCCCGTTACCGTGATCTTGTCGAAAACCAGGTGCGCACCGCGCAAGCGGCTCGCCCGCGCTTCAAGATAGCCGTGTTCCTGGGTGATCGTCGCGCCCATCTTTTCCAGTCCCTTGATATGCAGATCGATAGGCCTTCCGCCGATTGCACAACCGCCGGGCATGGCCACGCGCGCCATTCCGGCCCGTGCTACCAGCGGTCCCAGAACCAGGGAACTGGCCCGCATGGTCTTCACGATTTCATACTTTGCTTCCGGGTCGGAGAGGGTCTTACAGCATATCTTGGTGCGGTGCTGCGCACGCCCATAACCAAGTTCGACCTCGGCGCCCATCGATACCAGCAGCCTGCGCTCGGTCTCGATGTCCCGCACCTGCGGAATGTTTTCGAGGGTAACTTCTTCCTCGGTAAGGATGGCTGCGGCCATGCAGGGCAGAGCCGAATTCTTTGCACCTGAAACGCGAATGGTGCCGAGCAGCGGATTGCCGCCGCGTATGACGAACTTATCCATGAAATGTGAAGGACTCCTAATTAAGTGTAAATGGGTTAAGTGTAAATCCGGGCGGTCAGCCAAGCGGGCTCAACGTCTTGGTCTTCTCCCTGTATTTCCGGAGTAATCCATTAGGGCAATCGCATCAAAATGGCGGATCTCCGACAGGCTCTGAGGCGTAAGTTGTTTGTTTTCGTGGGAATTTTTGGTCATTAATGATGTAACGTCATTGTTTTCATATGCATGTGGCGAAAACGGGGGAGGGGTGGGGTAAATCGTCGTCTGGTACGGACCGGGCACATATCTGACAGATTGAACCGGAGAGATTTCTGGAGTTCTGGAGGCCATGAATTGATTGTGCGCGTTTCCGCGAATTGGGCTGCAAACTCGAGAAAGGATTTTAGAACTACTGTTGTACTTGCCTTGGAAAGCCTCGATCCGGGCCTAAAGGCCTCGCTGTTTAGGCTGTTTTCAGGAGCCTGAAGGCCCCTGCTCCCTCCGTGGCTGTTAATCTGCATCTGTAGTATTAGAACCGGTTTAGAAATTCTTTGGATTGAAGGGTATGTGATTCGTCCCATACATTCATACCGAGTTCAGGCCTTGGCGTTAGCCGCTGAGGCAGTGCAAGCTCTTGAAAAACCTTCGATTAGGGGCTAAATACTACAGTTGTATTTGCTCCGAAGGGTAGCAAGCTGCTAGGGCCCGTGCCTAAAGGCGCAGGAATTTTGAGGCATTTCAGGGCGCTAAAGCGCCCTGCTCCCTCCAGAATCTGCGATCTACAACTAAAGTATAAACAGGCCGCGGAAAAACTCTGGATCTCGGGTGAAATTGAAGGAGGGCGTCCCGCAGGGGCTAAAGCCCACCTTTATTTTGAGCTATTTGCGGCACAACTGAAGTCATGCCCTGTTACAAAGCGGGCTTCGATGGGGTCTTTGCGGCAGCCCGAGATGTTCGCTTGCCATGAAGGTTGAAATGCGATTGCCCTGGTGGCCCAGGAGCTTGAACTGGGGGCTACAGCTCCAGAACCGTATCCTCGATCGCCAGCCTTACGTTGCCGTCGGATTTTGCAAGGCGGCGCACGGCCTCAGGCTTGTCGACCTTGGCTTTCAGCATCACCAAGGCTACCGGCACACTGCGGCCGGCGCTCTTGATGGTCTGCACCGCTGTCTCGCGGTCGATTTTGCAGGCGCACATGAGGATGCGAATGCCGCGCTCGACCAGCTTGGAGTTCTGCATGTGTACGTTGACCATCAGGTTTTCGTACACGTAGCCCAGGCGCGTCATGGCGCCGGTGGTGATCATGTTGAGCACCATCTTCTGGGCGGAACCGGCCTTCATACGCGTTGATCCGGAGACCACTTCAGGCCCGACCTCGGCAACAATGGGAATATCGGCAGCCGCAGCCAGCGGAGTGTCATGGTTGCATGTAACCGCGGCAGTATGTGCGCCGCGTGCGCGGGCATAGGCTACAGCGGCAACCACATAGGGGGTTCGGCCCGAGGCGGAAATCCCGACCACCACATCTTTGCGTGTGGGACGCCTACGGGCAATATCGCGCTGGCCCAGTTCTTCTGAGTCCTCGTTCACCTCAACGGCGGAAGCCAAGGCCTTGGGGCCGCCAGCCATGATGTACTGCACTTGTCCAGGAGCTGTCGAATAGGTGGGAGGGCACTCGGAGGAGTCGAGGGCTGCGATGCGTCCGCTGGAACCCGCTCCTATATAAATGAGCCTGCCGCCATCCCGTAGACATCGGGCGACCTGGTCAATGACGGCTGCGATCTCGGGAATCGCCCTCTTAACTGCCGCTGCAACCTTTGCATCTTCATGGTTGATGATGCGGGCAATCTCGAGTGCAGACTTGGTGTCAAAGCCTTGGGAAGCCTCGTTCTGACTCTCGGTGGTCAGATGTTGGAGGAGGGAGGCCTGGTCTTTTTTGATGCCGTTTGCTTGGGTGGCGGCCGTTTCCTGAATCGTTGAACTGCTTAACATGCACATGTCCCCAAGAGTTAATTGTATCTTTAAATCGCGCAACTGCTAAGAGAATTATCAACGCAAGGAATCCCCGCAAATACCACATAAGGTGCAGAAGCGCTAAAGCGCGGCCCGGATTGCGTCGTGAAAGACCGGCCGAACCTCCCGGATCAGTTGGCTTTGGCGATCGGGCCAGGTGCGGTTGGTCAGCAGGACAACGGCAACCTCGGCTTCCAGATCAATCCAGAGCGAACAGCCGCTGAATCCCAGGTGCCCGATGGTCCGGGGCGAAAAGTACCGTCCCGACGACGATCCTTGAGAAGGCGTATCCCATCCCAGTGCCCGTGAACTGCCCTCTGGTGTCTGCCTTGTGGAGAATTGCTCAATTGTCGTTGGTTGAAACAGTGCTCGCCCTGCATCCTGGGGCCCGTTTCCGGACGCCGCTTTCAGAATCTCGCCGGAAAACCGCAGCAGATCCGGCACGTTGGAGAAAAGTCCCGCATGCCCGGCCGCACCCTTGAGCAGCCACGCATGTTCGTCCTGCACTTCACCCTGGATGCGGCGATGGCGCAGGGTTACATCCTCTTCGGTGGGCGGAATGGCGGCGCGTGCGGAAGGCGAGGGGCAGAACCCGGTGGCCGACAACTCCAGCGGCGCAAAGACCTCGCGGTGAACCCATTTAGCAAGGTACTCCCGGGTCAGCACCTCCAGAGCCTTGCCCAGCAAAATGTAGCCTGGGTCGGAGTACTCGGCCCGAGCGCCCGGCTCGGCTTCCAGCGATAATTCCAGGCAGGCGCGATACAGCGCGGACGGCGTAGTAGCCGTGCGGAAGAACTCCACATACCCAGGGAGCCCGGAGTTGTGTGCCAGCAGATGCCGCAGCGTGACGAAGCGAGCGCGTTCGCCGGGTGTCCGGCCCACCACAAATCCAGGCAGCAAGTCGCCCAGAGGCATATCCAGATCCAGCAACCCGCGCTGGTAAAGCAACATGGCCGCCGCTGTGGTGGACACCACCTTGGTCAGACTGGCAACGTCGTACACGGTCCCTGCCGTCACTTCCGGAGAGCGATCTTCATAGGTGAAGTGCCCCAGTGCCTCTTGAAGCACGACCTCGCCGCCGGCCTGCACTCCAAAGGCACAGCCGGGAAATGCATGGGCGGCGATCGCATCCTCCAGCACGCCGCGGGCGGTTGCAAATCTGACGCTGGGAAGAGAAGCAGACAAAGCGGGAGAAATCATGGCGGTCTCCTTCGCACTGTTGAATCGTAACTCCAATCAGGCGCTACCGCAGTGTCTATGGTGCATTTTTTGTCTACTGTGAGGGATTGAGACTATCCTTGGATGCGACCAGTTCGTCTATCGCAACAGGGAACCCACGGAGGGATTCATGCGCCTGATCCACGGACCGTTGACGGCAGCGATTTCGCTTGGCCTGATCGTTGCCCCTTGCGACACCGCAATCGCCCAGGCGCCATCTCAGTCCCAGCAACCCCAGGCTGACGCAAGTGCGCCACCCCAGACGCCCACCGCTGGCTCATCTGTGCCAGTGCAACAACCCGCCGACCCCAATGCCGCGACCAAGACGTACACCGTCCCTCCCGGCACGAAAGTCCTTCTTCAGTTGCGCAGCGCCATCAACACCAAAAGCGCCAAACAAGGCGACAGCGTCTACCTGGCTTCCACTTTTCCTGTGGTCGTCGCCAATCGGGTGATGATTCCAGCGGGCGTCTACGTGCAGGGAACCATTGACCGGGTTACCAGGGCAGGCCACGTCAAGGGCAGATCGCAACTGGACATGCATTTCACCTCCATCATCTTTCCCAACGGAACGGTGGTCGAGATTCCCGGCATCGTGAACAGCCTGCCCGGCGCGAAACAACAGACAGTCAAGGACGACGGGGAAGGGACCATCGAGCAGGCCGGAGATAAGGGGAGAAATGCCGGCGAGGTGGCCAAAATTGCGATTCCAACCGGCGGGACCGTCGGGTCAATCGGCGGCCTGGCGGGAGGCCATCCGATCGCCGGAGGCCTCGCGGGCATTGGGGCTGGACTTGCCGTAGCCGGCCTGGTCTCTCTTTTCACCCGCGGAGCGGACGTTAATATTGAAAGTGGCACCCAGGTGGAAATGCTGCTGCAGCGACCCCTCATTTTGCAGGAAGCGAATCTGAGCGGGACTGCGCCGGCTTACCTTCCGGCGGCCAATCAACCCAAACCCCTCGACAAGCCGAACCGGGCTCGCGTTTTGTGTCCCCCAGGAAGCCTCGGCTGCGAGTAATCTAGAAGAGAGATGCAAACGGTCCCCGAAAACCCACCTTCCATGCCCAACCCGCTCTCCGGCCAGCCGGGACTCAGCCCTACGCCCCCGCCGGTCTACACGGGAAGCACCATCGGCCTCTGGCTCCGCGATCTGCTCGTCTCCGCCGTTGCTTCGGTCCTGATCATCACGTTTCTCTACCAACCGGTTCGGGTGGAAGGCACGAGCATGTTGCCGCGGCTTGAAGACCGCGACCGCCTGTTCATCAACAAATTCGTTTACCACATCTCGGCCATCGAGCGCGGCGACGTGGTGGTCTTCCATTATCCGCGCGACCCTGAGAAGAGCTACATCAAGCGAGTGATCGCGCTGCCTGGAGACCGGCTACGCATCGAGCACGGTGTGGTCTGGCTCAACAGCAGGCGGCAGCTTGAGAACTACGTTCCCGAGGAGTACCGGGACACCCGGTCCGTAGCGGAAATCGTGGTTCCCGAGGGCTCTTATTACATGATGGGCGACCACCGCTCCATCTCCTCCGACAGCCGGGAGTTCGGCCCCGTCGAGCGCTCACTCATCTATGGCAAGGCAGTCTTCATCTACTGGCCTGCTCGCGACGCCGGCGTGGTGCGGTAAAGATCTTCGAACTCGGATAGCTGCTACGCCTTTGGCAGATATTCGCGGCTCATTGAGACATACCCTTCCCTCGCCGTCTTCTTGCCGCGCTGGCGGTAGAGTTCCTCATCGTGCGGCTGCCATGTTCCCAGACCGTCCACGTAGCGGTTGTACATGCAAAAAGCGGCAGCGATCAACACCGTGTCGTGAATCTCGATGTCTGTCGCCCCTTCTTTTCGTGCGGCTTCGACATCCGCCGTGGTAACTTGCTTGCCGTCTTTTTGAACCTTGCCCGCAATCGCCAGAAGCGCCTTGAGCTTCTCGGAAATTGCGGCTTGCTTGAAGTCGGTCTTCACGGAACGGACTAACTCCTCATCTCCATCGTGATGCGCGGCGGCAATAAAGCCGTGTACAGTCTGGCAGAAGTAGCAGTCATTCAACGAGGAGACATAGGTCGCAATGAGTTCGCGTTCGCCGGGAGTTAGAGAACTGGAAGCATGCAGTAGCACCTCGGCTAACTCATTGAGAGGCTTTGCGGTCTCCGGGCGAAAGGCCATGGCTCCGCGTATTCCGTGCAATCCTTCGGGAAGTTGAATGTGTGCCATGCGTCCGATGATTCCTTTCACTGCAGACTGTGCTCTCACCAGAACACGCTGGACACAGCCGTTGCGCCCCCTCAAGGGTGGAGGAAACCATCCATCGAAAGGGGGACGACAGTGAGCCTTCGCGTCTATAGCATTCGTTGGGACCAAAGTTCCCCCTGGCGTTTTCGCCCATCGATGCAGCACAACGTTTCAATTGCGACCGTCTTCGGCGGTCTTTCTCGGAGGCTTGTTTCATGCGCAAGATCGTATCGGTTCTCTCTCTGTTCATTCTCTTGAGCGCAGCGGGTCTGCTCGCACAAACTCCCACCGCAACGCTGGCAGGAATTGTGAAGGATGCACAGGGCGCCCTCATTCAGGGAGCAAAGGTGCAACTCACCAGCGCCGCGCAGGGCACCACCCGCGAGGGCGTCTCCAACTCCGATGGCTCCTACGCCATTCCAGATGTATTACCCGGTGCGTATCGCGCTCAAGTAGGTTCGAAGGGCTTCGCCACGGCACAATACTCAAATGTGCTTTTGGAAGCGGGACGGACATTTACTCTCGATGCCACGCTGTCTCCAGCCGGCCAGGTGACGACAGTCAGTGTGAATGCCGCGAATCAGACGGTGGATCTAGCGCAATCGATGCTCCAGGGCCAGATCACCGAGAATACCATCGAGAGCATTCCGCTTAACGGCCGTAACTTCCTTGAGCTTGCCTATCTTCTTCCCGGCAATCGTCCCGCACCCACATTCGATCCCACCAAGACCAATACGCTTGAAGTCAGTTCCGCTGGCGGCTTTGGACGCGGCGGCAATATCACCATCGATGGTGGAGACAACAACGACGAAGTAGTAGGCGGAACACTGTCAAATCTCCCCGAAGATTCCATCGGCGAGTTTCAGATTGCCACCGCCCGCTTCACGGCGGAAGTGGGCCGTTCCGGAAACAGCATCGTCAACATCATCACCCGCTCTGGAACCAATGCGTTTCATGGTTCGGCATTCATGTTCGAGCGCAACCGCAATCTACAGGCGCTTCCGGCCACATTCGACCCCGGCCAGCCAACCCCGCCATTCGATCGCGAACAGTATGGAGGCTCCATCGGCGGTCCAATCGAAAAGGACAAGCTCTGGTGGTTTTCCTCCGCCGAGTTCCGCGATCAGAATGCCGATATCCAGACCGGCACACGTAATTTCGTAACCGACACGATTGAGAACACGGCTGCCGCGGCCCCGCTGCGCGACCTGCTTATCTCCAACCGCATTGACTACCACTTGAACGACGCGAACAGCCTCAGCGGGCGCTACAGCTTCAATCGCTCCACAGATACATCGCAGGCCAGCGCATCTTCAGCCACGCCGCTCAGCACCGCCGCCGAACGGCAAAACTCGCTCAATCGCTTCAACTCGATCGAGGCCGGATGGACCCGTGTGTTGGGCCCGCGCAACACGAATGAGCTCTCGTTCCATTACGACAATTTCTACAACGACATTCCGCCCTACCCAAACAACGCGTCGCTCACCAATCCGCCCCTTGGCCTGACAAACGAGCTCATCTTTCCCGATCTTGCGGACGGCGCCAACTTCAACCTGCCGCAAACTACCCACCTTGACCGATCGCAAGTGCGTGACGGCTTCACCATGACACGTGGAAAGCACGCGCTCAAAGTGGGCGGCGAGTTTCAGCACTACACCGCGCATGGCGAGATCAACGTCTTCGGAACCGGTAGCGTCATTCTGGTCTCGGATTTTGGGTTTGCCGATTTGAATGGCGATGGAGCGATCAACGACCTCGATATTCCAGTGGCTGTCGGCATTCACAGCACCGCGCCGGTTGTGCCCGTTCCGATACCGCAGGTGGGCGACAGCTACACCGCATTCTTTGGCCAGGACGATTGGCGCGTGCGCCCCAATCTCACATTCAATCTTGGCCTGCGCTGGGAATACGATTCGGATCTGACAGGCAACAGCAGCGATCACGGCCCTTGCCCAAATCTCAATTCCATTCCAACCCAACCATGCGTCTGGATGGCCAACGTCATCGACCTCAAAAAACATCCCGACACCAAGGACTTCGGCCCGCGCGTTGGTTTCACATGGGATCCATACAGCCACGGCAAGACCGTGTTTCGCGGAGGCTATGGGATCTACTACGACCGCATCATTCTGGAAACCGGCGCCGAAGAGCGCGTACAGAACGATCGTGCATTAGCAGTTACGCAGTTTGCGGGTTCCAGTTGCGTCAATCCCAATATTCCCGCACCGCCAAGCCTTGGCCTCTGCTTCGCGCCTGGATCGACGTTTGCTCCTGGAAGCCCGACGATTGCCAATGCGTTCAGCGGTCCCAACCAGACCGGTGGCGTTGGCATCATCGCCATGGGCCCTGACTCGCACCACCCGCTCTATCAGCAATTCTCTCTTGGGTTCCAGCAAGAGTTCGGCAACCGATGGCTGGCCAGTGCCGACGCCCTCCACGTCTTTGGTGAGCGCCAGTTGATCGGCAACCTGCTGCGCGCCACAAATTCAACCTCGCCCGACATAAGTTGCCCTGGCGACAATGTGCCATGCACAATCACCGATCCGGTTACAGGTATTTCCGATAACATCACATTGATTCAATCCGGCGCAAAAAGCTGGTACGATGGATTTCTTTTCAGCCTTGCGCATCGGGAGTCCAAGATCGGCAAGATCGAGTACCAATACAACCTGAGTTACACACTTTCAAAGACTCTCGACTACTCCGACGACGACCAGCTCACCAATAACAACGAAGACGAGCAGGTAAACCTCGCTGAAGGCACATCCGGCTTGCGCAAGGAAAAGGGCTACGCACTTACCGACGAACATCAGCGTTTGACCTTCTACGGAGACATACAGCTTCCCTACGGGTTCTCGCTAGCGCCCCTCTACACGTATGGCTCCGGTGTTCCGGCAGACACATTCCTCCCGAGTACCGCGATCAATGGCGCCAGCGGTGCACGCTTGCCGCTGCTGCCGCGCAATGCTCTTGGCCGCGAAGTGAAAAACAGCAATCAGCTGAATGCGTCGATCGATCGGTGGAATGCGTTGCCTGCATGCCCCAGCGCTTATCCTTGCCAGGCCGGCGGTCCAATTGTCAACGTCCCTGGAAACATCGACTTTTCCAGCCCCTTCAGCTCGTTCGATCTGCGCCTGCGCAAGAGATTCATGTTTGGTGACCGCCTCTCTCTCAGCCTCATGGGAGAAGGCTTCAACCTTGCCAACCAGGTGAATATTCGCGGTTCGAACACAGCCAATTTCTCCGGCCGCAACATATCCATCGGCGCGTACCAGGCGAGCGCTCCTGTGCAAACCAATTTCTTCTCTCCCGTCAGCGTGGCAGGGGGATTCTTCGGCTCCGGAGGCCCGCGTGCCTTCCAGTTCGCAACCCGTCTGGAGTTCTAATCGGAGTTATCGATGGCGCTGCCCGAATACGAGAAGATAGCTAATTCGGTCCGAGACCCAGGACCCGGAGTTACTCCGAATATAGCTCTGATTGAAGAGAGCGCGGCCACCGGTCAGGTGGCCGCGCTCTATGAGCACTTTCGCACTCACTTCGGCAGGCCCGATGTTCCGGGAATCCTGAAGTGCTTTGCAACCCACCCCCCTTTGCTCCGATCCATGATGGACCTTTCGGAACATCTCATCTTTTCAGATGGTGCGTTGGGCCGGAAGCACAAAGAGATGATAGCCGCTTATGTTTCCACGCAGAATTCATGCCCCTACTGCGCCGATAGTCACAGCTTCTTCCTTCGCATGAACGGAGGCACGGCCGAAGCCCTTGCGGCAATTCAGACAAATGATCTTTGTTCGCCGGAATTAACGGCCGCCGAACAGGCTCTTTTACAATTTGCGCACAAGGTGAATCTCAACTCACACCAGGTTTCTCGCGAAGATGTGGACTTGCTCATCCAATCCGGTTGGAGCGAACTGCAGATAGCCGAAGCCGTCCATGTTACGGCTCTGTTCGCCACCTTCAACCGCGTCGTCAACGCATTCGGCCTGCCGTCGCAGGGATTGCTTGCCCTCTACGAATAAGATAAAGCTGAGAAAGGTCACGCACCCGAATGAAGATTCGTCGTCGTTTCGATGGTCTAGCCCTTTCATGCGTCGCCAGCTTCGCGGCGGTTGTGCTGCTCGTGTCTGCCATGAGCGCTGGCATCGCGCAGACAGAGCCCGTCGCACCTCCGCAACATGCGTTCTTTCATGTTGTGCTGGACCGCTCATTCGCAGGTCCAGTCTCAGGCCGGCTTCTGCTCTTCGTTGCTCCGCCTTCAGGCGATCCTTCAACCGTCGACATGAACATGATGGCGCCAGAGAGCGTCTATATCGCCGCGAAGGAAGTCTCGCACCTCGCCCCCGGCGAGACCATCGACATCGATGCGGACGATCAGGTCTTTCCTCATCCGCTTTCTCAAGCAGCCGCTGGAAGTTACCGCGCTCAAGCGGTGCTAGATGTTAGCCATAGTTATAACTACGTTGCTCGCGCCCCTGGCGATATCGTCAGCGGCGTGGTAACTCTCGACCTTCCATTTGCGGCCTCTCCCTCACTTACACTTTCATCCGTGGTTCCCGAGCCGCCTGACCCGCTTGCCCAGCGGCCAGACGTGGCTTCAGCCCTGAAGCCGCTCGATTTTGTCAGTCCCGTGCTTACGCAATTCTGGGGACGCGAAATCCATATGCGCGGATGGGTACTGCTTCCTCCCGGCTACGAGAGTCACCCAAATGGAAAATACCCGACCGTCTATTTCACGCATGGCTTTGGCGGTACCCTGCAAGGCCTTCGCGCGCGCTACGCTCCGGTGCTCTATGACCGCATGAAGCAAGGCCACATGCCGGAGATGATCTGGGTATTGCTGGACGAAAGCAGTCCGACAGGAACTCATGAGTTTGCGGATTCCGTCAATAACGGTCCATGGGGCACTGCGCTCACGACTGAATTGATTCCCAAAATCGAAGCTGACTATCGTATGGACGCCCGCACCTCAGGCCGCTTCCTGCAGGGTCATTCCTCTGGAGGCTGGGCAACGTTGTGGTTGCAGACCCACTATCCAAAGGTGTTTGGAGGTACCTGGTCGACCTCGCCCGACCCAAGCGATTTTCATTTCTTCGGCACCATCGATCTCTACGCTGCTCACGCAAACTTCTATCGCGACCCTGACGGCACGCCGACTCCGATCATGCGCGATCACGGTAAGCCCCTTGCCTCAATGCGGCAGCTTGCCGGTCTTGAATCTGTGCTTGGAGATTACGGCGGGCAACTCAGCTCATTCGAATGGGTCTTCTCACCCCGCGGGCCCGATGGCCGGCCCGAGCATCTGTTCGACCGCGCCACAGGCGACATCGATCCACGTGTCGCCGCCTATTGGAGCAGCCATTACGACATCGTCGAATACCTCGACAACAACTGGAAGACCATTGGCTCCGATCTCCGCGGAAAGGTCCACCTCGTCGTCGGCACAGACGATACTTTTTATCTGGATGGAGCCGCGCACAGCCTGGAGTCGGCACTCAACCGCTTGGGCGGCAATCCACATTTCACCTTTCTGCCGGGCCGATCCCACTTCAACCTGTATGTTGCCGGGGAAGATCGTTGGGCATTGTTCGACCAGATCGCGGCCGAGATGTACCAGGTCGCCCGGCCCAAGGTTCCGAAGGAATAACACCGCGAGAATCACCTACCCGCCACTCGCATTCAGGCGTAATATATGTTCATGAAGCGTCTTGCCCTGACCGCCCTCGTGGTCGTTTGGTTCGCGCTTCCAGCCTGCGCCCAGCGGCCTTCGGGTCACGGCGGATTCGCGGGCCACATGGGACCCGCATTTCACGCAGCACCCAGCGCCCCCGTCTCCCGCGGATTTTCCGGCCATCTCGGCTATGCCTCGAGCAGGGCTCCCAGTATGCCCCGTGCCGCTCAAGGAGCCTGGATAAGCAGGTCTGGCGCGCGGCCACCTTATCTCGGCTCGTCCCGCTACCGAAGACCGTACGTGTCTCATTACAGGCCGGTATTCAGCTACGGCGTTCCTCTATGGAACGCTCCCTACTTTCTTGCATATCCGGACGGCGGCGGCGATAACGCGGCGACGACAGACAATTCTGTTCCGGAAGGCTACGACGATCAGCCCGATCAGCCCGACGATCAGGAACCTCCACCATGGCCCGGGACTCCCTATGCGGCGCCGCCTGTCCAGTCGAGTCCGGCGCCAACCTCAGACAGCGAAGACGCAGTCACGATCATCTTCAAGGATGGGCGACCACCTGAGCAGATTCGTAACTACATCCTGACCAGGGACACACTTTACGTTGGAGACCGCTACCACCGCCAGATTCCCGTCGACCAGCTTGACTTGCCCGCAACCGTTCAGGTAAATCGTGACCTGGGAGCGGACTTTCACCTTCCCAGCGCCTCCCGGTAGCCGCTGCATTCCTTGCTTTGTTCCCATCCTCGCAAGTCCCAGATTCTGTCCGCTCCAACTGGAGAAGACCTTCTTCGCGTACCCGGCAGAATCGTGCGTGAAGACTGTTATAGTTGATGAGGCAGCCAATTCTGCCAAGGTCATTGTCCTGGTTCCGCATTTCTTCGGCAACAGGGAAGTGTTAAGCCCCAAAACGCTGATTGCAAACAGGATAGTTCCCTTGGGTCGAATCGGCTGAATCTACTCCCCGGAGACGCGATGCAGGCGATCCTGGCGCTCGAAGACGGGCGCATCTTCCGTGGCCACGGCTATGGCTCCCCTGGTGAATGCCAGGGTGAGGTTGTTTTCAATACTTCCCTTACCGGATACCAGGAAATCGCCACCGATCCCTCCTATGCCGGGCAGATTGTCGTTCTCACCAACCCCCAGATCGGCAACTACGGCACAAATCAGGCAGATAACGAGTCGGCCAAGCCCTATATCGAGGGCCTGATCGTCCGCGAGTTCTCTCCTATCAGCTCCAACTGGCGCTCCGAGCAGGTGACCGACGAATATATGGAGCGCTATTCGGTTCCGGTGCTTGCGGAGATCGACACCCGTGCGCTGGTTCGCCATCTCCGCACCTACGGCGTGATGCGTGGAGTGATTTCGACCGAAGTTGCCGACTCCGATGCGCTGGTCGCGAAGGCGCGTGCCATGCGCAAGATGGACGGGACCGACCTGGCGCGCGTGGTTTCGACCAAGTCGGTCTATGGGTTTGACGAGTCCGACAGCCGGAATCAGACGGGCGATGCGCTGCTGAGTTCCGACTTGAACGATGAACTCAGGAAGCGCCTCCACGTAGTCGCTTACGATTTCGGCATCAAAACCAACATCCTGCGCATGCTTACCCGCGAGGGCTGCCGGGTGACGGTGGTTCCTGCCGAGACCACGGCCAAGGATGTGCTGGAACTGAAGCCTGACGGCGTCTTCCTCTCCAATGGCCCCGGCGACCCTGAACCGGTGGACTACGCGGTGCGCGCCATTCGCGACATGATGGGACGCGTGCCGGTCTTTGGGATTTGCTTAGGCCACCAGCTCTGTGGACTTGCTCTTGGCGGCAAAACCTACAAGCTCAAGTTCGGCCATCACGGCGGCAATCACCCGGTGCGCAACAACTCGACGGGCAAAGTCGAGATTACGGCCCACAATCATAACTTCGCCGTCGATCCCGATTCCATCAACGCCAACGAAGTCGAGCTGACCCACGTAGACCTGAACGACCAGACGCTGGAAGGGCTGCGGCACAAGACGCTGCCGCTGTTCAGCGTGCAGTACCACCCCGAGGCCGCGCCTGGGCCGCACGACTCGCACTATCTATTCCATGACTTCCGGCGGATGATGGAGGAGTGGAAGGGATGAGTACTTTGATTCAAGTGTTGAACTGTTCAAAAGTTCCAAATGGCGGGGCATTTGCCCCGCTTTTTCACGTGGACGGCGACATACTCCAGAATGTAGGGTTCGCGCTTCATGTGAAGGGTATTGGTTTTGAATGAAAGGCACGGGCTTCATGTGAAAGATGCGAGCTTTTTATGAAGGGTACGGGCTTCAGCCCGTACATTGAACCTGCGCAATAACCGGGCTTTAGCCCCCGAGGGAATGGAATGCGTCCCACGCGAGAGACAATTCGGAGCAACGAATTCGCCTACTTTGTCTCAACCCAGACGGCGGGTCGCCAGCCTCTTTTTCGCCACGACCGCTGGGCGCGTTTGATGCTCGCAACCATCAACCATTACGCCGGGACTGGCTACCAACTTCATGCCTTTGCCATCATGCCCGATCATCTGCACCTGCTCATCACACCGATCGAATCGGTCGAGAAGTCTATGCAACTCATCAAGGGAGGGTTCTCCTTTCGGGCCAAGAGGGAACTGGAATGGAATGGAGAGATTTGGCAGCCAGGGTTTACCGATCACCGCATCCGCGATGAAGAGGATTGGCAAAGGCATCTGGAATATATCCGTACAAATCCCCTGGAGGCAAAGTTGGTTGAAGATATTGCCCTCTATGAGCTCATGGGCTATCCAAATATCGCATTCCCTCGGGGGCTAAAGCCCACTGTCATTGGGGTCATGGATGTACGGGCTGAAGCCCGTACCCTTCAGTCTGTGCTTAAAGGTGAACGGGCAACCACTACCTCGCAGACTGCAGTGAAGGGGACGGGCTCCAGCCCGTCCGTAGAAGTTGTGCCCAAAGGCGGGGCTTCAGCCCCTGAGGGAGGGAACCGGTGAGTCGCCTTTTTCGATTCGCATTTGTGGCGTTCTTAGCAATTCCGTCAATTCTGTACTCGCAGTGGATTTGTATCGGGAAAGACGGAAAACCTTGCACTGACAAGGATGTCGACGCGATGGTCTGCCAGCCCGAGAAGGCGCCCGCTAATCTAACTGTTGCCCACGACGTTCGACTTCAGGGAACCTTGTTGGATTCGATTGGGGCGGCAGTTGATTTCGACAAGGTCATTCCCGATAGCCATACTATCGTTCAACTCCGGAATCCGAAGACCCGCGAGACACTGTTCGCTGTCCCGCTTCGCGCAAACGGTGTGTTTGAGTTCGAAGTTGTTCCAGCAGGAACCTACCGCCTCATTGTGGTTTGGATGAAGAACGGCAAACTTCTGCGCCTGCCTCTTGCCGACCAACCGAGCGAGATGTCATGCACAGCCGACAAGGAATGCAGAGTCACCGCTGTTATTGGCTTCCATGGCACTGACAACCCAATTGATTCATGTCCCCCAAAATAAAGGTCGAACAGACACATGCCACGCAGAAATGACATACAGAAGATATTGGTGATCGGCTCGGGGCCGATCGTGATCGGCCAGTCGGCCGAGTTCGACTACTCCGGCACGCAGGCCTGCAAGGCTCTCAAGCAGGAGGGCTATGAAGTGGTGCTGGTGAACTCCAACCCGGCCACCATCATGACCGATCCCGACCTTGCCGACCGCACCTACATCGAGCCGCTCACCCGCGAGTACGTCGAAGAGATTATCCGCATTGAGTCGGCGATGCTCACCGACAAACCCGGCTCCGGCATCTTCGCGCTGCTGCCGACAGTAGGCGGACAGACAGCCCTCAATCTGGCCGTCGACCTCGCCGATGCCGGCATCCTCGACAAGTACAACGTCGAGCTGATCGGCGCCAAGCTCGAAGCCATCAAGAAGGCCGAAGACCGACTGCTCTTCAAGGACGCGATGATCCGCATCGGTCTCGACGTCTCGAAATCGGCGCTGGTGAACAACCTTCGCGACGGCCTCGATTTCGCCGGCAAACTTGGCTTCCCAGTCTTGATCCGTCCAAGCTTTACCCTGGGCGGCTCCGGCGGCGGCATCGCCTACAACCGCGAAGAGCTCATGGAGATCCTCGCTCGCGGTCTCGACCTTTCACCCGTTCACGAATGCCTCATCGAAGAGAGCGTCCTCGGCTGGAAGGAATACGAGCTTGAGGTGATGCGCGACCTCGCGGACAACGTCATCATCATCTGCAGCATTGAGAATTTCGATCCGATGGGCGTCCACACCGGCGACTCCATCACCGTCGCTCCCGCGCAAACGCTCACCGACCGCGAGTACCAGAAAATGCGCGACGCGGCCATCGCCGTGATGCGCGAAATTGGCGTCGAGACCGGTGGGTCAAACGTGCAGTTTGCCGTCAACCCGATCGACGGCCGCATGACCGTGATCGAGATGAATCCGCGTGTCTCGCGCTCCTCGGCGTTGGCTTCCAAGGCCACTGGTTTCCCCATCGCCAAGATCGCCGCAAAACTCGCTGTCGGTTACACGCTGGACGAAATTCCCAACGACATCACGCGTAAAACCCCCGCCTGTTTCGAGCCAACCATCGATTACGTCGTAGTCAAAATTCCCAAATGGCAGTTCGAGAAATTTCCCGGCTCCGACGAGACACTCGGCCCGCAAATGAAGTCCGTCGGTGAGGTGATGGCCATTGGCCGCACCTTCAAGGAAGCGCTCATGAAAGCGTGGCGCTCCCTGGAAACCGGCAAGAAAACCGGCGCCGAAATCAACCTCGAACCGCGCCGCCTGACCCAGCGCCTGGTCACTCCGCAGCCCGAGCGCCTCGGCTACATCCGCTTCGCCTTCGAGCGCGGCCTGAGCGTACGCGAAGTTGCGCGTTTCACTGGCATGGACCCATGGTTCCTGCACCAGATTCGCGAGATAACATTGGAGCAGGGAAAAATCTCGGCTACAACTCCACAGACCATCACGGAAGAGCACCTGCGCCATCTCAAACGCCTCGGACTGAGCGATGAACGCATAGCCGCCGAGTGGAACCTCGAAGGCCACGCCGGCACGCAGCAGGTGAGGGAACTGCGCGAGAGCAAGGGAATCAAGCCGGTATTCAAGCTCGTAGATACCTGCGCCGCCGAGTTTGAGTCCATGACCCCCTATCTTTATTCGACCTACGACGAAGAGGATGAGGCGCCTCCGACCCAGACGCCCAAGATCATCATTCTTGGCTCGGGGCCAAACCGCATCGGCCAGGGCATTGAATTCGATTACTGCTGCTGCCACGCCGCTTTCGCGCTCAAAGACGACGGCTACGAGACAATCATGGTCAACTGCAATCCTGAAACCGTCTCCACCGACTACGACACCAGCGACCGGCTCTACTTCGAGCCGCTCACGCTGGAAGATGTGCTCGCCGTTTATAACCATGAGGCGACGTCGGGCGCGCCCATCGGCATGATCGTACAGTTCGGCGGCCAAACCCCGCTGAACCTCGCCCAGCGACTGCGCGCCGCCGGAGTCCCCATCATCGGCACGTCGCCTGAGTCCATCGACCTTGCCGAAGATCGCAAGCGTTTCGGCAAGCTGCTCGAGGAGCTTGAAATCCCTCAGCCCCGCGGCGGCACAGCCACCAGTGTTGAAGAGGCTCTGGCTATCGGCGAACGCATCGGCTACCCAGTGCTCGTCCGCCCCAGCTATGTGCTCGGTGGTCGCGCCATGGTGATCTGCTACGACGGGGAAGCTATCGAACAGTACATGAAACAGGCCGTCGAATACTCCCAGGAGCGCCCTGTTCTCGTCGACCACTTCCTGATGGACGCGACCGAAGTCGATGTCGATGCGCTCTGCGACTCCGAGGACGTGATCATCGCCGGCATCATGCAGCATATCGAGGAGGCCGGCATCCACTCCGGCGACTCCTCCTGCGTTCTGCCCGCCGTCAATATCCGCCCGGAGACGCTCGATGTCCTCCGCACCTACACGCGCAAGCTCGCTCTCGCACTCAAAGTCGTGGGCCTGGTCAATCTGCAATTTGCCATTCAGCGCGACGCCACGGGTCACGACCACGTCTATGTGATCGAAGTGAACCCACGCGCCTCGCGTACTGTGCCTTATGTCTCGAAGGCTACGGGAATTCCGCTGGCCAAAGTTGCCGCGCGCCTGATGACAGGCCGCAAGTTGAGCGAACTGTTACCGCGGCAACTGGCGGCAGGGAAGGATCTCGAGACCGGCGCCTTTTACTACGTAAAGTCCCCAGTCTTCCCCTGGAACAAGTTCGCCGGCGTAGACACGGTCCTCGGTCCTGAGATGCGTTCCACCGGCGAAGTCATGGGCGTGGCAGCCACCTTTGGCGAGGCATTTGCCAAGGCGCAGCTCTCCGCCGGTCAGGTGCTGCCCACAGGCGGCACGGTCTTCTTCAGTGTCAACGACCACGACAAAGAGGCAGCGACAGAACTTGCCCGCCGCTACGTCCATCTTGGCTTCAAGATTGTCGCTACCGAAGGAACGGCGAATGTTCTTGAGGCGATCAGCCTCAGCGTCGAGCGGGTCTTCAAGGTGAAGGAGGGCCGCCCCAACGTGGTCGACCTCATCAAGGGCGATCGCATCCAACTGATCATCAACACACCGCGCGGGCAGGACACCTTCTTCGACGAAAAGGCCATTCGCCGCGCAGCCGTGCTGGCTCGCATCCCCACTATCACCACCATCGCCGCTGCACAGGCCGCAGCAGAGGGAATTGCCGCGATGCAGCGTCAGCACACCACGGTCTATGCCTTGCAGCAGTTGCACGCGGACACTGGCGCCTGAAGAGCGGCCCCGAGTCGGGCCGGGATCACTTCGTTAGAGCATTTTCGGAAAGAGTGTAGTCCTGGATTTCATTGGGATCCCACCCTCTCCGCAGGAAAAAACGGAAAGGATGGGGCACGGAAGTCTACAGAAAAAGCGAAAACGCTCCAGACGAACCATGCCAGTTTCCCGGCTCTCCCAGAGTGCATCTCCACCGTCGGGCCAGCACCGCGAAAGGCTCTATCCCGGCGGCTCCTGTAAATGTGCGCTTCTGTGACTAAACAGGCTGCGGAAAAAGTGTTGTGCTCGAACAAATTCCGCGTAAGACATCCCGCAGGGGCTAAAGCCCACGTTTATTTTCAGCCATTTTCGGCACGACTGAAGTCATGCCCTAGGAGTATGTCGGGAATTGCGAGTCTCCCGGCACCGGTTTGAGCGAGGTTGCAGGTGGAAACGGGCTATACGCTCCAGTGGCCGCCGTCTATTGGAGCCTTGCCCGATTAGATAGAGAAGGGCT